>Ga0265780_10001472_pt1 | contig 33038 bp, 37 predicted proteins | sample P1T30metagenome_FD_192432 | JGI IMG/M metagenome (GOLD analysis project Ga0265780, IMG submission 192432) | Plant litter microbial communities from East Loma Ridge, Irvine, California - P1 T30 | ecosystem: Environmental > Terrestrial > Plant litter > Unclassified | place: USA: California...
ACGACAGAACCAACACTTGTTTCGATGTATATCGGGTATGAGGCTTGCGGCCATCTTGTCTGGTCGTAGGATTTTCTGTCTTGTTGTAGGGCTTCCAGTTGTACGAGTTCGTAAAGGTGCCAAATCAGAATTGTTGACGTAGATAGACAGCCTTTTAAGCCTTTCACAACAAATCGCATTCGAGACATCTCTAAGATGTTTGTCGCATGTGTTGCTTGCTACTCCGACAAGTTGCAGATGTCTCTGAACCACCTCAAAAACTTCCACGCGCGTCAGACGGTAAGGGTACCCTGCGAACAAGAAGTATTTGGTCTTCTTCATGGCGGATATTGGCCTTGTCTGCTATCGTACATACGCAGCATTATCAAAACGCAAGTTTAATTGTAGCAAAGACAATCCGCGTGTGACCTCCTCGATAGTTACAAAGTAGTTTAGATAGCAAAGGAGATATGTAGTCTAATATATTAGGACTAGCTATAGTTACTGCAAGTTCTTCTACAAAGAAAGGTAGTTGCGCACGAACCTGAGAATAAGGATATACTAGAGACGAAGGCAATAAAATACTCTCGTAGCAAATTCGCCGCATATTAGCGAAGGAAAAAAGAATGCTCCAAACTCTCTTAGCCAAGTAGGTACTTCGCTATTACCTACCTCCTCCTAGAAATAGCTCTAAGGTATGCGCCGAGACGTCGCGTGTAGTTCCCAAAGAAGCATGCGATGCGCCCCACCCCTCTCAAAATGCGGAGGCCCTAATCGGCCCGCAAGCCCTCACGGCTGTGCCGCAGCGCCAGCGATCATGCGGAGAAGGTCCAACGTCGAAGGATTGGGCTCGCAGATTTCTATCCTGTGTTGAGGTGGGCGCCGTTACACCTTGGACGCCTTAACATGTGCCATAGCCAATGTATGTCATTTGACTGTTACCATGCGCGGCACGCTTGCACTTTTAGTTCCAGTGGCCCCACTTACATAGATGGGATTTGCTCGTGATTTGCTGAGTGACGACTCTCTTGTCTGCAGTATACCTGATTGGTTGATGGATGTTTTCAGGTACTCGTTGAGCTGTTGCCGATCTGTTGTATCTCCAACAGGCTCCTTCCATCACTTGGAGTAGAGGTACTTTGCAAAGTCCTTGTGCACAGGACCTTGAGCCGCCTTGTGATGGAATCAGTGGCTTTGGAGTAAGCTTGAGTTCCAACACTCTAATCTAGATCCCGTCCATATGTACTGGGCGCCTCTTCCTGAGAGCTCCGTCACCGTTACCCAGCATAAGGACGTCATTTCCAACTGCCCAACACATGTCAGTGTCACCACGCGCGTGCCAATGAGCCAGGGCCATCTCCCGGGCCACGACGTGCTTGAGTGGACAGCATTGGGGGAACGCGTTACGCAACCCCGTCACCAAGAGCGGGACAGCTCCATCCTTGTCTTACCCCAGATACGCCCCGGAAACCGTTCGTTTGTCGTGGCTAGCTTGCGCACTGACCATGTATCAGCATTCACGCGGCACCGGACTAGTTCAGTCGGGTATCCTCTGTTTCCATAAGAAGCCTCGTCTCCTCTCTTTACCCATCTCTACCTAGGTTAATTCTGATTCCACCCAACTGGTTCAACTACCGCTTGGCACGATGAAGACCTTTTACAATGTCTACGGTGAGGACTCAATGCCGTGCAACATGATATCAAGTACCTAACACGACAATTAGCTATATGCGGTTTCGCGGCCATTGGCGGCGGGCTGTTCGGTTTCGACATCTCTTCCATGTCCGGTGTCTTGGGAACGGCGGCCTACAAGAACTACTTCGGCCAACCCAGCGGCACTCGTCAAGGTGGTATCACAGCCTCTATGCCCGCGGGCTCACTGGTCGGCGCGCTAAGCTCTTCCTTCCTGGCCGATCACCTCTCGCGCCGCAGTGCAATCCAAATCGCCGCTCTGGTTTGGATCCTTGGCGCCATACTGCAGGCCGCATCCAATGGTGTGCCCCTCCTTTGTGTCGGTCGTGTCGTTGGGGGATGGGCTATTGGTGTCTGTTCCGCCATTGTCCCTGTCTACCAGGCTGAGATTGCTCCCAAGGGCATTCGCGGTCGCGTCGTGTCCCTTCAACAATGGGCCATCACCTGGGGAATTCTGATCCAATATGTAAGTGAGGGAAGCCTTGTGCTCAAAGCGTAAATTGACCTCTCGATAGTTCATCCAGTATGGCTCATCATTCTATGATGGCGGCGCGAAGAATCCGACACAGGGCACCGCAGCCTTCCGCATTCCTTGGGGCATCCAGGCTATTCCCGGCGCCATTCTTCTCATCGGCATGTTCTTCTTCCCCTTCTCCCCGCGGTGGCTCGCTTCAAAGGATCGCTGGGAGGAATCTCTCACGGTCCTGGCCAATCTTCACGGTGGTGGCGACATCAACCACCCTGCTGTCCTCGCAGAGTACAAGGAGATTGAAGAAGCTCTTCGCTTCGAGCGTGAGCAAGCTGAGACTAGTTTTGGCGCTCTCGTGAAGCCTCGTATCGTCAAGCGTGTTATTCTCGGCATGTCGATTCAGATGTGGTCGCAGCTGTGCGGTATGAACATCATGATGTAGGTCGTGTGTCTCGAGTCTGACCGATCACCACTAATGTAGTCTAGGTACTACATTGTCTTCATCATGCGTGGAGCGGGTATCGCTGATGAACTCCTCACTGCCTCCGTTCAGTACATCATCAACGTCGCCATGACTCTGCCTGCTATCTTGTATCTGGATAAATTTGGTCGACGCCCTGCTCTACTCACTGGATCCTTCTTGATGGCAGTGTGGCTTTTCACTGTCGGCGCACTCCAAGCATCCTACGGCAACCCGAACCCCGACAAGGCCGACAAAGACATCTCCTGGGTCGTTCCTAGGCAGCACAGCGCTGTATCCAAGGGTATTGTAGCATGCTCCTACCTGTTTGTCGCCACTTTTGCCACGACGTGGGGTCCAACCTCCTGGACCTACCCATCGGAAATTTTCCCTGCCAAGGTCCGCGCGAAGGCAGTGTCGCTCGCTACAGGTACGGACATGAATCCTTTCCTCTTCTTATTCCACAGAACATATCCCTTTCTAACTTCTGAAAAGCATCCAATTGGACTTGGAACTGCATTTTAGCCTTCGCCGTACCGCCGCTTCTTTGGAGCATCAACTGGAAGATGTACATGATCTTCGGTACCTTTAATGCCCTCGCTTTCATCCACATGTTCCTTACGGCACCCGAGACAAAGGGCCGCACTCTCGAGGAGATGGATGTCGTGTTTGACTCGGGCATCCCGGCCTGGAAGGCTGGGCAGGTCCAAGGGAGATTCGACCAGATCAAAGCCGATATTGAGGCTGGCAACCTCAAGGTTGCAACCGGTCATGCTGAGGGCGTTAGTGTTGAGCCGAAGGCTTAAAAGTCTTGGTCCGATGGGTCATTGGACGTGGTCAAGTGTTGACGGGGATCTGGAATGTCGTCGTTTGTTCGAACCACGATTCGGACCTGAACTCCATACACTGCGTAGACAGCATGTCTCGACATGAGTGATCATTTGGAAAACATGTGGCAATGTTAGTCCTTTTCAGAATAGTCAATATACAGTTTTGATACTGCTTGTAAAGACGCCTTCGCTTGAAATGTATTGGCAGGACTCGACCTTGCTTTCGCTGACTCTGAATGCCACTTTTCACGTGTGTTTACTAGATGTAGTGTTTAATCTTGATAAGGAAAGGCTGAGTGATGGTGGATGTCGTGGTGAAGATGTAGTGTCTCAGGCACCGACGCCTGATGGGCGACCCGCTTTCGGGTAGCGTGCCGTAGATCGCCACTAGCGATGCATGTGATTCGTACCGGGCATCATCAGCCTCCACTTGTATCCGGCCCAAGCTGCTGAGCTTGCGACCTTCGCCTTCTTTGTGCATGTGCTCTCTTTCCACTCTCTACTGTCTCTAAACCAACAATCCACGAAGCCAAGAGCCTGCAACCATGTTTGGCTTCGTCGCTGATGCGCTGACGTATGTGCCCCGCCCCCGCATTCCCGCGAAGAGCTATCAAGAGCTTCATCTCAAAGTCTGGGCGAGGAGCTAACTAGTAGGCAGCGTCGCTACAACCGTCCTATTCCCCATCTTTGCTTCCTACAAAGCCCTTCACACCTCGGACCCCGCCCTCCTAGCCCCATGGCTCATTTACTTCGTCGTGCTCTCCGCCTTCACTGTCGTCGAGAACACATTCGATTTCATCCTTAGCTGGGTGCCGTTCTATTCGTGGTTCCGCTTCTTCGCCCACCTATACCTCATCCTGCCAGGCTCGCAAGGCGCCACCTTCCTCTACCAAGAGTACATCGAGCCATTCCTGTACCACCACGAGCGCGAGATCGACGACTTCATAAGCGAGAGTCATGACCGAGCGAAGTCGGCTGGCCTCAAGTATGTTGAGATGGGAATCGAGTGGGTGAAGACCAACGTGTTGGGCTTCGCACCACGCAGCCCAGAGCCTGAAAGGCCAGCCGGGCAAACATATGCACAGAGCCTCATGAGCCGCTTCCAGATGCCTGCGGCACGTGGCTCCAACGATCTCTATGGCCTCGTGAACCAAGCACTCAGCGGAGCAAGTGCACTCTACGGTGCAGGCAATAAAGACGCACAAGCTTCTGATCTGAGCCGTGCAGCATCAAACCTCGTCCCAGACAACATCCGCAACAACGACGACCGCCTCAACTACGTCACCAGCCAGCGCCAGCGCCTCGAGACCCTCCTGCAGGCATTCGACCGCGAGCAGGACAACATCCGCTCCCAGCAGAGTGGCGGAAGCCGATACTACGACAACAGCAGAGCGAGCAGCAGCAGCGGCGGCAACCTCTCGCGGAACAAGAGCGAAGTCGAATTCGACAGAATCGAGCGCGACGAGATCAACGACCGACCGCCATATCCACTCACACCACCCCCGCTGGGCCGCCGCACAAGCTCCGGGTGGATGCCGTGGAATTGGCAGCGCGCAGAGGTGCCGGAGGACCCGCTGGCGTATGGAAAAGAGCCGGGAGAGTCGCGTGCGAGGACGTCGGGCTTTGACCTCGGGGATCGCTAGGGAACGAATCCGTGGAGACAGATGTCTGGCTTGCAGCACTGAGGCGTTGATGACATATGATAGATTTATGTGGCCTGGTTAGGCACATGGCGTATATGTTTAGGGTATACATCTGGTACTTGCGCAGTCAATCAAGTATTATTACTCGAACCATCTCACACGCCGTCTTCTTACAAAACTCAAGCAAGCCCTGAAGCCTATCTCGCTTCTTGAGAGCGTAATGTCATCACATATCATACAGCACATACCTACACCAACTCTAGTGCCCTCGATCTACATCTTCACCTCCTTGAACGGGTATTTAACCTGATCGTCCTTGCGCACCACAATCTTCCTCTTCTTCTTCGTGCTCACATGCTCCACCCACACTTCCTTCGTCAGCTTGCTCGAGAACTCGCGAATAAACCTTGGATCCCACAGTTCACTCGCAATACCCAAGTCTTTGCAGCACCGCATCAGCGCATTCGACTTACACCCTTCCGTCGCCGTCGGAATGCCATCCGGGTCGAAGTACTGTTGCTCGCCGCGCGCGATGGACACAAGGCTGTCTCGCCATCAGTTTCGCAATCATGCATGTCCGCAAGCAGGAAAGACTCACCGCCCCTGCACAATCAGCCCATACTCCCTCGTCACAATCTTGCCCGTGACGATGCTCTCGCCCCTCGGCGCCAGCCCCCACCCTCCCGGCCCAAACGCCTTGTTCAATATACGCCGGTACTTGATCTCAGGCAGGTACAATATCCCGTCGGGCTTGACTTCTACATCCTCGTGCACGGTCGGTGCGAGCAGCGTTTCGGACTGCTCGGGCGTGAAGGATATGCTGCCGAGACCGTGGTACGAGCGCGTCCAGTCGATGGCGGGCACGCCGTCGATTTCGGGGGGCGCGTCGGAGAGGCCGTCTGTGAGGGAGCGTTTGGAGCGGGCGTCGTTGGCGGCGGAGTCGGCCGTGTTGTTGCGGTAGGTTGGGACGGGGGGGTCGGTGGCGGGGAAGGAGGGTGTTACGGTGCGTTGGGGGGCTGCTGCTGCTGATCGGGTCGATGTGGATGTTGATGAAGCTGCTGGTTTTGCTGAGGTTGCTGAGGTGCTTGTGGTGGAGGGTTTGGTGGTTGAGGTTGTGGTTGCTGGTGCGGCTTTGGAGGAAGAGACCCAAGCTGTGCGGGATGCAGTTGAAGAAATGCTGCGGTGTGATATCCGGTATGCTGAAGGGGCGGCACGTGACGATGCAGACGCATTGAGGAGCGCAGAGAAGCCCTTGCGTGCCGTTGTGGTCGCCATTGCCATTGTGTATTGTGTCGTCGAGATGGCGGTTCCAGGGTTGATATTGAGGAACGCCTCAACGCGAAGTCACGATTTCCTAGCGTGGTTTCGTCATGTCCAATCAGAGCATCCGTGTTCGCGATTACACCGCCCCGCAAAGTCGGCAGAACTGACGCGTCTATTCCCGCCATCCACTTTGAGCCGTGTTACGTCTACCTAGATGCCGCCGCGGTGTCATGTAGCACATGCTGATCAATGGAGTAAGGTTTGCGACTTGTGTGCGAGCGGACGAACTTTACCACCGAGCCAATTAGGGTTCACGCGGGACTGGCTGGAATCCTTCCCCGTCGGTAGTTATATGTGTCGAAAAACCCCGTGCATACTCGATGTCTAATCTCCGCACATGCACAAGTACTGAAGAAGAGAACAATTGATACTCCACGAAAGTTTGACTTTGCAACCGACGCACCGTTTTGACGGCATCATCGCTTCGGGATCACGACGGTCCGTACCTGCTCGATACAGCTCCGAGGATTCACCACCAACCAGTGGCGTACGTCAAACGTCTCCGCCCCACTGATGCCACCCTAGTGCTGATCCTAAAGAGCTTAACCAGTCTTTAGGTACTTAAGCCTCGCTGTCAGCCCCCCAATTCCCCCTGCGTGACATTGATACGCGACCCAACATGTCGTCTACACCACAAGAAGGCAGATCCGCCTTGGCGAGGATCGTCTCCAGTGTGTCGATATCGCAGTTCCTTACCTTTGCTGTTGCTCTTGTCCGTAGCCCTTGTCCATGACATCCCGCATTACATGGACTGTTAGTTAACACATAGGCTAGTTCGTTGTCCAATTCGTCGCCAAAGGAATCCAGCGCATCTACTTCCACCCGCTTAGCAAGTTTCCAGGGCCGAAGCTCAGAGCTGCTACCCGTCTTCAGGCACACATTGAAGTGTGGACTGGTGACAAACATCGTGTTTTCGCCGATTTGCACCGGAAGTATGGTCCAGTAGTTCGCGTCAATCCTGATGAGCTCAGCTTCACGGGTCCAAACTCGTGGAAAGATGTAAGTAGACCTATCGAATCAAACACCGCTATAAAACATCCATTTGCTTTGCAATATTTGAAAAGCTCACGAAGGCGTTTGCAGTTTTATGCTGACCAATTGCAGATTTATGGCCATGGTACGAAAGGAACTCCCGGTTCTGTCCCCCACAAAACCTGGCAGCGATACGGTCAGACAGTCAACGGATCACCCAGTCTTATAATCGCTCGTGACGCAGACCATAGCCGGCAGCGAAAAATCTTCACCCCAGCTTTTTCAGATCGTGCTCTCAAGCAGCAGGAGCCGCTGTTCCTGAAATACACCCAGCAGCTTGTTGCGAAGCTGAAGGAAAGCATTGAGCAAAACCCAGAGAAGCCTTTTGACATGGTGAGGATGTACAACTTTACCACATTTGACATTATGGGCGATTTGACTTTCGGAGAGCCTCTGCACATGCTCGAGAACGCAGAGTAGTATGTTCAATCATCCATCAATAAGTGCATGCACTGATAAATGTCACAGCGATCCATGGGTCAGTATCATCTTCTCAAGCATCAAGATTGCGACCAGACTCACTATCCTTATGAACTACGACAGTATTCGGCGGCTCTTCAAGATTATCAGTCCCAAGGGATCAAACAAGAGGCGACTCGAGCATTTCCAATACGCAGTCACGCGCGTAACCAAGCGTCTTGAAAAGGGTCGCGACACCGAAGGCGTGGATCTGTGGGACCTTGTGCTTGGCCAAAAAGAGGGCAAGGGCCTCACTAGAGACGAGATGGACTCGAACGCGGCCCTGTTCATGATTGCAGGCACCGAAACCACAGCCACATTACTATCCGGCCTGACATACAGGCTGCTCATGAACCCTACATGCATGGAAAAAGTTGCGGCAGAGGTCCGCGGCGCGTTCAAAACCGGCAACGACATGACCATGGAGACTCTCGCCGCGCTGCCATACTTTAGCGCCTGCATCAAGGAGGCCTTCCGAATATACCCTCCAGTACCCCTCGGTCTGCCACGAACAACTCCCGAAGACGGAAGCACGATTTGTGGCCAGTTCGTTCCGCCAAAAACCATTTGCATGATACCGCAAGCTGCGATGTACAGCCACCCAGATAACTTTAGAAACCCCCACGACTTTCTGCCAGAGAGATGGCTGGGAGACCCGCGGTTTGAAGACGACCAGAGACAGTGTTTACAGCCGTTCTCTATCGGCTCGAGAGATTGCGTAGGAAAGAAGTGAGTTGTATGAATGCGTTGTGACGGTAACTATTCTAACAGCATACAGCTTGGCTTACCATGAGCTGCGCCTGATCATGGCGACGGTCCTCTACCATTTCGACCTAGAACTGTGTCCCGAGAGCGAGGGCTGGGAGGATCAGCAGACGTATATTCTGTGGGAGAAGAAGCCGTTGATATGCAAGCTCAAAGCAGTCAATTGATACATATTATAGCATCCCCCTGCTTGCGTGCAAGCAGACAAGATGAATCCGCATATTGGCAACTCGACACGAGTACAACGGATGTCTACTTCTGATCACAACGTGATGCTTTCATGTTCACGAAAACTTTAGTGACACATCCGCGTCTAGAGAGGATGAGGGAGTTTCCAAGACTCGCCAAGAAGGCCTTATCAATGTACCGACCCCGCACTGCGGTAACATCAACCCCTCGATATCCCACTTATGATGTCTACAGTATTACAAGCGAACACCAGCACTCCCTATTGCTTTACGTAAATCGGCGCGTTCTCTCAGGTACTAAGCCGCTCGCTATCATCCAAGATTTAGGCGAATGGAAATGAGGAGTATGCCAAGGTCGCCTCAAGGAGCATCGTGACGGATCATTGACCTAATAGGGAATTTAGCAGAGTCGCTCGACCTAGTAACTGTTAGTATGGCTTTGGCGACGTACACCAATCTTGTGTCCACATATCTTGAACGGCAAAGCGTTCGGTATGACGACTATCTCATTCGTAGGCCGAACATGCATTGAAGTGGACACCAAAATCCAGAAACGACTCAGTGCTATCGCAATGTTGTGACTTATAAGGGTGGGATCAGCAATCGACTTCGAAATACCGTACTTTCTCTTCTATCAATCTTACTTGAGAGTTCGCGATCGAGCAGCATGGCCGCCTACTTTCTATCCCTGGGGTTACTTTTCCTCGCTTCCGTTCATGCTGCACCTCAAGCATCCCAAGCATTGTCGGCATCATCTGTGACGCCATCGGCTTCTGCATCGCCTTCTTTAACATCCGAAGAGCGGGATGAGTTGTTTCAACTTCACGAAGAACTAGTCAACATACCTTCGATCTCGAGCGACGAGGTAGAATGCGCAGATTACATCTCAGAATACTTGGAAGAGCTCGGATATCATGTTGAGAAAGTACCGGTTGGGAACACGAGCACGTTCAATGTGTTTGCGTATCCCTCCGCGCTCAAGGATGAGGGCGTATGGCCTGAAGTTTTAATCACTAGCCACATCGACACTGTACGTACAGCACTGAAATTCACTTCCAATTACTAATCCAAATAGGTACCGCCATTCTACCCCTTCGAAAGACGTGAGGAGAACGGCACAATTTTCCACTACGGCCGCGGCACCGTCGATGCCAAAGGCCCCGTCGCAACTATGATCATCGCTTCCCACAAATTCTTCCAGTCTCGCTCCGACACTCCTAAACTGGGCATGCTCTTCGTCGTCGCCGAAGAGACAGGCGGCGCCGGTATGAAAGCTTTTGCCTCGTATGCGAAGAACACCACCTTCCGCGCCGGCATCTTTGGCGAACCCACCGAAGGCAAGCTCGCCAGCGGCCACAAGGGCAGTCTGGGCTTAACTCTCGACGTCAAGGGCAAATCGGCGCATTCTGCCTATCCCTGGCTGGGTATTTCCGCAGTCAACTATCTCGCCGAAGCCATCGTCGTGCTGAACGCGCTTGAGCCCGCGCTGCCGCAGAGCGAACTCCTCGGCGCTACGACGCTCAATGCTGGACTTATTCGAGGCGGTGTAGCAGGCAACGTCGTCCCCGAAGCAGCGAACGCTAGCGTCTCGATACGCATCTCGCGCTCTGAAGACGATGCCGTATCTACCGTGCGCGATATGATCACTCGCATGCTGTCGCCGCTCATAACGCGCGCGGAAGAAGCGAATGCTACGCTCAGTCTTATCTGGTCAAATGCTACCTACCCTGCGCCTATACTGGACACCGATGTCGAGGGCTTGGAGATTGCGCCGGTGTTTTATGGGACGGATATACCCAGCTTGCCGCAGGTGGAGAAGAAGTATCTTTTTGGGACGGGCACGATTGAGGTTGCGCATACGCCGAATGAGGGATTGAGTCAAGATGAGCTTGTGCAGGCTGCGGAGGCGTACGGATTGATTTTGGAGAGTTTGTTTCCGAGTAATTCGACGGCGTGAAGAAGGTCTGAGATCTATCTACCCAGGTTGCCCTGCTGGTGAGGTAATGTCTCATCGCAAGATCAGGACCTGGGATATAGGGACAGAGGGCTGACTAAGAATTTTGTCTTGCTTCTGTAGAATCTGATGCGTGCGCTGCGTGCGTGCGCTTTGCTTGATCATCAGTGTGAGGTGAGGGCAGACAGGAGCGAGCTTTCCTACACTAGCTTCCCTGAACACAAATTTCTACTCTTTGCACCACGGAACGCGAATTCACTGCCTTAAAAACTGACTCGAAACCCTTACACACTCAGCAAAAGTTCCGAGCACTCACAGCGATGTCTACTTTTGACGACACCGTATGTAAAGTGAGAATACGCACTCTCTTCGTCTTTTTCTAACTCGTACGAGGTAAAAAGGCTCATAGATGACGTTAGCGCCATCACGGAGGCTGCTGCTTGCGAAATTAGAGAGGTTTGTCCCTCATTGAGTCTGATTACAAACTCTTCTAAATTTGTAGATTTATAGGGCAGCGCTCCAGAACATCTTCAACAACATGCTTGAGGAAGAAATGAAAGCCAGTGAGCAACGCTTGAAGCTCCTCAAAGAAGTCATTGACGGAGATCTGCCAGCCGACGATGGGCTTGGCGAACTGCACGAACTCGACAGTGACCACCTGATTAAGAAGTTGGCTAATAAGTGCACTGCTGCAGAGGTAATTGGGATCAAGTCTGAGGTTTCGCAGACGGCGAAGAGCGCATTCGGCACCGGCGATACGCAGAGAAGCGTTCCACAATCGGGCATCAAGGAGGGAAACTCTAGGAAGGTAGATGGAGTTTGAGGGAAGGAGCTTACTGTCAGCATGGTCAATCACGGAGTGGAGATAGATACAACGATCTTTCTTCTCTGCTGGTGCATCGTCATATCCATGGTATATCGCAGCAAGAGCTGGACGAAAGTGTGTTAAGACAATGCAAGATGCAAAACTAAGGGCTTGGCCGTCAAGGTCTTCCTCTCACGGCGCTGCTGAACTTGTTTTAATCATCAAGTCTCACCGAGCTAGCTACTGCACAACGGTGAACGTGAAGGGTACAAACTTGCGCCGGCGTTTGCGTCCTCGCCTTGTCTCCGATCTCCGCACCCCCAGCGCCCACACACATCCACCACCCACACACACACGATTATATCCTCACAAAAGCTCCACAGCTGTGATCGCAGCTTTGAGCCATGCGAGACGAAGCGATGGCTCAGAAGTTCAGTGAGGTGACGCAAGCGCAAGAGGTGAGTCCGCAGATACACACTCCTCACGTAGCGCAGACGCACCGCTGACGCATCATAAAGGAGGAATCGAGCCTCCTTCTGGAGGTGACCGATATATTCAATGCCATGAAGAATCTGAACCGTGACCGAGGCACCGCCATTGCAGGGCTATCACAAGCGCACATGGCCAAGATCGAGGAGCTGAAGCGCGAACACGCTCATCAGGTTTGCTTGATGCGGACACAGCGCAACCAAGAGTTAAAGGCAACCGAGTACAGAGAGGTACAGTCTCTACACTTCTTCCTAAAGTCGACAAGGTTCTGACATACAGCAGACCGAATACAAAAACGCTTTGAGAACAAAGAATGAGCAGATCAACTCTTCCCGCTCGGAGACGACTTTTGAACGCTCCCAGAATCAGCTGCTGGAAGCTCAATTGGCGGAAACGTCGGCAGCACTAGTAAATGCGCGACTACAAACTGCGTTTGATCAGGACATGCAGAAAGCCTTCTGCCACCAGGCGCTAGAGATAGGTCATCTGAGATGTGAGCTGCAAGAAAAGACAGAAAAAACTGCAGAGCTGCAATCGAAAGAAACCGAGGGCGCGATCGTCAAAGCTTTAGACAAAGAGATCGGAGCTCACGCGGAAGCACTCGAGACACAGCGACGTGCGGATCACTTCATTAAGGATCATGAGTTCAAGCGCTTGGAGCAGCACAGAAGAGCATACGATACGCATCGAAAGGCCCTCAAGACTCACTTGGACTGCATCAAAAGGGATATTGTTCTTGAGTCGCCTTTCGACCCCGCAGCCGTCTTGGAGACAATGGATGTGCAGCAAAAGGGCTTGATACGCGACATGGAAGACACGATACACTGGCTGGACACGACTATGAAGGACCTTGTCTCAGAGAAATCGGTCTTGATGCAGTACACGGAGAACCATAGCCAAGAGAATTTGGAGGAGCGCAAAACGAGGATTGAGAAGATGTTTGAGCTTTCGGATCATTGCAACGTTCGAGCGAAGCTTGAGTGGTGTCAAGAACATGGCTCATAATCGTAGTCAGAATTCAACAGACACAGGAACCACGATGCACGGTCAAAGGTCGAATTCATGGCGTTTTACTATACTATTCTAAAGCTCAGAGAGTGTTTCCATGGCCGGTATCTAGGCAACAAACGGCATAAAAAAAAATCCGAATCAAACCAATAGAGACTCTAATTTTCATACTGATGCTTTGAGGCATAAGCATCCGACCCCCGACGAGGCTTGTAATGGAACCCAGTACATGGCATATAGCCAATCTCTTCCTCACACCCGCCATTCATCCACCCCAGGACAGGTCCCAGTAAATCTTGACCAACGCAGTCTAATACACAGTTTGAGTGTGATCAGGCCAGTAGATCTTGACCAAGGAGTTTGGATCCACTGTTTCCGTACGATCAGGCCAGTAGATGGTGATCAGAGAAGTTGGCGTCGGAGTCGTAGTCGGAGTTGGTGCGCCGATGACGACCGGCCCATTCGTACCCTCATATGCAGTGACGGTGTGGAAGTAGGTGGTCGTCTGGGTGACGACTGTGGTGCCCATAATCAGCTGGGGAGCAGCGGAGGCCATAGCTGCGAAGGCAGCGAGTGCGATGGTGGTGAAGTGCATGTTCTAAGTTGTGGGTAAGTGCGTGTGATAGGGGTGGCTGGAGGTATACGACGTACTGTAGATGTTGAAGAGTTGAAATTGTGATTTGGTGGGCTGGAGGTGTTCGGTGTGATGTCGAGTGAGAATATTTAAAACCTGGAGGAGGGATGTGGGCTTTTTATACCTGTCTCCGGTGCAGAATTTGGTTCCGTTGAAGAACGGCTGGTAGCTTCGGAGTGCGGAGATGGTGCAAGAATGGTCCGCTAATACACTAGGCTGGAGTATACACAGTATTGCTGGGTACGGAATTGGAGTCGGTGTAGTTGGGTCCCGAAAACCATTATGATACATTACAAAAATTCACGGGGAACACATTGAGGCTGAATAAGGGTATGAAAAAACCCTTTCCCGGATGGAAGTAGCTTTCCCTGAATAACTAGAATTTATCACATAACTCTCAGTTATTTTACAGTTCGTAGACTATCTACGGAAGGGAGAACATCCAAAGAAATCGGGCCAAATCAAATTTTTGAGTAGACATAAATTTATGGCAAATCAGCCCATCCAGTCATGATCCGCGTGACAATCGGATCTCCTGCGACACTATTGAATTCCGGAACCTCAGTACGAACAGAAATCTTGACTGAAGGCCTATATGTAACCCGGAGTTCAGACTTCGAAGCTGTTTTCGCATCTGCGCTGATGTGCCTGGTCATAATCACCGCGACGGTAGCTGTATAACTGGTCTTTGTGTGGCATGCTGATGAAGTGGCAACCAGGAGGCCCGTGGCGATGAGTATTATGTTGAAGTGCATGGCCTAGATGGTGTGAGATAGAGGAGTAGTGGCCGGATGCATGCGACGTACTGTGATGTCTTTGTGTTTGTGGTTTGACTAGATGGGCGAGGATATACGGCGCGCTATGGTGTGTTCGCGTTCGGAATCTGCTCAGGTGGGCTGGATATCTTCGAGGTATAAAGATTTGAGGTGTAGCCACGCACTGATTCAAATAGTTCTATGCGAATCCGATGGGAGAAGTTCTAATAGACAAATTTTCTACGTTTCTTGGTACGCTACGAGCCGATCGTGACCCTTGCGCCATGGAAGTTCACTAGATGAAAAGATAGCGCACATATTTATTTTTGATCATATCATTAATGAGCTCCTATGGAGTAGGCATTACAAAGTAGACCGTTGGAAGTCGTGAAGAAGAAAAGAAGAAACTTGAGGATACCTACACGCTGATCGGACTGCTGACAGTCACGTACTGCTCTGTCTCCTGCTCCTCAACAAGCTCACCGAGAATCTCATCAGCATCTCTGCAAACGTAGTCCATATGGCCATCGCCCTCCTTGAGATTCAAGATGCTTCCAGAAATCATGTCCTTGGTCTTCTTTGCCATACTCACCGGAACGTTCATGTCTTCCGTTCCGTGCCACAGTGTAAGCGGCACCCCATTGTCCACGACATGAAGTTGCTCAAGCTCGAAGCCCCAATCGGTTCCGTACAGCTTCGCTTCCCAAGATGCACCCTCGCCGCTCTTCGTGAAGCTTCCTCTCGTCATGGCGACAAAGGTAGGCCAGTTGGCAGGATCCTTGACGGCCAGGACGTCGCCGGGGTGTCGCTTAAAGGGCTCATTGCTCATGAAATCTTCGAGTACCTTGGGGTCCTTGTCTCTGGCTGCTTTTCCCATTGTGTTGTCGAAGAAGAACGATGTGAGACCTGTGGCCAACGGCGCGGCCCAGAATAGGAAGCGAGTTGGAACCGGCATCCCCGCTGTGCCGAACTTAAGGGGACATATGCCGCTGGCGACTGTCACGCCTAGAAGCCGCTCCTTCGGAATGGCTTTGAGACAGGCCAGCGCATATGGTCCGCCGCCGGATACCCCCAACACGTAAAATTCGTGGATCTTGAGCTGGTCGGCTAGCGCAATGACGTCTGTGGGCCAGTCGAGTATAGAGCGCGCCTTCTGGAAGGTTGAGAAGCCGCTGCCAGGGCGGTCCGGCGCGATGAGGCGTACGCCATGTTTGGTGCAGGCCGAGTGCCATATCTTGCCTTCGAAACGCGAGGAAGGAAATCCATGCATGTAGATGACGGTTGTGTGGGGCACGGGACTTCCGTAGACAGCGTAGGACAGTGTGCGACCGTCGCTGAGCTTGACGCTCTCATTTTCGAGCGTCGCCATGCCGGCGTCGTGGTGTCGTGGATGAGAAGTGTTCTGCCTAGACTCTGAAATTAAAGTTTGGTGAGCTTAGGTAAGTTTGGCGCCCTGCAGGAGGTTTAGTGAGAAGATCAAGTGTGACATATTGAGGCTAGGTGGCCTCGAGGGATCCTTCCTGCATCAAGGGTTGCTAATACGCGGTGTACCAAGTGAGAGATCACTGGCGCGGGGTGAGATGGGGACGCGAACGCCAAGCCAGCGCTAGTACGTACGCGGTTTAGTCTCATAAAGGGTCCAGGTGCCTGTCCGGACATCATCTGCGACTTTCACAATATTCATCGATGATTGCATTCCTGATCAGGTGTCTTACATGCGGCAAGCACATCCAGCACGCCCCGTTCGTAGTACAAGAACTCAATGAAGCTTAGCTGTCATCAATACAAGTGGAGAAGCCATCGCTGATCGACACGCCCTCAGTGCATCGCCACAACGTGGTGTCCCGCCTTGGATAAAATAACAATTCCCTCAGAAATACCGTGATGTACTCAACCTGCTTCGGCGCGTCGGTTCGATAGCGATAGCTAAGGGCGCCTATCTCTAGTGCATAGCTTGCTAGATGATGTCTCAGGGCGTTGTAAGTTCAAGCAGAGCGGGCACAAGCAATTGCGGCACCTGGGGCCTCACGTTATTTATTCATATAAGTATGCTCATTTCAAGTCTTTATCTTTGATGCAAGTTTACTCTGGAGTCATGATTTCATTTGCTGCAATTTCAGATTACACCTTTCCACGATGCTAATGACGTCTTATTTGAAATTCTTCTCCACTGGCAACCATTCAGACTAAGCGGAGCAAGATGTTGGCCAAGTCCAAGAAGCTCACCAACTGACACCCTCCTGCCTTGAAGATGCAGGCTGGATTTCAAGCTCCGTACTTGCGCTTGGGGAAGCCGAACGGTCGGAGAAGAGACTTGATGAACGTGTCCTCCTTCGCGCGATTGAGAGGGTAGATGAACTTGGGCACGCTGTATTCGCGAAGCTTCCAGATGTTGCGGAAGAGCTTGAGCTCAAACATATCGGGATTGCGGGAATGATCCAGAAAGTTGAAGATGTTGAGGTGGACCTTGGCCAAAGCCTAAGAGACGATTAGTGACTAGCCTCAATTGTCTTTGCGTAAATTCTTACCTTCTTGCACTTGTTGATCGATGTAGGGACATCCTCGATGAGACACAGGCGACACATCTCCTGCCACATCTCGAGCTTGCCCATGTCCGTACCGAAGTGGCGAGCAAACTCGGCGTCAAACGCATCAAGGCGGTGGCGCTGCTTCTCCTTCTTGGACCACTTTTCCTGGACTGCGAGACGCGCCATCTCGCTGGTGAGGCTGGCGCTAGGATCCTCCTCAAAGTCGGCGAATTGGGCGAAGAAGCTGTTGCCATGCTCAGAAGAGTCGGTCTCGGATGCGGACGGCGTGCTGCGATCGCTGGATGAGGACGACGTGGTCTGGAAGGCATCTTTGTGTAGAAGAACTCCTCCGACTGTGACACGTTAGATGTGCAAGTTTGGCGCAGGCGGATTACTTACCCTGACTGTCCCTGCGGGCATGCCTACCACGACGAACCATTATGGCTAGAAGACGATGAGTGTTAGCTGAGTTCTTTGTTCAAGGTAGAATTTGCCGGCCAGCTCGAATCGCAGAAGTTGTTGCGGACCCGGAAGCATCGGAGACCTAGAAGCGCAGGCAGGTGGTCACAATTGGGAGACTCGTGCCAAGGAGCTACTGCGTCACTGCGCCACTGCGTGAGAGTGAATACTCCTGAGAAGCTTTCATAGTGAGTCAAGTCTTGACATGGACGCGAATAGTAGCGATGAAAGTGATAGTGAAAACAAACGCGACTGGCTTCAAAGCGCACGTGAAACCAACGAGGCTGTTGGAAGTGATCGAGGCTCTATATATCTCATAGACGGCCAGGTTTTCCCACAGAGATGGAATTAAGCTAGCTGGGTAAATCTGATGCCATGCGTGGACACTGTGCTGTACATCGTGCATCTAAAGCGATGATCTAGACCGATCTAGCAGACTCTTGTCCATGGACCTTTTGGATTGCTATGGCTTTGCAGTGTAGACTGCCAGTTGTTGTGATATGTGTTCTCCTGTAGACGGCATTCAAGAAGCACTCAGTGATTGAGCCTCGCTCACTTTAACTGACAGGCATAGACGAGAGCCAGTGAATAGAGGTAGATTTTGTTTTCGTCAAATGTATTGAGTGATCGGGTTGCTAGTGGGCCTTTCAACAGGTCCCATCACTAGGTATGCAAGTATCAATCAGTTTGATTATGACAGAAGTCACCGACGACGGAATTCATGGTTTGAGCACGATTACTAAGTCTTGCCTGAACCTCATACGTATTTAAGAGTAGTTGATCGGTGCTTTCGTCGGCCATTCTTTTGTAGAGTACAACGCAACTTACACGAGAACTTTAGGAAACGACGAAAGCGGATTGTGCACTAGCCATTTCCTCGATGTTCTCCTCTCAAATATGATGCCGCAACAATTTTAGACCTCTCTAATCACTTTGTAAGCATGTTCGGAAATGGATCAATCGAATAAGAAATACAATGGTACTGACAACTGTAGTCAACAGACATAGGACTTGCGAAGAAGTAGCCGAATCGATAAGATATAATTGTCACTGTTGATATTAATCCTTTCGATTCTGCATGTCTCTTTTGGTTGCATATAGACGACGACCACACGGGAAAGAATCAGCAATTCAACTGGTTGCAAAAAATTCTACGTACGTATGAACAATGAGAGTATACGCGACGATGTGCTAATGCATGAACCTAGCGTGGTTAGTCGCCAACTGGGCGACAGATGGAAGGATTCCCCCTTGCTAGCGCTTACTATGCAGGTATTAGCACATTGTTTGCGGAGACTACGAAAAGATAGATAGGTAAACCAGTCCATGGTGTAAAGCATCAAAACCTCAAGGCATGAAATTTTCGATGCGCAGTATCTGCCGTGCCTTCGGACCGTTCTAATGTGAAAATTCTTCCCTTGTAAATACCATGCTTTCAAAACCAGCCAGTGATCACGGCGCGGATGTAGTTCCGCCCTATGTGCGGCACGGCGCGCGCGAAAGTCTGGGGTACAAATCATGGCGCCACTTGCGCCTCGTAGACGCCCAATCTCTCTCACACAGCGGTCAGTCAACATGCCCTTGCCTGATTCAAGTGCAGAACACGTGAGAAGATCCGAGGAAGTTGAACCTCATCTACCTATGCATCCGGCTAACTTTCGGTCCAACCAAGATCTGCAACGGTCACACCTTAGCGTAGCATACCTCGGCATCTCCGTTTTCTGCGATCCCGCATCTTGCAACTGGTCTGCAAGCGTGCAGCTGCACAGTGCACTTCAGGGGTGCAACTTGCGGTCTAACTGCTAGGGGTAACGTCGGTGGTGCTCAACGAGTGACGTCTGGTAATTCCTTGCAGCACCTTCCTATACCATGATAAGAACCTGGATCACTGGTATACATGCGTGGGTCCATTGTCTGCACATCTTATCATATGACAGACTAGCCCGGCTGATGAACGTATGGGGAAGTATGGGGTGTGGAGAAGATAAAACCCTGGGGCACCCCGCTTCCTCGCACGCTCCATTGTAATTCTCCACGTTGCTTTCGAGACCTGAATCATAGGGACGAAGCGAGGATTTTAGCAGATTCCACAAATTTACATTCGAGTTGCGGGCTGCGACAGGTAGTCGCAATGTCAGACGTGCAGCCGACGCTGGCTACGCATCCCCGTTTTATGGGGATGCGAGGCCGATCACTGGATTTGATGGTTTCAGTCATCGCGACCACGGGATTTTTGTTGTTCGGATACGATCGTGAGTATACTCATGCAGAAGTAGATGATGTCACACTAACTTTTCTTGAAGAGGGTGTCATGTCCGGAATCATCTCTGCCGAACCGTTCATGAACTATTTCCCAGAGACGCTTCACAACAGTACTTGGCAGGGATTTGTGACAGCAATCTACGAAATTGGATGTAAGTCTAAACTGATACCAGTGCTTCTTGCAAAGCGATCGCTAACGGCTTGTCGTCCAGGTCTCTTTGGCGCCGTCTTGATGCTGGTCTTTGGTGACGCGCTCGGGCGACGCAAAGGCATTATCGGTGGCGCGATTATCATGATTCTCGGGGCGATCATTCAAGTGGCTTCGTTCAAAGGCCACAATGCGACCGCGCAATTCATCATCGGCCGTGTTGTTACCGGTGTGGGCAACGGCATGAACACCGCGACGATTCCCACATACCAAGCCGAGTGCTCCAGGACCAAGAACCACGGTCTTCTCATCTGCATTGAGGGCGGTGTTATTGCTTTCGGCACGCTCATCGCGTACTGGATCGACTATGGATGCTCTTACGGCTCGGACAACTTCTCATGGAGATTCCCGATCTCATTCCAATGCGTATTCGCGCTTATACTGCTGTTTGGCATGATCTGGCTTCCAGAGTCGCCTCGCTGGCTATTGACAAAGGACCGCCATGAAGACGCGGCCAAGGTCATCTCGGCGCTACGTGGCCACGCTGTTGACGACGAAGAGACACGTTTCGAGGCACACATCATCATGGACAGTATCCGGGCTTCTGGACACAAGGGAGGCATCACGCCGTTCAGCGCGCTTTTTACGAATGGCAAGACCCAGCATTTCCGACGAATGATGCTAGGCGCTTCGTCTCAGCTTATGCAGCAGATTGGTGGCTGCAATGCTGTCATTGTGAGTTTATCCTGCCAAAACAACAATGTATATGAGCTAATCTCGAAAGTACTACTTCCCTCTCCTTTTCGAGCAATCCATCGGCGCAACGCATGAACTGTCGCTCCTCCTAGGCGGCGTCAACATGATCGTGTATTCCATTTTCGCCACCACATCATGGTTCATCATCGAACGCACCGGCCGTCGAAAGTTGTTCCTCATCGGCACAGTCGGACAAGGTCTCTCCATGGTACTGGTATTTGGCGCCTTGATCCCCGGCACGCAGAGCGCCGCAAAAGGTGCAGCAGTAGGCTTGTTCACGTACATCTCCTTCTTTGCCGCAACCTGGCTCCCACTGCCATGGCTCTACCCCGCGGAAATCAACCCCGTAAAAACGCGCGGCAAGGCGAACGCAGTGTCGACGTGCACGAACTGGCTCTTCAACTTCCTCGTCGTCATGATCACGCCCATCATGATCGACAATATTAAATGGGGCACGTACGTGTTCTTCGCGTGCATCAATGCGTCGTTCCTGCCGTTCATCTGGATCTTCTACCCCGAGACGAAACAGCGCAGTTTGGAGGAGATCGATTTGATCTTCGCAAAGGGCCATTCGGAGAATATGAGTTATGTCAAGGCGGCGAAGGAGTTGCCGTTCATGGATCCTCGTGGCATCGAGCAGATGCAGCGACAGTATGGCTTTTTCGACGACGACGGCTCGGACGGGTTGTACCCTGGCACGGCATCTGAGAAGGGGGCGGATGCGATTGTTGATGATGTGAGGGTATGAGAGATGGCTAGGAAACGTAGGTAGCTTCCAAAGATTCTCAAGCGCGTACTGGTGACAGTAATCGTCAGCTTTACGCGCCGCAGATTTAGGGCGGCATAAGCGATGTACCCTCGAACCGATCGATCGAAGTAAAAGAAGTCTCTCTGACTGCTTCTTCACGAACACGAGTCCTGAAGGAGTGAAGGATAGATGGGTGGGGTCGTCGACGTGTCCAGTTTGAAGCATCTATGTGGAGAGACATGACCGAGCCGTCGAGATTATGCTTTGCTAGCTTCAGTGTCAGAGTGAACAAGATTACGTACTGCAACATTTTCTCCCAGAACGTGCTTCAATCGGAAACAAAGTCTTTTTGTCAGGCGTGTAAGGATAGCTAAGCGTCACCACAGCTTACAATATCAACGAATGGCAAGTAGAATGAATGTCGATTGCATTCAGATGGAATCACAATATGCTGGAGTGTCTTAGACGAATTTTAATTGAACTATTATGTTATCACTCTGTCAGACGCCTGTCATCTTGTGCCGATGCTCTATCAGTCTGGTATATGCGGTTCAATATCGGGGTCCAGCTGCTATATCAGTCTTCAGTACTGCCGCATCTCTCAAATGTTATGGAGTCGTATTACATGTTGTAAAAGCTCGAGGTGTCTTCATGCATAATAGTCGCGCCTCCGCATTTAGATCTTCACCTTGAGAGTCCATCGCCTGCCCAAACAAGCCCATCTACTAAACACAAAACTAACGGTACTCAATCCAAGCACAGCACAGAAGAAGCCAACCATTGCTTGAGGACCCACGGTCTGCACGAGTTCACCACTAATGGGAATGCACACCAGAGTGGCAAGCGATGCGATGAAGTACATGGAGCCGTAATACCTCCCGAACTCCCTTGCGCGGCAGAGCTGTCCAACACAAGCGGGCGTTAATGCAGTCCAGCTGCCCGTGCCGAAGCCGAACAAGGCGGCGAAACAATACAGCGCGGTGAGCGAGGTGGTGCCGAGTGGTAACCAGAGTGCGAGCATGAAGACGAGTGTGAAAATGATCATGATGAAGAGCATGTTGAAGCGGCCAATTTTGTCCGCGACATACCCTGGAAGAAGGCGGCCGAGGCAGGAAAGGCCGTTTAGTACGGCGATAAGGTAGAAGCTGGTTTCGGGAGCGAAGTTCGTGCTTAGTGTGGTGTAGGTCGGGAGGATGCCTAGCGCGCCGAATAAGACGACTTCAAGACCAAAGACACTCAAGGTGAATAGGCTGAGTCTCAGGTCCGCATAGATTGACAAGGAAACGATGGACTTCTTCTTTGTGGCAGTGGAAGGCGGGATGCGAGCTTTCATGAGGATGTTACCGAGGATGAAGCAGAAAAGAAACATGAAGCCGATGATGCGGAGTGACCATCTATATCCATACGCGGGGAATGTAGTTCGCAGCATAAGTGGTATGATGAGGCCACCGCCCGATGAGCCCATCATGGCGATGCCTTGCGTCAACCCTCGACGCTCTTTGAACCAGTGCGCCACGACAGCGAGACTTGTGGTGGTCAATAGGGCGGCAGAAACACCTCCCAGTACACCGCAGCAGAGGAACATCTGCCAGAAAGTCTCGCACTCAGCAAGCGTAAAGATCATTACTAGCATGCCAACACTTCCAGCGAAGATGATCCAGCGGGGTCCGTAGCGGTCGAAAAGTGGTCCAACCCAGATACCCAATGCAAGCGACAGGTACACGAAGACAGATGGTATCCAGCCAATGTCACGAGCTGTCATGTTTGATAGCTGATGCTGGGCCCAGTAGTCCTGCAGCGTGCCAATGGAAACCATGAGTCCGAATGAAGGGAATAGCATGAGCCATGCAGATGCGACCACAAGCCATGCGCGGAGTCCGCCCTCGGGAAAGTCATCTTCGGCATCGACGGTCGGTATGCTTGACTCACCATCGCTGTGGCGGCTGCTCCGTTCCTCTGATGATTCCGAAAAATCGTATGACTGGAACTCTGGCTTTTCCTGATGCAGCTCTTTCTCTTCGAACGCCAACTTCGACCGCGCAATCATTTTCGAAACAGTGCGCCGTATCTCGGTCCAAATCTCCTCGGGTTCGGCCTGGTGTATGTCGCTCGAGGACGGCATGTCCTGCACCTGGACGAAGGGGTTTGCGACATGATCCATTTTGCCAGCTCTTTCTTATGGAGGCCTAAAGTCAGACTTTGGAAGCGTACCAAACTTGTGCGTCAAGCTGACGTGCCATCTTATATCTGCCTTCATCTCCACAATCTGGACTTTTAGTCTACTTGCGATATCTTGTTACGCACATGTTAACACCATCGTGCACAAGATGTTGAGAGTCGCATCATACACTTCATTGTTTTCACGTCTGATACGAGCCAATCGGGTGCGTCCGTCGCGACGAGAGATCGACGTTTAAGGCAAGTAGGAACGAGAGGGCCCACTTATACACCCAAATTAGAGCTTCGGAGCATTCAGGTACTCCGACATCCACAGTCGAGATGTTTCCAGATGAATCCGTGACTAAAGGTGCCTGCGAAATCTGCTGGCCATGTTGGAAAACGTGGCGGCTTCGATGGGTCGTGGCAGGATCCGTGAAGACAAAGATTTTTAGCGTTGGGCACTGACGACACCGCTCGCGTTGTTCTTGCATTGTGATCGAACTTGCGTTTTTGATCCGAGAGTTATGAAGTGCACATGTCGAATGCACGTGGAACTTCAGAGCTTCGACTTGTCTCAATATCCATGCTCCTTGAGCTCCGCAATCCCCATCAGACCATATTGTGCACTTCCCTCCACCCAGACATGACGGTGTGGCGAATAGAAGCGCTACTGTACCACATAAATACGGGAGGTCGGTGGATAATCCCACGGTGAGTCTTAGAGAGTCGATAGCGCCAGAGGCTGTCAAACTAGATTGAAAATATGCTCCTTTTGCACGACATTGGCTTACTCACTGCTCATGGTTAAACAACAAGCAACAACTATCTTGATCGCCAGAATTCGAACGACCTCAGCTTTTGATTAGTCAAATGATTCGGATGGCATGCTTTCCTCCCTCGTACCGTAGGCAAAGTAACTCTTTTTTTGTGGTTTCGTCCAATTCGATCAGAACGGCGGCAGCAAACTCATCGTGTTCAGGCTGGGGCCTGGTGAACCAAAGTCGCCATACGCCCAATCTCTCGAACGTGCCAGCCTCGATGTCGACGACCCGGAGCAACATCGACATTGAAAACTCCTCCGTAACGAGGAAAGTCATGTAGAAGAGACGATTCTGGCTGCTGTCTCGCAAGGCTCTCTCCATGTATCCAAGCGCATCAAAGAAGCAGTCATGCATCGCTTTTGTGACGTTGCGCACTACTGCCTGCACGCCTTCAGTTGATGCTGGCACTAACGACATCGGCTTGAGCTCTCTTTGAAGATCGAGATACCCGCCCCGGATCTGCCCCGTCGTATCCTCTGTCTCGTAGATGAGATGAACGTTTTTTATGTGAACCTTGAGTTCAGATTGAGAGTGCCGCGGCATAGTCGTGGCAACAGGCCCGTCGGTAGACGCCCATGACCACGTGGGGGCGATATACTGCCTGGCCCTGCTGCACACCTCCCCTGGTATTTCGAGACGTCTCCACAAGAGTTGAGCCTCAAGATTTTGACGCCACATTCCCGCGACATATGTATCGCCAAGTGCCGTTCCCAGAGATTTAGCCATACCAGAAATGGCAACCAATTTGTCGGTTGGCCAGCTCAGCTCGGTCCTGGTGTAGAAAAAAAGCAGGTGTTCCCATGCACCATAGCAACATGCAACACTGTTATTATCCAGCTCGCCTCGTGCAGCTTTAGCCACGTATAGGTCGTGATCAAGATTTGCTTTAAATTGTGCCCCTGCTGAAAAGGATCCCGGGACACCGTGGGGATACTTTTCTGACGCACTTTGCTCTCGGCATTCCCAAAATAACTGATCATGAGCAAAGTGCAAGACCCGTGGGGTCATAATACGCTCTTGTAAAACCCAGCCGCGATTGTTGACAACGCTTTCAGTCACGTTGGTAGCCCAATAGGATCCTTCTTCAGCATAGTGATCCTTGGTTACAAGAACGCCGTCCTGGTTTTCAAGTGTTGCTTTGATGATTGTTTGGTCCATGAAACGTGTGTTGTGGTCACGAAAAAGGCCGCAGGTGCCGTCCAGTGCGTCAGAAGCACTAATGTTGCAGCGCGAGAAGCCGTAGATGCTGTTCATTAGGCTAGATTCGTGAACCCAGTCAGTCAGGTCATCCTTGTCCTGCATGATACAAAGTGAATCGATCCACAAGTAACGGATCTGCAATTCTCTGCAGACCATGATGGCTTCTTGGAAAGTTTTTGGCATGTCCTCCACTTCAATTTCCTGGCAAAATTGATGGATCGTTGATCTTTGAAGCTTAATGAAGTCTGCCTGGCCCCAGCAGTGGCTTAACGTGGCGTAAGGACCAATAGGAGGACTGTCATATGTGATGATCAAGCGTATACGCTCGCAGAGAAGCCCTTGGCCTCGGAGGTCTAAGAGACGGGTGGGATACCATGGGGTCATTGAAACGGACGAGTTACATCCCATGTGGTACCTGAGGCATTCCTTTAGCCAGAGAGCAGCCAGTTGCAGTGACTGAGACGATCCAGTTCCCATGGTCTCATCAAATGGTTTCGTCGGATTTGAAAATTCCCTCTGCTCGCCTGCACCCTGGTGATTGAGTTCCAACTGACAAGAAGACATTACAAGATTATGAGGGACCTCCATCATCTTGAATTTGAACCTCTGCAGACGTTCATCATGGCTTTCACCCTCCACGGACCGTATTGAGATTGTTACGCCGCCTAAATGATCTCGCTGGTTGATCGTAAGGGTCGTGACATATTCGTCTACGCAGATGCGATCGGAAAACGCCCCTGATGCGAAAGTTGACATGCCCATAGGGGTGGTATTTTGTATCGTCTCGAGTCTAGAACATACCCAGCAATGATCATCGATTGAACCCTGGAGAGAGTCCAAAGTGCGATGATGACCAAATTCATTAGGCAAACAAAACAGGTCGTGGTTCCCGGCATGGCAATCATCCACAGTAAGGAGGTTCCGGCGATGCTCGAGGGCGCCCTTGCAAACGTCGCAGATATGATTTTGAATCATGTTGAAGTTGTGGTAGGATATGGCAATCTATGAGAGATGGGTTTGGCTTGAAAATGTCGCCGCTTTGCTTTGCTCTAGCCTGGCAGAGATGGATGCGCGAGGTGGTCGCTCAGCCCCCACACTGGCAGGCACCACGCCTGTCAGCCATACTGACGAGTTGTTATTGGCCGCATTGCAAAGTATCGACAATGGTTAGGACGAGTCCTCAGCTTCAACGTTGTAGCGCAAACTTAGGCGATCGAGAAATGGAGAGGATGAAAGAACGTTGGAATTCCCGATCTAGCACGGCAACTGCACCCGGGCGCGGAAACGGGCCGCTAGTGTAACCAGCATCTTCACCATCTCAACTCCACAGCATTCCTAACCTCAACCATGCCTCCAAGTCCATCCGCGGAAGAAGCTCCGAGGACAGATAAATCCTCAGAACGGGAGTCGCGCCACGATCGCAAACGTCATCACTACGCGCGCCGCTCGCGATCTCCTCGTCGCGATGAAGACCGCCATCGACACAAACGTCACCGCTCGCGCTCACCCGTAGCGAAACTGGTGACGCTTCCGTACAAAGCGAAGCCGTTGTCAAAGCGCCAATTTGAGGAATACAAGCCGCTGTTTCAGTCGTATCTCGACATCCAGAAAAATATACAGCTCGACGAGCTTGATGAGAGGGAAGCAAAGGGACGATGGAAGAGCTTTATAAGCAGATGGTACGTCATGATTACTACCTTTGTTAGATGAGATCCTAGAAAATGGAAATGCTAACGTTGCAGGAATCGTGGAGACCTAGCACGTAGCTGGTACGATCCTTCAATGCTCAAGACTGCACAAGAAACCGCGCAATCTTACCAACAACCTACTTCCCCGAAGCCAGCCAAGCGTGCGTCGCCAGCGTACAAGCCAAAGGAAGATGCCTCAGATCAGAGCGACGATGACTTCGGCCCAGCGCCACCAACTGCAGGGGAACAACGAAGAGGGCATGGCCCTACAGTTCCAGGCTTCGATGACCTGACATACCGCAATGAAATGCGCGACGAAGACCGCACACGCGAGCGCTCCAACTATGTCGACGACATACGCCATGAACGTAAGACCGACCGGAAAGCGCAGAAAGAGCAACTCGACGAGCTCGTGCCGCGCGCAGACCCCGGTTCGCGCGAACGTCAGCTGGAGAAGAAGCGCGAAGTCACCAGCACGTTGCAGTCATTCCGCGACGCTAAGGAGAGCGGTGATGTGGAAGTGCCAGAGTCAGATCTTATGGGCGACGATGGCATCGACCTGTATAAGAGAAAGAAGAAGGAAGAGGAGCGCAAGAAGAGCGAGAGGGAGATAAGGCGGGAGGAGATTAGCAGGGCAAGAGATGCGGAGAGGAATGAGCGCTTGGCTGAGAGGAGGGAAAAAGAGGGCAAGACGATGGAGTTCTTGAGGCAGATTGCAAAAGAGAGATTTGGATGAGTGTATGAGAAGTCGATGGCATAGTATTTAGTATTAGTCGTATATCGCCAGATGGACCAGTCTAACAAGTCTGGCCAAAAATGTCCCAGCATCAGCGCCTGTATATGCTCCATAACGCCATGCTCTAAAATTCCAATCCCCATGGTTCCCCGGTTCCCTACTCGTCATCCAAAATACTACTCGCCAGCCCCCCAAAGAACGGCACCTCATACCTCTCCAGCATCCCCGCATCCACATACGCCTTCCAGCTCAACCACGCAATCCCCCCAACATCCCCCACAAACAATACCCAGCTAATCCAACTACTCCAGCTGAAAATCACATGTATGACAAACACAAAGCTAAACAGCAAACTGCTCTGCCACGCGTGAAACCGCACATAATCGCTCTGATGCTCCATGACCAGCAAAAACACGCCTCCGCACGGCGGCAGCAGCAGGTAGGCGAACATGGCTTCGTAGTCCAGCCGCCAGCCCAGCGAAGTCGTGAACATGTCGACGTCGGAGCGTGAGCGGCCGAAGCCCGCACTGCTCGTTTGCGGCGCGCTCCATGCGATGCGCTCTACATCGCGATCCTCGTCGTCGTCGTTGCCCGCGCCGAAGTAATCGTGCTGCTCGTATGTGCGACTCGGTGGACTTGTGATTGCGCGCGGGCGGTCGGTGGAGGCGCGGGGCGAGTGGATGCGCGGCGATGTGAGGGGGGGTGAGAGCGCGCGTTGTGTTTCGGGCATGTCTTGGTAGGGCGCGAAGTTGGCCATTGTAGCCGCGTGGTTTGGGGGGGTTTGGGTGGCGGTGGTGGTTAGAGGTGATTGCGGCGGCGGCGGTGGTGAACATGAGCTGCGGTAGGGCTGAGGGACGGGGAAAGTTTAGCCGGGCGGTGACGCGGTGGGGCAGGGTCCGGGCACGTGAGGACGGCGACGGAGAGCTACTGCATGTGCGGAGGCAATGCAGGAACGGCGAGATCGTGCGACGTGGAGTCTTGCTTGAACTTTGGAGACTGCGTGTGCCTTTTTTTCCTACATGATCACGCGCGCAAAATGCCCAGGACTTTCTCATGCAACCGAGTGGCGTGAAGGCTTTGGACACGAAGCGTCACCCGTCGTCACAAGCTCCAACATTCTATCACGCTTCTTCTCAACATGCATCGTTCCACCTCACCTCACAGCTGGGGCTGCATTTGGAAGCACGAGCACCACCGGAAACACATACATAAGTGAACCTTCGTTGGCACTTCACACCGCCTAGCCTGCATCTACCATTGACACGACGCGAACTCCTAACGCAAACTTTCCCGCAACCATATACTTCTGGGAACCCCCCATCTTCAGCTTGGCCATATACTGGTAATCATGTGTATCGCCATTATCACAACCGAACATCCAGACTACCCGTTCATACTGCTAAACAATCGAGACGTACGTCTTTCGTAGGGAGAATTGGCTTTCAGTACTAACATTTAGCCTAGGAATATCTTCACCGCCCAACCGCCGAGGCAACATGGTGGCCACAACCTGACTCTCAAGTGCTAGGCGGGTATGACTTACACCGCCCAGTCCACGGCACATGGCTAGGCGTGACTCGACAAGGTCGAATCGCCGTCCTCACCAACTATCGCGAGGAAGACGAGTCTATCGTGCAAGGCGCACGTAGTCGAGGTTTGATCCCGAATGCATGGCTGAAGACTGATCCGAAAGAGAAGGAAAGCGCCCAGGAGTTTGCAAAGCGCATGATCGAGGAGGATGGTGTGAAGGGTGTCGGCGGCTTCTCATTATGCTACGGCTTCATGCAGGACGTTGTGAGAGGAAAAGGAGGACTGTCTATTATCAGTAACCGCACGCCTGAAGTGCAGGACGTAATCCATCTTCCAGACAGCACATCGCCATCGACGCACGCCCTCAGCAATGCCGCCTACGCAGATCGAACATGGCCTAAAGTCATCAACGGCGAGACCTGGACGTCCGCTGCCATCAAAGACTCCGTCGACGCCAAAGAGTCCCGCTCACAACTTGTCCAGCGCCTCCTGAAGGTCCTCACCACCGACACCATGCCGCGCCAGGAGGAGAATGAAGACTGGGACATGTATCTCAACCAGCTGCGACACAGTATCTTCATTCCATCGATAGGACGCGGTCATCTGGAGCAGCATAAGATGCCTAAACACGAGGTGGGCGATGTTGTGAAGCAAAAGGCGGTGGATGCGACGAGTGGGTGTTATGGGACGCAGAAGAATATTGTGATATTGGTTGACAAGCAGGGCAAAGTGTATTATTTCGAGAGGACGCTGTTCGATGGGGATGCGAAAGCTATTCCGGTGGGCGAGGGTGATCGGGAGTTTGAGTTTGGGATCGATGGGTGGTGAGGATGCGGGAGGGTACATGCATGAGTTTGAAAGAGCAGCAAACATTATCGTCGGTCAACTTTTCCGGTCCAATTCGCGACGCTTTCTACAATAGCCTGCTCGTGGTCACAGTCGAATTATTCTCTCAACGCAATATCGGCGATCTAGTTTGAAAAGCCCTTTCACTCCGACTCCCCCCATTGCGCTACGTAATGTTCTACCGATACGCAATCTCAACAGTCCACAAAAATCTTTTTTCTCCCAGACATACCAACAGGCGCAGCCACATTTTTGAATCAACTTCCTCAACTCACACTGCGAGGCCATCACCACGCAACTGAAGTGGTAACGACACCGCACTCCCACCATGTGCATCGTCTACTTCGCTTCCCACACGAATTGCGCGCACCACCACTTTCTCGGCGCCTACAACTGTACCTTGAATTGCCCCACCTCCACACGCCACACATTCTACCTCCGCGGCCACGAGTACGACTGCCAGACATGCACATTCCTCCAAGGCGACCAGATCGACCCTGATATTGTGCCAGTGTCGTACTACTCACCCTTATTCGACGCCGACAAACTCGCCGCGGAAGAGGAGGAGCGCGAGAAGGAAGCTGCTGTAGCAGGCCAGGCGAGCGAGAAGGAGCAGGTTTACGATGAACAGGATAATAACTACAAAGCCCTGAGCGATCCAGACAGCGATACGAGCGAGTGGCGCCAGGATGACGACGACTTTGACCTCCAGTTTGAATCGGGCAAAGGGCAGGAGTGGGCGGCGCCTGGAAACAGGATGCATCCGCCTCCTCCGCCGTCAACGCCGAGGACAAACGCGCATAGGCATCTAGTTAGGGAGCAATTGGAGAAGTTGAAGCCGAGGGGGTTGAATGGGGCTACTCGCATGCCTATTCCTCCAATGGCAGTATTCACTGGGGAGGGATATTGGGGGAATGTGCTCGCGGTACCGCCGGCGCACAAGGGGCTCCTTCGCAGCGGACGGGTGAAGGAGAGGTCGAACAAAAGGGGCAGGGGAGCATGACAGACCAGGGGACGAGAGAGGGAAGGCTGGGGTTCGGTTTTGGCGGTTGGTGGAAATGGATGCACGGCATGATTGATGAAGTATGATTGGTATAGTTTGGGGACAGAATGCCGAGCTTTAACCATTGTTTAAGGGACCTAAACCCTAAGTCATCGTATCTTGGATCAATCGAGAATCACACCGAGATGGTGTAGTGAGGGACGTCATGTGTGAAGTTCATCGCGCACGTGCTCAGCCTTGGCGTGGTGACGTCTTCGTCGGTTCGGGCAATCTATTGACAAACTCCGTGCACTTGCCGCGGCTGCGCAACGACCAACAAGCTACCAGCTACGGCCGAGCAAACTTAACCATTGTGTTTGGGTTTGCGCTCTCTCGGCGTGTTGACGACCTCTCACTTCTGCCCTTACCTACTCGCAGCCTGCTGTCGCCTCTGTCGTACGACCATGGCGTCGCTACCGCCTCAACGCCCCGCGGAGCAACGCAGAGCATCGCCGCACGAAGAATCGTCGTCCTCACAGCAAGCCCACCCGGCGCGGACAAACAGTTTCTCCGCACAGTCAGTCGACTCACAGACGCTGCTGCTCAACTCGCCGCCTAAAGAGACAGCCAAGCCCGCCGTAGAAGAGCAGGAAGAAGCTCCACAGTTGACCAACACACCAGCAGAAGAGGAGGACGAGCCGCGGAAATGCTGGATCTGCTTCAACGACGAGACCGAGGATGACGAGACAACTTCCGAGTGGCGGTCGCCGTGCACGTGCTCGCTGGTGGCCCACGAGAAGTGCCTGTTGGACTGGATAGCAGACATGGAGGCGCCAAACAACCGGAGACGGGCAGGCACACGTGCGTCCAAGATACAGTGTCCGCAGTGCAAGTCGGAGATCAAAATTGCGCGCCCGAGGAGCTTTGTTGTCGATGCGGTGCGGCTTGGAGAACGCTTGACGAGCACGCTGCTCCTCCCCGGCTTTGCAATTGTCACGGGTACCGCGCTTTACTCGACTATGACGCTGGCGGGCACGCATACGATATATCAGATGTTTGGCACGCAGGATGCGCTGCAAATACTGGCGCCGCTGTACGAGAAGCCGGATATGACGATAGCTTCACCGGTCATGCGAATGCTGATGCACCTTGCACAACACTGGCGCTTGGATCTTGGACTTCCCCTAATACCCACGGTGCTTGTTGCTAGTCGGACGACGATTGCTGACTCGTTCCTGCCGTTCTTACCGCTCATCTTCTTCGCTAGCTCAGGGCAGCCAGGAGACGAGCTGATGCAGCTGCAGTGGCCGCCAAGCGCCGCATTCACATTTGCGGCCTTGCCATACCTACGGGGCTTCTACAACGCATTCTACGACCGCGTTTGTCTACCCAAGGAGCAGCAGTGGCTAAAGGAGATTCAGCCTCGTGCAGGTACTGAGGATGCCGCCGATGCTCAGTTAGCAGACGACCACGACCATGACGACGAACACGAACACGAAGTTATTAACGAGATAGAAGTCGAAATCGATGTTTTTGACATCTTCGGCAACTGGGATGGTGACGGTGGAGCCGAACATGACCATGATCACGATCACGCAGTTGCACAAGCACATGAACGACCCATCGACGCCCCGCCCCTAGACGACGACGAGATGCCCGCACTCATTGACATCCAAGTCCAGGACGCTG
>Ga0265780_10001473_pt1 | contig 33030 bp, 32 predicted proteins | sample P1T30metagenome_FD_192432 | JGI IMG/M metagenome (GOLD analysis project Ga0265780, IMG submission 192432) | Plant litter microbial communities from East Loma Ridge, Irvine, California - P1 T30 | ecosystem: Environmental > Terrestrial > Plant litter > Unclassified | place: USA: California...
GGCATGCAGTTTCGCAAACTTCATCTTTGCCTTGGCCCGGTTGTGTGAACCTTTTACCTTTCGCGACAGGCTGCGTGCGAGTCGGCGCACTTTGTCGAGCAGCGTTCTCAAAGCTTTCGGACCCACGACTTTCTCACCGTTTGACAGCGTCGCCAATGCCGTAATGCCCAGATCCACACCCACCGTGCCTTGGTTTTCGGCTTGCAACAATCGTGGATCATCAGGGGTGTCGACAGTAATGCTGGCGTACCAGCGGCCGGCGTGGCGCACAATCGTTGCAGAGACGATATGGCCCGAATAACGCAGGCATTCGCGCATTCGCACCCAGCCCAGCTTCGGGATGCGGATGCGTTTATCGGCTACGCTGATCTGGTCGTTGGTGATCGTGAAGCGGTCGTCACGGCCTTTTCTGCGGAACCTCGGGTAGCGCGAAAGCTTTTTGAAAAAATTGTCGAACGCCCGACCCAACTGGATGATTGCCATCTGTGGCGCGTTCTTGGTCACCTCCAGCATCCACGGGAACGCAGCGCGCTTGATAGCATTCAGTTGGCGGCGCAATGCCGTTTCATTCGGCCTAGGCCGCGCAGGGTCCGTTTTGGAAAGATCGTATTGGCGCTGCCACTCACCTAGCGCCCAGTTGTAAGCGAAGCGAGCAACGCCAGCGGCTTTCGACAAGCCCGTTGCCTGCACGTTGTTGGGTTCGAGGCGGATGCGGTGGGCAAAGAGCACTGCGCCTCCTTCTTCGGCGTAAAGGAAAATCGTCCTGACTACAGTTCCGCAAGGTTAGCGCTGCTGCCCGCCATCCGTTCTGGCCCGCTTCTCTCCCGGAAATGCAATGTGCTGGTCGAAATGCCAAAGACTCTCACGGCAGCACTGATGGGTATGGGCTGATTCATACTGGATATGACTAGGCATGACTAATAAAGTTCAAGACTAACTGTTAGAACCCATGTTGCACCGCAACGGCGCCCTTCCTGTGCTAAAATTTTGTGGTTTTAGCAGCGCCGCATGAGCGGTTGTCATCGTAGAAACTGCGTTGACGTGCATTAGCACACGGCTGCAACACTTAACAAGCCGCTTTGCGGCCATTGTTCTCCATGCCTTTGTCACCTCCCGCACCGCGCACGCTCCGGCACACGCGCTCCATTGAAGTCGCTGCCTACGCGCGCGAAGATGGCCTGTGGGATCTCGACGCCAATATCCACGACGTCAAAACACGCGACATCCAGCTGGCCTCGGGCGTACGTGCCGCCGGCAACCCCATTCACGACCTGAAGCTGCGCATCACGATCGACCTCGACTTCAACATCGTCGCCGCCGATGCCGCCTCCGACGCAGTGCCGTATCCCGGCATGTGCAACACCATCGCCCCTGCTTACCAGGCGCTGGTGGGCCTGAACCTGATGCAGCATTTCCGCCTGCACCTGAAAGACCGCCTCAACGGCGTGCTTGGCTGTACCCACCTGACGGAATTGGCGCAGGTATTGCCCACCGCTGCCATCCAGGCGTACGCCAATGAAGTCCTGTCGACGCACGAAGGTGCCGATCAACCTGAAAACCCCGCGACCGAACGTCCGTTTCAACTGGACCGCTGCCATGCGCTGCGTGTCGACGGCCCCGCGGTCGCCAAGTTTTACCCGCGTTGGGCGCAAAGCGCGCCTGGTGGGGAACATGTAGTTGCAGTTCCAACTAATCGTATTTCTCAATCAGTAACAGAAGAAGGGAAGCCAGCATGAAGATCCATGAGTATCAAGGCAAAGAAATCCTCCGGCAGTACGGAGTGACGGTTCCGCGCGGCATCGCCTGCATGTCCGTTGAAGAAGCTGTCAAGGCGGCTGAGACATTGGGCGGCAAGGTCTGGGTCGTCAAAGCGCAGATTCATGCTGGCGGCCGCGGCAAAGGCGGCGGCGTCAAAGTGGCGTTCTCCCTCGACCAGGTCAAGGAATACGCAGAACAGATCATGGGCATGCAGCTGGTCACGCACCAGACCGGCCCTGAAGGCCAGAAAGTGCGTCGCCTGCTGGTAGAAGAAGGCGCCGACATCAAGAAAGAACTGTACATCTCGCTGGTTACCGACCGCGTGTCGCAGCGCGTCGTGCTGATGGGTTCTTCCGAAGGCGGCATGGACATCGAAGAAGTTGCCCACACCAACCCGGAAAAAATCCACACGGTCGCCATCGACCCATCGACCGGCCTGCAGGACGCTGAAGCCGACGACATCCTGACCAAGATCGGCGTGCCTGCCGCATCGCTGGCAGATGCCCGCGCGCAGCTGATGGGCCTGTACAAAGCCTACTGGGAAACCGACGCTTCGCTGGCTGAAATCAACCCGCTGATCCTGACCGGCGAAGGCAAAGTCATCGCCCTCGACGCCAAGTGGAACTTCGACGCCAACGCGCTGTACCGCCATCCTGAAATCGTCGCTTACCGCGACCTGGACGAAGAAGACCCAGCCGAGATCGAAGCATCCAAATTCGACCTGGCCTACATCTCGCTCGACGGTAACATCGGTTGCCTGGTCAACGGCGCGGGTCTTGCCATGGCCACCATGGACACCATCAAGCTGTTCGGCGGCGAGCCTGCCAACTTCCTCGACGTCGGCGGCGGCGCCACGGCCGAGAAAGTCACGGAAGCCTTCAAGATCATGTTGAAGAACCCGGGCCTGAAAGCCATCCTGGTCAACATCTTCGGCGGCATCATGCGTTGCGACGTTATCGCTGAAGGCGTGATCACCGCATCGAAAGCTGTTTCGCTGCAAGTACCGCTGGTGGTCCGCATGAAGGGCACCAACGAAGAGATCGGCAAGAAAATGCTGGCCGACTCCGGCCTGCCAATCATCGCGGCCGATACGATGGAAGACGCCGCCAAGGCTGTCGTCGCCGCTGCCGCCGGTCACGCTTAATTCGAGGAAATTACAATGTCGATCCTGATCAACAAAGATACCAAAGTCATCACCCAGGGAATTACCGGCAAGACCGGCCAGTTCCACACCCGCATGTGCCGCGACTACGCGAACGGTAAAGAAGCATTCGTCGCTGGCGTGAACCCGAAGAAAGCCGGCGAAGATTTCGAAGGCATTCCTATTTACGCCACTGTCACCGAAGCCAAGGCCGCCACCGGCGCCAACGTCTCCGTGATCTACGTTCCGCCAGCAGGCGCCGCTGCCGCCATCTGGGAAGCCGTCGAAGCCGACCTGGACCTGGCCATCTGCATCACCGAAGGCATTCCTGTCCGTGACATGATGGCCCTGAAGGACCGCATGGCCAAGTCGGGTTCCAAAACCCTGCTGCTGGGCCCTAACTGCCCAGGCTTGATTACGCCAGACGAAATCAAGATCGGCATCATGCCAGGCCACATCCACAAGAAGGGCCGCATCGGCGTCGTGTCCCGTTCGGGCACGTTGACCTACGAAGCAGTCGGTCAACTGACCGCACTGGGCCTGGGCCAGTCGTCTGCAGTCGGCATCGGCGGCGACCCGATCAACGGCCTCAAGCACATCGACGTCATGAAGATGTTCAACGACGATCCTGATACCGACGCAGTCATCATGATCGGCGAAATCGGCGGCCCGGACGAAGCCAACGCGGCTTACTGGATCAAGGACAACATGAAGAAGCCGGTCGTCTGCTTCATCGCTGGCGTCACCGCTCCTCCAGGCAAGCGCATGGGCCACGCCGGCGCACTGATCTCCGGCGGCGCCGACACGGCACAAGCCAAGCTGGACATCATGGAAGAGTGCGGCATCAAAGCCACCAAGAACCCATCGGAAATGGCACGCCTGCTGCAGGCCATGTTGTAAGCGTTCTTTCGCACGAACCAAAAAAGGACGCTTCGGCGTCCTTTTTTAATTTTGATATCGCAAAATTCGGCCTGATCAACCGGAGAGTGACAAAATTTGTCAGCCGTGGAGACAAAAAATGCCATACGGCATCATTATTGATGACATTCGCATAATAAAAGGGGTGGAAAACGGCCTGGCACGCCAATTGCTCTATACCAACTCAGTAGCACTGAACATACAACCCACCCCTGAAGGAGCTTTACAATGAAATCGATGAAAATGATGAAGAAGGCACAAGCTGGTTTCACCCTGATCGAATTGATGATCGTGGTCGCCATTATCGGTATCTTGGCTGCTGTCGCGATCCCAGCTTACAGCGACTACACCGCTAAAGCAAAAGCTGCAAACGCACTGTCAGCTGCTGATCCATACAAAACTGCTGTAGCCATGTGCGCACAAGAAGCTGGTGCTACAACGTCTTGCAACACTGCTACCAGCCCTAACCTGTTTGCCGCTTTCACCCCATCGAAAGAAGTGAGCAGCGTTACCGTTACGGGCGCAGGCGTTGTGACCATGACCTTGGCCGATATTGGTAAAAACACCTCTGGGACGACCGTCATCATGACTCCGTACTTGGGTACGAGCGCTGTCACCTGGGCAATTGTTTCGAACTCGACGAACGCTGCAGTCAAAGCAGCATTTGAGAAAAACACGATGGCTGCTGGTACGTAATCCAGACAGCTTGAAAGAAGCCGCCCTAGGGCGGCTTTTTGCATTCAAGGCAGCAGTCTACATCCCCAATAAATATATTCATGAACTTCAGCGCGCTTCGATTCCGTTATAGCCTACCTGAGGTTGGCTCTACTTCAACGCTTGCCGTAGTGGGTGCCTTGGCTGCGAACTTTATGTTCGTTTCAGGTCACGACCTGCAGCGTTGCGTCGAGATTGTCACGCTATGCATCATCGCGACCATGGCACTCGCCCGTGCGTTATCCGGTCATCGCTCTATGCTGCCGGCGCCGATTTCCGCTTTGCTGCTCGCCTTTTTCATGCTCGGATTGGTGTCGACAGCCGCCGCATTCTCTTTGCGCCATGCCGTTTATGAATGGTCAAGCCTCTTGCTCCTGTTCGTGCTGGTCTTTGCCATTGCCAGTGAGTTGAAGCGTGAAGTCGATCGCCTCCCACGCCTGCTGCATTGGATCGGCATCGTGTGCGGACTGTACAGTCTGAAATTGTTCATCATGTACGCGGCCGCGCTGGCAAGTGGCTTCCAGGTCGATCTGCATACACTTGCAATCGGTTTTTCCAACGGCCGTTTCCTTAACCACGCGCAAACGGCGCTGATGCCGCTGATCGTCTTGTTATACCTGCAGGCTCCGCTTGCCGGCAGGTGGCGCAAGGCCTGGTTCGTCCTGGCCGCCTTCTGGTGGGCGCTGCTTTTTGTTTGTGAATCACGCGCCACCATCATTGCGCTGGCTGCCGGCTGCGCGGCCGCACTGGCACTACGCCGTGCACATGCGCGCCCGTTCATGGCGGCCATGGCCTGGACGGCATTGGCGGGCATTGTGCTGTATGCGCTGCTGTTCATTTTGCTGCCTGTGCTGGCAGGCCTGCAGCCGATCAGCATGCCGCTGAATGTGGTGGCACGCACTGCCGCCGATCCAACATCCGCCCGCAACCTGTTATGGAAGCTGGCATGGGAACTGATCGCGTCACATCCCTTGCTGGGCGTCGGACCGCAGCATTATGCGCATGAGGGTGCGAGTCTTTATACCGCGGCGCACCCGCACAACTGGGTCTTGCAAATCGCCGCGGAGTGGGGTATCCCGGCTCTTTTGTGCTTGATCGGCATTATATTTGTCGGCATGCGCTCACTGGTCCGCAGCGGTGCGCGCCTTGACGAAGGCGACCGCGCCAACCAGATGATCCTGGTCACCTTGCTTGTGGCTTGCACAGCGATCTTTGTCGATGGTCTGGTATCAGGCGTGATCGTCATGCCGCAAAGTCGGCTCGCCATCGCACTCGTGCTTGGGATTGCATGCGCATGGGTACGCTTGCAAGGGGGGCATGTGCCGCCTGCCAGGCCCATTCCTTCTGCGCTCACGCGCACCGTGTTCGCCGTACTCGTGATGAGCGGATTATGCGGATTGATCTGGTCTGTCGCGCCAGACATTGCAGCGCGCGCACGAGGGGATGTGCTCACGCCAGCCGAACTAGCCGTTAATCCGACCAAGCATTGGCCGCGCATGTGGGAAGCCGGATTTTTTTAGTCGTTATACGAGTTTCTGCCGCACTTCACCCGTCAAATTTCGTAGCTGCTGTTTTGCCAAATTTTGTTGCGACTAGCTGAAATAACATTTTTTTGCTGAGTCGCATACAAAAATATGCTGGCACATCAAATTTTGATACCGGAAATAATGTCCGTTGGATCCAAAAGGGCTGGCATACGGATTGCTGTATATGAATTACGAACAGCAATTGTATTCTTGCCCTTGAAGGAGCACAGCAATGAAATCGAATAACGTGGCCAGAAAAGTGCAGTCAGGCTTCACCCTGATCGAACTGATGATTGTCGTCGCCATTATTGGCATTCTGGCGGCGGTGGCGATACCGGTCTATTTCAACTACACAATCAAAGCCAAAGTTGGTGCCGCAATGAGTTCGGTAGAGGGCATCAAGACAGCCGTGGCGGTGTGCATCGCGGAGCGCAACGGCGTTGCCGCAGGCTGTAGCACGACCGTTCCTGCAGCATCGATTCCGCCCTTTACCGCCGCCCGGGACGTCGCTTCCGTCGATGTATTGAACGGTACGGTTACATTGACGTTTGGGACTGGCATCGCGTCGGATGTCGATGGGGCAACCATTGTCATGACGCCGTTATTGCCCAATACCGCATCGAGCATGGTGTGGAATAACGTGACCACTGTCGCCAATGCGACTGCCAATGAGGTCATCGTAAAAAATAACCTGCTACCTGCCTGAGCTGTTGCGCTGTTCTTCAAACTATCTTCTGCCGCGCCTCCAGCAGCGCCTCGTACGTCAAATTCTGCAGCAGCATGTAATGCGCAGGATCGAGATCGATAAACTGCATTCCATACGTAAATACTTCCGGCTGCGCGTTCGAGACGGGTCTGACGTTGACGTTGCGAATGGTGGCGCGCGTCACCACTTGCACATCCGGCCCACCCTGCAGCGCCGCAACGCCAAACTGCAACGTGACCAGTTCATCATCCGCAGGCAGGGGCGTCTTCGATTCGACCAGCACGCCGGTGACGGAGATGTTGACCAGCGAACAGTGAATCGGCTGTGCATCCGGCGCTGATCCCGTCACTTGCGCAGGCAAGCTGACTTTAACGCGCATCGATGCGCGCAGGCTGGTGCCCTGGATCACGGTAGGGAAAGACAAGTGCAGGTACAGCATAGGCCGGGGCAATATCCGTAGCACCGTGCAGGCAAACGAACATACATTCATGCAGGCAAACACCCGGATCGTCAGCTTTTCGCCGCTGTCGAGCGCAATGGGTACGCCGTTTTCGACCGGCGTTTTGACGATGATGTATTCATCCTTGATGTAGCCGATCAGCGATGAAAAATGCTGGATCGGCTTGACCGTCCGGTAGGTCACCAACTGCAGGCGGCCGCCCACTTGCAGGTGCATTTGCTCGAAGCCGAGCTTTTTTGGCGTGCTGCGTGCCGCGCTTGCGTCCACCATTTCGCGGGTACTCCATGGGAATCATCACGGTGCCAGTATGCCATTTCACCCCGGGTAAGTAAAAAGGCCCGCGTGCGAGGCGGGCCTGGGAAGAACGTCTTATCGTGCAGACGGTTTGATGTGCTGGTCGAGCCAGCCCAGCACAGTGTGGTGCCACAACAGTGAATTGCCGGGTTTCAGGACCCAGTGATTTTCATCGGGGAACACCAGCAGCTTGCTTTCGATTCCGCGCCGCTGCAGCGCAGTAAAGGCCGACAATCCTTGCGCGGTCGGGATGCGGAAGTCGAGGTCCCCCTGGACAACCAGCATCGGCGTTTTCCACCTGCTGACAAAATTGACTGGGTTGAAGCGCTCATAATTGTCTGGCACGTTGAACTGGGCGCCGCCATTTTCCCAGTCGGTGAACCATTGTTCTTCGGTGGAATAGGCCATGCCGCGCACGTCGAACACGCCGTCGTGGTTGACGATGCACTTGAAGCCATCGGCCCAGTTGCCCTGGATCCAGTTCATCATGTAGCCGCCGTACGACGCGCCCAGTGCACAGCTGCGCTCGCGGTCCAGCCATGGGTATTTGGCCACTGCTGCGGCCAGGCCTTTCTGCAAATCTTCCAGGGGCTTGCCGCCCCAGTCGTTGCTGATGCTGTCCGTGAATTTCTGGCCGTAGCCGGTCGAACCGTGGAAGTCGATGAACACGGTGGCGTAACCGGCACCGGCATACACTTGCGGATTCCAGCGGTAGCTCCAGCCGTTACCGAAGCTGCCTTGCGGGCCGCCATGGACGAGGAATGCGATCGGATATTTGCCGCCCGGCGCCGCATTCCACGGTTTCATGACGTAGCCGTGCACGGTGTCGCCATTGGCGCCGGCAAACGAAAACTGCTCGAACTCGCCGAACTTCACATCGGCCAGCTTGTCGGCATTCTGGTGCGTCAACTGCAGGGCTTTGCCACCGCTGAGCTTTTGGCTGAACAATTGCGCGCCTGACTGCAGGTTCGACAGCGCGTACACGACCGTATCGCGGCGCACGTCGAAGCCGCCGATCGCACCCTTGTCGCTCAAAGCGCGCACTTTTCCGTTGGCCACGTCGATGGAAAACAGGCGGTGGTTGCCGACATCTTCCGCGTCTGTGATGATGCTTTTGCCGTCGGCCGACCAGGCGATGCTGCCTGCCGAGCGGTCCCAGGATTCGGCCAGCTTGCGCTTCGCGCCGCTGGCCACATCCATCAGCATGATCTGGAAACGGTCCGCTTCAAAACCTGGCCGGGCCATCGCAAGGTAGGCCATCGTACGGCCGTCGGGCGAATAGATTGCCTTGGTGTCCCAGGCGGGATTGTCCGGCGTCAGGTTGCGGGGTGCGGCGCCGCCAGCGGCAGGCACGGTGAACAAATCGAAATTGGTGGACCAGGCTTCCGTCTTGCCGGCAATGCGCGCGGAGAACACGATGGTTTTGCCGTCCGGGCTGAAGCGGTATTCTTCGCGGTCGCCAAATGGTTTTGACGGCACGTCGCCGTCGATGGACCCGGACAGGCTGACCGGCGCTGCGCTGACGCGCCCGCTGCTGTCGACCGGCGCCGAGAACAGCACGGCGTTGCGGCCATCGGACCAGGTGTCCCAGTGTCGCGCGAACAGGCGGTCATAAACGAGGCCCGACGTCTTGTCCGTTGCTGTTTTTTCCAGGCGCGCCTTGGTGCAGGCCAGGTCGGGGCAATCGCGGAACACGGCCATGGAAAGCGCAATGCGCTCGCCATTGGGCGCCATGCGGAAGTTGTCGACATCGAGTGCGAGGTCGGTTACGCGCGTCGGTTCGCCGCCGGTCACGGCCACGCGCCAGACTTGCGACGAGCCCGAGCGGCTCGACAGGAAATACACTGCATCGCCGCTGGCGGACCACTCCGGGTCGCTGCTGCTGGCGGCATTGCTGGTCAGGCGCTGCGGCGCTGGTTTGGCGGCGCGCAGGTCGACCATCCAGAGTTCGGTATGGCCGCGGTTCTTGGCCAGGTCGGTATCGCGCACCGTGTAAATGACGCGCGTGGCGTCCGGCGACACGACCGGGCTGCCGACGCGCTCCATACTGACCAGATCTTCCACGGTGAAGCCGCGCGGCGCGTCACCCTTCGCCATCGCACCGCTGGCGACCAGCGCCGTTCCCAACATCAGCAAACGTAATTTCATTCGATCCTCATGAGCTCGTAAAGACGGAGTGCAAGGGCTGGACGCCGCATGCAAGGCAGCAATTTACCATGCGATACGGTGCGGAAAAATTTTGAGCCGTTTCAAGCGTCTATGCTCTAATAAAACAACTTTCCCGATCATCTTTCTATTTTGCAATCTGCCCTCGTTCCCCTGATCCGCTTCACCATTCGCGGGCTTTTATCCTTGCTGGTCATTGCGGTGATCCTGGCCGGCGGGCGCTTCCTGCTCGACGAGGGCCGCGTGTGGCGCTCGTCGCAAGGCGACCTGCAGACCTTGACCAGTGCAGCTGCCAACGTTGCTGCGTACAGGGAGGAAATGCATGGTCTCGTGACGGCGCGGATGACGCAGGCACGAAAGGAATCGCTGGCACAGATCGACCGGCGCATCGTGGAAGTGCGTGCAAGGCAGGAGCACTACGCCGCGCTCCGGGACACATCGGCTTTCTCGTTACCATTGGCTGGCCCGAACAAATTTGCCGAACGTCTCACTGCGCGCTTTCAAGGTGCGGTAATGGCGGAAGTACTGCGCCAGGAGCTCGCTTATCTTCAACAATTGAAGGGGATGATCGCATCGCAACGCGCGGCAGCGGAGCGCGATTACAAGCGGGCGCGTGCAAAATTGCTGGCAGGTCAGCAGGAGTGGAACAATCTCAGCCCGGTCGATGTGTTTCGCTTGCAGCACCCACCTCTCGTTGGCGGGGAGCTGCAAGCCTTGCGCGAGAGACTGACTCGCGACCAGGCCGATTACATCAGGGCGCGCACTGCATACGAAGATCAGGCGAAGTCGCCTGTGGTGCAACCTCCGGTCTTTGCAGTGGACCAGCACGCCCTGGACGCCGTCACCCAGGACCTGGCCAGCCGCCTTGCGCAAGCCCGCACCGCCGTCACCGCCAACTGGTTCGCCCGTTACGTCAGTCCCGTGCTCCACGTCCTGCCGGTGGCCCTGGTGGTGGTGCTGTCTTCGTTCGCGGCGCACTTTCTCATCAAGCTGCTGTTTTACTATGTCCTTGCGCCACTGGCGGCACGGCGCAAGCCGATCCAGCTGGAGACAGCACCGGGGGTGCAGGGCATCCACGCCAGCGTGTCCGCAGTCTCCCAGGATATCCGTATCGCGCCCGGTGAGGAACTGTTGATCCTGCCGGATTTCCTGCAGAGTTCATCGACTGCAGCCATCAAAAATACAAAGCTCGTGCTGGACTGGTCGTGCCTCTGGACCAGCATCATTTCCGGCATGGTGATGCTCACCCGCGTGCGCACCAGCAGCCGTGACGATCACGTGGTGGTGTCCTCGGACACCGACGCCGTCACCGAAATCGCCCTGGTAACGATTCCGCCCGGCGCCGCGATGGTCTTCCAGCCGCATGGCCTGGTCGGGGTCATCTACCCATCGGCGACACCGTTGAACATCACGCGCCGCTGGCGGCTGTTCAGTGCCCACGCATGGCTTACCCTGCAATTGCGCTACCTGATTTTCCGCGGCCCGGTGACGCTGGTCGTGAAAGGGACGCGCGGTGTGCGCGTCGAGCCGGCCGGGCAGGGCCGCATCATCAGCCAGTTGGCCACGCTGGGGTTTTCAGCGCACCTGCATTACGCCACCGTGCGCAGCGAAACGTTCTGGCCCTACTACCAGAACCGCACGCCGCTGCTGCAGGACAAGTTCGATGGCGCGGACGGCTATTACATCTATGACGAAACGCCGCGCTTCGGCAAGGCCGGCGGCTTTTTCTCGCGCGGCCTCGAGGGCTTGACGGACGCAGTCATGAAAGTGTTTGGCATTTAACGACTCGCGAGAGAGCAACGCGATCAATTGCGCGTGTCGGCGGCGCAACGCGCTCGATTCCATCGGGAAACGGGAGGTCGTCTTGGTCACGCCGTGTCAATCACGACTTACCCTGGCGCTACGGAACCAGCCAAGCGCGACGCATCTGGATGAACTCTGGAATCCTTGATGTAGAACGAAGATGAATGACAATCAAAGAATATTCGTGCAATAGGTCTTGATATTCAAATCGCTACTCATACTGTTAACAGTACGGGAGTTTCCGACGCCTCCTGGCAAGTGCAAGCTGGCGGCGCATCGCCGTCATCGGAGGCATTTCTTTTCAATCATCTAGCAGAGGTCGATATGAAAACATTACTCATTGCATTCGCTTGCATTCCGTTATTGATCGCATGCAATAACAGAGATGACGCCACCACGGCCACCACGGCGCCTGTCGCCGCCGCGCCTGCCGATACGACCACGACGAGCCCCGTGGCCACCCAGACAGCAGAGACAGCGCCCGCAACGGCAACCACGCCTGATTCCGTATCGGGCACTTCGAGCACGTCGGATACGGGCTCGTCAGGCTCATCGGGCTCGTCGGGTTCATCGGGCTCGTCGGGTTCATCGGGCTCGTCGGCAGCTGGCGGGACGGCATCCAGCGGGGACGGCACGTATGTCGTGGACAAGGGAGACACGCTATGGTCCATCGCGCAGAAAAACGGCATCAGCCATGACAATCTCGCAACATGGAACAATATTGACGATCCCAGGGAATTGCAGATTGGCCGGAAGCTCACACTGACCGCTCCATGAGCTTCACCCGCTCCAGGTAATTGAACGGGTTTGCGGAGGCACACCCGACCGTCAGCGGTCGGGTTGCGCCGTCCAGTCCCCCGACTTCCCGCCATGCTTTTCCATGACCCGCACATTGGTCATCACCATGCCCCGGTCGACTGCCTTGCACATGTCGTAAATAGTCAGCAGGCCGACCTGCACCGCAGTGAGCGCTTCCATTTCGACGCCGGTCTTGCCAACGGTTTCCACCTGCGCCCGGCAGTGCACACTGCACGTTGCTTCATCGGTCTCGAAATCCACCGCAACGCGCGTCAGCGCCAGTGGATGGCACAGGGGAATCAGGTCGCTGGTCCTTTTTGACGCCATGATGGCCGCAATGCGGGCGATGCCAAGCACGTCGCCTTTCTTGGCGGTGCCGGACAGTACCAGCTGCAACGTTTCTGGTTTCATGCGGATGGTGCCGGCGGCAACAGCGATGCGGTGGGTGTCGGTCTTGGCAGTGACGTCGACCATGTGGGCCTGGCCGGTCGAATCGAAATGGGTGAGGTTGGCAGTTGTTGGTTCGGACATGGGAAGAAATGGTAGGGGTGCTGAGGGGCAAAAAGGCGCCGGATGCGGTTATCATAGCACCGTGAACACGATCCAAACTCCGATCCGGGCGACGCCGCAACGTGCCTGGGGCCGCCTGCTGCTGACGCTGTGCCTGGCCGCTTCCATGGCGACCGCGCCGGTCCAGGCGGCGCCGGTGCCGCTCAAGAAACTGCCGGACAATTCGCGCCTGCCGACGCTCGGCGACCCGGTGCGCGAAGATCTGTCGCCGGTGATCGAGCGCAAGCTGGGCGAGGAAATCATGCGCGAAATCCGGCGCGACCGCGATTTCCTCGACGACGATCCGACCCTTGATTACCTGAACAACCTGGGCGCGGGGCTGGTCAATTCGGTGCCGGATGCGCGCGGCGAAACCAATGCCGACTTTTACTTTTTTGCCGTGCGCGACCCCGTCCTCAACGCCTTTGCCTTGCCAGGCGGATTCATTGCCGTGCATTCGGGGCTGCTGCTGGCAGCGCAGACCGAGTCGGAACTGGCGTCGGTGCTGTCGCATGAAATTGGCCACGTGAGCCAGCGCCACATCGCGCGCATGCTGGGACAGCAAAAACAGGACGTGCTGTTGCCGCTGGCGGCGCTGGTGCTGGCGATTCTGGCGTCACGGGTCAGTTCGGATGCGTCCATGGGCATCCTGATGGGCGGGCAGGGGCTGGCCGTGCAGCGCCAGCTGAGTTTTACGCGCGATGCCGAGCGCGAGGCCGACCGGGTCGGTTTTCAGATCATGGGTGCGGCCGGTTACGACACCTCGGGCATGGTGGCGTTTTTCAAGCGCCTGCAAACAGCATCGCGCAGCTACGGCGAGATGCCGGCCAACCTGTCGAGCCACCCGCTGACGGGCGACCGGATTGCCGATATCCAGGCGCGCATCCGCGAGATGCCGTATCGCCAGCGGGTCGACAGCCTGGAGTTTTTCCTGGTGCGCTCGCGCGCCCGCGTGCTGCAGGATGAAACCGTGCAGGGCCGCATCGATACGCGCAGCGCTTTTGAAAACCAGCTGACCCTGCAAAGCCGCCAGCAGCAAGCGGCCGGGCAGTACGGTCTGGCGTTCCTCGCACTCAAGCAGGGCGACCTGGCCAAGGCGCGCAGCTGGCTCGACAAGGCGCGCGCGACCATGAAACCGCGCGAAGGGCCCGTGTTTTCCACCGGCCAGAGCACGTCCGATGGCGGGGCCATGTTTGCCGGGCTGGCGCTGGAAATCGCCCTGGCGCCAGGCCAGCCGGCTGCCGTCGTGCAGCAGACGGTCAAGGAGGCCGATGCGGCCCGCCAGCGTTATCCTTTATCGCGCAGCATCGCGCGCCAGTATGCCGACGCATTGATTGCTGCCGGCAAGCTCGAAGACGCGGCCGTCTATCTGCGCGACCAGGTCCAGCAATACCGCGAAGAGCCGAAACTGTACGACCAGCTGGCCAGGACGTATGCCGCGCAGGGCAAGATGGCGCTGCAGCACATGGCGCTGGCGGAATCGTACGTGCTCACTGGTGCAGTGCCGGCCGCCGTCGATCAGCTCAATTTTGCGCGCAAGGCAAAGGATGTGTCGTTTTACGACCACGCCGTCATCGATGCCCGCGAACGGGAGCTGCAAGCCCGCCAGAAAGACGAAAAGAAAGAAAAAGACTCCTAGGGCTGCGGCATTGCGACAAACCCGAAGCGCTGGCCCAGGTCGCCATCAGGCAACCGCTCCACATCGACGCGCATCTCTGACACACGCAGCGACATGGCGCCGGTCCCCGTTTCCAGCCAGGCTAGCAAGGCGTCATCGCCCGCTGCGGCGCCATCGATCTCCATGGCTGCAAGCAACTGCGCCACATCGCGGTCATCGACCTGCGCCAGTTTGCCACCGGCCTGGACGATCAGCGCCCCGGCCGGCGTCATGTACGCGTTTGCTATCGGCCCCAGCGCCTCGCCTGTCTGTACCACCAGGCCCTGCGCCGGATCGGTACGCGCTACATACGGCGTGGTTTCCAGGTTGACGTAGACGCGCTGCGGACCATTCTGAAAATACCAGCAGCCACGTTCATCGGCGGCATAGTTGCGGTTGATAAACGCGAGCAGGGCAGCGTTGTTCAGGCGGTCGCCCGGCAGGCCCGCTTGCTGCGCCGGTTCGTCGCGCATGCGCCAGCCGCCGCGGGCGTCGAGGGCCAGCCAGCCGTAGCAGTGCGGCACGTTGGGCCATTTGGCCATTGCTTGTTTTACGATGTCATCCATGGAACGCAGCTTCGCAGATTTGCGGCGCCGGTGTCGCACGCGCGCTGCGATGCTGGTCGAAAAAGGCCAGTATCCGGTGCGCCAGCCAGGTCGTGGTGCCGTCGGTGCTGAAGCCCACGTGGCCGCCCTGGTCGGGATAGTCGAGCGTGACGGCGCTTGATGCGCTTGCGGGTAAATGTTGACCCGGCAGGAAAGGATCGTTGCGCGCGTTCAGCACGAGGGTGGGCACGGTGATGTCGTGCAGGACGTGGCGCGCACTGGCGCGGTCCCAGTAGTCGTCGGTATCGCGGTAACCGTGCAGGGGGGCGGTGACGGCATTGTCGAAAGCGTAAAAATCGCGGGCTGCCAGCAGCGCAGCACGGTCGAACAGGCCCGGGAACTGGTCCAGCTTGGCAAGGCACTTGGGGATCAGCGTTTGCAGGAACATGCGCGTGTAGAGCCGGTTCACGCCCGACGACAGGGCGGCGCCGCCGCGCGCCAGGTCGAGCGGCGCGGAGACGGCGCAGGCGGCATCGACCATGCCGGCGGCGTGCTGGAACTCGCCCAGCCAGCGCAGCAGGGCATTGCCGCCGAGCGAGGCGCCGGCGGCAAAAAAGTCGCCGGTGGCGCGCGCATGCAGGCGGCGCACGATCCAGTCGATTTCAGGCGCATCGCCGGAATGATAGAAGCGCGGCGCGCGGTTCGGCTCGCCCGAGCAGCCGCGAAAATGCGGCACGGCGCCGGACCAGCCGCGCGCTGCCAGCGCGGCCATCAAGGCGCGCGCGTAGTGGCTGTTCGAGGAACCCTCCAGGCCATGGAACAGCACCACGAATGGTTGCCCGGGCTGGCCGTCGATAAAATCGACATCGATGAAATCGTCCTGGGCGTGGACGTCCCAGCGCTCGCGCCGGTACGCGACAGGCGCCTTGGCAGCCAGGGTGGCAGGATAGATGGTTTGCAGGTGGCCGCCAGGCAGCCACAGGGGAGGGCGATAATCCATCAGCGCCGCGGTGGAAACTTAATGGTGGCCGGCGACGGCGCCTGGCTTGAGTGCATAGCGCGTGCCACAGTACGGGCAGCGCGCTTCGCCATTGGCAGCGAACTCGAGGAACACGCGCGGATGCGTGGACCACAGCGGCATGGCCGGGTTCGGGCAATGCGCCGGCAGATCCTTGGCTTCGAGTTCCACTACTGCCGTCGTTTTATCGTTCATGCGTATCTCCGTCTGACTGTTTAGGCAAAGACAGGATTTTAGCGGATTCACGCGCCTTGCCGGCCCATTTCAGGGCCGGAAAGGATTAATACATGAACGTGCCGTCGTTGCGAATCACGGTCAGCTCGACATAATCGGAGGCATTGTGATTGGTCGGGCTGAATTTGAGCACGAAGCCGCCGGTGTCGATCGGGCCCGCCGTCTCGATCGCCTTGGTAAAACTCGCGCGGGTCAGGCTGGCGCCGGCGCCTTCCAGGCCCTGGACAAATACTTTGGCGGCAATGAAACCTTCCAGGCTGACGAAGCCCTGGGCGCGGCCGGGTTTGGTCAGGTACAGCTTCTTGTATTCCTTGATCAACGCCAGTTTGTCGTTCCACGGCGACGGCATGACCTGGGAAATCATGACGCCCGGGGCTTCCTTGCCCAAAGCAGTGGCCAGCGACTGGCTGCCGACAAAGGAAATGTTCCAGAAGTAAGGCAGCGAGATGGCGTCCTTGCGCATGGCGTGGATGAACGCGGCGCTGGTGGCATACGGCGTCACGATGATGACGGCAGGAGGCGCCATGGCGCGAATCTTCGTGACGGCACTGGCGACGTTGATGTTGTTGCGCTCGATCGATACCGTGCCCATCACGGCCAGGTTACGTTTTTTCAGCGCGCGCTCGACGGCATCGAGGCCCGCTTTGCCATACGCATCGTCCTGGTAGAACACGGCGATTTTCTTGACGCCCATGCCTTCCAGGTTTTCCACGATCTTTTCCATCTCTGGCACATAGCCTGCGCGGATATTGAAGATATTCGGCTGGAATGGCGCACGCAACGTCTGGGCGCCCGTCAGCGGTGCAAAAAACGGCAGGTTTTCCTTGGCGACGAACGGCAAGGATGCATTCGCGGTTGGCGTACCGACGTAGCCAAACAGCGCAAAGACGTCGTCGCCTTCAATGAATTGTTTGGTATTGGCAGCGGCGCGGTCTGGCTCATAGCCGTCGTCCAGGCTTTTCAGGATGATTTTGCGGCCGTTGACGCCGCCTTTGCTGTTGACGTAGTCGAAATAGGCCAGCGCGCCGTCGCGCATTTCCGTACCGAGCTGGGCCGAGGGACCGCTCAGGGCCGCCGACTGGCCAAGCAGGATGGTCGTGGCCGTGACGCCATTGGCGGCCCAGGATGGCACGACAGGGGCCAGTGCGGCCATCAAAGTGAACAGTACCGCGGACGGCCAGCGCAAAACTTGCTTGGTCATATCACAACCTTCATAGTGGAAAAGTGTCAGCAAAAACCATAGCGCGGCGAACAGTCATGCGCTACAGCAATTATTCCATGGATTTATTTCCAAGCAGCAAATATTTTAGGTTGTGTGGGTTTCGGCGTGCTTTAAAATAACGATGTGACAATTTTCTGTTGTCGAATGAAGTAATTGGAGAGTTTTGGTGGCACAGACGTCAGTAGACATGTCCTTCGACCGGCACGACCCGGTCGCCCTGCGCGCTGGCTTCGTGGCCGGTTTGCCAACATTGCTGGGAATTGGCGCCTGGGGCATGGTGGTCGGCGTCGCGATGGTCAAGAGCGGCCTGACGCTGGCGCAGGCGTGCGGCATGACCTTGCTGGTGTTTGGCGGCTCGTCGCAGCTGGCGGCGCTGCCGCTGATCGCTGCCGCGGCGCCCGTCTGGGTCATCTTCGCCACCGCACTGGTGGTCAACCTGCGCTTTGTAATCTTTTCCGCCTTGCTGGCGCCGCATTTTGCGCACCTGCCGTGGCCCAGGCGCCTGTTGTACGGCTATATTTCCGGGGACATGTCCTGCGCATTATTCCTGCAGCGTTTTCCCAGCTACGCGCCGGAGCAGGGCAAGTTTTCATACATGCAAGGCTTGATGATCCCGAACTGGTGCGCGTGGCAAACCGGTTCGCTGGCCGGCATCTTTCTTGGCAGCGCCGTGCCAACCGCCTGGGGCCTGGGCTTCGCGGGCACGCTGGCGATTTTATGCGTGATGATTCCCCTGGTCGCCAACCGGGCCGCGCTGTGTGGCGTGCTGGTGGCGGGGGGCGTGGCCGTATGGGCGCATGCGCTGCCCTATAAACTCGGCTTGCTGCTGGCGGTGTTGCTGGGCATGCTCAGCGCCATGGCGGTTGAAGAAAGCCGCGCCCGCTGGAGCCGCCGCCATGGCTGACTGGGAAATCTGGCTGGTAATTGGCCTGCTGGCGCTGTCGACGGCCCTGACGCGCAGTTCATTCTGGCTGCTGGGACACAAGGTGGCGATTCCGCCGCGCATCCTCGAAGTGCTGCGCTATGCGCCGGCGTGCGCACTGGCAGCGATTGTCGGGCCCGACCTGGTTCTGGGCAGTGCCGGCCAATTGCAACTAACCTTGGCAAATCCCAGACTGATTGCGGGGCTGGTTGCTCTGGCGTTTTACCTGTGGCGCCGTAACATGTTGCTGACAATCCTGGTCGGTATGCTGGCCTTCACTCTGTTGCGTGTCTTTCACGTTTTTGGGGCAGGTGGCTAAGGTAGAATAACGATCTATCAATTTTTAACCAACGACCCGCCATGGATGCTGTGCGCAATTTCACCCGCTTGCAAGACCTGATCGACGCCAATTCACTGCAGGGCAAACGCGTCTTTATCCGCGCCGACCTGAACGTTCCGCAAGACGACGCCGGCAACATCACCGAAGACACGCGCATCCGCGCTTCGGTGCCCGCCATCCGCGCGGCACTGGACGCCGGAGCTGCCGTCATGGTGACGTCGCACCTGGGTCGTCCAACCGAAGGCGAATTCAAGCCGGCCGACACACTGGCGCCTGTCGCCGTGCGCCTGGCCGAATTGCTGGGCCAGCCGGTCCAGCTGAAACAGAACTGGGTCGATGGCGTCGATGTGACGCCGGGCCAGGTCGTATTGCTGGAAAACTGCCGCGTCAACAAGGGCGAAAAGAAAAACGACGACGCGCTGGCGCAGAAAATGGCAGCCTTGTGCGATATCTATGTCAATGACGCCTTCGGTACCGCCCACCGCGCTGAAGCGACCACCCACGGCATCGCCAAATTCGCTTCTATCGCCTGCGCCGGCCCGTTGCTGGCGGCCGAACTCGATGCGCTGGGCAAGGCGCTGGGCGCGCCGCAGCGTCCCTTGCTGGCCATTGTCGCCGGCTCGAAAGTGTCGTCCAAGCTGTCGATCCTGAAAGCGCTGGCCGATAAAGTCGACAACCTGATTGTCGGCGGCGGCATTGCCAACACGTTTATGAAGGCTGTGGGCCTGAATATCGGCAAGTCGCTGGTCGAAGCCGACCTGGTCACGGAAGCGAAAGCCATCATCGACATGATGGCCGCACGCGGCGCCACGGTGCCAATTCCCGTCGACGTGGTCTGCGCCAAGGAGTTTTCGCCATCGGCCGGCGCCACCGTGAAAGCGGTCGGCGACGTCGAGGACGACGACATGATCCTCGACATCGGTCCGCAAACGGCTGCCACGCTGGCCGGCCAGATCGCCGAAGCGGGCACCATCGTCTGGAACGGCCCGGTCGGCGTGTTTGAATTCGACCAGTTCGGCAACGGCACCAAGGTGCTGGCGCATGCCATTGCCGATTCCAAAGCCTTCTCGATTGCCGGCGGTGGCGACACGCTCGCGGCAATTGCAAAATATGACATTACCGATAAAATCGGTTATATCTCGACAGGCGGCGGCGCCTTCCTCGAGTTTTTGGAAGGCAAAACGTTGCCTGCGGTGGAGATCCTGCAACAGCGTTTTCAACCATAAATCCAGCGCAGCCCAGCTGCGCTTTTTGTTCAAGGACCGTCTATGTATCGTGGCACCAAGATCGTTGCAACCATCGGCCCGGCGTCATCGGATTTCGACACGCTGGTACGGATGATCCGCGCTGGCGTCGATGTCGTGCGCCTGAATTTTTCGCACGGCAAGGCGCAAGACCATATCGACCGCGCTGCCCTGGTGCGCCGTGCGGCGGCCGAGTGCGGCAAGGAAGTGGCGATCATGGCGGACATGCAGGGTCCCAAGATCCGCGTCGGCAAATTTGAAGACGGCAAGATCACGCTGAACAAGGGCGAGCCGTTCATCCTGGACGCGAAGTGGGGCGACAACGGCGAACTGGGCAACCAGGAACGCGTCGGCCTCGACTATAAAGCGCTGCCGCGCGACGTGCGCCCGCACGACCTGCTGCTGCTCAACGACGGCCTGATCGTGCTGGTCGTCGACCGCATTGTCGGCCACGAAATCTACACTACCGTGAAAGTCGGCGGCGAGCTGTCCAACAACAAGGGCATCAACCGCCAGGGTGGCGGCCTGACTGCGCCGGCGCTCACTGCCAAGGACATGGAAGACATCAAGACGGCCATGAGTTTCCAGGCCGACTATCTCGCCATTTCGTTCCCGAAAAGCGCGACCGACATGGAAATGGCGCGCCAGCTGGCCAATATCGCGGGCGAGCCGTTCCAGCACAAGCCGATGCTGATCGCCAAGATCGAGCGCGCCGAAGCCATTCCAGTACTGCAGGAAATCCTCGACGCGTCCGACGGCATCATGGTCGCGCGCGGCGACCTGGCCGTCGAAGTAGGCAATGCCGCTGTGCCGGCGCTGCAAAAGCGCATGATCCGCATGGCGCGCAATTCCAACAAACTGGCCATTACCGCGACCCAGATGATGGAGTCAATGATCGTCAACGCCGTGCCGACGCGCGCCGAAGTGTCGGACGTGGCGAATGCCGTGCTCGATGGCACCGATGCCGTCATGACGTCGGCCGAGACGGCCTCGGGACGCTATCCCATCGAAACGGTCGAGATGATGGCCGCCATCTGTGCTGAAGCCGAGCAATCCGAATACAACAAGCTCGACGCCGACTTTTTGAATGTGCAATTTACCCGCATCGACCAGTCGATTGCCTACGGCACCTTGTTCACCGCCCACCACCTGCGCGTGAAAGCGATCGTGGCGCTGACGGAGTCGGGCTCGACCGCGTTGTGGATGAGCCGCCACAGCATCGACACACCGATTTTCGCGCTGACCCCGTCCCGCACGACCCAGCGCAAGGCTTCGCTGTACCGCAACGTGCAGGCTTATTATTTGCTGCAGGAAGGCGGCAGCCACGCCGTGCTGCGCCAGGCCGAGGAACTGCTCGAGAGCCACGGCGTCGTCAAAAAGGGCGACATGATTGTCGTGACCTGGGGCTCGCCGATGGGCCAGGCCGGCGGCACCAACGCACTGAAAATCGTGCGGGTCGGCGAATTCGAAGTACTGACCAATTAAATGAACACAGGCGGTGCGCCGGAACCAGGCGCACGACAGCTCAACCGGTTTTCTTATTGTTTTGGAGCTCTACCATGGCACTCGTCTCATTGCGTCAACTGCTGGACCACGCAGCCGAACACGGCTACGGCCTGCCGGCCTTTAACGTCAACAACCTGGAGCAGGTGACCGCCATCATGATGGCGGCCGACCAGGCCAACAGCCCGGTCATCATGCAAGCCTCGGCTGGCGCGCGCAAATATGCCGGCGAGCCATTCCTGCGCCACCTGATCGACGCTGCCGTCGAAGCCTATCCGCACATCCCGGTCGTCATGCACCAGGACCACGGCCAGTCGCCGGCCGTCTGCATGGCAGCCATCCGCTCGGGCTTTACGTCCGTCATGATGGACGGTTCGCTCGAAGCCGACGGCAAAAGCGTGGCCAGCTACGAATACAACGTCGAAACGTCGCGTGAAGTGGTCAAATTTGCGCACTCGATCGGTGTGACGGTGGAAGCCGAACTGGGCGTGCTCGGTTCGCTGGAAACCATGAAGGGCGACAAGGAAGACGGCCACGGCGCCGACGGCCTCATGACCCGCGAGCAATTGCTTACCGACGTGGCCCAGGCTGCCGACTTCGTTGCCCGCACCCAGTGCGACGCATTGGCCATTGCCATCGGCACCTCGCATGGCGCGTATAAATTCACGCGCAAGCCTACCGGCGACATCCTGGCCATCGACCGCATCAAGGAAATCCACGCGCGCATCCCGAATACGCACCTGGTGATGCACGGTTCGTCGTCGGTGCCACAGGAATTGCTGGCCATCATCCGCGAATTCGGCGGCGACATGAAGGAAACCTACGGCGTGCCAGTCGAAGAAATCCAGGAAGGCATCCGCCACGGTGTTCGCAAGATTAATATCGACACCGATATCCGCCTGGCCATGACGGCAGCGATCCGCAAGTACCTGTTCGAGAATCCATCGAAATTCGACCCGCGCGATTATTTGAAACCGGCGCGCGAAGCAGCGAGCCTGATTTGCAAGGCGCGTTTCCAGGCGTTCGGTTGCGAAGGCATGGCCTCGAAGATCAACCCGATTCCACTCGAGAAAATGGCCGAGCGGTACAAGTCGGGTGAGCTGTCGCAGATCGTCAAGTCGTAATTTATTTCGTTAGCTTTAAAACCGTCATCCCGACGAAAGTCGGGACCCATGCTGAAGTAGTGTCGACGCGTAGTGTGCGATATTGGATGCGTGTTATGGGTCCCGGCCTCCGCCGGGATGACGGTTTTAAGATAGCGGGCTGAAGCACGCTTCGCGTCGTCGAAATCGCGATGCGGGCGGTTCTACCCGACTGCGTTAAAATAACGCATTGAATTCACGTTCGCGCGGACTGCCTGCAGTCCGACTTTCTACACCGGCGGGTTGTCCCCGCCGGTTCCGCTTTCCGGTACCCCTTCTATGAACAGCCTCTACCAATCCACCATCGATTCCCTGCCTTTGCTGGGCCGCGGCAAGGTGCGCGACAATTACGCCGTCGGCGACGACCAGATCCTGATCGTCACCACCGACCGCCTGTCGGCGTTCGACGTCGTCATGAACGAGCCGATCCCCGGCAAGGGCATGGTCCTGAACCAGATGACCGATTTCTGGTTCGAGAAACTCGGCGACATCGTGCCGAACCACCTGACCGGCGTGTCGCCGGAAAGCGTCGTGCGCGCCGATGAGGTGGAACAAGTGCGCGGCCGCGCGGTCGTGGCCAAGCGCCTTCACCCAATCATGGTGGAAGCGGTTGTGCGCGGTTACCTGATCGGTTCGGGCTGGAAGGATTACCAGGCCACGGGCGCCGTGTGCGGCATCACGTTGCCAGCCGGCTTGCAGCAAGCCGACAAGTTGCCGGAGCCAATTTTCACGCCGGCCGCCAAGGCGGATCTGGGCGAGCACGATGAAAACATCAGCTTTGCCGACATGGAGCAGCGCATCGGCGCCGAACTGGCCGACCGCATCCGGTCCATCAGCATTGCCCTGTACCAGCGCGCGGCCGAATACGCCGCCACGCGCGGCATCATCATTGCCGACACCAAGTTCGAATTCGGCCTCGACAGCAACAACGTGCTGCACCTGATGGATGAAGTGCTGACCGCCGATTCGTCGCGCTTCTGGCCGGCCGATTCGTACCGCCCTGGCATCTCGCCGCCATCGTTCGACAAGCAGTTCGTGCGCGACTACCTGGAAACGCTGACCGAGTGGCCGAAGACCGCCCCGGCGCCGGCGCTGCCGGACGACGTCATCAACAAGACCCAGGCCAAGTATTTCGAAGCCATCGAGCGCCTGACCGGCGAGAAGCTGAAAGCATGAGCATGCTCGACCAAGCCAAGCCGGTGATCGGCGTCGTCATGGGTTCGTCGTCCGACTGGGACGTCATGAAGAACGCCGTCGACATCCTCAAGCAGTTCGGCGTGCCGCACGAAGCGCTGGTCATCTCCGCCCACCGCATGCCGGACGAAATGTTTGCCTATGCCGAGGGCGCCCGCGCGCGCGGCCTGCGCGCCATTATCGCCGGCGCCGGCGGTGCGGCGCACTTGCCGGGCATGCTTGCCGCCAAGACCATCGTGCCGGTGCTCGGCGTGCCGGTGCCGTCGAAATACCTGCGCGGCGAAGATTCGCTGCTGTCGATCGTGCAGATGCCAAAAGGCGTGCCGGTGGCAACCTTTGCCATCGGTGAAGCGGGCGCGGCCAATGCAGCGCTGACGGCTGTGGCGATCCTTGCCGCGCATGACGACACCCTGGCCGGCCTGCTGGACCAATTCCGCCGTACCCAGACCGCTGCCGCCCAGGCAATGGTCTTGCCACCCGTATGAACAATCCACATCGCCCTTTCATCCCGACCGCCCATCCTTCCACTGTCCTGGGCGTGATGGGTGGCGGCCAGCTTGGCCGCATGTTTGCCCACGCCGCGCAGGCGATGGGTTACCAGGTCGCCGTGCTGGAACCGTCCGAAGACTGTCCTGCCGGCCAGGTGGCCGACCGCCTGCTCAACGCGCCGTACACCGACGCCGCGGCCCTGGCGCAACTGGCCGGGCATTGCGTGGCCGTGACGACTGAATTCGAGAACGTGCCGGCTGCCAGCATGGCGGCGCTGGCCGAGTCCACGTTCGTGGCGCCGTCGGCGCAGTGCGTGTCGGTGGCACAGGACCGCCTGCTGGAAAAGAAATTTTTTGTCGATTGCGCGCCGCATGCAGGCGTCGGTCCGGCGCCGCACCTGGCCATCACCAGCGCTGCCGATATCAGCGCCGTGCCTGACGCCTTGCTGCCAGGTATTCTGAAAACCGTGCGCATGGGTTATGACGGCAAGGGCCAGGCCCGCGTCACGACGCGCGCCGAAGTCGAGTCCGCCTTCAAGGCGATGGGCAACGTGACCTGCGTGCTGGAAAAAATGCTGCCGCTGGCCTATGAAGTGTCGGTGCTGACGGCGCGCGGCGCGGATGGCGCCACGGTGGTGTATCCGATCGCTGAAAACGTCCACCGCGACGGCATCCTGTTCACCACCACCGTGCCGAGCCCGAACGTGACGCCGGCTGCTGCAGCGCAGGCGCAGGCAGCGGCGCGCGTGATTGTCGAGCGGCTTGGCTATGTGGGCGTGCTGTGCATCGAGTTCTTCGTGCTGGGCGACGGCAGCCTGGTCGTCAATGAAATGGCGCCGCGCCCGCACAACAGCGGCCACTACACGATGGACGCATGCGTCACCAGCCAGTTTGCGCAGCAGGTGCGCGCCACGGCGCGCGTGCCGCTGGGCGATGTGCGCCAGCATTCGCCGGCCGTCATGCTCAACTTGCTGGGCGACCTGTGGTTCGACGCACAGGGAAATGACAAGAACGCTGTTCATGAACCGGACTGGGCCGCCGTGCTGGCGTTGCCTGGCGCCTGCCTGCATTTGTACGGCAAGGATGAACCGCGCGCGGGCCGCAAGATGGGCCACCTGACGTTCATCGCGCCCACGTTGGACGAAGCCGCGGCGCAATTGCGCCTGGCCTGCGCCATCCTGCGGATCACGCTGTGAGCGTCGACCAGCTGACCAGCCAGGAGGCCATTGCACAGGCCGCAGCATGCCTGGCGGCCGGCCGGCTGGTCGCGTTTCCCACCGAGACCGTGTATGGCCTCGGCGCCGATGCCGAGAACCCGGCCGCCGTGGCTGCCATCTACGCCGCCAAGGGCCGCCCGCAAGACCATCCGGTGATCGTCCACCTTGCACCCGGCGCCGATCTTGCGCACTGGGCCGCCGACATTCCCGAGGAAGCCCACGCGCTGGCTGCTGCTTTCTGGCCCGGCCCGCTGACGCTGATCGTCAGGCGCGCGGCCAATATTCCCGCGGCAGTCAGCGGCGGCCAGGACACGGTCGGCCTGCGCTGCCCCAACCACCCGGTCGCCATTGCCTTGCTGCAGGCGTTCAAGGGCGGGCAGGGCGGCATCGCGGCCCCGTCGGCCAACAAGTTCGGCCACGTCAGCCCCACGCTGGCGCAGCACGTGCGCGATGAATTCGGCGCCGACGGCAGCGTGGCCATGGTGCTCGACGGCGGACCGTCGCAGGTCGGCATCGAATCGACCATTGTCGACCTGTCGCGCCTGGCCACCCACGGACCGGTGCTGCTGCGTCCAGGGCAAATCAGTGCCGACGCCATCGAAGCGGTGATTGGCCTGCGGCCCGGCAGCGCCGATGCTGCTGCACCGCGCGCGTCCGGTACGCTGGAATCGCATTACGCGCCGCATACGCCGGTGGCAATGCAGGACAGCGCAGAACTGGCTGTCACGCTGGCGCGTTTGTCGCAATCCGGCCACAAAGTCGCCTTGATTCACCTGTCAGATTTCCCGGCAGCGCACGCATCGCTGCGCCTTCCTGCCGACCCCGACGGCTTCGCCTATTCCCTGTATGCCGCCTTGCGCGACATGGATGGCCGCGGCGCCGATGTGATCCTCGTGGAAGCTCCCCCACGGGACGCTGCCTGGCTGGGCGTGAACGACCGCCTGCGTCGCGCTGCCCACGGTTCGCACGGTATCGTCCACGGCCTGCTCAACCGCACCGTCCCCACCACGCAAGCGCTGTAAATACCATCGGTATGTGCTGGGACGATACAAATAATTGATGTATCGTTGATTGCCTCAACGATATAATTCGACGCAACAAGCAAGCTCTTTGACTCGCGCCATCGCCCGGGTGAGCGGACAAGTTGTTGCCATGGCCCGACGCCCATCATCCCGTTTATTCCTATACAAGCGGTTTGAACACTGGCATATTGATTGCGCTACGAATAGCACGGGCGTTCGTTTAATGAAAAATTATATTTATCCTTTAGGAGACACAATGCGTCACACCAAATTTGCGCTCGCGCTGCTGACAGCGGCCGTCCTGGCAGCTTGCGGCGGCACCGGCAGTTCCGGCGGCGATCAATCGCTGCGGACCAAGTTCAGCGCCCAGATCACGTTCGGCGACAGCCTGTCGGACGTCGGCACGTATAACGTCGGCACCGTGGCCGCTTTGGGCGGCGGCAAGTTCAACATCAACGGCAACAATACCGCCGTCAATCCAACGCTGACCGGTAAAAACTACACCGAACTGCTGGCGGCCCAATTCGGCCTGCCGGCGCCGTGCCCGGCGCAGACCGGCCTCGATGGCCTGGCCAGCCAGGGCTTTTCCGTCCCGGTTGTGAACAACGCCGGCTGCTACGGTTATGCCCAGGGCGGCGCACGCGTCTCGAACCCGATCGGTACCAGCAACAAGGCCACTGGTTCGCCACTGGGCGCGCTCACCGTGCCGGTGTCGACGCAGATCGCACGCCACCTGGTCATCAACGGCGGCAAGTTCGCGGCCGACCAGCTGGTCATCGTGATGGCCGGCGGTAACGACGTGCTGAGCCTGCTGGGTGACCTGTCGGCCAAATCGACCGCTGCCGGCGGCACCGCATTCGCGACCTCGCTGATCACGCAACTGACGGCCGGTTCCCCGAACCCGGCCACGGCCGGCCCCGCCATCCGCACGGCAGTGCTGAGCGCCGCTGCCGCCGCTGGTGCGACCACGACGACCATCGCCACTGCCGCGATCACTGCTGCTGCGCAGAACGGCTATCCTGGCATCACGACCACGGCTGTTTCCGGCCCGATCATTGCCACGGCTGCTACCGCTGCGACTGCCGCCGGCAACAAATACGCCGCCGATAACGGTCCTGCGCTGGTTGCATCGATGGGCGCCACCGGCGCCGAACTGGCGACCATGGTGAAGACCCAGCTGGTTGCCAAAGGCGCCAATTACGTCGTCGTGAACAACCTGCCTGACGTTGCCAATACGCCGTCGGGCAAGTCGCAAAATGCCAGCACCCAGGCACTGATCGCCGCCATGGTCGATGCCTTCAATTCGCAGCTGAAAGCCGGCGTCGCAGGCGAAGCCAAAGTCCTGTACGTCGACGTGTACTCCATCAGCCACGACCAGGTCAGCAATCCTGGCCCGTACGGCCTGACCAATACCACGACGCCTGCCTGCGGCCCGAACAAGCTGGGCACCACGTCGCTGGTCTGCAACGCCACCAACGTGATTGCCGGCGACGTCAGCCATTACATGTTTGCCGACGATATCCACCCGACGCCATTCGAATACTCGCTGCTGGCGAAGTACGTGGCCGACCAGATGATCATCAAGGGCTGGCTGTAAGCGACACCGTGCACGCCCGCGCCCCTGGCGCGGGCCACCAACTACAAGAATCAGGAGAAAAAATGAAAGTACGTTTGCATCGTGCCGTGCGCCTGCTGGCGCTGGCTGCCCTGGGCACTGCTGCCGCTGGCGCTTCGGCACAATCGGCCGGCCAATGGACTGCCAAGGTCGGCATCAACCAGATCACCCCGAAAGTCGAAAGCGGCAACATCTCGGCCCCGGCCCTGCCGAATTCGAAAGCCGACATCGGCGCCGACACCAAGCCGATTTTCGTGATCGGCTACAGCTTCACCGACAATATCTCGGCTGAACTGAACCTGGGCATCCCTTACAAGCACACGCTGTATGGCGCCGACGGCATCGCCGGCACCGGCAAGCTGGGCACGGTCGAAGTATTGCCGCCAACCGCGTTCATGCAGTACCGCTTCTTCACGCCGGAATCGAAGTTCCGTCCTTACGCAGGCGTCGGCGTCACGTATGCCTACTTCCAGAAAGCCCGCGGTTCAGGACAGATGACGGCGCTGACCAACATCGGCAGCGACATTCCGACCACGTTCAAGGTCAAGAACAAGCTGGCCGGCGCGGTGGAACTGGGCATTGCCTACAACGTCAACGAGAAGTGGTACGTCGACTTCACGCTGATCAAGACGTTCCTGAAAACCAAGGTCAACTTCTCGACCGGCCAGAACCAGGACATCACCCTCAACCCGCAGGCCATCAGCCTGGGCGTAGGGTACAAGTTCTAAGTAACCCCTGAGCTGGACAACCCGCTGCGGCGGGTTTTTTTTCGGCCGTCCACAGGGCGATGACCGCACTTGACATGGTAATGCAGTTGCATTACCATTTTTGACATTGATTCACAGGAGGTATCCGATGCGCCAAGTTCTCGATGTCGAGTCTACCCTGACAGACCGCTACCAGACCACCATTCCGGAAACCGTACGCAGCAAGCTGCGTTTGAACAAGCGCGACAAGCTCCATTACAAAATCATGGCGGATGGTACGGTTGTGCTGAGCCGTGCCGAACGTGCAGATGAAAGCGATCCAGCGCTGGCAGGGTTTCTTGCGTTCCTCGCAGGCGATCTCCACGATCGGCCGCACGCGATCCGCGCGCTGGGCGAAGAGCAGCGTGCGCGCGCAATGTCCTTGACCGGCGATGCCGATGTCGACCTCAATGCACTACTCGATCCTGCGGATGAGTAAGCCGGCAAACACTGCTGGCAGTGATGCGGCGGTCGTTGTGAACGGCTGGACCATCTATGCCCATCCGGTGTTTTACGATCAGTTAGACGAACTGATGGAGCAGGTCGCTGCGCTACGCCAGAAAGATCCCGCCGGGTATATCAAAAAGAACGCTTTCAAACGACTGGCTGCGATTCAAAAGCTGGTCTACGACGTGATTCCGCAAGACCCGACCCGGCCGGAATACCGTCAGGGCGACACGTTGGGCGAGGCCCACAAGCATTGGTTTCGCGCGAAGTTCTTCCAGCAATATCGTCTGTTTTTCCGCTATTCGCTTGAAGCGAAAGTGATTGTTTTTGCCTGGGTTAATGATGAAAACAGCAAGCGCGCATACGGCAGTTCGGACGACGCCTATAAAACATTCAGCCGCATGTTGAAAAACGGCGTACCACCGGACAGCTGGGACGCGTTCCTGGCAGAAGCGAGGAAGGCAGCAGCACGAGCGCTGATCGGTTAAATACAATGCTTCAGATCCGGTGTCAACAGACCAAGGCGGACCAATTGCGCGTAGGCCTAGACGAACAAATTGCGGGATCGCTGGCAAATCCGGCGTCGAAGTGACGGTTTTCCCGCCGGATAGCGCAGCGGGAACAGGGGGAGGGCGGCATTTCCTGCGCACGCCATGCAATCACCAAGTTTTGCAATTGCATTTGAGCATAAAAAAAGGCGCTGTCAGCTTTAAGTATTGAAGACCCCGATAGCCGCTATGAGCAAGGTTTCCGGGGAACGAATGCGCTCCCGGTCAATTGCCCAAAGCCAACCGAGGTAGTTGGGCAGGTAGCGCGTCGCCACACCATTGAATCTCCTCAGCCACTTATGAAATCGGCTGTGGTAACCGTTCACGTTTTGCACGTGCACGGCGCCGCGCACGTGCTCCCCGGCACTCACATTCACATATTGATGTGAGATGCCCTGTTGCTTGGCAAACACCTGATAGGCCTTGTTGGCGTCGGTCACCAGCAATGTGTCGGGAGCCAGCACAGGGCGCAGATGCTCCGTGAGCTGAACGACTGTCACAGGTCCTCGTCCAGTGACGAAGTCAACTGTGTTGCCACTGCGATCGCGCGCGACAAGGATGCACACTTGCTCCTGTGAGATGCCACGTTTCGACGCCTTGCCGCCTCTCTTGCGCGCGGGCCGCTGCAAGTTGCGCGCGCCTTTTTGCGACTCAAGCAGAAACGTTTCATCTGCTTCTGCAATCCCGTTCAGGTAGGCCGGACGGTCGGTTTTAGTCGCCATCAGAAAGCGGTGGCGCCAGCGAAGGCTCGTGTTCTTGTCGACTTCGACACGTGCTGCGGCTTTGCGCACGGTACGCGAGTCAAGCATGCAATCGCCGAAATCAAGCCATTTTTCCTTATGGCGCAGGCGTGCAAGCGGGGTGCCAGTGAGACTGTTGAACGTTCTGCCACAGGCAGGGCACCGAAAGCGCTGCAGTCCGCTTTTGGTGCCATGCCGGTAAAACTGCTTGCCCTGGCAGCGCGGACAGCTCAGCCCGGGGGCGACGGCGTCTTCGATGACCGCGGCAGTGCGGCCCTGGTCAACGGCTGGTTTGAGCAGTGCGAGCACACGCACGCACTGGCCGCGGGTCAGTTGGGCAATCTGAGCCAGGTAAGAATCAAACGCGCAGGCTTCCACAGTAGTCCTTGGTCAGTGAACAGACCAGTTAGACCTCAGCAATATAAATGCGTTCACTACTTAACGTGGACAGCGCCTAAAAAAACCCGCTGGTGCGGGCGTGTAGAAAAGGCCGGGCATTGCCGCTATTTGGCAGCGCTGCGCCGTGCCGTCTTTTCTGCTTCAAGCTGGATCGCGGCGACAGCCTGCAAGGCGCTGGCGGTAACGCTGCTGATGCCCAGGTCCTGGGCGACGGCGTCGCTGGCGCCGAGCGTGCGCGGGTCGCGTCCGGTGACGTTGCCGAAAATCGTCAGCGCTTCCAGGTAGTAGCCGTAGATGCTGGCATGGTAAGAATCCGGCGCCCACAGGTTGACCTTGCCGGCGGCAATGCCATCATAGGGATTGGCATCGGCAATGCCGATGGCGATGGCGCGGTTCCAGGCTTCGCCGACCGGAATCACGGCGCGAATGAAAGGCGATGCCGCCCTGGCCGCGTTGTAGCCCTTGCGCACGTCGAGCGCCATCTGTTCGATCGGCTGGCCGTGCCAGTGGCCGCGCCAGGTATAGGTCTGGTCGGCTCGTGACCAGGTGGACACGAGCCGCACATCGACCCTGGGGTTTTGCCGGTGCAAGGCAGTGGCCAGCAGGCCGGCGTACTTGACCAGCTTGTCCGGATTGCCGGGGCGTGACGCATCGAGCGTGCTGTAACTTTGCAGCAGCACCAGGTCCCACGGCTTGACGATGGTGTTGTATTTGACCGTGTAGTGGTGGTCGACGCCCACCGCAGGGATGGTTTCCAGGCTGACGGCATAGAACAGCCCGGCCTGCATGGTCATCGCCTTGAACAGCGCCGGGACACCGCCGATGCCGGTGCCGTTCAGGTCCTTGACCAGGTCGGGCCGGTAGGATTGCACCAGCGGCGCGGCGCCGGCCGGGTCGCCGTAGGTATAGCTGTTGCCGACAAACAGGATGGAAGTGGCGCTGGCGGGAGCGGCTACGCCGCCCAGGATGAGCGCGGCGGCAAGGATACAGGCGGATTTCTTCAAAATGCGGCGATTCCCGTCTGGGCGCGGCCCAGGATCAGTGCGTGGATGTCGTGCGTGCCTTCGTAGGTATTGACCACTTCCAGGTTAACCATGTGGCGGATTACGCCGAATTCGTCCGAAATGCCGTTACCGCCCAGCATGTCGCGTGCGACGCGGGCAATGTCGAGCGACTTGCCGCAGGAATTACGCTTCATCATCGACGTAATTTCCACCGCGGCCGTGCCGGCGTCCTTCATGCGGCCCAGTTGCAGGCAACCCTGCAAACCGAGCGTAATTTCCGTCTGCATGTCGGCCAGCTTCTTTTGCACCAGCTGGTTCGCGGCCAGCGGTTTGCCGAACTGGTGGCGGTCCATCGTGTACTGGCGCGCCGCGTGCCAGCAAAATTCGGCCGCACCCAGTGCACCCCAGGCAATGCCATAGCGCGCCGAGTTCAAACAGGTGAACGGACCCTTCAGGCCGCGCACGTCGGGGAACGCGTTCTCTTCGGGGCAGAACACGTTGTCCATGACGATTTCGCCCGTGACCGAGGCACGCAGGCCGAACTTGCCGTGGATGGCGGGGGCGGATAAACCCTGCATGCCTTTATCGAGGATGAAGCCGCGAATCGCGCCTTCGTCGTCCTTGGCCCAGACCACGAACACGTCGGCCACCGGCGAATTAGTGATCCACATTTTTGAGCCCGTCAGCGCATAGCCGCCATCGACTTTTTTTGCGCGCGTGATCATCGAACCGGGGTCGGAGCCGTGGTTCGGTTCGGTCAAACCAAAGCAGCCGATCCATTCGCCGGTGACCAGCTTTGGCAGGTATTTCTGGCGCTGCGCTTCGGTGCCGAACTCGTAGATCGGCACCATCACCAGCGACGACTGCACGCTGGCCATCGAGCGGTAGCCGGAATCGACGCGCTCGATTTCACGCGCGATCAGGCCGTAGCTGACATAGTTCAGGCCGGG
>Ga0265780_10001474_pt1 | contig 33029 bp, 38 predicted proteins | sample P1T30metagenome_FD_192432 | JGI IMG/M metagenome (GOLD analysis project Ga0265780, IMG submission 192432) | Plant litter microbial communities from East Loma Ridge, Irvine, California - P1 T30 | ecosystem: Environmental > Terrestrial > Plant litter > Unclassified | place: USA: California...
TGCGCCAGGATCGCGGGAAGCGCCCTGAATACCGAGTTCGCCAGCATGGACGATCCGATCGCAACCGTGCCTGCCTGAACGCCGCCGAGTGGCTCTCATGCATCGAATATAGTGATCGCTATAAAAATTTGTCCGTCAGTCAAATTTATGTAATGATCGCTATAAAGCGTCGCCGACGCTTTCGTACAGGAGAAAACACATGTCATTTCAAGGCAAGATTGCCGTCGTTACCGGCGGGTCGTCGGGCATCGGTTTCGCGATCGCGAAGCATCTGGTCACCCAGGGCGCCACGGTCGTCATTACAGGTCGCCGCCAGCAGCAACTGGACGCCGCGGTCGCTTCCATCGGCGGCAGCGTAACCTCCATCAAGGCCGATACCGGCAATCTCGATGAACTGGCCACGATGTACCGCGACATCAAAGCAGCCCATGGCCGCATCGACGTCCTGGTGGCCAATGCCGGCACCGGCGAACTCGCGGTGCTCGGCGAGTTGACCGAGGCGCATTTCGACCGCATCTTCGATACCAACGTCAAAGGGGTCACATTCTCCATCCAGGGCGCCCTGCCGCTAATGCCGCAGGGCGCTTCGGTGGTGATCATCGGCTCCACCGCGTCGATGGACCCGGGACCGGGTCTGAGCGTCTATGGCGCATCGAAAGCCGCGCTGCGCACTCTGGTGCGTAGCTGGATCCAGGAAATCAAGCCTTCCGGCGTGCGCATCAATATCGTGAGTCCTGGTCCGGTGGACACCGAGTCCCTGCGCGGCATGTTTGCCGACAATGTCGAAGAGACGCTGGCATTCCTGCGCAGTCGCAGCATGGTGGGCCGGATTGGACAGCCAGAAGAGATCGCCCGCGCAGTGGCGTTCGTGGCGAGCCAGGATGCCGGCTACATCAATGGTATCGAGCTGTTTCTCGACGGCGGCGCCTCGCAGATCTGATACGCCTGCAGTTTTTCGGGCGCTGGAGCTGGCGCCCGCGATATCTGCAACGGCCTGCCAGGCCGCTGACAAACAGCGCGCCTGCAGCCGGACCCTCAGTAAACTTAATTTCCCGAAAACGGAAATTACAAAACGAAACGGGCCTCGAAAGAGGCCCGTGCGTTAATTATTTGGAGGCGAGGATCGGAGTCGAACCGACCTAGACGGCTTTGCAGGCCGTATTTGCAATAATAAAATCAAAGACTTAGCTTAGAACCGCACTTTTCACCACTTGAGGTCGCTCAACTCGCCTTCTGACTTCGTTCAAATCTGTTTCGAAACCAGTACCAAGGGTTGTCCTTCAATCGCAGCCGTACCCCTTGATCTATCCGATGTAGCGGCGACAAAACCCACGCTGACCGGCGCCGACGGAGGTCGGGGGCGATTCAGTGCTGGAATGCCCTACCACCCTCGCCTCGATCTTGACGGCCAACGGCTGAGAAAAGACGAACGTGATTTATGTCAGCCGCATTGTCGCGACATTCGCATGCGCTGCCAGACGCGCTCGCTGGAATTGGTCACCTGTGTTTGTAACACTTAATTATAGCGTCCCTCAACGCCGCCGACACTGTATCGCCCGGCGCCAAGCAAAGCGATCACAACCGCGGTAAAGAAGTACATCGCCTGTAACTCCAGCGCCCAGCCGCCGGTGTCGTTCAGAGAAAAGAACTGGCTGGTATGGACCAGCAGCACAGCCACGAGCATGTTGACCGCGACGATCAACGCCGCACCGCGCGTAAACAGGCCGGCCAGGAGCAACAGGGGAGCGATGACTTCGCCAATGTAGACGCCATATCCGAACACCGCAGGCAGGCCCGCCTTGGCGACCATGTCGGCGACGAAGCCGATGCCGCCATTTATCTTAGAAACGCCATGGAACAGCAGCATGGCCGCCAGTGCCGCGCGCAGGAACAGCTTGGCGATATCGTCAGTGTTGCGCAGTTGAGTCGGTTGAGTTTGCATATTGCGCTTTCTTGAAGAGGTGGACATTGGTTATTTCGCAGTTACGGATGCGGCACCGAGCTGCGTGCCGAGCCACTGCATGAAGTCACCCGCCATCGCCCCGTTCAGGCTGTGCCCACCCTGGTATTCGCGGTAGGTCAGGGACAGACCGAACCCGTCCAGCACGTGTCGCGCATGGTGGGCAAAGTGAATGCCGAGCACATTGTCCTGAACGGCGTGGCTAACGAAGGCTGGCAGGCCGGCCAGCGCCGGGCCGGGTTTTACCAGCGGCAGCACTTCGGGCAGGATGCGCCCGCTCAGGACGCCGAAGCCGGCCAGCTTTGACGGCGCCATCAGCGCCACGCTGGCGCTCATGATGCCGCCCTGGCTGAAGCCGGCCATCCAGATGCGCGCCGGATCGATGTCGTGCAGGCGCGGCAATGCGCCGATGAAGTCGGTCAGTGTGGTTCTGGCACGCTCGGCCTGGCCCGCGTTGATGGCCGGGCCACTGGCCGTGAAGTTCACCTGGAAAAAAGCGAACTGGTCCGGTCCGAGGGAGAGCGGGCCGCGCACCAGCACCACGCTCAGGCGTTCATCGAACCGGCGCGCCAGGTCGAGAAATCCGCTCTCGTTGGAGCCCACGCCGTGCAGAAGCACCAGGCACGGGGCCTTGCCCTGCCCGTCCTTTCCGGCGCGCAGCCGATAGCTCAGGCCGGTCGTCGGGTCGGTCCGGAGCTCGTCGAGTTGATCATGCATGGTCGTTCCTTTGCGGTTAGTTGAATGCGTAGGCATCCATGGCGAGCACGCCGTGCTCGAAACTGGTATGCAGCAGCTCGGCCTGCGCGCCGGGTCCGGCTGCACCCAGCGCCACGTACAGTGGCAGCAAATGCTCTTCGGTCGGGTGGTTCTTCTCGGCCATTGGCGCCAGCTTGCGGTAATCGAGCAGGGCTGCATGGTCGTTGGCCACCAGGCGGTCGCGCATCCACGCCTCGAAACCGGTGACCCAGGCCGGCGCCGGGGCATCGAGCGGCTGGCCACGGAATTCATACAGGTTGTGGGTGAGCGAGCCGGAAGCGAGCAGCAGCACGCCTTCGTGGCGCAGGGCCTGCAGCGCCGCGCCCAGCTGGCGGTGCAGCGCCGGGCTGGCGCCATGCACGATCGAGAGCTGCAGCACCGGCACATCGGCCTGCGGATACATCAGCGACAGCGGCACCCAGGCGCCGTGGTCGAGCCCGCGTGTCGCGCTGCGTCCCACCAGAATGCCCGCTTCGGCCAGCAGCGCCGCGGCGCGTTCGGCGATCGCCGGCGCGCCGGGTGCCGGGTAGCGCAAGTCGAACAGGGCTTTCGGAAAACCGCCGAAATCGTGGATCGTTTCAGGCTGTGCCGCCAGCGACACGGCAGGGGCACCCCGGGTCTCCCAGTGCGCCGAGATCACGACGATCGCTGACGGACGTGCCAGGCTCTGGCCCAGGCCGGCGAGGAAGCGGCGCGCCGGGCTGTCCTGTAGCGCGAGCATGGGCGAACCGTGGGAAACGAAGATGGTCGGGAACTTGGTCATGGCATACCTCTATGTAAGATGCATCCATGGTAGCCGCGTGCCAGCGGTTGATAAAGAGGTGACCAGGAGCTAGACTATTTCCATTTGATTGACAATAGGGACAAATGGATTTACTGGCGTCGATGAAGACCTTTGTCGCGGTGGCCGATGCCGGCAGTTTTGCCGCGGCGGCCGCACGCCTGGAAGTGTCGCGCGCGATGGTATCGAAACAGGTACAGAAGCTCGAAGAACACCTGGGCACGCGGCTGCTGAATCGCACCACGCGGCGCGTGTCTCTGACCGAGACCGGGCGCGCGTTCCACGAGCGCAGTGCCCAGATCGTGGCCGACGTCGAAGAGGCCGAACAGATCGCCGGCCAGATGACGCGCTCGCCCCGCGGCGTGCTGCGCGTGACCATCCCCCTCTCCTACGGCCAGCACCGCCTGGCGCCGATCCTTGGGGCCTACACCCAGGCCTATCCGCTGGTGCAGCTCGACATTGCGCTGTCCGACCGCAAGGTGGACCTGGTGGAGGAAGGGTTCGACGTGGCAATCCGGATCGGCGCGCTGCCGCAATCGGACCTGATCGCGAAAAAGCTCGGCGCCGAGCACAGCATCGCCTGCGCGGCGCCGGCCTACCTGGCGCGCGCCGGCGCGCCGCAGGCGCCGGCCGAGCTGAGCGGCCATGCCTGTCTCGGCTACTCGCTGACCGGCACCGGCGCCGACTGGCGCTTCGCGTCGCCGGCCGGGCCCTTGGTAGTGCCGATCGCCGGACCGATCAGGGCTGACAACGGCGACATCCTGCGCCTGGCGGCGATCGCCGGCGCCGGCATCGCCTTCCAGCCGGGCTTCATCGTCGACGACGACATCGCCGCCGGCCGCCTGGTGCGGGTGCTGCCAGGCTGGCAGTCGACTGAACTCGGGGTGTATGCGGTTTACCCAAGCCGCAAGCACCTGTCGGCCAAGGTGCGTACCTTCGTCGACTTCCTGGCCGCGGCGCTCGCCTGAACCACACGCGCCGGGCCGCGCCGGCTATGCGGCCGCGTGACCGGATAGGCCGGATACACGGCGCCGTTCCAGGCGCGGTCGCTCTGGACCAGGACCTCCGACGTCCCCCCCGGATCGGGCGCCGGCGCGGCGGGGCCGCCCTGCTTGCCGGCGGACGTCATTTCTTGAACTTGAGCTTGCTGCCGTCGAACGTGGTCACCATGCCGGCCATCATGCCGTCCCTGGTGATGTAGGCGTCCGAGCCATAGTAGGGCTCGGCCAGGAACGGCGCCTCGGCCTTCCAGTACACCACGATCGTGTCGCCATACTTGACGCTGGTCTGCGGAATGAAGCGGATCCCCTTCAGGCCGTTCGGACGCGGCGTAACGAAGCCGACGAACAGCTTGCCGATGGCGGCGCGGCCGCGGGCCACCTGGCCGTCGAGCATGTGCACTTCGCCGTTGTCGGGGAATTGCGCGACCAGGCGGTTCCAGTCGCTTTTCTCGACCGCGTCGAGGTGCTCGGCCAGCACTTGTTCCGGCGTCGGCTGCTTCTTCATCGGCGGCAGTTGGGCCGGCTCGGCCGACCAGGCGAAGGTGCTGGAAAGCAGGCCGATCGTGCCGGCCAGGGTCCAGCAGCGCAGGGTGTTCATGGTGTGTCCTTTACAAGTAGTGAATGGTTTCCGCCACTGTATTGGATATCGCGGCAGCGATAAACAGGCTAGTTTTCGCCACAGTGTCATCTTTTATTCCACGATGCGCCGTGCTGTCCGGTGTAGACATCAAGTTGACACTGTGGCGATCCATACCCCGTTTATCGCGGTTCCGGCATCGCCTATGCTGGCAACGTGGCGAGCTCGACAGCGATTGCGCCACGTTCCCATCATTTCTGGAGTATCCATGTCCGTTGCAGCAACCATCCGCGCCCGCGCCTCGTCCAGCAGCTATGACGCCACCCGCACCCTGTCGCCAGCCGACATCGGCGCCCTGGTCGACCTGGCCACCCAGGCGCCATCCGCCTTCAATATGCAGAACTGGAAGTTCATCGCCGTGCACAGCGACGAGGCCAAGACGCGCCTGCTGCCGCTGGCCTACGGCCAGCAGAAGGTCATCGAGGCGGCGGTCACGTTCATCATCTGCGGCACCCTCGAGCAGCACCTGACCATGCCGGCGGCGCTGGCGCCGACGCGCGACGCCGGCATCATCGACCAGGCCACCTACGAGGGCTGGGTCGGCGCGGTCAACAATATGTATGGCGCCAACCCGGTGATGCAGCGCGATGAAGCGGTGCGCTCGGCCTCGCTGGCAGCGATGACGCTGATGCTGGCGGCCCAGGAGCAGGGCCTGGTGTCGTGCCCGATGATCGGCTTCGACGCCGCCGGCGTGGCTGCCACCTTCGGGCTGCCCGCCACCGACGTGCCGGTGATGCTGGTCACGGTCGGCTACAGCGGCCCGTCGAACTGGCCGAAGAAGCCGCGCAAGGCCGTCGCCGACGTGCTGGCCTTCGTGTAAGACTCACCAGAGGGCCGGCCTCAGTCGAGCCGGCCTTCTGCTGCCAACGTCACCAGGGTGTCCACCACGTGGCGTACCTTGGGCCGAAGGTGCGCCGTGCGCGGCCACACCGCGTGCACATCGACCTCGCGCCGCGTCCACGCGTCGAGCACCGTCACCAGTCTCCCGGCCTCGATATGCGGGCGCATCAGCGCCAGCGGCATCTGGCACAGCCCGATGCCGGCCACGGCGGCGTCGATCATTGCTTCACCATCGCCAATCTGGTGCGTCGGGGGCGGCGCCAGCCGGGTCGGCTGACCGTCCTGGCTGATGTGCCAGGCCAGCGGGCGCCCGCGCCGGTAGCCGACGATGCACTGGTGCCCGGCGACGTCGTCCGGCGACTGTGGCGCGCCGTGCGCCGCCAGGTAGGAAGGCGCGGCGCAGATCACCCAGCGGTGCCCGGTCAGGCGACGCGCCACCAGGTCGGACGAGTCTTCCAGCGTGCCAAAGCGGATCGCCAGGTCGACGCCCTCTTCCACCAGGTCGATCACGTGGTCGGTAAACGTCAATGTCAGTTGCAGCGCTGGATAGGCCTTGCCGATCCCGAGCAGGATCGGCAACATCACCTTGCGCCCGAACGCAGCCGGCATGTCGATGCGCAGGCGTCCCGCCGGCACCAGCAGCTTGCTTCCCAGGCTGCTCTCAGCTTCGGCAATCCCCTCCAACGAGCGCGCGCACACGGCAAAGAAGGCTTCGCCATCGGCGGTCAGCGCCAGCCGGCGCGTGGTGCGATGGAACAGCTTGACGCCGAGACGCCCCTCCAGCCGGGCCACCGCCTTGCCGACGGCGGACTTGGAAATGCCCAGCATCTCTCCGGCCTGGGTAAAACTGGCCGCGCGCGCCACCGCGACAAAGGTGGCGATGCCACTGAGCGATTCGATGCCATCCATGCTCTCTCCTGAAACTCACGCTGTCCGTAACCCGGCGATTGTAGACAAAAAGGCGACCTCGAGGGCAATCAATGCAGGATCAGCGCCACGCCCAGCACCCCGGCCGCGATCAGGCCCAGCTGCGGCATGGTCTCGGCCAGCGTGTTCTTGCTCTGCAGTTGCGGCATCAGGTGGCTGATCGCCACGTACAGGAAGCCGGCCGAGGCGAACGCCAGCACGTACGGCACCAGGTGGCCAGGCCGGTGAGGATGCCCAGGCTAGGCTCCGCGATGAAGGCGGCGGCGATTATGATGCCGTCGGTGAAATTGTGCAGCGCGTCTCGCACCCAAGGCCTGGCGCGAACGCTTAGCGACGACCGGCATGACGGGATTGCCGGGCACGGCACCAACTGCAGACGCGGCAACGCCGGCCGCGAAATAAGCGCCCCCGCTCCGGGCAGGCTCACGGCAACAGTATTGACAGCTCCTGCGCGCCCGCCAGCATCGCCGGCAAGAATTCTTCCTCCATTTTGCGCTTCGACACGCGCGCCGCATGCGCGCCGACGTTCAGTGCCGCCAGCACGTTGCCGGAAGCGCCGCGCACCGGCACCGCGATCGAGCGCAGTCCGATCTCGAGCTCCTCTTCGACCAGCGCATGGCCGGCCTGGCGCACCTGCGCCAGCACCGCGACGAGCCGCTCCGGGTTGACCACCGTAAGTTCGGTCATCGCCTTGAGCGGCACCCGCGCCAGATAGGCATCCAGTTCGGGCGCAGGCAGATGCGCCAGCAGGGCGCGCCCCAGCGCCGTGCAGTACGCCGGCAGTCGGCTGCCGGTAGTCAGCGAGACCGACATGATGCGCGACGCCGCCGACCGCCCCACGTACAGCACCTCGTCGTCCTGCAGCACCGCGAGCGAACACGACTCGTTGAGGCTGCGGCTGATCCGGTTCAGGTAGGGATGGGCCGACACCGTCAAGGGCGTCGACGACAGGTAGGAGTACCCCAGCGACAGCACCTTCGGCTCGAGCGAAAAATGGTTGCCCTGCGCATGCGCGTAGCCAAGCTGGATCAGCGTATGAAGACAGCGCCGTACCGAGGCGCGGGGAATGCCGGTGCGATGGCTGATCTGGGCAATCGTCAGGCTGCGGCGCTGGTCGCTGAACGCCTGCAGCACATGCAGGCCGCGCGCCAGCGACAGCATGAAGTCTGGGTCGCCCGGCGGCCCCTTCCGCGTTCCATCCTCTGGGCCGGCTGGCGCCGGATCGTTATCTGCTGCGTGCATCATCGCTCCACTGTCATGCGTAAAAAAATCGTTCGGTGATCGAACACATTCCTTGCCACCGGCTTGCGTGCACTACCGGCGCCATCCTACACTGGATTCGACCGTTCACTGATCGAACTTTTGGGCGATCATCGAACAGTATGAACGTATTCCATCCGACTGCGGCCAGCTGGCCGCCGACAAGGACCCGACTCATGATCGACAAGATCTCACCAACACTTGCTTCGGCAGTGGCCGACATCCCCGATGGCGCCACCGTCCTGATCGGGGGCTTCGGCACGGCCGGCATGCCCTCCGCCCTCATCGATGCCCTGATCGACCACGGCGCGCGCGACCTGGTCATCGTCAACAACAATGCCGGCAACGGCGACACCGGCCTGGCCGCCCTGCTAAAGGCGCGCCGCGTGCGCAAGATGATCTGCTCGTTCCCCCGCCAGGCTGACTCGCACGTATTCGACGCCCTCTACCGTGCTGGCGAGATCGAGCTCGAACTGACGCCACAGGGCAACCTGGCCGAGCGCATCCGCGCCGCCGGCGCCGGGATCGGCGGCTTCTTCACCCCGACCGGCCACGGCACGCTGCTGGCAGAAGGCAAGGAAACGCGCCTCATCGATGGCAAGCACTACGTGTTCGAAACCCCAATCCACGCTGACTTCGCGCTGATCAAGGCGCTGCGGGGCGACCGCTGGGGCAACCTGGTGTACCGCAAGGCCGCCCGCAACTTCGGCCCGATCATGGCCATGGCGGCGCGCTGCACGATTGCCCAGGTCGGCGAAGTGGTTGAACTCGGCACACTCGACCCCGAGGCGATTGTCACCCCCGGCATCTTTGTGCAGCGCGTGGTGCTGCAAGGAGCAGCGTCATGAACACATCCTTCCAGCGCCTGACGCGCGACCAGATCGCAGCGCGCGTCGCCCGCGACATTCCCGAAGGCGCCTACGTCAACCTCGGCATCGGCCTGCCGACCATGGTCACGGCTCACTTACCGGCGGACCGCGAGATCTTCCTGCACAGCGAGAACGGGCTGCTCGGCATGGGGCCGCCGCCCGCGCTGGGCGAGGAAGACGAAGACCTGATCAACGCCGGCAAGCAGCCGGTGACCCTGCTCGCGGGCGGCAGCTATTTCCACCATGCCGACTCGTTCGCGATGATGCGCGGCGGCCACCTCGACATCTGCGTGTTGGGCGCATTCCAGGTGTCGCGCCAGGGCGACCTGGCCAACTGGCACACCGGCGCGCCGGATGCGATTCCGGCGGTCGGCGGCGCCATGGACCTGGCGATCGGCGCCAAGCGCGTCTTCGTGATGATGGAGCACCAGACCCGTGACGGCGCCAGCAAGATCGTGGACCAGTGCAGCTATCCGCTCACCGGCGTGGCCTGCGTGAGCCGCATCTACACCGACCTGGCGGTGCTCGACGTCACGCCGGACGGACTGGCAGTGCGCGAGATCGTCGCCGGCCTGCCGTTCGAAGAACTCGAACGCCTCAGCGGCATCCCCTTGATCCACGCCCCGCTGGTTCCCTGAACCGCGAGCGACACGACAGGAAAAGACCATGCAAGACGCTTATATCTGCGACGCCGTGCGCACCCCGATCGGCCGCTACGGCGGCGCCCTGAAAGACGTACGCGCCGACGACCTCGGCGCCATCCCGCTGCGCGCTTTGATGGCGCGCCACCCCGGCCTCGACTGGTCGCAGGTCGACGACGTGATCCTCGGCTGCGCCAACCAGGCCGGCGAAGACAACCGCAACGTGGCACGCATGGCCGTGCTGCTGGCCGGCCTGCCGCAAGAGACGAGCGCCACCACGGTGAACCGGCTGTGCGGCTCGGGCCTGGACGCGCTCGGCATCGCGGCGCGCGCCATCAAGACCAGCGAAGCGTCACTCGTCGTCGCCGGCGGCGTCGAGTCGATGAGCCGGGCGCCGTTCGTGATGGGCAAGGCCGACAGCGCGTTCTCGCGCCAGGCGCAGTTGCAGGACACCACCATGGGCTGGCGCTTCATCAATCCGGCGCTGCAGGCGCAGTACGGCGTGGAGACGATGCCCGAGACGGCAGAGAATGTGGCCCGCGACTTCGCTATCAGCCGCGCCGACCAGGACCGTTTTGCCTTCACCAGCCAGGCCCGCGCCGCGGCCGCCCAGGAAGCTGGCCTGTTCGCGCAGGAGATCGTGCCGGTCAGCGTACCCCAGAAGAAGGGCGAGGCGCTGGTGGTGACGCGCGACGAGCATCCACGCGCCACCACGATCGAGGCGCTGGCGAAGCTCAAGCCGGTGGTGCGCGCCGACGGCACCGTCACGGCGGGCAACGCGTCCGGCATCAACGACGGCGCCTGCGCTCTGATCGTGGCCAGTGCCGACGCCGCCAGGCGCCACGGCTTGACGCCGCGCGCGCGTATCGTCGGCATGGCAAGCGCCGGCGTGGCCCCGCGCGTGATGGGTATCGGCCCGGTGCCGGCCGTCAGAAAGCTGCTGCAGCAGACCGGCCTGGCCCTCGCGCAGATGGACCTGATCGAGCTCAACGAGGCGTTCGCTGCCCAGGGCCTGGCGGTGCTGCGCGAACTGGGCCTGGAGGACGACGATCCGCGCGTCAATCCGCAGGGCGGCGCCATCGCACTCGGCCACCCGCTGGGCATGAGCGGCGCGCGCCTGGCCACCACCGCCCTGCTCCAGCTCGAACGCAGCGGCGGCCGTTACGCCCTGTGCACGATGTGCATCGGGGTCGGACAGGGCATCGCGCTCATCATCGAACGGGTCGGGCACACCGAAAAGTGACCCAGAACAGGCCGCAGTGCGCAGGGGACAAAGATTCCCGCCATCGCGGTCGGCAGTACCCGCAGGATCACCTGCGTGCAAGACAAGCAAGGAGACCAGCATGCAGCAACACGAAGTCACCCTGGTGACCGGCGGCAGCGCCGGCATCGGCCGCGCCATCTGCGAAGCCCTGCTCGCGCAAGGGCGCCATGTCGTCAACCTCGACTACCGGGCGCCGGACTGGCGCCACGCCAACCTGGTATCGTTCGAGGCCGACCTGACCCAGGCTGAACAAACGCGCGACGTCGCGCGCCGCATCGCCACCCGGCACAACATCACGGCCCTGGTCAACAACGCCGGCGCCACCCGCCCAGGCACCATCGACAGCGCCACCATTGACGACCTCGACTACCTGGTCGACCTGCACCTGAAGGCCAGCATCATCCTGATCCAGGCGGCATTGCCAGCGCTGCGCGCCTCGGGCCGTGGCCGCATCGTCAACATGGCCTCGCGCGCGGCGCTCGGCAAGCCGGAGCGGGTCGTGTATTCGGCCACCAAGGCGGGCCTGATCGGCATGACGCGCACCCTGGCGCAGGAACTCGGCGCCGACGGCATCACCGTCAATGCGGTGGCGCCCGGCCCCATCGCGACCGAACTATTCCACAACAGCAATCCGCCGGATGCGCCACAGACCCGGCGCATCGTCGACAGCATCGTCGTCAAGCGCCTCGGCACGCCCGCGGACGTGGCGCGCGCCGCGCTGTTCTTCCTGGCGCCTGACAACGGCTTCGTCACCGGCCAGGTGCTGTATGTGTGCGGCGGCACCACGCTCGGCGTGGCGCCGGTCTGACCCGAATTCGATAGCACCGCATGGGACGGCAGCGTCCCGCCACCACCAGTAGGCCACCTAGTGCCTGCATCAACCTTCCATGGAGACTGATATGCGCCCAACCTTTCCTGCCGGCCCGGCCCGGCGCCGCCTTCTCGTCCAATGCGCCATCGCCGCCGTCGGCGTGGCAACCCTGTCGCTGACGGGCGCCGCCCATGCCCAGGCGGCCTATCCGAACAAGCCAATCACGATCGTCGTACCATTCTCGGCCGGCGGCGCGACCGATATCCTGGCGCGCGTGGTAGGCCAGTACATGAGCCGCGACCTGGGCCAACCGGTCATCGTCGACAACCGCGCCGGCGCCGGCGGCAACATCGGCACCCAGGCTGTAGCGCGCGCGGCCGGCGACGGCTACACGCTGCTGATGGGCACGGTCGGCACGCACGCCATCAACCAGAGCCTGTACCGCAAACTCGCATTCGACCCGATCAAGGATTTCGCGCCGATCACGCGCGTGGCGCTGGTGCCCAACCTGCTAGTGGCCCACCCGGCGCAGCCGTTCAAGGACGTGCGGCAGATGATGGCGTATGCCAAGGCCAATCCCGGCAAGGTGACGTTCGGTTCGTCGGGCAGCGGCAGCTCGATCCACCTGTCCGGCGAACTGTTCAAGCAGATGGCCGGCGTCGATATCCAGCACGTAGCCTACAAGGGCAGCGCCCCGGCCGTGAACGACCTGCTGGGCGGACATATCGCCGTCATGTTCGACAACATGCCATCGGCCATCGGACACGTAAAGAGCGGCAAGCTGGTGCCGCTCGCAGTGACTACCCCCAAGCGCTCGCCGGCCCTGCCCGACGTGCCGACGGTGGCCGAAGCCGGCCTGCCAGGATATGAAGCCACGTCCTGGTTTGGGCTGCTGGCGCCGGCGAATACGCCCGCACCGGTGCTCGCCCGGCTGAACGCGTCGATCCTGAAGGCGCTTGCCGATCCGGACGTGAAGAAGAAGATGCTGGAACAAGGCGCCGAGCCGTATGGCGAACAGCCGGCCCAGTTCGCCGCTTTCATCGGGAGCGAAACGGCGAAATGGGGCAAGATCGTCAAACAGGCAGGCGCTACCGCAAAGTAAGGCCCTGCCTCGATCGGTCGCGTCAACGCCCCGCATCCGTACGGCGCGCCGGCAGCATGCCCTGCAAGACGCCATCCCTGTCTACCACATGGTGCTTGAAGGCGAGCACGATATGGCCCGCCACCATGGCCGCGCACAGCCAGGACAGCCAGGTATGGATGGTCCGGACCGTCTCGACGACGGCCGGGCTTTCGGGCAGATAAGGCGGGATCGCGACCAGGCCCAGCATCATGACAGGCTTGCCGGCGACCGAGCTGAGGGCCCAGCCGGACATCGGCAGGGCGACCAGCGCCAGCGCGTAAATGGCCAAGTGCCCGGCGAACGCCGCTTGCTGCATGCGCGGCGTCATACTGTCCGGCAAGGGCGGCGGCGGCGTCACGATGCGCCAGAACACACGCACCACGACCAGGAACACCAGCGTGATCGCGATCGCCTTGTGCCACAGGCTCAAGCCGTGGTGCGGGTTGAGCTGCTCGCGAAAATGCACCGCCAGAAAACCGGCGCACCAGACCCCGATCCAGATGATTCCCATCGTCCAGTGCAATAGTTTTGAAACGGGGTGGTATTGATGATGTGCGCCCATGCTCGACGGCCCTGAAAATTGGATGAAGAAAAACGCCCGGAGACCGGGCGCCCTTGTGGTCGGCAGGCGCCCGTGCCTGCCGACCGGATGTGCGTCCTGCCCTCGGGTCTTACTCCTTGATCGCTTCGAGCGAAACGTCGATGCGCACTTCGTCGCTGACGTTCGGCGCATATTTGCCGGCATTGAACTCCGAGCGCTTGATGGTGGTGGTCGCGTTCGCGCCAATTGCATCCTTCTTGAGCATCGGGTGCGAGCCGGCCGTGAACGAGGTCACCGTCAGGGTGACCGGCCGGGTCACGCCCTTGATGGTCAGCTTGCCGTCGATCGTGGCCGGCTTGTCGCCCTTGAAGTTGACCTTGGTGGAGGTGAAGGTCGCGCTTGGGTACTTGGCGGTGTCGAGGAAGTCGGCGCCCTGGATGTGCTCGTTGAACAGCGCGAAGCCGGTGTTCACCGACTTCATGTCGATCTCGATGTCGACGCTGCCGGTCTTGGCGGCCGCGTCGAACACGACCTTGCCGCCGGTCTTGTCGAAGCGCGACAGCTGGGTCGAGTAGCCGAAGTGGCTGTACGAGAAGCGCGAGAAGGTGTGCGCCGGATCGGTGACGTAGGTCGCGGGGGCGGATATGGCGGGGGCGGCGAAGGCCAGGGCCAGGGAGCTGGCGACGATCAGTTTATGCAGACGGTTCATGGTGATTCCCTTTGTATTGGATGATTCGGCTGCGGCGATGCGCAGCGGACAAAGAGAAGTGTATCTATCTCGCCAGGCGCGATAAATAGCCCTAATAATAAATATCTGTTCCAGTTTTCGAGACAATCTCTAGCAGTCGCGCCACTATCCTGGGCTTTACAGCTGTTCCTTCTCGTGCGCGATTCCCAGGTCGTCGTAGATCGCATACACGGTCGCCAGCAGCGCCTCCAGCTCTGGCGCATGGTCCATGTAGCGCACGCTGAACTGGATCGGCGAGCATGCATGCTTGTCATCCAGTTTGCGGTACACCACGTTGCTTTGATGCATGCCTTCGACACTTTCGGGTACGATCGCCACGCCCTGCCCGGCCGCCACCAGGCCAATCGCGATCTGCAGCTCGCGCACCTCGCTGACGTGGTCGGGCGCCAGGTTGGCGGCGCCGAACATGGCCAGGACCTGGTCGGCAAAGCTGGGCCGCGGTGACCTGGGATACAGCAGCAGGTTCTCGCCGACCACGTCGGCCAGGCGCAGGCTCGGGCGCGCCGCCAGCCGGTGGCCGGGCCACAGCGCCACCGCCATGCGCTCCTCGCGCAAAAGAATGCGACGGATGCTTGGGTCTTCACTCTTGAGCCGCCCAAAGCCGACGTCGATCCGCCCCTCCTTGAGCGCTTCTATCTGTTCCACCGTCGTCATTTCGTGCAGCGTCACCTCGATCTGCGGGTTGCCTTCGCGATAGCGGCGCACGATCTCGGGCAACTGCCCATACAGGGTCGAGGCGACGAAACCGACCGCCAGTGTACGCTCGAGTTTGCCGACGCGCTGGGTCATGGCCTTGAGTTCCTGTACCTGGTCGAGGATCGGCTTGGCGTGCGCCAGGAAGAAGCGCCCGGCCTCGGTCAGACGCAGCGGCCGGCTGCCCTTTTCGATCAGCGCAACACCCAGAGCCTGCTCCAGCTGCTGGATCTGGCGGCTCAGCGGCGGCTGCGCGATGTGCAGGCGCTCGGCGGCGCGGGTGAAGTTGCGCTCTTCGGCCACCGCGACGAAATAGCGCAGATGTCGCAATTCCATGTTCATACCTTCCAGGTATCGAAACCATACCAAAACAGTGTTGGACGCCCATCACCGACGGGCATATCTTGTTATCACCCCAGCGAATTATACGCAGAGAATATGATCCAACAAATCGAAACCTTCCTCGTCGACGTGCCGACGATCCGTCCCCACAAGCTGTCGGTGGCGACCATGAATACCCAGACCCTGGTGCTGGTGCGCGTGCGCTGCGCCGACGGCATCGAAGGCTGGGGCGAAGCCACCACCATTGGCGGCCTGGCCTACGGGGAAGAGAGCCCGGAGAGCATCAAGACCAATATCGACACCTATTTCGCGCCGCTGCTGACCGGCATGGAGGCCAGCCAGGTGGCACGCGCCATGGCCAGACTGCGCAAGGCCTTCCAGGGCAACCGCTTCGCCAAGTGCGCGCTCGAGACCGCCCTGCTCGACGCTCAGGCGCGGCGCCTGGGCGTGCCGCTCTCGGAACTGCTGGGCGGCCGGGTGCGCGACGCGCTGCCGGTGGCCTGGACCCTGGCCAGCGGCGACACCGCCAAGGATATCCAGGAAGCCGAGCACATGCTCGAGATCCGGCGCCACCGCATCTTCAAGCTCAAGATCGGCCTGCGCAGCGTGGACGACGATGTCGCGCACGTGCTGGCGATCAAGCAGGCCCTGGGCGAGCGCGCCAGCGTGCGCGTCGACGTCAATCAGGCCTGGAGCGAAATGGATGCGATGCGCGGCATCGCGCGCCTGGAGGCCGGCGGGGTCGACCTGATCGAGCAGCCGACCCGGGCCGGCAACAGCGCCGCGCTGGCGCGGCTCAAGGCGCGCTTCGACGTCGCGATCATGGCCGACGAGGCGCTGCACGGCCCGGACGACGCGCTGGCGCTGGCGCGCCTCGACGCCGCCGACGTGTATGCGGTCAAGATCACCCAGTCCGGCGGCCTGGTGCCGGCGCTCGAAGTAGCCACCGTGGCGCGCCTGGCCGGCATCGGCCTGTACGGCGGCACCATGCTCGAAGGCGGCATCGGCACCGCCGCCACCGCCCACCTGTGCGCGACTTTCCCGGAACTGGCCTGGGGCACCGAACTGTTCGGCCCGCTGCTGCTGACGCAGGAGGTGCTGCAGGAGCCGCTGGTGTACCGCGATTTCATGCTGCAGGTCCCGACCGGCCCGGGACTGGGCGTCACGGTCGACCCCGACAAGCTGCGCGCGATGCAGCGCCGCTGAACATTCACTGAACCGATCGATACCAGGAGCCACCATGCTGTTCCACGTCCGGATGAACGTCAACCTGCCGCCCGCCATGCTGCCCGACCAGGCCGCCGCGCTCAAGCAGACCGAAAAAGAACTGGCCCAGCGCCTGCAGCAGGAGGGCAAGTGGCGCCACCTGTGGCGCATCGCCGGCCAGTACGCCAACGTCAGCGTGTTCGACGTCGCCAGCGTCGACGAGCTGCACACCCTGCTGACGTCGCTGCCGCTGTTCCCCTACATGCAGATCGAGGTGATGCCGCTGTGCCGGCACCCATCCTCGATCCGCGTAGACGACCGCTGAACCGCGCCGGCCTTTCCTAAACCAGAACAAACAAGGAGACACACCATGAATCACGCAGAAATCGAAGCACTGGCCCGCACCTGGGTCGTCGACGCCGCCGACCGTCCGGCCAACCCGCGCGTGCAGCAGGTCGTGGTCCGCCTGCTGGGCGACCTGTGCAAGGCGATCGAGGACCTGGACGTCACGCCGAGCGAATTCTGGAGCGGCGTGTCCTACATGGCCACGGCTGGCGCCGCCAACGAACTCGGCCTTCTTGCCGCGGGCCTCGGGGTCGAACACTTCCTTGACCTGCGCGCCGACGAAGCCGACGCCAGGGCCGGCCTGGCCGGCAGCACTCCGCGCACCATCGAGGGCCCGCTGTACGTGGCCGGCGCACCCGAGAGCGTGGGCTTTGCGCGACTGGACGACGGCAGCGAAAGCGAACATGCCGAGCCGCTGCTGATGCAGGGCGTCGTGTATGGCGCAGACGGCCGGCCGGTGCCGGGCGCCAGGGTCGAGGTCTGGCATGCCAACCTGCTCGGCAACTACTCGTTCTTCGACCGCACCCAGTCCGATTTCAACCTGCGCCGCACCATAATCGCCGACGAGGACGGGCGCTACGCGTTTCGCAGCATCATCCCGGTCGGCTACGGCTGCCCGCCGGACGGCACTACCCAGCACCTGCTGAATCTGCTGGGACGGCACGGCCAGCGCCCGGCGCACGTGCACTTCTTCATCAGCGCGCCCGGACATCGCAAGCTGACCACCCAGATCAACATCGACGGCGACGAGTACCTGTGGGACGACTTCGCCTTCGCCACCCGCGACGGCCTGGTGCCCCCGGTGCGGCGCAGCAGCGATTCAGACGAGATCGCCGCCCATGGGCTCGACCGCCCGTTCGCATCGATCGAGTTCGACTTCCACCTGCGCGCGGCCGAACAGGCCCGGGCTGCCGACGAAGTCGTGCGGATCCGCGCCGCTGCCTGACCCCGGGGGAGAATCTATGCCTTTTGCTGTTCTCGACGGCGGCACCGCCGCAACACGCCTGCATTACCGCAGCGACGGCGACCCGTCGCGTCCCTGCGTGGTCTTCTCGAACTCACTCGGGACCGACCTGTCGCTGTGGGACGCCCAGGCTGCGGCGCTGGCGCGCGACTATCACGTACTGCGCTACGACACGCGCGGCCACGGCGCCTCGCCCGCCGGCTGCTGCGATGGCGACGCCGGCGGCATTGCCCGGCTCGGCCACGACGTGCTGGCGCTGTTCGACCACCTCGGCATCGGGCGCGCCGCCTTCTGCGGCATCTCGATGGGCGGCCTGATTGGCCAATGGCTCGCGATTCACGCCCCGCAACGCATCGAACGCCTGGTGCTGGCCAATACCGCGGCCAGCATCGGCAATCCCGACGCCTGGCGCAGCCGCGCGGCGCTGGTGCGCGCCGACGGCATGGATGCGGTGGCCGACGGCGCCGCGGCGCGCTGGTTCAGCCCGCAGTTCGCGGCGCGCGAACCGGACGCCGTGGCGCGCCTGGTGCAGGTCCTGCGCGCTCAGGACCGGCACGGCTACGCGGCCTGCTGCGAGGCCTTGGCCGGGGCCGACCTGCGCGGCCAGGTGGCGGCGATCGCCGCGCCGACGCTGGTGATCGCCGGTGAATACGACCCGGTGACCACGGTCGCCGATGCCGAGTGGCTGGCCGCGCAGATCGGCGGCGCGCAGGCGACCGTGCTGAGCGCCTCGCACATCTCGAACATCGAGGCGGCCGGCGCGTTTACCGCCAGCCTGCGCCACTTCCTGGCCGGCTGACGCCGCCATTCGCCCTGTGCCACAGGCATCGGGGCGCCTCTTGCCGTCGCCCGCATGCGGCGGCCATAGACCACCATAACAATAACAGGCAGCACAATTGGAGACGCACAATGGAAGACCGTTTATTGATCATCGCCGCCGTTACGGTGAGCTATTTCGCCGTGATGTCGTACATCACCTACCGCGTGCGCAGGCACGCCAACAGCAGCGAAGGCATGACCGCCGGCGGGCGTAATTTTCCGGCCTACCTGATCGGCGCCCTGCTGCTGTCCGAATTCATCGGCGCCTCGGTCAGCATCGGCACCGCCCAGAAGGGCTTCGAGCTGGGCATCTCGGCGGCCTGGAACCTGGTCGCGCTCTCGCTCGGCTTCTTGCTGCTCGGGATCGTGCTGGTGCGCAAGTACAAGGAAAGCGGCCAGAGCACGATCTCGGGCATCCTGGCCAGCGCCTACGGCGAGCCGGTGCGCTATGCGGCCTCGATCCTGACCATCGTGGCCTTGAGCATCGTCGCCGTGGCGCTGTACGCCGGCGGCGGCGCGGTGCTGGCCGCGGTGCTGCAGATCGACAAGACGGTGGCGATCCTGCTGGTTGGGGTGATCACCGTGGTCTACGTCAGCCTGGGCGGCATGCGCTCGGTGGTGTACACCAACTTCTCACATGCAATCGTAAAATACCTGGGCATTATCCTGGCGCTGGCGTTCGCGCTGGAAGCGACTGGCGGCATCGGCGCGCTGGAAAGCCAGCTGCCGGCCGCCATGTTCGACTGGGACGCGATCGGCTGGGGCCAGATCATGGCCTGGATGATCGGCGGCATCGGCTCGATCTTCGCCACCCAGTACGTGATCCAGGCCCTGGTCAGCACCGACAACCCGGCGGTGGCCAAGCGCGCCTGCTACTACGTGGCCTCGCTGATGATCCCGTTCGGTCTGATGGCGGCGCTGGTGGGCATGTGCGGCGCGGTGCTGTACCCGCAGGTGAAATCGATCGACGCCTTCCCAACCCTGATCGCGCACATGCCGTCGTTCTCGGCGGCGGTGATGGTGGTGGGCCTGGCCGGCGCCCTGTTCGGCGGCATCTCGGCCACCACCCTGGCCTCGGCCACGCTGGCCATGAAGGATTTCTACGATCCGTTCTTCAACCGGGAAAAGAACGACCGCAAGTCGCTGGTGTTCGTGCGCGTGGCGATCGCGGTGGCCGGCCTGCTGCCGCTGGTGCTGGCGCTGGCGGCCGAAGAACTCCTGATGATCGCCTTCCTCGGCAAGGCGCTGCGCGCCACGCTGGCGGTGCTGGTGCTGATGGCGTTCTACGCTCCCCGCTTCGGCACGCCACGCGGTGCATTCCTCGGGGTGCTGCTGTCGGTGGTCGCCACCATCGGCTGGTTCCTGGCGGGCAATCCGTACGGCGTCGATAGCTCATACCTGGCGCTGGTGGTGCCGCTGCTGACGATGGGCATTAGCCACCTGCTGCGCACCGATCCGCCGGCGCCGGGCCGCGCAACGCCGCCGCTGGCGCTGAACAAGTCGGTGGCGGCCAGGGCACAGCCTGCGTCCGGCAAGTAAGCGGTAGCCGGCCACAAGCGGACAATCAACTGCCAACAAGCCGGCAGGTGTGCAACAGCGCGCCGGCCGGCCCCTTCCCTCAGGCCGGCAGGCTTGATTTGAAACGTTCCGTTTCGACAGCCTCTCCCGAACGGGTATTTGTGGACCTCCGACGTTCATCTATCCTTGAGGATCAAGATAGGACATACCCGCATGACGACAAGCCGTCCCCGCCGCCTGGTCGCCGCAGCGTTGCTCGGCGCCGCCGCAGCGCAGGCCCAGGCCCAGGCCCAGGCCCAAAGCATCGTTGCACTCGACGCCGGCCACATCCGTGGCGTCGATGGCGCGCAGGTCGACCGTTTCCTGGGCATTCCCTATGCCCAGGCGCCGGTGGGCGCGCTGCGCTGGCGCGATCCGCTGCCGGTGCCGAAGTGGGACGGCGTGCGCGACGCCGCCAGGCCCGGCGCCGCCTGCTACCAGGCGCAGCCCGCCTCGTTCGGCCCCTACACCGGCGAATTCGTCGACGTCCCCGCCATCAGCGAGGATTGCCTGTACCTGAACGTCTGGCGCCCGCGCGGCGCGCCCGGCAAGCTGCCAGTCTACGTGTACATCCATGGCGGCGCCTTCAACAGCGGCGCCGGCAACGTGCCGGTCTACGACGGCGCGGCGCTGGCCGCGCGCGGCATGGTGGTGGTGACGATCAACTACCGGCTGGGCGTGTTCGGCTTCCTGGCCCATCCCGACCTGACCCACGAGAGCGCTGCCGCCGGGGCGCGCCGCAGTTCGGGCAACTACGGCCTGCTCGACCAGGTCGCGGCGTTGCGCTGGGTGCGCGCCAACATCGCGGCCTTCGGCGGCGATCCGGACGGCGTGGTGATCGGCGGCCAGTCGGCCGGCGCGGTGTCGGTCAACCACCTCTTGATGACGCCGCTGGCCAGGGGGCTGTTCCGCGCCGCGGTGGCCGAGAGCGGCGCCGGCATTGGCATCGAAGCGCTGCCGCTCGCCGCCGCCGAGCGGCTGGGCCAGGACATCGGACGCCAGGGCGGCGCCGCCTCGCTGGCGCAGCTGCGCGCCATGCCGGCCGCGGCGCTGGCCAAGGCAGCGGCCCGGGCACCGCCACGGCCGGCCTCGCGCTTCGCGATAGTGGAACTGCCGCTGTCGCCGAACGTGGATGGCGCGGTGCTGCCGGCCGACGCCAGCGATCCCACCCAACCCGTGGCATCGCCGGTGCCGCTGCTGACCGGTTTCAACAGCGACGAGTACGGGCTGTTCGGGGCGCCGTCGAACCGCGCCGAGTTCATCAAACTGGTCAACGAGCGCTACGGCGACTTCGCCGCGCAGTTCCTGGCGCTGTACCCGCACGCGACCGACGCCGAGGCGCGCGCATCGACCGCCCTCATCGGGCGCGACCGCTCGCTGGCGAGCCTGGTGCTGTGGGCGGAGCGGCGCACCGAGTCGTCGGGCCAGGAAGTCTTCACCTACCTGTTCGACCACCCCTACCCGACCACTCCTGACGGCAAGACCCACGGCGCGTTCCATACCGCCGAAGTGCCGTACGTGATGGGTGTGCTCGACGCGCCGGGACGCAGCTTCGACGCGCGCGACCACGCCGTGTCCGAGGCAATGCAGGCCCACTGGACCGCCTTCATCCGCACCGGCAATCCGGCCATTGCCAGCCAGGCCTGGGCGCCGGCCGGCGACCAGCCGGTGGTGATGGGACTGGGCGACACCCTCGGCCCGCGCGCCGCCGTTTCCACGCCGCAGCGCATGGCGGCATTCCGCGCCTTTGCGGCGAAGGGCGGCAAGCTGTCGCTGTTCTGAACACGGTCGAGGCCTGCCTCCCTGGCTAAGCGGGCCGGGATGGTTCCCGACCTGCGGCCTGCCAGGCCCCCGGATTGTTCCAGCAGCCGGGACAATCCTTCTCAGCGCCGCGACTTGTCCGGCGCGGTGCCTTCCTGCACACTCCACCCCGGCACCTTTTTTCTTCCGATCCACAACTCCATGACATCCGACACCAGCGCTGCGGCGCCCCTACCCGAGCGCGCGCACACCAGCCGCGCTTTCCGTTTCTGCACCGGCCTGCTGGCGGCGCTGGCCGTGCTTATGGCGACCTCTGCCGTTCCGCAGCTGGCCCTGCCGCTCCCGTGGCAATGGGTGGCCGCATCCGCGGCCGCGCTGCTGGTGGTGCTATGGTCGGACGCGCTGCTGGCGGCCACGATCGTGGCCCTGCCGGCGATCATCTTCGCCGGTGGCGTGGCCGGACTGCTGTCGCACTGAGAGGATGGCCGGCGCGCCGGCGTGACCGGCGCGCCGCGGGAATGGCCGGATCGCCCTGGCCGTCTGCTGCACTCACTGCAATTTGACCGGCGCCGTGTTGGGCCGCCCCGCGTCCAGGCCGGCAAACGCGCCGTGCACGAACGTGAAGCCGTTGTGGTGCGCCAGCATCGGGTAGGACAGGCCCTCGCGCTGCATGCCCAGGGTGCCGGCCGCGACTTCGTGCAGCGAAGGCTTCCAGATATGGTGCGTGGCGCGCTCGACCAGGAGCGCGCGCGCCCCAGCTTGCAGGCCAGTTCGAGCCCGCCCGGCCCGGCCCCGACGACAACGACAACGACAACGACAACGATGCTGCCGTTATCACTTGTTGTCAGGGTGTTTTCCGGACCGGGACGGCTGTCGTCAGTCAGATTGGATACGGCTGGTTTTCAGGTTCGATGGTGATCCACTTGAGTTCGGTAAACTCGTCGATCACGGCGCGTCCGTCGAACTTGCCGTAGCCACTTTGCTTGGTGCCGCCGTACGGCGACTGGGCTTCGTTGCCGACCGTGGCGCCGTTGACGTGGCAGGCGCCGGCGTCGATCTGCAGCGCCACCTGCAGCGCGCGGTGCACGTCGCGCCCGAACACCGCGGAGGACAGTCCGTAGGCGGTATCGTTGGCAACCTCGACCGCCTGGGCGCTGTCCTGCACCCGCACCACGGTGGTCACCGGGCCGAAGGTTTCCTCGTCGTAGATCGCCATCGCCGCTGTGACGCGGTCGAGGATGGTGGCGGGCATCACGGCGCCGCGCGCGTAGCCGCCGGCCGCGATCACCGCGCCCTTGGCCACCGCATCCTCGATCAGCGCGTTCAGGCGCTCGCCGTTGGCTGCGCTGACCATTGGACCGATCACGCACGAGGCGTCTTCGGCCGGGTCGCCGGCAGGCAGGGCATTCGCCCGCTGCACGAACTTCGCGACGAATTCGTCGGCCACGCGCTCGTCGACCACGATGCGCTCGGTGGACATGCAGATCTGGCCCTGGTACAGGAATGCGCCGAAGGTGGCCGCTTCGACCGCGGCGTCGATATTGGCGTCGTCGAGCACGACCAGCGGCGCCTTGCCCCCCAGTTCAAGCAGGCAGCGCTTGAGCTGGGTCGCTGCCTTCTGGGCGATGATGCGGCCGACCCGGGTCGATCCGGTGAAGTTAATGCGGCGCACGGCCGGATGCGCGATCAGCGCGTCGATGACTTCCGGCGCGTCACCCGGGGCGTTGGTGACGAAGTTCAGCACGCCCGGCGGGAAGCCGGCCTCGAGCAGGGCCTCGGCCACCAGGAGGTGGGTGCGCGGGCTGGCCTCGGAGGCGCGGAAGATAACGGTGTTGCCGCAGGCGATCGGGTAGGCGATCGCACGCGCGGCCAGCACCACCGGGCCGTTCCAGGGCACCATGCTCAGCACCACGCCGGCCGGCTGGCGCACGGTCATCGAGATCGCGCCAGGCTTGTCGCTGGGGATGGTCTCGCCCTGGATCTGGGTCACCAGCCCGGCGGCCTCGCGGAACAGCCCGGCAGCCAGCAGGACGTTGAAGCCGCTCCAGACGTCGCCGGCGCCGACTTCCTGCGCCATGGCGGCGATGAAGTCGGCGGTGCGCGCCTCGAGCGCATCGGCGGCCTTGAGCAGCAGCGTTCGGCGCTCGACCGGGGTGGTCTTCGACCAGCCCTTGAAGGCCAGCGCCGCCGAGTCGGCGGCGCGGACCGCGTCTTCCACCGTGCCGGCGGCGGCGGTGGTGACCACCCGGCCGCTGACCGGATGGTCGCGCGTGAAAGTGGCGCCGCTGGAGGCGTCCTGGTACTGGTTGTCGATGATGAGTTTGGTTTGCATCTGGATCTCCGGTTCGTTCGCAAAGGGGAACAGGGCCTGCGCCAGTCGGGCGCGGCTGTTGGACCAGCGTAGCCGGCGCGCCGCGCGCCGTCCTGCGCAAGCTGGCCAGACTGGTGACGGATTCCTGCCAATCTGCGGCGCAGCGCCGCGCTGCATCAGAAGCCCGGATCGAAGCGCCGGAACGTCAGGCTGATGCGCGGCGCGGCGATTCCGGCCGACTTCATGACGGCGTGCAGCCAGTGGCGCTGGGTCTGGCCGCGCATCACGATCAGTTGGCCGTGGCGCAGCGTCAGCTCGCGCCGCTCGCGGCTGCGCTTGTGCATGAAGGCGAAGCGGCGCGGCGCGCCCAGGCTGAGCGACGCGATCGCCGTGTGCGGCCCGTGCGCCGCTTCGCTGTCGCTGTGCCAGGCCATGCCTTCGCTGCCGTCGTGGTACAGGTTGAGCACGCACGAGTCGAAGCGCGCCTGGGCCGTGGCCTCGGCCAGGCGCCGGGGCGCGTCGAGCAGCGCGCCCGGCCACGGTTCGGCGCGGCGCTCCATACCGGAATGGCTGTACGTGAAGGGGCGGTCGCCGTACCACAGCGCATGGCGCCGGGTCGCGCTTGCCACGCCATTGCGCACGGCGACATCGGGACGCCATGGCAGATCGTGCAGCAGCCGCTCGAACAGTGCGTCGGCCGCGCCGGGCGCCAGCACGTCGCCATGGTCGTTGACGATGCCGTCGAACGGCAGCAGGTTGATGTCGGACAGCATGGCGCCGAACAGGTCGAAGGTCATGTGGATGGCGCGTGGGAAAAGGCGTGAGTCTAGCGTACCCGGCATGCCTGATTAGAAACAGTGGTGTTCAAGTATGCAGTCTTTCCAGGCATTTATCGCACTCGGCGTATGGATTACAGTGGGGGGACAGTTCACTATTGCGGCACTGCCGCGCCCCGTTATGCACACAATCGTCCCGACCGGGATTGCGCGTGCACCAGAAGTCTGCGCGTCGGCCGCCGAAATCATCGCCGGGCTGACGGCGCCTGCCGCCTACATCGCGCCGAAGTTCCTGTACGACCCGCTCGGAAGCCGGCTGTTCGAAGCGATCTGCGAGCTGCCCGAATACTATCCGACCCGCACCGAGGCGGAGATCGTCAAGCGCTTCGCCAGCGAGATCGCGCTGGCCTGCGGCAGCGCCAACACGGTGATCGACCTTGGCGCCGGCAACTGCGCCAAGGCCATCTCCTTGTTCAGCCTGCTGCGCCCGGCGCAGTACGTCGCGGTCGCCATCGCGAGCGAGTTCGTGCACGCGGCGCTGGCGCAACTGCAGCCGCGCTTTCCCTGGATCGACATGCATGCCGTCGGCCAGGACTTTTCCGCCGGCCTGGCGCTGCCGCCGCAGGTGCGCCAGGAAAAGCGCCTGTTCTTTTATCCCGGCTCGTCGATCGGCAACTTCACACCGGATGAAGCGCGCGCATTCCTGCAGCGCCTGCGCGCGCAGTGCGATAAACGGGGCGGCCTGCTGCTCGGCGTCGACCTGGTCAAGGACCGGGCAACGCTGGAAGCGGCCTATGACGACGCGCTCGGCGTGACGGCCGCGTTCAACCGCAATGTGCTGCGCCACGCCAACCGGATCGCCGCCACCGGGTTTGACCTGGCCGACTGGCGCCACAGGGCCTTCTTCGACAGCGCCCGGTCGCGCGTCGAATTGCACCTGGAAGCCACGCGCGACGTCAGCGTGCGCTGGCCCGGCGGCGAGCGCCGCTTTGCGCAAGGCCAGACCATCCATACCGAGAACAGCCACAAGTACAGCCGGCGTACGCTCACGCGCCTGCTTGCCCAGGGCGGCTGGCACGCGGTGAGTATCTGGACCGATCCGCGCGACTGGTATGCGCTGGTATATGCCCAGCCGGCGCGCATGCACGCGGGGCCGCACGCATGAGCGACCACCAGCACTACGCTGCGTACGCCGCCGCTCGCTCGCGCCGGCCGCACCGCTCTCGCCCGAGCAGTGCATGGTGCAGTCGGAGCATGGTGCAGTCGGAGCATGGTGCGAATTCACGCTGCGCGGCATGGTCGCGGTGGTGGGTGAGCTGCCGGTAACGCACCTGTCGATGTACGAGGCCGATGCGTTCGCACGCTGGGCCGGCGCCCGGCTGCCGACCGAGGGGAATGGGAGCATGCTGCGCGGCGCGTCGCTGGCGACGCCGCCGGGACACGCGCGCGCCAGCTACAGCAACTTCTTCCCGGCCGGCGCGCGCTGGCAGTTCAGCGGCCTGCGCCTGACCCGCTAGCGGCCGGCACCGCCAGCAGGCGCGCCGCGCGCCGAGTCTGCGACGGCGTCTCGCCGAACGCCGCGAGGTACTGGCGGTTGAATTCGCCCAGGTGACGGCAGCCACAACGCAACGCAACCTCGGCCACCGTCGTCGAAAGCCCGCCCAGGCCGGCCAGTTCAGCCCGGATGCGCTGCAGGCGCAGGCGGTGCACGTACTGCATCGGCGCCCCGGCGCCGGCCCCGGCGAAGGCGCGCGCCAGCGTGCGCGGGCTGCAGCAGGCGGCGTCGGAGATGTCGGCCAGGGTTAACTCCTGCGCCAGGTTGCGCTCGATGTAGGCCAGCGCCCGTTCCAGATAGCCGCCGCCCGCGCCGGCGCCGGCCGGACCGGCGCGCCAGCTGTGCGGCTGGTTGCCCAGCAGCGTGCTCGCCACGAGCTCTTCGAGGCAGGCCAGTTCCGGCGCCGACGGCGCGCGCGCGGCCGACAGGTTCAGAGTGCCGACCAGGTACCCCAGCAGCAGCTTCCAGCGCATGCCGGCGGCGGCGTCGGCCATCGCGGTCTCGAAGCGCAGCCTGGCGCGCGGCGCCGCGTGTCCGCCGCGCGCGAACGCGCGTTCCAGCGCCGCGCGCTGCAGGCGCACCTTCAGCACTTCGGACTCCGGCTGGTAGCGGAACACCGGCTGGTCCTCGCGGTGCGCGACGATGGTTTGGCCGGCGTCGAGCGCGACGGCGACACCGCCGACCAGCACCTCGGCCCGGCCCCGGGTCGCGGTGGCCACGACGACAGCGTCGTCCAGGGCGTTGGGCGCGATCTCGATTGTGCGCCCGAAGGAAAAGGTGCCGAGCGCGACCTGCCCGACCCGCGCCGCCCGGATATCGACCAGGCCGCCCGGGCGCTGGGCGCCGGCGTGCGCGACGAAGGGGCCGTGCAGGCGCTCGATGAGCGGCACGGCAGCGCCCATGTCGGGCGTCGAGACCTTGCTGAAGCACTCGGCCAGCAGCAGTCCGGGGCAGGCATCCTGCATCATCTCGTCCATGTAGACCATGCCATGTCCATTGCAAGGTTCAGTATCCGGATGGCGTCAGCGCCATGCCGGCTGCGGGAACGCCTCGACCAGGAAATCGATCAGCAGCCTGACCTTGGGCGTCACGAACTTGCGCGAGGGGTAGACCGCGTACACGCCCAGCTCGACCGAACGATAGTCGCGCATCGTCTCCGTTAGCGTGCCTTGCGCCAGGTCGTTACCCACGATGAAGGTCGGCTGCAGGATCAGGCCCTGGCCGCCCAGCGCCGCTGCGCGGCAGGTGTCGCCGCTGTTGCTGCGCATGCGCGGCCTGGTCCGCACCGAGGCGTCGCCCTCCGCGCCGGTGAAGTTCCAGGTCTCGCCGGTCGAAAACAGGCTGTAAGAAATGATGTCGTGCCCGAGCAGGTCGTCGGGATGGCGCGGCTCGCCGCGCCGCGCCAGGTAGTCGGGCGAGGCGCACAGCACCAGCCGGGTGGTGGCAAGCTTGCGGCTGATCAGGGAGGACGCGGGCAGCATGCCGATGCGCACCGCGACGTCGAAGCCGTCCTCGACAAGGTCGACGACCCGGTCGGACAGGGTGAGGTCGAGCGCCACGCGCGGATGCCGCTCGAGGAAGGCCGGCCACAACGCCGCCAGGTGCAGCAGGCCGAACGTCACCGGCACGCTCACCTTCAGGAGGCCCGCCGCGACGCCGCTGCTGGAGGTGATCTCAGCCTCGGCTTCGGCCAGGTTGTCGAGCAGCTCGCGGCAGCGGGCATGGAAGATGTCGCCTTCGGACGTGGGCGCGAGCTTGCGCGTGGTCCGGTGCAGCAGGCGCACCCCGAGCCGGTCTTCCAGTTCGGCCACATAGCGCGACACCGCCGCCTTGGACATGTCGAGGATGTCGGCGGCCGCGGTGAAGCTGCCTGCTTCGACGACTGCCGAAAACACCCGCATTTCCAGAAATTTATCCATTCACTTTGCCAATACTGGTTCGCTGCCCGGACCGCACGACGCCACAGGCAAGCCGGCATGGCTTGCCTGTGGCGTTTTCGGACGGGTTACTTCTTCTCGAGGAAGCTCTGCAGCTCCTGCGTGAACTTGACGGGATTCTTGAACGCCAGGAAGTGGTCGCCCTCTTCTTCATCCTTGTACACGTGCAGCTCGCTGGTCGGAATTACCGAATGGATCCAGCGCTGGCCCTGCAGCGAATCGCTGTGTACACCGGTGAAGATCGCTGTCGGCACGTCGATCTTGTTGCGGATGACGTCGCGCCAGTCGTTCATCGCGTGGTCGAACAGCACCAGCTTCATGTAGTTCATGTCGCTCTTGACCACCTTCTCGGCAAACGCCGTCGAGTTCGCGAAATACGGTGAATCGCGCAGCATATAGCGTCCGAATGCCTGGCTCTCGACGATCAGCGTGCTGACGGGCTTGCCGGTGGTGAACGCCTCAACCATGCGCTCGGGCGAGCTCGTCATGCCGCCGGCGTCGAGCCGTTCCTGTTCCGACCAGTCGGCGTGGCTGTAGATCGACGGCGGCTCGTCGATAAAGGCGACCTTGTTGATGCCCTTGGTGCCGAACAGGTCGATATAGCCCCACAGCACCGACGCTCCCATCGACCAGCCGACATAGTCGGCCTTCTTGACGCCCAGGTGCTCGCCGAACTCCTTCAGGTCGGCCGAGAAGCGGGCGATCCGGGCGCCGCGTTCGGTGCGCTCCGACAGGCCCTGGTTGCGCGGATCGAGCACGTACACGTGATAATTCTTGCTCAGCAGGTACATCACATTAATGTACTCGGCGCCGTTGGCGGACCAGCCCGGGATGAAGATCAGCGGCTTGCCCTTGCCGGCCTCCCAGTACGCCAACTTGACGCCGTCGCTGGTGGTGAAATTGTTGATCTGCAGGTCCTTGAAATCCGACAACTTGGCCGGCAGCCCCGCGATCTTGTTAGGGAAAGTAAAATCCTGACCCACGACCGCCACGGCCGGGGCCGCAAATGCCCCGGCAGCGGCCAGTGCCAGACCAATGCCTGCCAGAGTATTACGGATGGAGATGCCTTGCATGTCATTCGCCTTTGGTGATGTCGTATGTCGACGTGATGACGCTACTATACGACCTGAAACGCTGTGGGATAAATAGGCGATACGCTACAAGATCTGAAACGGATAATTTTGAATGGATCGATTGATCAGCATGACGGTGTTTGCCAGGGCCGTCGAAATGGGTTCTTTTTCCGCGGCCGGCGAGGCCATGCACATGTCGTCGCAACTGGTCGGCAAGCATGTCCAGTCGCTCGAACAGCACCTCGGCGTGCGGCTGCTGAACCGGACCACGCGGCGCCATCATCTGACCGAGATCGGCGCCAGCTACTATGAGCGGGTGAAGGTCATCCTGGCCGAAGTCGAATCGGCCGAGGGCCTGGCGGCGGAGACCCGCGCTGTGCCGCGCGGACGCGTGCGGGTCAACGCTTCGGTCACCTTCGGGGTGCATGCGCTGGCGCCGTGCCTGCCGCACTATCTTGCCGCCAACCCGGAGGTCACGGTCGACCTGTCACTGTCGAACGGCTATGTTGACGCCATCGACGAAGGCTTCGACGTAGTGTTCCGCATCGGCGAGCTGGCCGACAGCAGCCTGATCGCGCGCGCCCTGGCACCGTACGAGCTGGTGCTGTGCGCGGCGCCGGCCTACCTCGCGCGCCACCCACCGCTGCGCTCGCCGCACGACCTGGCGGCGCACGAGTGCATCGGTTTCTCGCACACCGAACTGCGCACGCACTGGACGCTCGAAGGCCGCGGCGAGCGCTTGACGGTCCCTGTGTCCGGGCGCTTCATGGCCAACCATGGCGAAGCGATGCTTGCGCTGGCCAAGGCAGGACTGGGCATCATGCTGCAACCGCTTGAACTGGTACGCCTGGAACTGGCGGCCGGCACCCTGGTGCGGGTGCTGCCCGATCATGCGGCGCCAAAGCGCCCGATGCACATCCTGTACGCGCCGGACCGGCGCCTGACGCCGAAACTGCGCAGCTTCATCGATTTCGCAATCGCGAATTTCGGGCCGGAGGCACCGACGGGCGACGCTGGGGCAGGCACAGCTGCGGCGAGCACGTCATTCCAAACAAACAGTTTCAACTCTACAAGCTGAACCATCATTTTTCCTCCCAGCACGGCGTCCTATAGTGGTGGCGCGGGGGCACCAACTGTGAAGCTGGCGCCTCCCTTCACCCAAGGAGGAAGACATAATGAACAGCCAGCAACAACGCCAATCCATTCGCGCCGCCGTGGCGCGCCAGCCCGGCCAGGCACTGCAATTTGAAAACGCCACGCTGGAAGCGCCGCGCGACAACGAAGTGCTGGTGCGCATGGTCGCGACTGGGGTTTGCCACACCGACATAGTGGTGCGCGACCAGAAATTCACCACGCCGCTGCCGCTGATCCTCGGTCATGAAGGCGCCGGCATCGTCGAGCGGGTCGGGCGCGCGGTCACCACCGTCGAGCCCGGCGACCATGTGGTCATGACCTATATGTACTGCGGCCTGTGCGCGCCGTGCGCCACCGGCCATCCGGCCCACTGCGCCCATATGGGCCCGCTGAACTTCGGCGGCGGGCGCCTCGACGGCAGCTCATCGGCCTGCCGCCACGACGGCGGCGAGCTGCACGACCACTTCTTCGGCCAGTCGTCGTTCGCCACCCACGCGATCGCCAGCGAACTGAATGTGGTGAAGGTCGACCGCGACGTGCCCCTCGAACTGCTGGGGCCGCTTGGCTGCGGCCTGCAGACCGGCGCCGGCGCCGTCATGAACGCCCTGAAGGTACATGCCGGCGCCTCGTTCGCCGCCTTCGGCACCGGCGCCGTCGGCCTGGCCGCAATCATGGCCGCCCGGGTAGCCGGTGCGACCAGAATCATCGCGGTCGACGTCAACCCGGCGCGGCTGGCCCTGGCGCTGGAACTGGGTGCCACCCACGCTGTCAACAGCCGTGAGGCCGACCCGGTGGCCGAGATCCGCAAGATCACCGACGGCGGCGCCGAATTTACGCTCGAGTGCAGCGGACGCGCCGCGGTGCTGCGCCAGGCCATCGACAGCCTGGGCCTGCTCGGCACCTGCGGCATTGTCGGCGCCACGGCCGAGGGCACCGAGGCGTCGTTCAACGTCAACGACGTCATGATCCCGGGCCGCCGCATCGTCGGCATCGTGCAGGGCGACGTGGTGTCGCGCACCTTCATCCCGGAGCTGATCGAGCTGTACCGTCAGGGCCGCTTCCCGTTCGACCGGCTGGTCAAGTTCTATGATTTCGAGGATGTGAATCAGGCGATGGCCGACAGCGAGAGCGGGGTCACCATCAAGCCGGTGCTGCGTGTTGCCGAGGTTGCGGCGTAGGCCAACGACAACGTGCCGTCAAACGCTCCGATTGCAGACATAAAGTCTACGCTGTTACGCATCGCAGCCTGTTTATCATAGCGCCGCGCTACCTTAGACTGGTATTTCTGCATTCGGGATCACGTCTCATGCGCCTCAGGCGCCGGACGCTACACCTGCGAACAGGTCAACCTGACCGGTCGCGGCGCCAACCGGATGCCGGCACGTAGCAACCGCTTTTACTCATTAATTGGAGAATCGTTATGCCAGTCGTACGTGTAACCTGGTTTGAAGGCAAGGAAGCCGCTACCAAAGAAGTCGTTGCCAAGGAAATCACCGACAGCATCGTGAAGAACACCGGCACCGATGCCAGCTACATCTACGTGATCTTCGAAGACGTCAAGGCGTCGGACTGGGCCGGTGCAGGCAAGATGTATGGTTGACGACCTGTACTGAGTCTTCACCCTCGACGTCAAGCCCGGCAAATTCCAGGAATTCCGCACGCTGGTGGCCTACATCGTCGCTGCCAGCAACGAGGAGCCGGGCACGCTCGCCTACCAGTACAGCGTCAATGCCGACCAAACCGTGGTCCACATCTTCGAACGCTACCGCGACTCGGACGCCTTCGTGGCGCACGTGGAACAGACCTTCGGCCCGCAGGCTGAGCGCGTCCTGTCGCTGGTGACGGTAGCATCGCTCGTCGTCTACGGCAATCCGAGCGCCGCCGCACGCAAGGCGCTCGACAGCTTCGACGCCTCGTACATGACCTTGTTCGACGGCTTCGCCCGCTAGCGGCATACCCCCGGCAGGTACGGTCGTTCGATCGCCGCACCTGCCTTCAACCTGCATGCAAAGCCAATGAAGGCAGCCTGGTACGAAAGACAGGGGCCGGCCCGCACGTGCTGGTTGTCGGCGACATGGACACACCGCCCCCTGGTCCGGGCAAGGTGCGCATCCGGATCGCCGCCTCCGGCATCAATCCGGGCGGCACCAGAAGGCGTCAGGATGCGATCCCTGAATTGATTGAAAATGCTCATAGCAAATCGCCGGCTACTGCCGGCGATACGTCCACATCTGATTTGAATCAATGCCCAGATTTAGGCATGAGATAAACTGGAGGCGAGGACGGGAGTCGAACCCGTCTACACGGCTTTGCAGGCCGCTGCATAACCGCTTTGCTACCTCGCCAGAGGATATAGTGCGCTTGAGCGATGCGAACGGTTATGAAGCGCATCAACAA
>Ga0265780_10001475_pt1 | contig 33023 bp, 25 predicted proteins | sample P1T30metagenome_FD_192432 | JGI IMG/M metagenome (GOLD analysis project Ga0265780, IMG submission 192432) | Plant litter microbial communities from East Loma Ridge, Irvine, California - P1 T30 | ecosystem: Environmental > Terrestrial > Plant litter > Unclassified | place: USA: California...
TGCTCGGCAGGCCGGGATAAAAATCGAACTTCTTCTTTCTCATGTTCTCTTACCAATCACCTCGAGCACGGCCTGGGCACTCAGGCCGGCGCTGTCGCGCAGCAGGCTGTGGTGCATCTCCAGGAAACGCTGCGCCAGGCGTGTGCGGTTGTTCTGGTCTTCCAGCTGGGTCCACAGCGCGTCCGCCAATGCCTGCGGCGTGGCGGCGTGCTGCAGGAATTCCGGCACCACGAAGTCGCGCGCCAGGATGTTCGGCAGCCCGATCCACGGCAGGTAACCCATGTGGCGCATGATCTCCCACGAGGCCCGCATCACTTTATAGGCGATCACCATCGGCTTCTTGAACAACGCCACTTCCAGCGTCGCCGTGCCGGAGGCCGCCAGGACCGCGTCGGCGGCGGCGATGCAGGCGTGCGACTGGGCGTCGATCAGTTTGAGCGGCACATTCGCCAGGCCGGCCTTGGCCGCCAGTTCCATAAAATACGCCTTCTGGCGCTCGCCCGCCATCGGCGCGATGAAGTGGATGGCCGGATCGCGCGCCGCCAGCAGTTTCACCGCGCCGGCGTAGGGCTCGGCCAGGTACTTGATCTCGGCCATGCGGCTGCCCGGCATCACGGTCACCACGCGGGCGTTTTCTGGAATGCCGAGCTGGCGCCGCGCGCCCGCCACGTCCGGCACCAGGGGGATCTGCTCGGCCAGCGGATGGCCGATATAGGTCGCCGGCACGCCGGCCTTCCGATAAATCTCTTCTTCGAACGGGAAGATCAGCAGCATGTGCGAGACCGCGCGCTGGATCTTCTTGATGCGACCGCCGCGCCAGGCCCAGATCTGCGGCCCGACGAAGTGCAGGGTCGGGATGCCGCCGGCGCGCAGCTGCTCTTCCAGGCCCAGGTTGAAACCCGGGTAGTCGGCGCCGATGAAGGCGGCCGGCCGCTCCTGGAGCAGGCGCTCGCGCAGCGTGTTCTGGATGCCCTTCAGTTCGCGGTAGCGCGGGATGACTTCGAACAGGCCGCGCACGGTGAGCGTGTCCATCGGCACGTCCGACACCAAGCCCTGCTCCAGCATGCGCGGTCCGCCGATGCCGGAAAAGCGCACGCCCGGCAGCCGCGGCGCCAGCCCGGCCATCAGGCGCGCGGCCAGCATGTCGCCGGAGACTTCGCCGGCGACCAGCGCCAGCCGGGTCGGGCCCGCCTGCTCAGCGGACGATGCCACGGCTCGCGGTGGACAGGAACTCGCGCATCGCGCGGATCTGCGGCGCTGCTTCCGCCGACGCGTTTTCTTCCTCGACGAGCTTGGCCTTGGCCTCTTCCAGCGTCAGCCCCGAGCGGTAGATCAGCTTGTAGGCGGCGCGCAGGCCGTTGATCTGCTCGCGCGTGAAACCGCGGCGTTTCAGGCCTTCGATGTTGATGCCGTGCGCCTCGGCCGGGTTGCCGGACACCAGCACGAAGGGCGGCACGTCCTGGGTCAGGCTGGTGTACATGCCGATGAAGGCATGCTCGCCGATCTTGCAGAACTGGTGCACGCCGCAGTAGCCCGACAGGATCGCCCAGTCGCCCACGTGGACGTGGCCCGCCAGCTGGGCGTTGTTCGAGAAGATCGTGTTGCTGCCCACGCGGCAGTCGTGCGCCAGGTGGGTGTAGGCCGACATCCAGTTGTCGTCCCCGAGCGAGGTCACGCCCTCGTCCTGCACGGTACCGGTGTTGAAGGTGCAGAACTCGCGGATGGTGTTGCGATCGCCGATCTCGAGGCGGGTCGGCTCGCCGGCCCACTTCTTGTCCTGCGGCTGGGCGCCGAGCGAGGCGAACTGGAAGATGTGGTTGTCCTTGCCGATCGTCGTGTGGCCTTCGATGACCACGTGCGGGCCGACGCGGGTGCCGGCATCGATGCGCACGTTGGCCCCGATGACGGTGAACGGGCCGACCTCGACCGAGCTGTCCAGCTCGGCCTTCGGGTCGACGATCGCGCTTGGGTGGATCCTGCTCATCTTACTGCCCCGCTGCCGGTGCCGGTGCCGCGGGCGCGGCCGCCGTGTCGTTGGCGCGGATGGTGCACATCAGTTCCGCTTCCACCGCGGTCTTGCCGTCCACGCTGGCGGTCGCCTTGTATTTCCAGATGCCGCGCGAGGTGCGCAGGATCTCGACGTCCATGCGCAGTTGGTCGCCCGGCTCGACCGGACGCTTGAAGCGCACGTTGTCGATGCCGACGAAGTACACCACCGAGTTCTCGTCCGGCTTCACGCCCATGGTCATGAAGGAGAGAATGGCCGCGGTCTGGGCCATCGCCTCGACCATCAGCACGCCCGGCATCACCGGCTTGTGCGGGAAGTGACCGTTGAAGAACTCTTCGTTGGCGGTGACGTTCTTGATCGCGGTGATGGTCTTGCCCAGCTCATAGTCGACCACGCGGTCCACCAGCAGCAGCGGATAGCGGTGTGGCAGGTATTCCTTGATCTGGTTGATGCACAGGGTCTTGTTCTCGGCAGTGGTATTGGTCATTTCTCTTCTGCGTTTTCCGTCAGTTGTTTGATCTGTTTTTCCAGCATCCGCATCTTCTCGCGCATCGACGCCAGGTTGCGCACGATGGCCGCGCTCTTTTCCCACTCGGCGTTCTTGGCGAGCGGATAGAAACCGGTGTACTGGCCCGGTTCGAGCACCGAGCGCGATACCATGCTGCCCGAGGAGATATGGACATTGTCCGCGATTTCCAGGTGGCCGAGCACCATGGCGGCGCCGCCGAAGGTGCAATTCTTGCCGATCTTCGCGCTCCCCGCCACCCCCACGCAGCCCGCCATCGCCGTGTTGGCGCCGATATGGCAGTTGTGGCCGATCTGGATCTGGTTGTCGAGCTTGACGCCATCCTCGATGATGGTGTCGGCCAGCGCGCCGCGGTCGACCGTCGTGTTGGCGCCGATGTCGACGTCGTCGCCCAGCAGCACGCGCCCGGTCTGCGGGATCTTGATGTACTGGCCATTCTCGCGCGCGAAGCCGAAGCCGTCGGTGCCGATCACGGCGCCCGAGTGCAGGATGCCGCGCTTGCCGATCACGCAGCGCGCGTGGAAGCTCACGTTGGCGAACAGGTGGGTGCCCTCGCCGATCTCGGTGTCACGCCCGATATAGCAGCCGGCGTCGATGATCGCGCCGGCCTTGACGATTGCGCCGGCCTCGATCGTCACGTTCGGGCCGACGTGGGCCGTCGGGTCCACTTGGGCGCGCTCGTGCACCACGGCGCTGGCGTGGATGCCCGGTGCCGGCGGCGTCTCTTCCAGCGCCGCGAAGTACTGGGCCACGCGGGCGAAGTAGGCGTAGGGATTGGTGCTGACGATGCGCGCGCCGGTGTAGGTCGCGGCCACGGTCTGGTCGTCCAGCGGGGCAAGGATCAATGCCGCGGCGCCGCTCTGGGCGGCCAGGGCGCGCAATTTGCTATTGCTGAGAAAGCTGATGTGCGAAGCGTCGGCGCTGTCGAGCGGTGCGATGCCCTGAACCTCGAGGTTCGGGTCACCGACCAGCTGGCCGCCGAAGCGTTCGACCAAATCACCCAGTCGAGTGGCCATCTTGGTCGTTCCGTAAGAAGTGAGAAATAAAAAAAGCGCGCCGCCCCCTCGCCACGCGAAGGCAGCAGCGCGCCGGCATTACATGTTACTTGTCGAGCAGTTTCAGGATCTTGTCCGTGATGTCGATGCGCGGACTGCTCCAGACCGCTTCCTGCAGCACGGCGTCCAGGTGCTCCTGCTCGGCCACCTGCTCGATCAGCTTGAAGGCTTTCTGGGCGATCGCGGCGCGTTCCTCGTTCTTGCGCTGGAACAGGTCCTCGTTGTACTCGCGCTGCATGCGCTGCATGTCCTTTTCCATGTCGAGCAGCTCGCGCGTGCGGCGGGTGCGGTCGACGTCGGACAGCTTGGGCGCTTCCTCGTCGAATTTTTCGCGCGCCTGCTTGAAGCGCAGCACCATGTCGTCGACCTGTTTCTGGCGCTTGGAAAACTCGGCCTGCATCTTGGCATCGGCCGCCTTGGCCAGCCTGGACTCCGTCATCAGCCTTTCGGTGTAGACGAAGCCGATCCGGCCTCCCCCGGTCTGCGCCTGCGCGTGCGCCATGACGCCTGCACAGGCGACGGCCAGCAACAGGCTCCGGGATAAAGAGGCTTTCACAGTGTTCAACATAAATCTCCCGATCAGAAGCCGGTACCCATCTGGAACTGGAAGCGTTCGAGGCGGTCACCCGGCTGGGCGTTCAAGGGCTTAGCATAACTCAACTTGAGTGGGCCCACCGGGGAAATCCACGACAGGCCGATACCGGCCGAGTAGCGCAGCTCGGAGGCACGCATCTTCTGCCCTTCCTGGTAGACCTGGCCGCCGTCGGCGAAGGTGAACCAGCGCAGGCTGCGGTCGGTGCCGCTGCCCGGGAACGGAAACTGCAGTTCGGCGTTGCCGATCACGCGGCGCGCGCCACCGAGCGCGTCGTAGGTGCGCGGGTCGACGATACCCAGCGACGAGCTCTCGTAGCCGCGCACCGAGCCGATGCCGCCGCCGTAGAAGTTCTTGAAGACCGGGTAGGCGTGGCCTTGCAGGCCCGCGCCGTAATCCAGCTCGCCCTTCAGGGCCAGCGTCATCCAGCGCGTCAGCGGGCGGTACCACTGGTGTTCGTAGATCGCGCGGTAGTACTTGGCGTCGCCGAACAGGTCGATTTCCAGGTTGGCGCGCTGGTAGCGGCCGCGCGTCGGGGTGACGGCGCTGTCGCGCGAATCGCGGCCCCAGGCCACGGTCAGCGGGATCGAGTTCGTGGTCGCGGTGCCGACGCCGGTGCTGCGCGTCGGCTCGGTGCTCGAGTTCTGCATCACGAACTGCTTGTACACGCTCGGCGAGCTCTCGTCGGTCTCGAGCTTGGTGCGTTCCAGGCCGGCGCCGAAGAACACGGTGTCGACTTCGGAGAACGGCACGCCGAAGGTCATGTTGGCGCCGACCTGGCGCACGGTGTAGGAACCGATGTTCAGCGCCGGCGGACGCGAGGTGCGCAGGTAGGTCTGGAACGAACGCTGGATGCCGTCGTCGGTGAAGTACGGGTTGGTCTGCGCGAACGAGATCGTGCGGTTGTACTTGCTCGTGTTCAGTTCGATGCCGACCGTGTTGCCGCTGCCGGCGAAGTTGGCCTGGGTGATCGACGCCGTGAAGGTGAACTTCTCGGCCTGCGAGAACGCGCCGCCGATCATGAAGTTACCGGTCGGCTTTTCGGTGACCGCGATGTTGACGTCGACCTGGTCGGTGGTGCCCTGCGATTCCGGGGTCTCGACCGTCACGTCCTTGAAGTAGCCGAGGCGGTCGACGCGGTCGCGCGACATCTTCACGCGGTTCGGGTCGTACCACGAGGATTCGAACTGGCGGAATTCGCGGCGGATCACTTCGTCGCGCGTGACCGTGTTGCCCGAGATGGTCATGTGGCGCACGTAGGCGCGCTTGCCCGGATCGACCAGGAAGGTGAACGAGACCAGGTGCTTGGCCGGGTCCACGACTTCCGGGTTGGCGGTGACGTTGGCGAAGGCGTAGCCGAAGCTCGCCAGGCGGTCCGAGATGCGCTTGCTGGAGGCTTCCTGCAGCTCGCCCGAATAGGTTTCGCCGGGTTTCAGCAGCACCAGCTGGCGCAGCTCTTCCTCGCGGCCGAACATCTCGCCGTCCATCTTGATGGCGCTGACGGTGTACTTCTCGCCCTCGTGGATGTTGATGGTGAGGTAGATGTCCTTCTTGTCCGGCGTGATCGCGACCTGGGTCGATTCGACCGCCACCTCGAGGTAGCCGCGGTTCAGGTAGAAGGACTTGATGGATTCCAGGTCGCCGGTCAGCTTCTGCTTCGAGTACTGGTCGGCCTTGGAATACCAGGTGAGCCAGCCGGAGGTGTTCAGCTGCAGGACCTGGCGCAGTTCCTTGTCGGTGAAGGCCTTGTTGCCGACGATGTTGATGCCCTTGATCTTGGCGACGTCGCCTTCGTCCACGTTGAACATGACGTTCACGCGGTTTCGCTCGATCGGGGTGACGGTGGTGGTGATCTTGACGCCGTACAGGCCGTGCGACAGGTACTGGCGCTTGAGCTCCTGCTCGGCGCGGTCGACCGAGGCCTTGTCGAAGATCTTGGATTCGCCGACGCCGATTTCGCGCAGCGCCTTGACCAGCATGTCCTTCTCGAATTCCTTGGTGCCGGTGAAGTCGACGGTGGAGATCGCGGGACGTTCCTCGACCAGTACCACCAGCACGCCGTTTTCCTCTTCCAGGCGCACGTCCTTGAAGAAGCCGGTCGCGTACAGGGCCTTGATCGCGGCGGTGCCCTTGTCGTCGTCGAAGGTCTCGCCGACGCGCACCGGCAGGTAGCTGAACACCGTGCCCGCCTCGGTACGCTGGATGCCTTCGACCCGGATGTCCTTCACGACGAAAGGCGCGACGGCCGCAGCGTGGCCGGCGCACAGGGCCAGGACTGCGCTGCCGATCAGGTTACGGCGGGAAGGCATGGCGAGGCGTGACAGGGCAAAACGATCAGGAAGTAATTTCATTGGTTAGATCAATGGGTCAGTCATTGGACAACGTTACGTATTCTTGCCCGGGGCTTGTGCTGCGCTTGAACCGTGTCAAAGCAGCCGCACCAGGTCATTGAAGACGGCGAGTGCCATCAGCATGAACATCAGGCCGAACCCCGCGAGCTGTGCGATCTCCTGGATTCGCTGCGACAAGGGGCGCCCGGTCAAAACTTCCAGCGAATAATACAGCAATTGGCCGCCATCCAGAACGGGAATTGGTAACAGATTCATTACACCCAGGCTCAGGCTGATGAGGGCCAGGATCTCGATATAGCGCTCGAAACCGGCGTGTACGGCCTCCCCGGTGACGTTCGCGATCGTGATCGGGCCGGACACGTTTTTCAGCGAGACCTCGCCCGTGACCATCCTGCCGATCATCTTGAGCGTGGTCACGCCCATGGCCCAGGTGCGCTGCGCGCCCTTCGCCACCGCGTCGACCGGGCCCTCGCGCACGGTCACCAACTCGGGCATCTGCGCCAGCATCAGGTTGATTTTGCCGTTGCCGCTGGCCGGATCGCGCTCCGGCGTGAGCGCCAGGGTCAGGGGCCGGCCATCGCGCAGCACGCCCAGCTGCAGCGTGCGTCCGGCCGCCTTGCGCACCGCCGCGATGACGTCGACGCCATCCTGGACCGGCTGGCCGTCGATCGAGGCCAGCACGTCGCCGGGGCGCACGCCGGCGCGCTCGGCGGCGCCGCCCGGCATCACCTGTTCGGCGCGCGCGCGCGGCAGCCACATCTGCATGCCGACCTGCGCCATCACGTCGGTCTCGCCGTTCGCATCGAGGCGCGCCAGCGTGGCGGCCGGCAGCAGCGCGCGGTAGGTGCCGCCGCGCTCGCCGCGCACCAGCAGCGCGGCATCGCGCTTGTCCAGCACCGAGCGGATGATTTCCCAGCGCAGGTCGCCCCAGGCCGCCACCGGCTTGCCGTTCACTTCGAGCACGGCATCGCCGGCGCGGATGCCGGCCACGTAGGCCGGCGTTTCGGGCGCCATGGCGCGCAGGCGCGTGCCCGGCTCCTGCTTGCCGGCCATGAGCAGGCCGGCCATCAATACAATCGCCAGCAAGAAGTTAATCGCGGGACCGGCGGCGATGATGGCCATGCGCTTCCACACGTTCTGGCTGGTGAATTCGCGCGCCTCTTCGCTCGCATCCTGCGGCGCGGCCGTCGGGTCGCGCTTGTCGACCAGCTTGACGTAGCCGCCCAGCGGCAGCGCCGACACCGCCCATTCGGTCTGGTCGGCGCCGACGCGGCGCGACCACACCACGCGGCCGAAGCCGATCGAGAAGCGGCGCACCTTCACGCCGCACCAGCGCGCCACCCAGTAGTGGCCGAGTTCGTGGATGATCACCAGCGGGCCCAGGCCCACCAGGAAGCCGATCAGGATGTACAAGCCCATGTCAGGCTCCGGCCAGGACGCCGACGATGCGGTCCGCGGCGGCGCGCGCCTGTGCGTCCTGGGCCATCACGGCCTCGATGCCGGACGCCGCGCCATGCGCGTTCTCGTCCATCACGCGGCGCACCACGCGATCGATGTCGCGGAAACCGATGCGGCGCTCGAGGAAGGCCTGTACCGCGACTTCATTGGCGGCGTTCAGCAGCGCGGGCGCGGTGCCGCCGGCCCGCAGGGCATCGAAAGCAAGTGCCAGGCAGGGGAAGCGTTCGAAGTCGGGCTTGTGGAACTGCAGCGCCGGGAATGAAGTGAGGTCGAGCTGGGCCACGCCGGAGGCGATGCGCTGCGGGAAGGCCAGCGCATGGGCGATCGGGGTGCGCATGTCCGGGTTGCCGAGCTGGGCCAGCACCGACCCGTCGACGTAGGACACCATCGAGTGGATCACGCTCTGCGGATGGATCACGACCTCGATGCGCTCGGCCGGGGCGCCGAACAGCCAGTGGGCCTCGATCACTTCCAGGCCCTTGTTCATCATGGTGGCGGAATCGACCGAGATCTTGCGGCCCATCGACCAGTTCGGATGCTTGCAGGCTTGTTCCGGCGTGACCTGTTCCAGCGTCTCGACGGCGCGGTTCAGGAAGGGGCCGCCGGACGCGGTCAGCAGGATCTTGGCCACGCCGGCGGCGTCCGGATTGCGCGCGTAGTGGGCGGGCAGCGACTGGAAGATGGCGTTGTGCTCGCTGTCGATCGGCAGCAGGGTCGCCTTGTGCTCGCGCACGGCGTCCATGAACAGCTGGCCGGACATCACCAGCGCTTCCTTGTTGGCCAGCAGGACCTTCTTGCCGGCGCGCGCCGCGGCCAGCGTCGGGGCCAGGCCGGCGGCGCCGACGATGGCGGCCATCACGGTATCGGTGTCGGGGCTGGCGGCGATCTCGCACAGGGCTTGTTCGCCATGCGCGACTTCCGTCGGCAAGTCAGCGATCAATTGTTCCAGGCGTTGGGCCGCTTCAGGCGAACCGACCACGGCGCGCGCCGGGCGGAAGCGGCGGCACTGCTCGGCCAGCTCGTCGACGCGGCCGTGCGCACTCAGTGCATGGACGCTGTATTGATCGGGATGACGCGCGAGCACGTCCAGGGTCGAGGCGCCGATCGAACCCGTGGCGCCCAGGATAGTGATGCGTTGCATGTAGAGTACTCCTGTGACGTATCGAATGCCTACCTTGGCGATTTTGACACGTACTGTGACTTTTTATAGCCGCGCGCCGATCAGGGCAGCCAGCGGCAAGACCGGGATCAATGCGTCGATCCGGTCGAGTACGCCACCGTGGCCGGGCAGCAGGTTGCTGCTGTCCTTCATGCCGGCGCGGCGCTTGAGCTGGGATTCGAACAGGTCGCCGACCACGCTGGCGGCGGTCATCAGGACCAGGATGGGGACCAGGCCGAGCCAGCCGAAGGCTTGCTGGACGCGCACGGCGAAGGTGCCGGCGAATGCCGGGCCGCCGAACACGACGGTCAGCGAGGCGATGACCAGCACCGCGATGCCGCCGCCGATCGCGCCTTCCCAGGATTTACCCGGGGAGATCGAGGGCGCGAGCTTGCGCTTGCCGAAGGCCTTGCCGGCGAAGTAGGCGCCGATGTCGGCGATCCAGACGATGGCCATCACCGACAGCAGGTACCAGGGCGAAGTCGAGAACAGATCCACGATCGCCGCGAAGCAACCGACCACGGCAAAGCCGTACACCAGGCTCAGCAGCGTATTCGAGGGCGTGTGCAGATCGGGCAGGCCGACCTTGAGCGAAGGCGCGAAGCGGGCGATCCACAGCGCCAGGCTCAGCGCCGCCCAGATCGACGGGTTCAGGCGCCCGGTCAGCACCGCGGCGGCGAAGGCCAGCGTCCAGACCAGCGCGATGATGTGCGCGTTCTGGGTGCCCGGATTGAACAGCCGGAAGCATTCCCAGATCGCGGCGCCGAAGAACACGGTCGCCACCAGCGCGAAGGCCGTGAAGTTGTTGAAATACAGGACAGGCAGCAGGACTGCCAGCAGGACGACGGCGGTGACGACGCGGGTTTTCAGCATGCAGTGTTCAGCTTTTCTTGGCGTTGTTGGAGACCTGCTCGCCGGTGCGCCCGAAGCGGCGTTCCCGGCTCTGGTAGGACGCGATCGCGGTGTCCAGCGACGCGGGCGAGAAATCGGGCCAGAAGGCATCGGTGAAGTAGAGCTCGGAATACGCGAGCTGCCACAGCAGGAAGTTGGAGATGCGCTCCTCGCCGCCGGTGCGGATGAACAGGTCGGGCTCCGGCGCGTAGGCCATGGCCAGGTGCGGGGCCAGCATCTCTTCCGTGAATTCGGTGACGCCCGGGTTGGCGGCGATCATCTTGCTGGTGGCCTGCATGATGTCCCAGCGGCCGCCGTAGTTGGCGCAGACGCTGACCGTCAGGCGCGTGTTGCCGGCGGTGCGGCGCTCGGCGTTGGCGATCATGTCCTGCAGCTTGGGGTCGAAGCGCGACAAATCCCCGACCACCTTCAGGCGGATGTTATTCGCGTGCATCTTCGACACCTCGCGCTCGAGCGCGGATACGAACAGGCTCATCAGGTAGGAGACTTCATCGGCCGGGCGGCGCCAGTTTTCCGAGGAAAAGGCGAACAGCGTCAGGTATTCGACGCCACGCTCCACGCAGGCTTCGACGATCTTGCGCACGGCGTCCACGCCCTTGACGTGGCCGGCGACGCGCGGCAGCAGGCGTTTGGTTGCCCAACGACCATTGCCATCCATGATGATGGCGATATGGCGCGGCACCGAAGGCGCGTCGGGTACGGCGGTGGTCGAACTTTTGAAAATCATAGATCAGGCCGGCATCGGTCATCTAGCCGGCAAAATAAGCTGCGATATAAAAAGGGAACGGACCGGAGGGGTTTCCCGCCGGTCCTTCCCTGGACGACAAGGTTGGGATCGCAATGAATACGCCCCCTTACCCGCCATCTTACACCGTCATGATCTCTTTTTCTTTCTCGACAACCATCTTGTCGATATCGGCGATGGCTTTGTCGGTCAGTTTCTGGACGTCGTCCGAGGCGCGGCGCTCGTCGTCTTCCGAAATCGCCTTGTCCTTGACCAGCTTTTTCAGCTGTTCGTTGGCGTCGCGGCGGACGTTGCGCACGGCGATCTTGCCGTCTTCGGCTTCCGACTTGACCAGCTTGACCATTTCCTTGCGGCGCTCTTCGGTCAGGGCCGGGGTCGGCACGCGGACCATTTCGCCGAAGGTCGACGGGTTCAGGCCCAGGTCGGAATCGCGGATCGCCTTTTCGATGGCGTTCAGCATCTTCTTTTCGTAGGGCGTGACGCCGATGGTGCGGGCATCGATCAGGGTCAGGTTGGCCACCATCGGCAGCGCGGTCGGCGAGCCGTAGTAGTCGACCGTCACGTGGTCGAGGATGCCGGTGTGGGCGCGGCCGGTACGGACCTTGGCCAGGTCGGCCTTCAGGGTATCGATGGACTTGGCCATCTTGTCCTGGGCGGTTTTCTTCACGTCAGCGACGGACATGCTGCTCTCCTGTTCTTGCAAAAAACGATATTTTTATTAAACCTCAGTTACACATGCACCAGTGTACCTTCGTCTTCACCCATGATCACGCGCTTGAGCGCGCCAGGCTTGACGATCGAGAACACCTTGATCGGCAGTTTCTGGTCGCGGCACAGGGCGAACGCGGTGGCGTCCATCACCTGCAGCTGCTTGGTGATCGCCTCGTCGAACGAGATCGACTCGTAGCGGGTGGCGTGCGGATCCTTCTTGGGATCGGCAGTATATACGCCATCGACCTTGGTTGCCTTCAGCACGATCTGGGCCGAGATCTCGGAGCCGCGCAGCGCGGCCGCGGTGTCGGTGGTGAAGAAGGGGTTGCCGGTGCCGGCCGCGAACACCACGACCTTGCCCTCTTCCAGGTACTGCAGGGCCTTCGGGCGCACGTAGGGCTCGACCACCTGCTCGATGCCGATCGCCGACATCACGCGCGCGGTGATGCCCTGCTGGCGCATGGCGTCGGCCAGCGCCAGCGCGTTCATGACGGTGGCCAGCATGCCCATGTAGTCGGCGGTCGCGCGGTCCATGCCCTGCGCGCCCGGTGCCACGCCGCGGAAGATGTTGCCGCCGCCAATGACCACCGCCAGCTCCACACCCAGCTTCTGCACCTCAGCCACGTCGGCGACCATGCGTTCGATGGTGGCGCGGTTGATGCCGAACGGATCGTCGCCCATCAGCGCTTCGCCAGACAGTTTGAGGAGGACTCGTTGGAAGGCTGGTTTTGTCATGGATGGGGCTCCTAGAAAAGATGTGTTTCGAATTCGGTAAGGCTCGCCTGCCCGCGGCAGGCGACGTGACGCTGCCGTCACTTGTAAAAACGGGCCTTTCGGCCCGTCTTCTTTATTACTGCTTGACTGCAGCCATCTGGGCTGCGACTTCCGCTGCGAAGTCGTCGACCTTCTTCTCGATGCCTTCGCCGACCACGTACATGGTGAACGACTTGACGGTCGCGTTGGCGGCCTTCAGCATCGCTTCGACGCTCTGCTTGTCGTTCTTCACGAACGCCTGGTTCAGCAGCGACACTTCTTTCAGGTACTTCTGCACCGAACCGTCGATACGCTTGGCGACGATCTCGGCCGATTGCGGCTGCTTGCCTTCGGCGACGGCCTTGTCGGCGTCTTCCTGGGCTTTCAGCTGAGCAACCGAACGCTCTTTCTCGATCAGCTCGGCCGGCACTTGATCCGACGACAGCGACACCGGCTTCATCGCGGCGATGTGCATGGCGACGTCTTTACCGACTTGCTCGTCCGCACCTTCGTAGTCGACGATGACGCCGATACGGGTGCCGTGCAGGTAGGAAGCCAGCTTGCCGGTGGTGTCGAAGCGCTGGAAGCGGCGCACGGTCATATTCTCGCCGATTTTGCCGATCAGCGCCGTACGCACGTCGTCGAAGGTCTTGCCGTCGACCGGCAGGGCTGCCAGGGCGGCGACGTCGGCCGGGTTGTTTTCGGCGACCAGCTTGGCGGCCAGGTTGCACAGGGCCAGGAAATCGTCGTTCTTGGCGACGAAGTCGGTTTCGCTGTTGACTTCGACCAGCGCGCCGACGTTGCCGGCCACGTAGGCAGCCACGACGCCTTCGGCGGTCACGCGGGCAGCGGCTTTCGAAGCCTTGCCGCCCAGCTTGACGCGCAGGATCTCTTCGGCACGTGCCAGATCGCCTTCGGCTTCGGTCAGTGCCTTCTTGCATTCCATCATCGGTGCGTCGGTCTTGGCGCGCAGTTCGCCAACCATCGCTGCAGTAATCGCTGCCATGTCGTTTCTCCTATTTCTATAACTGAATAGTTACGTTCTTGATTCGTGTGCGGGGCGCGGCCGCCGATCGGGGACCCTGTGGCGGCGCCACCGCGTATTCTGCTTAAAAAAAGGGGCGCTTGGCGCCCCCTTCCTTATTTCGGCGGGAAACCCGCAGGCAATTACGCCTGCTCGTTCACTTCGACGAAGTCGTCGGCCGACTTGACCATCTCGGCCACTTCATTGGTCGCGTTGGCGCGGCCTTCCAGGATCGCATCGGCGACGCCGCGTGCGTACAGGGTGATCGCCTTCGACGAGTCGTCGTTACCCGGGATCACGTGGGTCACGCCTTCCGGCGTGTGGTTGGTGTCGACCACGCCGATGACCGGGATGCCCAGCTTGCCGGCTTCGGTGATGGCGCCCTTGTGGTAGCCGACGTCGACGACGAAGATCGCGTCCGGCACGCCGCCCAGGTCCTTGATGCCGCCGATCGACTTCTGCAGCTTTTCCATTTCGCGCGAGAACATCAGCGCTTCTTTCTTCGACATCTTCTCGACTTCACCGGTTTCGATCTGCGCTTCCATGTCTTTCAGGCGCTTGATCGAGGTCTTGATGGTCTTGAAGTTGGTCAGCATGCCGCCCAGCCAGCGCTGGTCGACGAAAGGCACGCCTGCGCGCTGGGCTTCAGCGGCGATGATGTCGCGCGCCTGGCGCTTGGTGCCGACCATCAGGATGGTGCCGCGGTTGGCCGAGATCTGCTTGATGGTCTTCATCGCATCCTGGTACATCGCCATGGTTTTTTCCAGGTTGATGATGTGGATCTTGTTGCGATGACCGAAGATGAACGGGGCCATTTTCGGGTTCCAGAAACGGGTCTGGTGGCCGAAGTGGACACCGGCTTCCAGCATTTCGCGCATGGTAACGGACATTGTATTTCTCCAGGGTTAGATTCTTGAATAACGGCCGGTACACCTTGTTCAGGCACCCTTGTCGGCCGCATTCGCGATTTCAGTAAAAAAGACTGTTTTTACAACATTGCCCGATGTGGATACGAGCAACCCGAGATTCTAGCCGGATTCCGTCCCGATATCAAGCGCGCGCACTCGCGGCCGCCTCCCGCCGCCAGCGGCTGGGGCCGCCCCACCCTCTTGCAGATCACCTATAATGGCCGGATCGACGATTTGCAGGACAGGAAAGACCACCCATGAGCATCTCCATCAAGACCCAGGAAGACATCGAAGGCATGCGCATCGCCGGCCGCCTCGGCGCCGAAGTGCTGGACTACATCACGCCCTTCGTGAAACCGGGCGTGACCACCGGCGAACTCGATCGCCTCTGCCATGAATACATGGTCAACGTGCAAGGCACGGTCCCGGCCCCGCTGAACTACGCGCCGCCGGGCTATACCCCCTTCCCGAAATCGGTGTGCACCTCGGTCAACGACGTGATCTGCCACGGCATCCCGGGCGACAAGATCCTCAAGAGCGGCGACGTGGTGAACATCGACGTCACGGTCATCACCAAGGATGGCTACCACGGCGACAACAGCCGCATGTTCTACGTCGGCAAACCCTCGGTGCTGGCGCGCCGCCTGTCCGAAGTCACCTACGAATGCATGTGGCTCGGCATCGAGCAGGTCCGTCCTGGCGGCCGCCTGGGCGACATCGGCCACGTGATCCAGCAGCACGCGCGCAAGTTCGGCTACGGCGTGGTGCGCGAATTCTGCGGTCACGGCATCGGCAAGGAATTCCACGAGGAGCCGCAGGTGCTGCACTACGGCCTGCCGGGCACCGGCGAGGAAATGGTGCCGGGCATGATCTTCACGATCGAACCGATGATCAATGCCGGCCGCGCCGACATCGAGGTGATGAAGGATGGCTGGACCGTCAAGACCCGCGACCGCAAGCTCTCGGCCCAGTGGGAACACATGATCCTGGTCACCGAGACCGGCTATGAAGTGCTGACCACTTCCGCCGGCACCCCGCCGCCGCCGGCCATCGTGCGGCCCAGGGATGCTGCCCCGGCCCCGGCGCCCGTCCCGGTCGCCGCGTAAGGAGAACACATGTCCGGCTCCGCCACCGTCGACGGCGCGGCGATCCACTCGCCGCTGCAACTGAAGCAGCGCCTGAAGGCCGAGCGCCAGCTCGTCATCGCCGAGTTCCACGAGAACGGCAAGCCGGAAAAGCTGCTGCGCGGCCTGCGCCAGAGCGTCGACGGCGTGCTGGCCGACGCCTGGGGCGCGGCCGGGCTGCCGGCGAATTCGGCGCTGGTCGGGGTCGGCGGCTACGGCCGCGGCGAACTCTTTCCCTACTCCGATGTCGACCTCTTGATCCTGCTGGGCAGCCCGGCCGACGCCATCACCCAGGCCCGGCTGGAAAACTTCGTGCAGCTGCTGTGGGACCTGGGCCTGGAGATCGGCCACAGCATCCGCACCGTGGACGAGTGCATGAGCGAATCGGCCGCCGACATCACCGTGCAAACCAGCCTGCTCGAAGCGCGCCTGGTGATCGGCAGCGAGCCGCTGTTCCTCGAGCTGCAGCGGCGCTACGACGAGGCGATGGACCCGCAGGCCTTCTTCCACGCCAAGACCGCCGAGATGCGGCTGCGCCACGCCAAGTACGAATTCACGCCGTTCTCGCTGGAGCCGAATGTCAAGGAAAGCCCGGGCGCGCTGCGCGACCTGCAGGTGATCCTGTGGGTGGCGAAGGCCTCTAGCCTGGCCAGTTCCTGGGGCCAGCTGGCGATGCGCGGCCTGATCACGCGCGAGGAAGCGCGCCAGCTGATGGAAAAGGAATACGCGTTCAAGGACATCCGCGTGCGCCTGCACCTGCAGACCAAACGCCGTGAAGACCGCCTGGTGTTCGACGTCCAGACCGCGATCGCCGAGACCTTCGGCCTGACCTCCACCGGCGAAGGCCTGGAGGCGAGGCGCGCCAGCGAATACCTGATGCAGCGCTACTACTGGGCGGCCAAGGCCGTGACCCAGCTGAACACCATCCTGCTGCAGAACATCGAAGCCCAGCTGTTCCCGACGCCGCTGATCCCGGTGCCGATCAACCCGCGCTTCAACGAGGTCGGCGGCTTCATCGACGTGAACAGCGACGACACCTTCGCCGCCAACCCGTCGGCCGTGCTCGAGATCTTCGTGGTGATGACCGAGCGCCCCGACATCAAGGGCATGACGGCGCGCACCATGCGCGCGCTGTGGCATGCGCGCAAGCTGATCGACGACGATTTCCGTGCCGTGCCCGCGCACCGCGCGCTGTTCCTGCGCATCCTGCAGGCACCGAGCGGCCTGGTGCACGCGCTGCGGCGCATGAACGACATGGGCGTATTGGGCCGCTACCTGCCGAACTTCCGCCGCATCACCGGCCAGATGCAGCACGACCTGTTCCACGTGTACACGGTGGACCAGCACATCATGATGGTGGTGCGGAACATGCGCCGCTTTACCATGACCGAACACGCGCACGAATACCCGTTCTGCAGCCAGCTGATCGCCAACTTCCGCGACCGCTGGCTGCTGTACGTGGCGGCGCTGTTCCACGACATCGCCAAGGGCCGCGGCGGCGACCACTCGGAACTGGGCAAGCAGGACGTGCTGGAATTCTGCCGCGACCATGCCATTTCCGAAGAAGACACCGAGCTGCTGGTGTTCCTGGTCGAGCAGCATCTGACCATGTCGCAGGTGGCGCAGAAGCAGGATTTGTCGGACCCGGACGTGATCCAGGCTTTCGCAGGGCTGGTGCGCGACGAGCGCCACCTGACCGGCCTGTACCTGCTGACTGTGGCCGACATCCGCGGCACCAGCCCCAAGGTGTGGAACGCCTGGAAGGCCAAGCTGCTGGAAGACCTGTACCGCGTCACGCTGCGCGTGCTGGGCGGCGAGCCGCCTTCGGCCGACCGCGAACTGCGCGCGCGCCAGCAGGAAGCGCTGGCCACGCTGCGCCTGTTCGGCCTCGGCCCGCACGACCACGAAGCCCTGTGGAAGCAGCTCGACATGGCCTATTTCCTGCGCCACGACGCCTCCGACATCGCCTGGCAGACGCGCAGCCTGGTCGACAAGCTGGGGCGCGACAAGCCGGTGGTCAAGTCGCGCCTGGCGCCGATCGGCGAAGGCCTGCAGGTGACGGTGTACCTGAAGGACCAGCCCGACCTGTTCGCGCGCATCTGCGGCTACTTCGACCGCAAGAACTTCTCGATCCTGGACGCCAAGATCCACACCACCAAGGACGGCTACGCGCTCGACACCTTCCTGATCACCGACGAACACTTCGCCGGCAGCTACCGCGACATCATCAACCTGATCGAGCACGAGCTGTGCGAACTGCTGGTGCGCCAGGAGCCCCTGTGCCCGCCGCTGCGCGGCCGCCTGTCGCGCATGTCGCGCACCTTCCCGATCACCCCGACCGTCGACCTGCGCCCGGACGAGCGCGGCCAGTTCTGGCTGCTCTCGGTGGCCGCCAACGACCGCAACGGCCTGCTGTACGCGATCGCCAGCGTGCTGGCGCGCTACCGGATCAACCTGCATACGGCCAAGATCATGACCCTGGGCGAGCGGGTCGAGGACGTGTTCCTGATCGATGGGCAGGCGCTGAATAACCAGCGCGTGCAGGTGCAGTTGGAGACCGAGCTGTTCGATGCCTTGAAGATTTGATTTTTTAGTTACCCGTAAAACCGTCGCCCCGCAATACAACGTCGCCCCTGCGAAGGCAGGGGTCCAAGTTCGACGCATACCGACAGCGCATGCAAACTTGGGGCCCTGCCTTCGCAGGGACGACGGTTTCAAGTTTACGTATTTTTAAAATAAACCATGACCGAACCCATCCGCCTCTCCAAACGCATGTCCGAACTGGGCCTCTCCTCCCGCCGCGAAGCCGACGACTGGATCGCCAAAGGCTGGGTTCGGGTCGACGGCAAGGTCGTCTCGGAGCTGGGCAGCAAGGTGCTGCCGCACCAGAAGATCACCGTGGAACGCCAGGCCGCCGCCGAGCAGTCGAAGCGCGTCACCGTGCTGATTCACAAGCCGGTCGGCTACGTCAGCGGCCAGGCCGAGGATGGCTACCAGCCGGCCGTGGTGCTGGTCAAGCCGGAAAACCGCTGGCTTGAGGACGCATCGACCGAACAGTTCCACCCGACCCAGTTGCGCTCCCTGGTCCCGGCCGGGCGCCTCGACATCGATTCGACGGGCCTGCTGGTGCTGACCCAGGACGGCCGCGTGGCCAAGCAGCTGATCGGCCAGGACACCTCGATCGAAAAGGAATACCTGGTGCGCGTGCAGTACACCAGGGAAGGCCGTTTGCCGGACACCGAGCTGCGCAAGCTGAACCACGGGCTGTGGATGGATGGGAAGCCGCTGCTGCCGGCCAAGGTGCGCTGGCAGAACGAGGACCAGCTCAGCTTTACATTGAAAGAGGGCCGCAAGCGCCAGATCCGGCGCATGTGCGACATGGTCGGACTCAAGGTGCTCGGCCTGAAACGCGTGCGCATCGGGCGCGTCAAGCTCGGCGACCTGCCGCCGGGCCAGTGGCGCTACCTGGGCCCGGACGAAAGCTTCTAAACCGTTTATCTCAATGCGGCCCGTGCTTGAGCTGCATGCAGGTCCACGGGTCCAGCACGTGCAGCTCGTCGAGCACCGCGCGCGGGGCCTCGACGCTGCCGCCGCTGTCCGGGTCCCATTCCAGCTTGAGCTTGGACCGGCCCTTGCGCAGGTCGATTCTGGCGTAATCGATCCAGGCATCGTCCCTTTCGTATTCGAAGGTCTTGATCCAGCCGCCGCGCAGCAGGTTCTCCTCGACTTGCCGCAGCGCGAAAGGCGGCAAACCCTCGATCGTGTTCGGCGCCAACTGGGGGTCGCCGAGCACGTCCACATACCTGACAAATTCCGTAAGCCACGTCATGATCGCCTCCCAGTTCCGGTGACGTTGGAGCCAGTCTAGCAGCGCTGTTACAGACTTTGAGTTAGCTGGCGCACGCTGGCTTCCAAAACCGGCACGGGCGTGCGCGAAATTTGTATCAACGTGTATCAGATCGCCGGGTCGACGGCCCCGCTTTCCGCGGCGGCGCGTTCCAGTTCCTCCAGCCGCACCGGCTTCTTGAGGTGGCGCTCGAAGCCGGCCGCCAGCGCGCGCCGCACGTCGTCGGCCTGGCCGTAGCCGGTCACCGCCACCAGCCGGATGCCGCCCTGCGCGGCCAGCAGGCGCGCCACCTCGTAGCCGGAGATGTCGGGCAGGTCGATGTCGACGAAGGCCAGGTCGGGCCGCTGGCGCGCCGCCAGCGCCACCGCGCCGCGGCCGTCGGCGGCGCTCAATACCGTGCTGCCGCGCGATTGCAGCAGCGCGCACATCATGTCGCGCAGGTCGGCATTGTCCTCGACCACCAGCACGCGCAGCCCGCGCAGGGCCGAACCGTCCTTGTGCGCGCCCTCGGGCGGGGACAAGGTGGACGCGTCTTCGTTGTCGATCTGCGCCAGCGGCAAGCGCACCGTGAACGTGCTGCCGCGCTGCGGCCCGGCGCTGGCCACCGCCACCGACCCGCCCTGCTGCTCGACCAGCGACTTGACCACGGCCAGGCCGATCCCCAGCCCGCCCTGGGCGCGGCTCAGCACCTTGCCCTGCACGAACACGTCCCACACGCGCGGCAGCAGCTCGGCGTCGATGCCCTTGCCGTCGTCCGCCACCTCGAATTCGCCCATGCCGTCGGCGGCGCGCGTGCGGACCCGGATATGGCCGCCGGCCGGGGTGTACTTGCCGGCGTTCTCGACCAGGTTGCCGATAATCTGCTGCAGCCGCGTCGGGTCGCACTGCACGCGCACCGGCGCCAGGTCCAGCGTCACTTCGTGCTCCGCGGTCACGCCCTGGGTTTGCAGCGTGGCCGCCACCTCGCGCACCGCTTGCGCCAGGTCGAGCGGCACCGGCGCCAGCGAGACGCGTCCGCTCAGCACCCGGTTGGCGTCGAGCAGTTCGTCGACCAGGTGCGCCAGGTGGCGGCTCTGGCGCCCGATGATGTGGTGCGCGCGCTCGACCTGGGGGCCGCCCGGCGCCATCTGGATCAGCGCGATGCTCGAGGTGATCGCACCCAGCGGATTGCGCAGCTCGTGCCCGAGCATGGCCAGGAATTCGTCCTTGGCGCGGTTCTGCGCCTCGGCCTCGCTGCGCGCCGCCTGCGCTTCGGCCAGGTGGCGCCGGCGCGCCGTCTCGGCCTTGATCAGGCGGCTCGATACCGTGTGCATTACCTTCTGCAGCGTATTCAGTTCGGCGATGCGCAGGTCGGCCGGCGGCGGCAGCCAGCCCTCGGCCATCCCCTCGGTGGCGGCGCCCAGGTATTCGGCGGCGCCCAGCAGGCGCCGGCTGAACAGCAAGGCGCCCAGGCCCGCCAGGCACACCGCGCACAGCAGCGTGGCCGCGGTCAGGCTGACGGCGTGGGCGGCGGTGGCTTCGAGTTCGGCGTCCGGCACCGCGACCAGCGCGGTCCATCCGGACAGCGAGGAACGCGCCAGCGCCCCGGCCAGCGGCTCGCCTTCGCGGCTTTCGGTGCGCACGGTGGACTGGCCGTCCAGCACCGCGCGCAGCAGTCCGGGGCGCGGCCGGCCGGCCACATAGGCGTCCCAGTCGCGGTTGCGCGCGATGATGCTGCCCTCGCGGTCGAACACGGTCACCAGCCAGGACGCCGGCACTTCCTTCGGCAGCAGGCCGTTCAGGTGGCGCGCGTCGACCCACTGGTCGAGCAGCACGCGGCTGCCGTCGGCCAGGCGCACCGGCAGCTCCACCGACACCACGAAGCTGCGCGAGGCGCTGCCGACCACCAGGTTGGAGATCACCGCGCGGTTGCGTTCCATGACCTTGCGCACGCGCTGGCGCGCCGCCACCGTCGGTTCGCGGATCGGCTCGCCGAAGGGCATGATGGTATTGAACATCTGCTGGGCGTCGGCGCGCAGCAGCGCGGTATTGCGCGCGCTGCCGGCGTTGGCCGCATTCGCCTGGGCGTAAAAGGCCTGGAAGTCGCCGCGGTACAGCGGCGTCGAGGTGGCCAGCGCCTGGCCGGAAGCGACGGCGGCGGTCAGTTCCTGGTCCATCGCCAGCACGGTGGCGCGCGCCAGTTCCCGCATGCTGCGCTGCACCGCGTGCCGTTCGGCGTCGAGCACCAGCTTGACCACGATGGCCGAACCCACGATCAAGGGCAGGAGCACGGCCGCGGCCAGCAGGGTCAGGTGGGTGCGCACTCTCATGGATCGCTCGGCCGTGGACTCGACCCGTGCATTCTATATTCGCCAATAATGCAAAGTCGACAAAAATCGCACATTGGCCGCAACGCGGAAAGCCTGTCAGTACAGGCGAAACGCGCGATCGGCGGGCAAGCCGCGGGCATTGCGCGAACTCGTCCACTCGCGTAGCATCCGGGGCTTGCAAACAGGGACACCATGAAAACCGAAACTCCACCCCTACCCTACACCCAGACCCGGTCCTTCCTCACCGTCGCCCTGATCGAGTTGTGGGAGCGCTTCGGCTACTACGGCATGCAGGCGCTGATCGTCTACTACATGGTCCAGCGCCTCGGCTTCGACGACAGCCGCGCCAACCTCGTGTGGAGCGCGGCCGCCGCGCTGATCTACGTGGCGCCGGCGATCGGCGGCTGGATCGGCGACAAGGTGCTGGGCACCAAGCGCTCGATGTACCTGGGCGCCATGATCCTGACGGTCGGCTACGCGCTGATGGCGGTCCCCACCGAAAGCACCCAGTTCCTGTTCTACGCCCTCGGCGTGGTCGTGGTCGGCAACGGCCTGTTCAAGCCGAACACCGCGAACCTGGTGCGCAAGATCTACGAAGGCGACGATTCGAAGATCGACAGCGCCTTCACCCTCTACTACATGGCGGTGAACGTCGGCTCGACCGTGTCGATGCTGGCCACGCCCTGGATCAAGGACTACGTCAACGCCGCCTACGGCAACCAGTTGGGCTGGCACGCCGCCTTTGCCGTGTGCAGCGTCGGCCTGGTGCTCGGCCTGCTGAACGTGGCCATGATGCGCGCCACCATCGCCCACGTCGGTTCGCTGCCGGACGAGCGTCCGCTGGAAGTCGGCAAGCTGGCCGCGGTGCTCGCCGGCGGCGTGCTGGTGGTCGGCGCCTCGGCGGCGATCCTCGAATACCAGTCGCTGGCGCGCGTGTTCGTCTACGTGGCCGGCCTGGTGGTGCTGGGCATCTTCATCCACCTGATCCGCAAGAGCGTGCCGAGCGAGCGCGCCGGCCTGACCGCGGCCCTGGTGCTGACGCTGCAGACCGTGTTCTTCTTCATCTTCTACCAGCAGATGTCGACCTCGCTGTCCCTGTTCGCGCTGCGTAACGTGGACCTCGACTTCACCGTCTTCGGCGCCCACCTGTGGACCTGGTCGCCGGCCCAGTTCCAGGCGCTGAACGCGATCTGGATCATGGTCCTGTCGCCGGTGCTGGCCTGGGTGTATTCGTTCGCGGGCCGCTCCGGCCGCGACCTCTCGATCGCCGGCAAGTTCGCGCTCGGCTTCGCCGCGGTGGCGGTCGGCTTCTTCGCCTACGGCGTGGCCGGCGCCTTCGCCGTCAACGGCCTGACCTCGTCGTGGGTCATGATCGCCGGCTACGGCTTCTATTCGCTGGGCGAACTGCTGGTGTCGGGCCTGGGCCTGGCGATGGTGGCGCGCTACGTGCCGGCGCGCATGAGCGGCTTCATGATGGGCGCCTATTTCGTGGCCACCGGGATCTCGCAATACCTGGGCGGCGTGGTCGCCAACCTGGCCAGCGTGCCGAGCAACGTGACCGATCCGCTCCAGACCCTGCCGATCTACACCAGCCTGTTCAACAAGCTGGGCATGGGCGCCGTGGCCTGCACCGTGATCGCGCTGCTGGCGCTGCCGCTGATGCGGCGCCTGACCCGCGCCCACCAGTCCCACGCCTGAGAAGTCCTGCTACGATAGAAGGCGCGCCCATCCCGGCGCGCCTTTTTTCTTTGGGAGCCGCATGACCATCCTCGGCACCGCGCGCCTGCGCTTCGAACCCTTCGACGAACGCCATGGGGACGGCCTGCACGCCATGAACCGCGATCCCGAGGTGCAGCGCTACCTGCTCGGCCGCCCCGAAACGATGGACGAAACCCTGGCCGCGATCGCGCGCGTGCGGGCGCGCCAGGCCGCATGGGGATATGGCTGGTGGGCCTTCATCGAACACGATACCGGGGAACTGGTGGGCGCCGGCTGCGTCCAGCACCTGGACCACCAGCGCGCCAATCCGCACGAAATCGGCTGGCGCCTGCGGCGCGACCGCTGGGGCCAGGGCCTGGCCTCGGAAGCGGCGCGCGAGCTGGCGCGCTTCGCCTTCGATGAGCTGCAGGCACCGCTCGTGTGCGCGATCCGGCACCCGGACAACCTGCCGTCGCAAAGGGTGATGGAGCGCCTGGGAATGCGCTACGCCGGCCTGCGGACCTGGCACGGCGACGAGGTGGCGCTGCATGAACTCGGCCGCGCCGAGTGGCAGCGACACCGGTAAGTTACGCCGTCCCCGCCGCCATCCTGCGCTGGGCCAGGGTCTCCAGCAAGGCAGTCAGCTCGCGCGCCGCCGGCGGCTTCACCACGTGGGCGCTGAAGCCGGCCGCCAGCGAGCGCGCGCGGTCTTCCGGCTGGCCGTAGCCGCTGATGGCGACGAAGTCGGTGTCGCGGAACACGCCGCGGCGGCGCAGTTCGGCCGCCAGTTCGTAGCCGTTCAGGCCGGGCAGGCCGATGTCCAGCAGCGCCACCTGCGGCGCCGGGCCGTCGCCCCGCTCCAGCGCGTCCGCCAGCGCCAGTACCGCATGCGGGTCGGACAGCGCCGTCACGGCGTGCCCGCCCAGTTCCAGCAGCGCGCGCGTGGATTCCAGCACGTCCGGGTTGTCGTCCACCAGCAGTACGCGGCAGGCGCCGGTGGAACGGACCGTGGCGCCGCCGTCCGGGCCCGGCCCGGCCGTGCCGTCTTCCGCAGCCAGCGGCAGGCGCACCTCGAACACGCTGCCCTGCCCCACGCCCCCGCTCGCCACCGACACGCTGCCGCCATGCAGGGCGACGATGTCCTTGACGATCGCCAGCCCCAGTCCCAGCCCGCCGCGCGAGCGGTCCAGCGCCTGGCGTTCCTGCACGAAGCGGTCGAACAGGCGCGGCCGCATGTCGGGCGCGATGCCGATGCCGTTGTCCTCGACCCGCAGGACGGCGTCGCCGCCCTCGACACCGGCGCGCACGCGGATGCGGCCGCCCTTGTTGGTGTACTTGGCGGCGTTGGTGAGCAGGTTGCCCACGACCTGGGTCAGGCGGATCGGGTCGCCGTTCAGCGGCAGGCCCTGCGCCGGCACCTCGACCGTGAGCCGGTGGCCGCGCTCGGCCATCAGCGGGGCGGTGGCCTCGGCCGCCAGCGCCACCAGGCGCGACAATTCCACGCGCTCCGGCCGCAGCTCGAACTTGCCGCGCGCGATGCGCGCCACGTCGAGCAGGTCGTCGACCAGGCGCACCAGGTGCTGGGCCTGGCGCTCGATGATGGCCAGCTCGCGCTCGGCCCCGGGCAGGCGCCGCATGCGGATCAGCTCCAGCGCGATCAGGATCGGCGACAGCGGGTTGCGCAGCTCGTGCCCGAGCATGGCCAGGAATTCGTCCTTGGCCACGTTCGCCACCTCGGCGTCGCGCCGCGCGCGCGCCAGTTCGGTGACCTCGAAGGCGACCACCGCGATCGCCTCCACCGCGCCGGCTTCATCCAGCAGCGGCTGGTAGACGAAATCGACGAAACACTCATCCAGCCCGCCGTCCCCGCGCACCAGGTCCGACCGTACCGAGCGCCCGACGTAGGGCGTGCCGGTGGCGCGCACGCCGTCCAGCAATTCATAGATGCCCTGGCCTTCCAGTTCGGGGAGCGCGCTGCGGATCGGCTGGCCCAGCACCTCGCGCCGTCCGATCAGGGCGGTATAGCTGTCGTTGACCAGTTCATACACGTGCTCCGGCCCGCGCAGGATCGCGATCGCGGCCGGCACCTGGCGGAAGATCGCCGCCATGCGCGCCGCCGCGTCGCGTTCGACCGCGCGCATGCGGGCGCGCATCAGCTGCGAATCGATGCGCGTGAGCAGTTCGCGCGCCGCGAAGGGTTTCACCAGGTAGTCGTTGGCGCCCGCTTCCAGGCCTTCGATGCGCGCTTCCTCGCCGGCGCGCGCCGAGACCAGCAGCACCGGCGTCTCGGCCAGTTCCGGGTCGGCGCGCAGGCGCGCGATCAGGCCGAAGCCGTCGAGCAGCGGCATCATCACGTCCGACACGATGAGGTCCGGGCGCTCGCGCCGCGCCGCCTCGAAGGCCTCGACGCCGTTGGCGGCAAGCGAGACCTGCCAGTGCTGGCCCAGCAGGCGCGCCAGGTAGTCGCGCATGTCGGCATTGTCGTCGGCCACCAGCACGCGCGCGGCCGTCGTCAGGTCCGGCGCCCCCTGCGCCGGACCTGACGACCTCCGCTGTCCCTCCTGCCCCTGCTGCGCATCCTGTCCCAGCCAGCGGCCCGCCTCGCCGGTGAAGGCGGCCAGTGCGCGCGTGCCGGATGCCGCGGCCAGCTCGTGCAGGGCCGTGTCCGAGGCCGCCAGCGGCAGCGTCACGGTGAAGCGGGTGCCGCGGCCCGGCCGGCTCTCCAGGGCGATGCCGCCGCCATGCAGTTCGACCAGGTCGCGCACCAGCGCCAGGCCGATGCCCGAGCCTTCGTAGGAACGCGAGCGCGCGCCCTCGACGCGCTGGAAACGCTGGAACACCTTGTCCAGGTTCTGCGGCTCGATGCCGGTGCCGGTGTCCGCCACGGTCAGGCGCGCCTGCATGCCGTCCTGCTCGAGCGTCACCGTGATGGCGCCCTCGAAGGTGAATTTGAAGGCGTTCGACACCAGGTTCAGCACGATCTTTTCCCACATCGCGACGTCGACCCGGGCCGGCGGCGACAAGGGCGCGCAGCGCACCTCGAAGGCCAGGCCCGCGCTCTCGATGATCGAACGGAAGCCGCTCGCCAGGTCGGCCGTCAGCGCGGCCAGGTCAACCGGCACCACGTTGGCCTGCATGCGCCCGGCCTGCACGCGCGAAAAGTCGAGCAGGCTGTTGACCAGCTTTTCCAGGCGCAGCGCGTTGCGCCGCACGACGTCCAGGCGCGCGCGCTGGGCCGGCGGCAGCGGCTGGGCGGTGTCCTGCAGGCCATCCTCGATCGGCCCCAGCATCAGGGTCAGCGGGGTGCGGAATTCGTGGCTGACGTTGCTGAAGAAATCGGTCTTGGCGCGGTCCAGCGCGGCCAGCATGTCGGCGCGCCGGCGCTGCTCCTCGCTGGCGCCGGCGTTCTGCAGCGCGGCCGCCACCTGGGCCGCGACCATGTCGAAGAAGCTGCGGTAGTCGGCGTCCAGGCGCCGCACCGGGCTCACGCCCAGCACCAGGATGCCGAGCATGCGCTCCTGCCCGGCCGCCGCCACCGGCAGCGCCAGCGCCTTGCCCACCGGCTGCCCGGCCAGGCCGGGCGGGATGCCGGCCACGCCGTCCAGCGCCACCAGCACCGCCGCGCCGCCCGCCGCCGCGCGCGCGACACCGAAAGCGGCGTCGTCCCCGCCCAGGGCGATCGCTTCTGGCGCCACACCCGGCGGCAGGCCGGCGCACCGGGCCAGGCGCGCTTCCAGGCCGTCCACCAGGTACAGGAGGGCGAAAGGCAGGTCGGCCGGGTTGTCGGCCAGCGTGGCGACCGCCGTGGCCGCCGCCGCGGCCACGGTCTGCTCGCGCAGCGCGTCGGCGGACAGGCGCGACAGCGTGGCCAGGCGGCGCGCGTTCAGGGTGCTGGCGCTGAGGTCGGACGAGGGGCAGAACAGGCCGCCGACGCGGCCGGCTTCGTCCGCGATCGGGCTGTAGGAAAACGAATACCAGGTCTCTTCCAGGAAGTCGCCGCGCCGCATGAACAGCTGGACCGCGTCGACGAAGGTCGATTCGGCGCGCTGGAACACCTTGTCGGCCAGCGGGCCGCACACGTCCCAGATCTCGCTCCAGACCTCGGCCGCCGGGCGGCCCAGCGCCCACGGATGCTTGGCCGCGCCCAGCACGTCGATATAGGCGTCGTTGTACAGGAAGGTGGCTTCCCGGCCCCAGCCGATCCACATCGGGTGGCGTGCGTTCAGGATCAGGCTGACCGAGGTGCGCAGGCTCTGGGGCCAGGCCGCGAGCGGTCCGAGCGGCGTGGCCGACCAGTCGAAATCACGGATCAGGCGTCCCAGCTCGCCCGGCGCTTCCAAAAAATGCAGCAGCGGCAGACCGTGATGTCCGGTGGCAGCCCCAATTTCCATTCAATTCCTCCATTCGAGCGTGCCGGAAAGCATCGGCCGCAATCATGGACTGCGACTCTAACATGTTGTCCTGCACCGGTCATGTTAATTTCACATTGCTCAAAATCGTCAAAGTGTTGTAAAGACGTGCCGAAACAACATGGCCGCGAGTCATACCGCGAGTTAGCAAACTGCTGTGTATTATTGCCATCTAGAAATATGCTATATTTGGCCGCACTTTTCCTGCGCCGCCATGCGCCGGCCACACCCAAGACATCATGACCAGCCTTTTCCACGCCAGCCGGGCGCGCGCCCTGCCCTGGTTCTTCCGCGCGTTCGCCGCGCTCGCCGGCGCCGCGTCCGCCGCCCATGCGGGCGGCCAGCAACCCGCCACGCCGGCGGCCGCGCCCAGCTATAACTTTTCGCCGGTCAACCAGTACAACCTGCAGGTCTCGGCCAGCTTCTGGAACCCGATCATCCGCTACGTCTCCGCCAGGAGCGGCGTGCGCCTGAACCTGAAGCTGGGCCGCACCTCGGCCGACACCACCAGTTTCATCCTGGCGCGCGAAGTCGATTTCGCCTTCACCAACCACCTGTTCAGCCCGGAGCGCCAGAAGATGGGCTGGACCGTGTTCGGGCGCCGCAACGCGCCGCCGGTGCATGCGCAGATCGTGGTGCCGGCCGATTCGAAGGTGGCCGACCTGCGCGAGCTGGCGGGCGGCGCGGTGGCCTTCCCGGGCCCCGAGGCGCTGGTCGCCTACAAGGCCAGCTACGCCCAGCTGCTGCGCAAGAACATCCCGGTGTCGGTGGTCTTCGCCGGCAACCAGGATGCCGCCTTCACCCAGCTGTTCGCCGGCAAGGTCAAGGCCGTGGGCGCGAATTCCCAGCTGGTCGCCAACTGGCAGGGCCGCGAAGGCAAGGCCTTCCGCGTGCTGTGGAGCTCGGCCCCCTTCAACGACCTGGCGCTGATGGCCTCGCCGCGCGTGCCGGCCGAGCAGGTGCGCGCCGTGGCGCGCGCCTTCCTGGGCATGCACCAGGACCCGGAAGGCCGCAAGATCCTGGCCGCCGCCTCCGACCTGGTGCACGCGCCGACGCCGCTCTCCTTCACGCCCGCCGCCGACACCGACTACGACAGCTACCGCGCGTTCTACGCCGACGCCCCCGCCAGCCTGCGATGAGCCTCCCGCCGCCCTCGATTCCCGCCGCCGCCCCGCCGCCGCCTTTGCCGCAGCCGTTGCCAGCGCCGTTGCCACCGCAGTTGGCACCTCCGCTGCTGCGCCCGCTGTTGCGCCGATTGCTGCCGCGTTCCCTGGTGGGACGCGTGTTCGGCGTGTTCAGCCTGGCCATGCTGGTCTTCCTCGGCACCGGCCTGGGACTGTTCTACCGCTACCAGTTCGAGCAGCACATCGAGGAGACCCAGGACAGCGCCATGACCCTGGTCGAGGTCGCGGCCCAGACCATCGAGGACAGCGCGGTGATCGGCGACTACGACACCGTCAAGCGCACCCTGAACAAGATGCTGGTGCAGTCGCCGTTCAAGCGCGCCGAATTCCTCGACGTCTCGGGCGGCGTGATCCGCCTCGAGGCGCCGGCCGCCGAAAGCCCGGAGCGCCCCGCCCCGGCCTGGCTGCGCGAGCACATCGCCGCCAAGCTGTACGACGTCAACCGCATCGCCAGCGTCGGCGGCAAGGACTACGGCGTGGTGCGCCTGTCCTTCGACGAGCGCAAGCTGGCCACCCAGCTGTGGACCCTGATCTATGAGACCGCGAGCCTGAGCACCGTCGTCTTCGTCCTGAGCCTGGCGCTGATGCGCGTCCTGCTGCGGCGCTGGCTGGCCAACCTGGGCCGGCTGCGCTCCTACGAGGACGACGTCGCCGCCGGCCGCGTCACCGCGGAGGCTGACCTGCATGCGGATGCGCCGAGCGAGATCCAGGAAGCGATCCAGGCCGTCAACCGCAGCGCCGCCAGCCTGCGCGTGCAATTCGGCCAGCGCATCGATTCGCTGATGAATTCCCTCATGCAGCACAAGAGCGCGATGGACCAGGCGGCGATCGTGTGCGAACTGGATACGGAGGGCCGCATCGCCGAAGTCAACGACCTGTTCGTGGCCAACAGCGGCTTCACGCGCGCCGAGGTGGTCGGCCTGCCGCTGTCCGAGGTCGCGCTGCCCGCCGCCGCCGGCGAGCCCTGGCAGCCCGGCCACGCGGTCTGGAGCGGCGACGTCGTGATCGCCGGCCGCAACGGCCAGCGCCAGTGGCACCGCACCATCGTGCCGATGTTCGACGGCGCCGGCGTCCTCGAACGCTACATCTGCATCGACATCGACATCACCGAGCGCAAGGAATTCGAGCGCGCCATCGTGGAAAACGCGCGGCGCCAGACCCTGGTCGCGGAACTCGGACGCAAGGCCCTGGCGGCCAACGATCCGGACGAGCTGTTCGCCGACGCCGCCGAGGCGGCCGCGCGCGGCCTGGACGCGCCCTGCGCGGCCCTGTTCGAGGCCGGCCCCGACCGCGGCCTGCTGCTGCGCGCCGGCGCCGGCCGCCTGGCCGCGGCCGCCGGCACCCGGCTCGACTCGAGCGGCGGCATCCTGCTGCCGCTGTCCTCGAACGCGCCGCTGCGTCCCTGGTTCGCGCCGCTGGCCGCCACCCACGACCTGGACAGCGGCCTGGACGCCAACATCGTCTGCGCCGACCGCCTGTTCGGCATCATCGGCGTGTACACCGACGGCCTGCGCCGCTTCAGCCTCGAGGACGCCAACTTCTTGCGCGGGATCGCCAACATCCTGGCCACCGTGGTCGAGCGCCAGGACGCCAAGAACCGCCTGACCTACCTGGCCCAGTACGATCCGCTGACCGGGCTGCCGAACCGGCGCCAGCTAGGGGTCGGACTGGAGGAAGCGCTGGCGCGCGCCGCCGCCGGCGGACACCGCGCGGCCGTCATGTTCATCGACCTGGACCGCTTCAAGAACGTCAACGACATGCTCGGCCACGGCGTCGGCGACCAGCTGCTGGTCGAAGCCGCCGGCCGCCTGCGTGCCTGCGCGCGCGACAGCGACCTGGTGGCGCGCCTGGGCGGCGACGAGTTCGCGGTGGTGCTGCCGCACCTGGTGGACGACGACGGGGGCCCGCAGGCGGTGGCCGAGCGCATCGTGGCGGCCCTGTCCCGGCCTTTCGAACTGCAGGGCCAGCAGCTGTTCGTCTCGGCCAGCGTCGGCATCGCCAGCTATCCGGACGACGGCGACAGCGCCGAAGTGCTGCTCAAGAGCGCGGACACGGCCATGTACGGCGCCAAGAACAGCGGCCGCAACACCTGGCAGTTCTTCGCGCCCGACATGCACGAGAACGCGGCCCAGCGCCTGCAGACCGAGGCCCAGCTGCGCCTGGCGCTGGAGCGCGGCGAATTCCTGCTGCACTACCAGGCCAAGCTCGACCTGGCCGGCGGCACGGTCAGCGGCTTCGAGGCGCTGCTGCGCTGGAACCACCCTCAGCGCGGCCTGGTCGCGCCGCTCGAATTCATCTCCATCCTCGAGGACACGGGCCTGATCCTGCCGGTGGGCGAATGGGTGATCGGCGAGGTGTGCCGCCAGCTCAAGGTCTGGGAAGCGGCCGGCCTGCCGCTGCCGCCGGTGGCGATCAACCTGTCCGCGCGCCAGCTGCAGCATGCCGGCCTGGCCGACACCATCGAACGCATCGTCACCGGGGCCCGGGTGGCGCCGGCGCTGCTCGAATTCGAGCTGACCGAATCGATGCTGATGGCCGATCCGGAAGCCGCGGTCGAGATCCTGTCGCGCATCAAGGCGCTCGGCATCCGCCTGTCGGTCGACGACTTCGGCACCGGCTACTCGAGCCTGGCCTACCTGAAGCGCTTCCCGCTGGACGCGCTGAAGATCGACCGGACGTTCGTGCGCGACCTGCCGCACGACAGCGACGACGCCGCCATCACCAAGGCCGTGATCCGCCTGGCGCACAGCCTGAACCTGAAGGTGGTGGCCGAAGGCGTGGAAAACCTCGAGCAGATCCGGGAACTGGAAAAATACGACTGCGACGAGATCCAGGGTTATTACGTCAGCCGTCCGCTGCCGGCCGCCGGCGCGGCGCAGCTGCTGGTGCCGGCGCGGCCGCCCCTGCCGGCGTGAACGCTTTCGGATAAGATGGCGGATTCGCTCCACTTCCTACCCGAACAGCATGCCGCATTCCCCTCTCTTAGATTCCGTTGACAACCCGGCGGCGCGCGCCCTGCGCGCCGCCGGCCGCGTCGACGCCATCGAACCCTTCCGCGTGATGGAAATGGTCAAGGCCGCCGCCGCCATGACGCGCGCCGGCCAGGACGTGATCAGCATGAGCGTCGGCGAACCCGACTTCACCGCGCCCGACGTGGTGGCCGCCGCCGCCATGCGCGCGATCCAGTCCGGCAGCACCCAGTACACCGAATCGCTCGGCCTGCCGGCCCTGCGCGAAGCCATCGCGGGCTGGTACGCGAGCGCCTGGGGCCTGGACATCGACCCGCGCCGCATCGTGGTCACCGCCGGCGCCTCGGCCGGCCTGCTGCTGGCCTGCGCCGCGCTGGTCTCGGAAGGCGACGAAGTCCTGATGCCGGACCCCAGCTACCCGTGCAACCGCCACTTCGTGACCAGCTTCGGCGGCAAGCCGGTACTGGTGCCGTCAAGTGCCGATACGCGCTACCAGCTGACCGCCGGCCACCTCGACGCGCACTGGAACGAGCGCACCCGCGGCGTGATCGTCGCCTCGCCCTCGAACCCGACCGGCACCTCGATGACCGTCGGCCAGGCCAAGAGCCTGCTGGACGGCGTGCGTGCGCGCGGCGGCTTCGCCATCGTCGACGAGATCTACCAGGGCCTGTCGTATGGCGAGAAACCCGTCAGCGCCCTGGCGCTCGGCGACGACGTCATCACCGTCAACAGCTTCTCCAAGTACTTCAGCATGACCGGCTGGCGCCTGGGCTGGCTGGTGGTGCCGGAAGCGCTGCTGCCGGCGGTCGAGAAGCTGGCCCAGAACCTGTTCATCTGCGCCCCGACCATCGCCCAGCACGCGGCCCTGGCCTGCTTCACCCAAGAAGCGATCGGGATTTTCGAGGCACGCCGCCTGGAATTCCAGCGCCGCCGCGACTTCCTGGTGCCGGCCCTGCGCGGCCTGGGTTTCGGGGTGCCGGTGCTGCCGGATGGGGCGTTTTATGTGTACGCCGACATCAGCCAACTGGCGCATCCGCTGGCAGGCGACAGCACGGCCTTCGGGATGGCGGTCTTGAAGGAGGCGCAGGTGGCGATCGTGCCGGGCGACGATTTCGGCTTCGCGGCGCCGAAGCGCCATGTGCGGTTTTCGTATGCGGCGAAATACGAGCGGATCGAGCAGGCAATGGAGCGGCTGGCCAACTTTTTGCGCTGATCGGCGGCTAACAATTCCGGGGTCAGAGCCCCAACAGAAACACCGGGCTCTGACCCCTACAGCCCCGC
>Ga0265780_10001476_pt1 | contig 33010 bp, 28 predicted proteins | sample P1T30metagenome_FD_192432 | JGI IMG/M metagenome (GOLD analysis project Ga0265780, IMG submission 192432) | Plant litter microbial communities from East Loma Ridge, Irvine, California - P1 T30 | ecosystem: Environmental > Terrestrial > Plant litter > Unclassified | place: USA: California...
GCATGCGCTCGCTTGCCGACTCGGCTTCACCCGCCGCTCCACCTTCAACGCCACTTCTTTTCCACCCAACCCGAGTGCCATCACTTTCGCATCTACATGAACTAATAAAAACATCTCGGATAGGTGTGAATATCATGCTGTGTCATTGTTGCAGCAACATTCGTTCCGCGGCGCTGGACTGAACTCTTCTCATCACCCTGACTCCGACGCGGCAGATTACTCTCCATTGCTGACCAGCATCTGTCTCCATTTCGCCGTGAATACCTTTCACCAATCGCTGTAAGAACTCGAGTCAATTAAATATTTCTTGGATCCGGATCATATGTCTTGGAGCTCCGAATGAAAGCACTTCCGGTCAACACAAGTGTTCACTAGCTTCCAGCATACGTCTCGCCCTCGGACTCGGACTCCATTGCCCAAGGAGAACGAGACCATCATGACTGTGACTTCTGCATTCTTGGAGCACTACATCGAATATCTTTCCGCTCCTGGTGTGCTGTTAACACTTCTTCTGGTTGCCACACCGCTAGTATACAACATATACAATTCATCGTATCACCCCAGCTCTAGTACGCAGCGAGCTTCCCCAATACCTGGATGTCGCCGCTTCGGACTGCCCGAAGGCCAAAGCAATCTAAAAGACCAGTACAATCAGGCGAACACAAAGCGCACAGCTCGAATCAAAGGATTATTCACGTACCCAATTAAATCATGCCGCGGCATCGAGCTTCCCGCTTCGGAGGTGGACAGCACCGGTCTGAAGTACGATCGCATGTTTGTATTTGCCCAAATGCACTCGAAACAAGCATCTCCAGAACCAATCAGTGAACCAAGCTCCGACTGGATGCACGAATGGCGCTTCATCACAGCCCGGGAACTACCACGTCTGGCCCTCGTCAAGACGGAACTTTGGGTTCCGGATCTGAGGAAGCCCGCTCCGACGCCAAGTCCTGGACATGTGAGGCACATATCTGACGAAACCCCACTGGGAGACCGAGTCCGCAGCAGAAGCCGCAAAGGCACTGTGGTCTTGGAATCGGCTGGTATCGATGCAGACCGGGACCGCAGGCAATCCGTGCCCTTCGCTGCGACGGAATGGCGTTCCAACGGAGGTTGTCTGGTGATCAGCTTCCCATTCGAGCCAGACTTCAACCCACTGGGTCTACGCACAGAGACAGTCACCATCAAGGTCCCTCTCGCACCCACACTGGAACGCGCTGAGGCGAAGGGCTTTACCAGTGAAGATGTTACCGTGTGGAAGGATTGTCCGCAAGCCATGAACATCACCAACGAGATCCCTGCTCGAGATCTGGAAAAACTGAGATATTTCCTTGGAGTCAGCAAGCCGCTCGGCCTATTCAGAAAAGATGAAAGTCACCTTCGCCCCGTCACACGTAGCTTACCTGAGGACTTGGCCGATGGCAGATTCGAGATCGGATTCGCAGACAGCTATTCCGCGCACATTCTAAATCTGGCAAGCGTGCGGGCGCTGGACGCTAGCTTGCCAGACGATGCGAGCATGAAGAATCGCTTGGACGCTCGCCGTTTCCGCGCGAACATCTATATTGAGGGCACGGAAGCATTCGAAGAAGACCGTTGGAAACGTGCGGCTTTCGGACGATGCATCCAGCCTCGGGTTGACTTCTCTGGCGAGCGTGGGCGAGCGTCGTTGTCGGCTGCTTACGGCGATACACCTACGCCGGGTAAAGCAGAGTTTCTTTTCGGATGTGGCACATCTCGATGTACGCTACCTAACGTCGATCCGGACACCGGTATCAAGGATAAGAACGAGCCGTACAAGACGTTGATGCGGACCCGGAAGACAATTCCATCGCAGCCGAAAGGTGCTTTCCTGGGTATGCAGATTCTGCCATTGCTCGAGTACGGGATAATCAGTGTTGGCGATGAAGTGAAAGTTGTCGAGAGCGAGCTGATGCAGTAAGATCAACATTCTGATTGGTCAATGTCTGAGTGGCTGTATGTGTACAGTTGATGCCACTTGGAAGGAGTATCAGATCTTTGGCGCAAGGCTTTCGCAGCCGATATGGAGAAGTTGAATTGCTGCCTGTCAGTATTGGTATCAATGAGCCCTCGCGAGCTTGCCAAGGTATCGCCGGGAAACGGTTGACGACTGCACATAGTTCTTGGATATCAACAATCTCCGCCTAATCATCTCAATCTAGCTGCAAAGACTAGAGTAGCAACAACAGCAGCAAGACCAGCCCCAGCACCAAGCATATTCTTCTGACTCGAAGCATTCACAAACTCCCCAAACTCGTTGTTGTTCTTTGCAAACGCAACTTTGTCGTTACGCCTTGGAAACGCTTCATCGGGCACCTGCTCACCCAAGAAATCGCACAAAGGAGCCCAGCCTTCCTTCACATTGAACACAAGCAGATTCTTCTCCGGCACGATGCGTCTAATCTCCGCGTTGTGATCAATGTACACCTGCTTAGCCGTCTCTGTACCGTACTGGTAATCGTGCCATAACGCAGAATACACGGGTGTGTCTTCCAAGATGGTCTTGGTCAAAGTGACCGCCTTGGAATCCACCGGCGAAAACAGCGCTTTGAACTTCTCAAACCAAGTCTGAGGAACCATACGGCTGGCATAAGGCACCACAGTCGACATCTGCGAGCGGAACCACTGGTCCGCATCGTCCCGCTCTGTCAGAATGACTTTGGCGTCGGGATACGCGAGCATGAGCTCTTTGTAGAAGATCACGCACGGCGTGTCGGTGACCGCCTGGCAGTGGCCGAGCAGAGCGTCCCATTCGCGTCTGCCGTACTCCTTCCCGACGCCATTGAACTTGGCGTTGAGCGCTTCGAGCCAGAGCTCGGTGTCGAGAGGGTTCTCTTGCAGCGTGCTTGCGAAGTGGTAGCAGTCCCCGTAGCCCAGGCGCATCAGAGCCTGGCGGAGTGAGACTGTGCCAGTGCGAGAGAGGCCTAGGCAAAGAACGCGGAGAGGTACGGCGCGGGTGTTATTGCGGCGGTCGATGTTTGTCATGTGGGCTAGAGCTGACATGTCGCCTGGGTCGAACACGCGGTCGCTGTGGTGTTGGCTCATGGGGATGCTACCTCTTTGGGGCTTTTGCACGCTGGTGCGTCCTGTGGTTCCTCAGAATGTCCTCAGATGTCCTCAGGAGTTCCTCAGAAGAGGATAGATGGTGTGAATTATATCTGACGAAGAGCTGAGGTGTGCAAAGGTACCTAGCACTTATACTCTCGGTCCATGTTGTCGCTCAGCTGGTCAGCACTAAGGAGTCTGGTGCCAACTCTGTTGATGTGGGATCATCAAGAAGTATTTATGTACACTCTATGTAGATCCGTCATACCACATTCTTATCTACTTACGGATTGGTAGGCAAAGTAAGAAGTTTGATGCAGTCTTCTGCATGCTGTAGGTAAGGTGCAAAAGGTACGTTACCTCGGCCTCCCGCAGCATCGAAAGAAGCAACTGCAGTAGCTTACGATAGCTCTCTGTCTGCGGATGTGCGGAAAAAAGACCTGATCAAAATCGAATTATTATTGTTTCTTCATGAGTTCTGGTCAAGACAAACTCCTCGCCAACGGTCGAGTTCAAGTTGTGGAAGCTGCGACCTCATCGGTGACGCAAACTTGAAGCTTCCCAAAGGACAAAGCTCCACCACCATCGACCAAGCAACCTTTCTCTCTCAGCACCGACAGTCTCTGGCGCGGTGCGATTATCTGCCTTGAGACACTGCGACCATGGCATCTCCACGCAACACCAATTCGCCAGCTGGCCAGTCCAGCGCCGCACTCCTACTGGCAAAGCAGTTCAAGCAAATCCAGACCGACAAGGACATTCCCGGAATCAGCTGTGGTCTGGTGGGGAGCAATGTATTCGAGTGGGAAGTCATGCTCATGCTGAGCGAAGACCAAGACAGTTTGTACGGAGGTGAGTGAGATGTGTGAGAGAAGAGCAACGAGCTGCAACGAAGTATATGAATGGCGGGAGGTTGGCAGGTGTGGTACGTCCGCCTTATGCATACACACGCCGAGAGCTTGGGCGTCGCTTGAATTTCTTGGAGGAAGGAGGAAGCATACTGGGGCTTGCCTGAACCTGAGACCACGGCTAATACGACCATAGGCGGCTGCTTCAGAGCGAAGATGACCTTCCCACCCAACTACCCTCTATACCCGCCGAAGATGAAGTTCGAGACTCCGATCTTCCACCCCAACGGTAAGTCGGCCGATTAACGCAACAACATTCGGCGTCTAATGAACTGGTAGTCTACGAGAGCGGCGACGTCTGCATCTCCATCCTCCACCCTCCCGAAGAAGACCAATACGGCTACGAGAAAGCCAGCGAGCGCTGGTCACCTGTCCTTTCGCCTGAGACCGTTCTTCTCTCGGTCATCAGTATGCTCGGAAGCCCAAACGACGAAAGTGCGGCCAACATCGAGGCAGGTAAGCTCTGGCGGGAGGACCAGAAAGAGTTCAAGAGGAAGGTGAGGAGATGTGTAAGAGATAGCATGGAGAATGCTTGGGAATGAGAGGCATAAATGGATAAACAAAGGGTGTTTTCTTGCAGGAGTTATTGGATACGGCTGGCGCTTAAGCATGAGATATTGGCGTCTATGATTACACTACAACCTCGGATGGAGGCTACGACAGGCGAGCGAGCACCCACAATTTGGTATACGACACAGATCACGAGAACCTACGTTGCCTCCTTTTCACGAATCGTCCTGAATGAACCAGCTTGCTGGTCAATGGAACCGGGGAGTCTATCAGTACCGCGTTCCACAACCCAACAAGCGCACTACCCATTGAAGTACTGCCAGGATATGGATAGATGCTATTCCATTCATAGATGGCATGGAGTTCCGCAAGTGAGCATCCTAGCTAGCTGGTGCTTGCCTCCACAGCCGATAGAAGTAAGCAACGCAACAAGGACTTGGCTCACAAACACTTTTGACGCTAGGCCTGTGTGAACAATCCTAGCCTTCCTAGGGTTAGCAAATGGATACATACAAAATGGTTGAGTAGTGACATGCCGCTGTCAAGTGCATGATATATCGGTGAGGCGGTTGTCAAGGCCTGAATGCCAAGTGACTCTTGAACCTGGGTCAAGGCTTGTTCGAAGTGGAGGAGTATCCGAGTTATCCGATCAACCCACTGGCCTACAGCGATGCGCGTATGCGTGATACATACATACCTTGTAGCATGCGGTATTTAACGCAGGTCCAAAGAAAGGCCCTGGCATCGCGTGCGGCTCTGCGGCATCGGTTTTGATCTCATCTGACGGCAGCGTCAAGCTTTGCGAGCCCACTAACTCACCTACCCACCTAGTCAGCATCATCATTGCCATCATCATCATCTCGATCACGGTCAAAAAATGGGAATCGGCGGGCCATCAAAGTGGCAGGAAACGATAAAACTCCGCCGTCCCCCAGTCCAGTCCCGTTCCTCCACCCGGCGACCCCACCGCACCCTCAGTTCTCCATCCCGGAGGTGACCAATGCACGGTGAACAACATCCACTACCGAACTCGTGGCTCCACTCTCATCACTACGTATGATGATCACCATGCTTCCCAGACGAAATCACAGCCAATGTGTGTTCCGATGTGAAAAGGTAGAAATACGGCGGACATCGCCCGCTTGAAGTGCAGAACGCGGTAGGTCTCATCCAGGAATCTTTGTGTCTCGCAGCCTCTGGTCCCTCTCAAAATGCGCTCCATATCATCAGCGATTCTGCTGGTTGCTGCTACAGCACTAGCCCAGGACGGACAAGATTTCTCTCACAGAGGCAATTTTGGGGCTCCTGTATGTTGCTGAGGTCCAACTTCAATCAGGGAAGACCTACTAACAATTTTGGACAGTTCCCCGATACAACATATCCGGATTATGTCAACGAAAACCCTGTTGTCGCGGCCGGAAGCAACAGCTATCAGACATCCCCGCCCAAGTACCCTTCGCCCTGGACTGGAGGCGTTGCCGACCCTTCGTGGCAGGATGCTTATGCGAAGGCCAAGGATTTCGTCAGCCAGCTCACTCTCGAAGAAAAAGGTAAATCATAACTCAGCTCTGTGCTAAGGTTCTTGCAACACTTTCTAACGTTGCCTTGTTTATTCTAGTGAACCTCACAACCGGAACTGGTTGGCAGCTCGATAGATGTGTCGGACAAACTGGTTCCATACCGCGTCTAGGCTTCAGGGCAATGTGTTTGCAAGACAGCCCTCTCGGCATCAGGTTCGCTGATTTTGTATCGGCGTTCTCTTCTGGTGTGAACGTTGCTGCTACCTGGGACCGCGGCCTCGCATACGCACAAGGTGCTGCCATGGGCTACGAGCACAGGAACAAGGGTGTGGACTTCCAATTGGGACCGGTTGCTGGCCCGCTTGGACGTACGCCCGAGGGCGGCCGCAACTGGGAGGGTTACTCGCCTGACCCGGTCCTCACTGGCCAGATGTTCGCCCGTACGATCGAGGGCATTCAAAGCCAGAACGTCATGACCAACATGAAGCACTTCATTGGCAACGAGCAGGAACATTTTCGCCAGATGCCAGAAGCAAACGGCTTTGGCTACAACATTTCCGAGCCGGTCTCTTCCAACATTGACGATGTCACCATGCACGAGCTCTACCTTTGGCCCTTTGCTGAAGGCATCCGCGCTGGTGCTGCATCGGTGATGTGTTCCTACCAACAAATTAACGGCTCCCAGAGTTGCCAGAACTCTTACACTCTCAACTACCTGCTCAAGGGAGAGCTTGGTTTCATGGGCCCCGTAATTTCGGACTGGCTCGCCACCCATTCTGGTGTCTCGTCCGTCCTGGCTGGTCTTGACATGACAATGCCCGGTGATTCTGACGCATACAACAACGGGTACACCTACTTCGGCTCGAACCTCACCATTGCGGTCCTCAACGGCACTGTTCCGGCTTGGAGACTTGACGACATGGCCATGCGTATCATGGCTGGTTACTACAAGGTTGACGTCGAAGCTGAAGGTCGCAAGGACACGAACTTCCACAGCTGGACCAAAGACTCCTGGGATTACGAGCAGTGGTACGTGGGCAAGAATTGGGAACATGTCAATGAACATATCGATGTCAGGGCGGACCACGCATCGCTCATCCGCCACATCGGATCCCACAGCACTGTTTTGTTGAAGAATGTCAACAATACGCTGCCTCTCACTGGCGACGAGCAGCTAACTGCCGTTTTCGGTCAGGATGCCGGGCCTAACCCCAAAGGGCCTAATTCCGCCGACTCTCGTGGAAGCAACGACGGTACTCTAGCTATGGGATGGGGGAGTGGAACTGCGGAGTTCCCCTACCTAAAAACACCAGATTCTGCCATTCAGGACGAGGTTCTCAAGCATGGAAAGTCCTACGAGAGCAGTTTCGACAACTATGATCTTGACAACATCGGTAAGCTCAGCCGACGCTCAAACGTGTCCATTGTATTTGCAAACAGCAACTCCGGCGAGACATTCATCCAGATCGATGGAAACCTCGGCGACCGTAACAACCTTACTGTTTGGGGCGGTGCTGACGAGACTATTCGCACCGTCGCTGGCAACTGCAGCAACACCGTCCTGGTCATCCACTCCGTTGGCCCTGTCCTTCTCGAGGAGTACAAGAACAACCCCAACATCACTGCCATACTCTGGGCTGGCCTTCCCGGTCAGGAAAGTGGCAACGCCATCGCTGATGTCCTCTACGGCCGTGTCAACCCCGGTGCCAAGCTTCCCTGGACCATAGGTCAATCCAGGAAAGACTACGGGACTGACATCCTGTACAACCCCAACGGCGATGGAAAGATTCCCCAGGTCAACTTCCAGGAGGGCAACATCATCGACTACCGCGCCTTTGACCTCCACAACAAGACTCCAACTTACGAGTTTGGATTCGGCCTGTCGTACACCACTTTCTCTTTCTCTGATTTGGAGGTTGTGAACTTGAACGCCTCTGCCTACGTGCCCTTCACCGGCTATACATCCGCAGCACCCACCTTTGGCAACTTCAGCATTGACCCCGCCGACCACACTTTCCCGTCCAACTTCACCCGTGTGCCGCTTTACCACTACTCTTGGCTCAATTCTTCAAACCTTGAAGAAGCTTCTGGCGATGCCAACTACGGCTCCTCTTCGTTCTACCCCGAGAACGCACACAACGGTTCCGCCCAGCCTGTCCACAAAGCTGGTGGCGGATTGGGAGGTAACCCAAGCTTGTACGACGTCCTCTTCCGTGTCTACGCCTCAGTCAAGAACACCGGCTCCATCGTTGGTGAGGAAGTGCCGCAACTTTACGTCTCCCGTGGCGGACGCTACGACCCTGTCAAGGAGCTCCGTGGATTCGAGAGGATTTCCATCGCGCCGAACTCGACTGTCAGAGTCAGCTTCGACATCACCAGGAAGGACATTGCCAGCTGGGACACCATGGAGCAGGACTGGGTTGTGAAGAACACGACCAAGAAGGTTTGGGTTGGAAGCTCGAGCAGGAACTTGCCCTTGAGCGGCGTGCTTGCTTAGTTGACATTTCAAGGAGACGTCAAGTTAGATGCAAAGATGAGACATGAATTGATAGGTATACATAGACTTAGACTTAGACATAGACATACACCAAAGGTACGCTACGCCAATGTACACATATCCACCAAGCCATTCTCTCACCTCAGCCTTGAATGGGGCCACAACATCAACCAACCCACGCCTCAACCTCAATCTCAACCCTCATGCCCTCAGCACCAAGACTCGACACCCCAACTTCGGTCCAGATAGGTCGATGATCCGGACCGCACCGCTCCTTGAGGTTCTTCACCATGGCAGCAGTCGCCTCCTCATCAACAGGAATGTGATAGCTTCTAACGCTATAAACCTGCTTCCACCCTTGGCCACCGGCAGCCTTCAACGCGAGCTCGACATTGGAGAAAGCTTGGGCGATTTCGGAGTCGAGGCTGGAGGGGATGGTGATATTGTCTGCGTGTGGGTTCCAACCCCCTGAGATGAGATGAAATGTTAGAGGGGGGTTGCTGGGTTGGTGGAGGAAATGGGATGGATTCGACAGACCTTGTCCGGAAACTTTGATGACTTTACCTATCTTTACGGCTTGTTGGTAGTGGAGGGCTTCTTTTGCCCATTCACCCAGGCCGGGATAGGTTGAGTACTGTGGTGTGGTCATGTTTGGGGAGTTGTCTGGGACGGCGACGTGGTGTTGAGATTGTCGATGCTGGATGGTCTTGTAGGCGATGATGGTCGATCTGTCAGCGATGGGGTGACTAGGGCAGTGGAAGGTATCAGGACTTCTCTTTGTATAGATGTTTGCTACTCGACGTGGGATAGCAACTCATGCTTGGTCATATTTGTAATCGATCGGATTATTCAGCTTGCAGCCTTTGCATTATTCATTGACTTCATTCATTCATAACGTCTTGGCCACATGAGCTGGACAAACCTTTACTGTGTTTATGCTAGTCTGCCAAGTGGCTGGGATGCTTGAAGGATTCTGTGTTTGATAATGCGAGGTGCCTGGATCCCCACATATTCCAAACCATGTAGCCAATGAGCTTCACTGCTCTTCCGCCATGGCTACCAAGTACATATATAAGTACTGACTTCGATCCCTTTCCCTTACCGCTTCCTCTTCTTCTCCTCCTTCTCCTTCTTCAACACACCTTGGTCGAACCGCCACTCAAAACTGACGTTCTCCTACCATCTAGTCAAGATGGTCTTCGATCTAGCAAAGGTACCAGAGCTCTTACCAGAGATCCTCCAAGTTGTGTTCCAAGAGCTCGCCGGCGATTATGAGCTCCTGTTGAACATCAGCCTCACTTGCCACGCGTGGCGTAGGCTCGCATTGCCAGCCTTATATAGAGAGGTAGACCTCAGTTCTCACAACAACGGCCGCCAACCCCAGCATGAGGACATCGATTGGAAGCCGATGGTGTATGCCGACTATCACGGCGACTTCCGCCAACGCAACCTGGTCCCTCGTCAACGCGCCTTCCTCCGGACCATGACGGAAAAGCCCCACCTCGCTCGTCTGGTAAAGTCCTTGACCTGGACACTCATCTGGCGTGACTTTGAAGAACACATCCTGTCGGACATCGATCGTCAGACTTGGCGTGTGTTCGGGAACATGGTGAATGTCTCGCGTCTGGATCTCGCGTCTTTGCACAAGGTTTACAACGACATGTATGTTCGTCAGCCTCCTGCTGGCCTCTTCCCCAAGACAAGACACCTCAGGCTTCTAGGTTGGATGCCTCGGAGTTTGGTCAGGTCCATTATCGCTTCACTCGATGCGTCCAAACTCAGGAGCCTAGAAATGGACTATTTGGAAGACGAAGGGGCGCTTCCCACTGGCCATGCCATGAGCCTTGAGTTTGCTGATGACAACGCCCATGGCGTCAGGTCAAGTCCCTCGCATCGCCGCCGCAAGCCAGACGAAGCGAGCTGTCTCGAAGTCTGCGCCGACAGCTTGATCGAGCGGCAAGAAACCGGACAGGCGTACATTTTTCCCGGGCCGATGTGGCTGCCCCTGCACCTCCTGTCGCCACGCCCTCTAGACTCGCTCACGCACTTGCAAGTCAAAGTGCAACCGTTCGACCTGGGCACCGATCTGCGGAGCTTTCACACGACGTTTCAGAAAACGGCCGCTTTCGTCGCCAAGGTGCGGGAGACGCTGGAGTCTCTCGTCATCGTATTTGGGGACCGCGAGGGGCTAAACCAAAACTCCAGACTTCCTCAGTGCGGCACCTCCAGAGTTTTCCATAGATCTTTCCGTCGACCATGGTGTATCGCGATGGCAAAATACTTCCTTGAGCAGCAGCTCGCAGCACTGAACGAGAATTCGTTCCCACAGTTGCGCAAGATCCGGTTCGAAGGCTTCCGTTGCATCCAGGACGCAGAGCCCTACGGTGCTGCACAACTTGGACTCGCAATTGTGTTCGAGGCGATCCAGGAGTGCAAGGTTGCCGATGCGACTTTCACCGACATCAAGAGCGTGCAAGGCCGAGAATGCTTCGAGGGATACGATGCTGAGGACGTGGACTCCGACCACCCGCATGCTTATGTTTGGCCTGACGAGGGCGGGTTCCCAGAGCTCTTGGCAAACAGTTGAGCGCAAGACCATGGCGTACGATTGAATCGAGTTACGCCGACTCGTCACTCATACAGATACCCAACAACCGTCTTGTTCAGCTTCCTCGGCGGCTTGTAAACCTTGTGCCCGCAAGAATACACAACGGCATCGCCATCATCGCTCACCGGAAGCAAACCCACCGGAGCGCCGTAACGCAAGGTCGCCATTCGCGGAGGCTTGCTCCTGGCCGGAGTACTCTTGCCAGTAGCCTTCCCGCCGCCTGTGGAAGAGGTCACAGATGGGGCGTGTTGTGAGGACGATGGCATTGATGCTGCAAACTCGCGATTACTCACGGCTCGCTGCTTGGATGAGCTAGCTGAGCTGAGATTTTCTTTAGACAGTCTTGTCTGGCTCGTGTTGGCCAGAGGGGTAGAGCGTAGGGTCGCTGACGATGAGGCGCGTTTCGAGCTTTTGCTTGGTGTGCTGGGAGTAGCGAAGTCCCCTTCTTGAAAGCCGCTGAACCTGGAGTCGTATGACCGTTGTGTGCCTGATGTCGAACTCAAAACTCCCTTACTTGTGCGTGTCGGCGTAGACGGAGAATTTCGATCGGTAGGCCGTACAGATGATTTCGGGGTTGCAATCAGGGAAGGTGCTGCTGTAGCTGGTCGTACTGGGAGACCGGACGAACTGCTTGGCCTGCTTGTCTGGCCAAAGATCGTGATTTTCGAGTCTCTTGTGGTGGAACGAGTGGCCAGTGACGAGGGACTGTTGAAGACAGAAGGAAAGTCGTTGGATCTCCTGGGCGAGGGAGATGCTCTAGCCTTTTGCTGTTCGGCGTGCAGCAAGACACGAAGCTTCGCCTTTTCCATCTCTAATAGATTGAGCTGCTCGGTGTGACTGATAGAAGCGGACCTTTGTCCGACCTTGTCTACCTTGCGCTCTAGAGAGCTCGTTCTCAGCTGAAGGTGGAGGGTGTCATTTTCGGCCTTCAGTAAAGAGATCTCGGTATTGCTGTCACGAGACATTTTCAGCTCTGATTCTCTGGCCTCAAGGGCCGCATTCTGATTTGCAAGTGCGGTCTCTCTGGCCTCAAGATCCGTAGTCTGCTCCACGATTGTAGCCTGCCGTGCTTCAAGATCCTTGGTCTGCTTCCGTTGCATGTCTTCCCAAGACCTGAGTTCAGCAGCTTGCTTCGTCTGGGCAGCTTCTCGTGTAGCGATCTGCTCTTCCAAAGACTGCAATCTCATCTCCTGTTCCGTGACAGCTGCCTCCCGCTCCTTCAATTCCACTGCCATCTGGTCCTCATCCGGAGAAACACTAAGCCTCCATCCCTTCGCATCATAGCCCACGGCATCGGCATCCCTCAGAGTCCAAGTAAGAGCATAAGCCCTATCAAGCTGCTTCGGCCTAGTATAAGCCGCATTTCCATCCACAAAAGATCCATTAGCGTTGCAGAGATACGAATCAGCAAAGTCCGCACACTTGAGCCTGCTCACAAAAGATTCGTCAGCCAAACAAAAGTTTCTCTCCATCAAAAGGTCACGCCAATACCACAACTTACCAACAAGACCCAGGCGAAGTCCCCTCCTCCAGGATCCACCACTGCTTCTGCTCAGAAGTATCGACGAAACCGTAAGCAGTACCTCCAGCAGCCCTTAACCATTTGCCATCAGAGACATTCATGAAAGCAACACGAGTCGCCCCGTCATCGTCGTCGGCATCGCTGTACTCGACCCGCCACCGCTGTGTCTCCGAATTAACAGCTTCGCAGTTCAGAATCCCATCCGGCCTCTTCGAAAGCACCGCACCTCCAGATACGGCGACGATGTAATACGCATTCTCCCGTGGCGCACGAGCCGGTACCGGAACAAGATATGCGCTCAAAGGCGGGCTATTGTTGTTGTTGTTGTTCCCATTGAAGGAGGAAGTCGACCGGCACAGATAGCAGTCGCAATATCCGGCGCCCGGGAGCAGAGGCGAGGCGTGCCACATTGGAGTTCTTCGACTAGCAGGCGGGTGCCATGTGCATGATTGCGATTTTTCTTTGATAGAAAAGCGTGGTTGTCACGTCGCAAGTATGACCGATTCGTATGGTCGTTTACTGGGTACGGTTGTCGGTCGGTGGCGTACTCCGAGTCTGTCGAACGCTGAATGTCGCTTCAGGTCTTGTTGAAACCCGTTGATCTGGTTACAGAGCGCGATATCCTGGTTCGGTGAAGAGATCATAGCCACTGAACATGGAATGCCAGGTACTGCATACGAGCGGCAGGTGATGTCACTTCTAGTTCTTCCGTTCTGGTGGCTGGTGGACCTCGAGAGGATGAGTTAGGGCTACAGTAAAGCGGGCCATAGAGTTTCGCTCTAGGCCAAGTCATCGTTCGTCAGACCTGGGACGATGTCATTCCAATTGGTGAAGAGGAATAGAGATGAGATCCTGAATTGATCGAGAATGCGTGATAGCCGCAATTGTAGTGTACATACGTTCAGTCTTGAAACCCAATGCAACCATGACCCGTCTACAAATACATTTCCCTGGCAAGACCAAAAGATTGACGAAAGCAAAGAACTTGAAAGGAAACCGACCATCGCTGGGAAGATCTAGGATGCATAGCACGGAAAGAAACAGTGACAAGATAGCCGGCGAGCCAAAGCTGTACATTCGAGAGAGTTTCGAAGAAAAGCGCAATGACATTTATACATTAGGAGAAGAGGAGCGAAAAGTTGCGAAAAAGAAATATCTCTTCTGTGCCAGGCTCGAACCAGTCGAATGTGCTGACAAAGTTTTCGCACCAATCCTCATGCTTCTAACCGCTGTTTGGTAAACGGAATCGTTACTGGCCGTGTAGTGGTAATCGTATAGAAGTCGTGGTCCCTGGCGTCGGCACCAAGAGGCAACTTCTTGTGTTGCCAGAGCATTGGAGAATCCAACACCTCGCGCCACCCGCCACGGTGGCGAGGGCGAGGCATCGACACAAGATGTCCGACGTTTGCTTAGTCGCTACAAGTGACGCGTATCTGGCACCTTCATCGGGCAAATTCTGAACTGCGTGCAGATACGCTATCATGAGGCTGACGAAGAGGGTTGGTAGCACGTAATGCGCGTCGTGTGACCTTGGCTAATCACTAGACCAAGGCAATTGACACACATGCTCAGTCGCGGCCCCTCTTGCCATAGAGATCGGCCTCGGGATGTACGACACGCATGTGTCGTGTGAGAGCATCGTTGCGCGAGAATGTCTTCTCTTCACGGCAGTGAGGGCATTGCACCTTCTTCTTACGGTTGTTGTGGATGGTGTCCTCGTGCCTTGTCAAGTCGTAGGGCCGAGAGAACACGGTGTTGCAAGGCTTGCCAGTCGAGGGGTTGATGCGGCTGCATTTGTGCGGACCGGCTTGCGAGTTTCGAGCCAACAGTGCTGCGGAGGTCATTCCCGACTCATCTACATCAGAGGGCGCAGGTGACTCAGTGGAGCGAGCGCCATTTGAGCTCGGAGATACCGAGGTTGCAGCCGACTCTGCACCAGATTCCCTGTTGTTGTGTGCTTGCGAACGGTGGAAATCACGCTTGTGTCTTTGAAGTGCTGGCTGTGATTCAAAGCGCTGTGTGCAGCCATGATATGTGCAGGTGTATGTTCCAGTGTTGGCTCGTGTATCGTCGGGACGCTGGATGTGATGGAAGCCGTTGCCTTCTTGTGAAGAGGGACCCGGGTTGTCGCTCATGGAGGACTCCATCGATGTGAGGTGTGCGGGAAAGTCTGGTGTCGGCTCTGGCAGTGATGTGGCAGGGTATGAAGTGTTCATGTTACCGTTGTTGGCTTGCTGATAGTGGCCTGCCTGGAAGGGAGATGGTGCTTGTATTTGTCCTTGGCCCTGCGCGGAAGGTGAAAGGTTCAGGTTGCCACTGGTGAGCCCGGAAAGCGCGTCAGCTGTGTTCGTGGCTCGGAAGCTAGTCATGTTCGGCTGACTGGTGGGCAAGTCGCCCATGAATGATCCACTCCCTTGGCTGAAAAAGTTCGCAGGGAACTGCTCAGTGCCGCCAAAGTGCTGCTTGTAGCCCGTGGGAATAGTGTCCTGGAAGAGCGACGGCTGATCCGTGTCGTTGTAGTCCAAAAGAGCGTCCTTTGGTGAAATGGTCTTGGTTGGCTCTCGTTGAAGTTGGGACCGGTGTTGCGCCATCTCTGCCTGTGCTGTCTCCTCCTTCTGTTGTTGTCTCATTCCAGCCTGAGTGCCCACGCGCGGCGAGTTCCACGCATCTTGAGCCGGTGCCAGAGGAGACCCATGCCTGAAAGGCGAACGCTCTCTTGAAGCTGACGAAGGTGAGACGGATCTTGCGATGTTGGCGGTTTGTAATCGCTCGTTGATGAGATTGCGGTGCGGCGTGAGGAATTTGGTAGCGGCTGGCGGAGCCTGTGCTGGCGCGGCGGTAAAGTTGGCAGGGTTGTATAGCTCGTCTTGGTACGCGGCAGACTCTGTTCGTACGAGCTGCACGTTCGGGCGCGATTGTCTGTACTCTGCATTGCCAGAACGTGAGTAATTGTTCCATTGCTCGCCGAATTGCATCACATCCTCACCATGACTGATGGTCTTTGCCAGCTTGTTGTCGGTGTCCTCTGCCGTTGAGCGAGGCGTAGCCGGCGAATCCTGCCCTCCGCTCGACATTGATTGACGAGAGGTATGAGCGAGCTCTAAGGGTAAGTCTTCTGAGTTGTGGTGGTCAATGGCAAATCCCTTCATAGCAAGGTGGGCAGCAGATGTGTGTGGAGATCGGCTGGGCACGTAACCCGGCGCGCTCAGGTAGAAGGAGTCGGTCTGGCTCAATGGATGCTTCGAGAAGGAGTACACAGATTGGTCAGCCTGCGACCCTGAGAAGTCCCAGGAACTTGCGGCAGGCGAGTTTGGCGTGCAATCTGGGTGAACGATGCGCGGGAAGGAGTTGTTGTAGGGAAACGGGCTCGTTGGCGCTGTGGAAGCGACTGTGGATGCGGAAGGTGTGCGCGCGTGGAAAGACCTGCTCACACCCTGGGATGGCGGCGCGCTGTTACGGAAGTGTGACTGCTCTCCTTGGTACATAGACCAGGGGTGCTGGTTCGCGTCGATGGTAGGGAGTTGGGATGGCTGCTGTTGCTGCTCGAAGAAGGCCAGGGCCTGTACGTATGCTGGGTTGTCGAATATGTCGGAAGGCGATTGCGATTGGGAGTGGTAATGTGGTGTCGGTGTCGAGGGTGGTATGGGGAGCTGTGTGTGGGCGTAGATGTCGTGGTGTTGGTTGGAGTCGGAAAAATGGCGATATGATGATGACGACATTCTTATGTCCAGTTAAGAACTGGGACTGGCAGGACCGGAATGGAGACTTCCGAAGTTTGTAAGCCGAAGATTTCTGGGGAAGGAGCGAGCGAGGGCCCAGGCGGAAACAAGAGATGAGATGTTTGCTGCTGGCTGATGTACTGTGTTGTAGTTGATGATGAGTAGTTGAGGTAAGAGTGATGAGTAAAGGCGGTCAAACAACAGCGAGCGGAGTTATTGAGCATACAAGTGTCAAAGTCTCCGCGGCAGGTAAGGTATTATTATCCTGATGCCATCCAAGAGGTCGTCGCTCACACCCGGAACGAGCATCAACCGCGTTGATGCAGCATCACCACACGAGGCGCTAATGCTGGAATCGGATGGTTAGAGCCGAGGACACAGCCACAGCAACGTTTTTGTACAGGGATCGCGCATGCTTTGGCTGTTCGGGTAGCATCTGGCCGCCGATCTTTGACTCCTTGGCTTGACACACTGCCATTCTACCGACTTCCAACCAGCCCAACGGCAGTCTTTGTGCTGTGCAGATGGACAACTTCTGCCCTATCGTTACTCAGCCGCCTTGTGTACATGGCATTTTACCTACCCACACGTCCCGACAGTGTGGATGGTCAAGTATGAGTCCGCTAAGATCCGTGACTTGTCATTCACTTACAGGTCGCGTGACTGGCTCATATGACCTTGCGAATGATGGGAGCCTAAATTTGCAACGCTAGGCTGCTCGATACGCGTACATGTAATCAACAGGCACTTGATGATTCGTTATCATTCGTAGAGCCAGAACACTGCTGACTTCGCATACTTGATCCGACATCTCGTACGTAAAGTACACTCATATATGCGAGAAACGCGAGGATGCCAAGCTTGTTGCCGAATATCGACTTCTTTGTCTATCACCCATTGCTTTGCCTGCATCGCATTGTCATGTTTGTCAATGATTGATAATAGACGAAGCCCTCCATCCTGCTAAAGACCGAGGCATCTGCGCTCGAGTCGGTTATACGAGCCTATCCGAGACACACGAACGCCAAGACGACTCGCTCGGCACCAGTCACCTTTTCCCTAGGACGCAGTCACGACCGTTTCTTAAGGTAGCAGACTGTCGGCGATGCGCGAGATGCCAACGATGTCGATATTGCAAGACGGTATAGCAATGCCAGGACGATGAACAAGTGCTGCGGTTTCGATCGCTCATGCCCGTCAGCCACAGACACGCACGACGTGCAGCCCTACCATTTTACGCCACGTACACCACGAAAAGCAAATAGCCGCGATCTGGCAGGAAAAATAGAAGACCCTGACGCATCCTGCAGCGAATCGTAGAAGGATCTAGGACGGAAAGCCACATCTAGTCCTTCGGCCCGACTACTCTACACTGCTGAGCCACACGAGTCCGCCGAGCTCCGACGCTGAGGATTCCCCAAAATTCCATCTTCCATCTTCCAGAAGGCCGGCTTGCATCCCGCTCTGCCTCGCTGTACAGTTGTTCAACCTCGCTGTCAACCCGCTTAGCGATGGGCTCAGCTACTGTACTGTGGCTCATGAACATTCAGAGACGGCAATGCCGGAGTCGATGATGCGGCAACAAACGGCTTCCATCCGACGACCCCAACCTGCTTGATTTGTGTACCTTCGATGCGTCATCGACCGAGCCCAGCGAAACACAAAGCCAACCACACCACAGATTGCAAACAACCCATAATCCTTGCGCCTGTTGCCAACATCGCGCCCCGCTCTCACTGGCATGCACCCTGACATCAAACACGTAAATACGTACTGCTCTCTGCAGAATGGTGAGGAAGCCACTCAATATCGGCGATACGGCTTGCATGAAGGAGGGTGCGTCTTTTCCACCACAACAACGAAAAGTACCTGCATACCACGTTTCCAATGCACACACACGACATGTGGCGTAATCGTAAGACATCTACAGGCGTGCATCTTCCTTCCAAAAGTCCCTTCCAAGCCGGAAGTAGAGCGGGTCGGTAGATCTCTCTGACTTTCTGACAAGCGGGGCACAAAAACAAGGGTCCATCGCACGACTCGAGAAATACACCAACCCGAGGTAGGATCAGATCGCCAGCTCCATGATTGCGACGATGACATGCGAGTCTGTTCATTGGTCAAGAAAGTCATGGGGTCTTTTCCAGTCCCTCTCAAAGCGAAACGGAACCCGGTGGTATTGACGTGGAGGTTCCGTGCTCTTCTGTCACTCGCACTGCCCGTGACCTTCGAAAAGGCGAAGGCTAGCGAACAGAGGATATCCGCATGACCATATCGACAGTACGTTCGAGACTGCAAACGGGCAGCGTGACGCTCATGGCTGTCAAGCGCGTCTAGATTGACACAGACCGTCTGGGAAAAGTCCTCAGCCACACGTGGGTCTCGGTGGGAAGATGGGGATGCAGGTAAGTGCAGTAACCTAGTCAAGTTAGTTTCTTCGGCGTGGGAAAAGTATACGATGACAATTATAGCACTCGGATTTGTAGCGTTGTGCTATACAGTACAGTACTTTACATATTCCTAATACGTTACCATGACAGTATTAATCATGGATAAATACATATATACGACAATTTCTCGACTTCTGTTGTCTAGCATAGTTCGATACGATCAATCGTTTGTAAAGCCTGACAACAGCTTACCAACCCATTTGTAAAACATGTAGGTATGCACGATGTCCTGCACTACTCTCAGCTGTCTGTACCCACCCACCCACCCACCGACTCGCGATTAGCCATGTGAGTTTCCGAGATCTGATCCGAAATCGCATCAAACTCAATTGCCTTGATTCCAAGATCTGTCTCGCCCAATCGCATTTCAGTCTTTCCCTTCTTTCCATAGGAACGCTACTACTATACTTGTGGACTGCTTGAAATTACAATGAACGGCTCTGCAATTGGTGTTCGGAATCTCCAGTGGCTTACAGTGATTAAATACAACCTGAATCACCTACCTTGCCAACTTACCTGGATGTAGGATGCCTAGCGATGTCGTGGGAGAGGCCATAAATCCATTTCCCAAGAGCAAATAGCATTACATCAATTGTCAACTGCATTTTTTCTGGATGTTGACAGCGAGGTGAGACAGCCTAAACCCCAACCCTAAACACTCAAAGAATTCGCGATGTAAAACATTGTCGAAATCGGAGCATCGTTTCGTTAAAACACTCTTGGACTTGATGGATTCCAGTCATCAGGCAGGTGACTTGATTGATGCAAATCGGCTTGTATCAATCAACCCTACATTTGACTGTCGCGGAGCCTGTGCCCAACTCTTCCTGGTCTGTCCCCAGCGAGCATCGCTATCGTTATCCTTCTGAAACGCAATGATGAAATGATGGTAGCCTAAAAGTGCTCACAGTATCAGGCTTAGGCTTCTTCGTAAGATGCAACTCTCAGCGATCGGTCTCGGTGATAATTCCTCCTTCTAATAGTCGCACCGCCGCGTTCGTCGAAGAGCCACTTGGCGCTGACTCCGCTGGAAAAATGCTTGTGGCTGACATAGCGTCTAATTGTCTACGCAGCGGCCCGAAGAAAGGGTGTGTACGGGTATTGCACAAGGCAAGTTGCTGGGCACTTGACTAGGTCCCTCGATCAAGCTTGCACAAACACCCAGTCTACGACTCATTGCTCGAGCTTCATCAGCTGATTGTGTAGACTGCAGTCATCGAATAGTTGTGGAGACGGTGTCCCATCTAGGCGTGACATCGCGTTGAGAAAGCTTTCCCGTCCTCAGTACGCCAAGGGCTGTAGCGCAGTACGCAATCTGATCCAGGCTGGAAGAAGTTCTTTATCGTTACTCCATAGCGGAATGCCATGCACGCCCAACAATGTTTGGAGCATGTTGACCATTCCCTCTTGGTGTCAATTCAATGAACGGCCTCTGCTTCAACCAGCAGCGGCTGTAGCATCAGGTGACAGTGGACCAGAGCTCCCTTTTCTGGTACCGCTGCCAACACCACGTGCAAGCACCTCCAACCTCCCTGCTTGCACTCGGTGTTTCTTCATGACCTGCGCCCATTCGGGCTCGTCTGCAGATTTCGAGTCTTCGCTGCTGGTTTCCGCCATCTCTTCTTCCAACAGCGCAATCATCATTCCGAAATCTGCGCCTAGACGACCCAGACTACCGGCGCAATATAACACCTGCGTGAGAAGTGACTCGCGCGCAGACTTGTCTGTGATACTTGGCATGTATTCCTTCAAAGTGTTCTTGAGCATTTCGACTAAGTGTAGTACGAAAGAGGCGAGCGGCGCTGGCAATGGAAGTAGCTGGTCCGCTCGATCAAGAGGTTTACCACTGTCGGTGACACCGGGCATTTCTTGCGGGAAGACGCTTTTGTACATGCTGACGATGTTGAAGCTTTGCTCGCGAAAGATTTCGACATAGCGTTTCAGATAGCGCTCGCTTTGCGTACCAAAAGATGCCTGCTGAGAGTTGTGGTTTGTAGGCTGTTGACGAGCACGTTGCGACACTTCTTGATCGGCAAGATCGCGCAAAGGCTCTAGGGCTTCTAGCATGCTGTGCAGTGCCTGAAGTCTGCACACCAGGAACAGTGAACCTAGAGCTCCGTCGTTGGGCTTTTGGCTCGCGGACACGTCGAATGAGCGCGTTGAAACGGCCGCTTGCTTCGCACCATCGTCCGCAAGCTCAGGTGCTACGCGCCTGAGCCAACCCACCGTCCGCATTGCTGCAGCTAGCTTCAAAGCAGGAGTCTGTAAGGTCGTGATGAGGATTGTGGTCAAGTCGTTGATCTCTGCCTCTGCCTGCCTCGAGATGCCGGCGATCAGCTCGGAGTTTGGATAGAGACCAGTGAGACGTTTGATGTGGGCATGCAAATCCAGGGCGGAGGCATACGAGGTTGCTGAGCTTGAAGCTGAGGCAGTGTTGGCAGCCTGTGTAGCGGCGACCGTCGACGAAAGCAAGGTCGGAAGCTCGAGTACGTCCGAAACTCTGTCCACGTTCCTCGATAGCAGCATGGCGCGCTTCCGCCTGTCCAACACTTCGTTGTCCGCACTGCGATCATATTTCTTTGCGAACCCGCTAGCCGCATCTTCTAAGCCTGGTAACTCATCTTTCAATTGTACAGCCTTTTCGCCGAAAGCAGGCAGCAGCTCTTGAAGCTTTTGTAGGTGGGACGATGAGCTGATGATTGCTTTGTGAGATCTTTTCGAGAGCGCCTGCAGATTGCGGACATGCGACTGCGAGCTATAGAGGAGCGAGGCAGGTTCGGTAGAAGTGAGATCGGAGAGTGACAGTGTGCTGAGTCGGTTCAGATAGGACGTTGCTTGGGCATTGCTGGCAGAAGTGAGAGGCCTGCCCTGCGCTGAGGCGGGAGTCTGCTCTTGGTGAGGTACAAGCAGCTCGTACAACGGGTCCATGGTGGATTGAGCACTCGCATCCAGCGAACGACAACAACGTTTTGCGTGTCGCTAGAATTGGTTGATAAAATACCGCTTTGGACTGGACCCGTGGAAGTCAATGGCACTGAAGCTCTCTCGGAAACCGGCCCGATGATCGGCAAGCGTGAAAGCCAAAAGTCAAAAGCCGCGGCCAGAAGCTGCTTCCACTTTTCGATGTGATTCGAAGACCGGACCTCAAGGATCAAACGCTTCATCTCGACGGCTACACATACATGCATGCCTTCCTGGCGTGTTAACTGGCACCTAGATCATCCAGGCATCATTCACTCGGCAGCAAACACTTGAACATACAGAACGACGCCACCGCTGCCCGCGCCACTGACGCAATCAATCAACATCAGTCATTGCGCTCAGCCTTCACCCAGCAAGTTTCGGAAGGCCCCCCAAAGACCTTGATATTGCACAGCCCACGTCAAGGCAATGGCGGCCCGCGTGTTGTGCACAGAAGATCTCGTCTTCCGCAAAGGTGGCTCTCCCCAGAACGTCGGAAACATCGAAAGAACACACACCGATGTCGACACCCATTCCCCTCGGCCATGGCAGCACGAAGCCGAGCCGATCCTGGAAAACGACTCGGTATCGCCTGCAGCCCTTCGGAAGTTCAAATCGGACGGCGTGCCCCCGAAAGGCACAGTCTATGTCCGCTGGGTCTTTGTCGAACGGACTGAGCTGATCGCCGAGTCACAACTCGAACTGCTACATCGATCATTGTTCATCGGCGACATTGTAAACAGGAAAGCAGAGGATTCACTGAGTGGCGTGGTACTGAACGTCCATACGACATGTTCTCTTCAGCCCATGGGGAAAGCTGTTGTGAACTCAAACAACGGTTCGCTTCTGTCACTTTTACCTTTCGAGCACACAGGGGACGTTTTGGTTCGCGTCGAAGATCGACCGGTCCCACTTATGGATATCCCAATATCTGAATTGACTTACGAGGAAGCTTTCTCTGAGGACGACCTGGTCACGTACAGAGGCTGGCTTGGTCGGGTCATGACCATGACGACCGCTCTCACCGTCCGCTTAACAGACAATGGCGTCGTGGAGGTCAGCGACGAGGTATGTGAGTTGCTGAGTGATCATCCAGACGTTGCCAGGGTTGGCGACATTGTCAAGACTACTAAGGGCAAACTGCGTACCGGTGTCTGGAAGTTTGGAAAGTACAACCCGAACACGCCTCCGATAGGCTCAGTGGTGTCGACCAGGGCTACCACTGTCGAGGTTATGTGGCTACAAGCAAGACTTGTTGGTACCGACAGATCGTTGGTGGAACCACCGAAAATCCTGGAACGCGACGAACTGGAATCTATGGATTTTCGAGTATACGACCGTAGCAAGAGACCTGCCAAGCTCAGCCAAGAGATGACAGTGTCTTACTCGGAGATCGAACCAAGCATCAGTCAACGTGTTCGCTTCCGGGATCTTACTGAAGCCGCTGCAAAATACAACGGCTCGACCTCCAATGGCTCAATCATGCGAATCCCCAGGCAAGATACGTTGGGATACGATATGAACGTGTTCGAAATCAAGACGGTTTCGGCAGACGTCACAGTCCAGTGGCAAGACTTGACGGTAACGCGAGAGAAAGCAGTGGAGCTCATTCCTGACGCTGCTATCGACGATTTGCACGCAGCATGGCCAGGAGAGATTGCACACTCACTGACCATGAAACCAAAATCACTAACGAACTCGCTGTATTCTCCCGAGAAAGTCGGAGTGGTCCAATGCGTGAAACCCGATGAGCGAATGGCGATGGTCAGATGGTGCCCTGCAGCCTCTGTCACATATTCCAAAGCCGCAGCAAATGCTGCAGACCCAGGAGCAATGCCACAAGAAGAACTCGTTGAGACTGTCGTTGCGATTGCTGATGGTCCGACCGAGGAGCTGAGTCTTTACGATGTCGACTGCCCGGCGGCACTGAATGTTCGAAGAGGTGACATCGTACTGATCACGTCGCCCGAGCTGTTCTCGAGCTTTGCGCCAGGCCCTTCAGACGGAAACTGGCTAGGTGAAGTGGTTGACACTTGGCTAGATGGTAGACTTCTGATTCGATTGGGTGCTGCAGATGTTGTTGAAGATGTCGCAGTGAGACGCGAGGATGTGGCCGTGGTGGTCCGCTCCGATGACACACACGCGATGGATGGTCTGCCCGGGGACGAGGAGCAAATGGAAGAAGATTCAGAACTTGATGATTCGGAAGAAAACGAATGGCTAAGCGACGACGAAGAACCACAGGCAACATATGTGGACGAGAACGGGGAGGCAATGGACCTCGACGACGTTGAGAACGAGGAATGGGAATCGGATGAGGGGGATGACGAAGTCGAAGTCGACGGTGGCAATGCGATGGAAGACGCCACCTCATCTGCACCAGATCAGCAAAGCTCATTCGTGCCTCAACCAACGCCACCAACAGAAGCCACTCTTCCTCGCGAGGAGACCAACGTGCCTGAGAGCTATGTCATTCTCGAGACTCCAGTGCCTGACGACCATCCTTACCGAGATCAGCCATCCACCTCCAACCCAACAGTTTTGAAGCGCACTCAAAAGGAACACAAGATTCTGCAATCTCCCGGCGCTCTCCCGGATGGAGTCTACGTGCGCACTTGGGAATCACGTCTGGACTTGTTCCGCGTCCTGTTTGTGGGACCAGAAGAGACGCCGTACGCGCGTGCTCCCTTCATCATGGACTTCTGCCTTCCGACCGACTATCCTCAAGCGCCACCGATGGCTTTCTTCCACTCTTGGCTTGGCGAGAGTGGCATGGGGGGCTTAGGCAGAGTAAACCCCAATCTCTACGAGGACGGCAAGATTTGCTTGAGTTTACTGGGCACCTGGGATGGTGATAAGGCGGAAGCCTGGAGCCCAGTGAAGAGCACATTACTGCAGGTCATTGTGTCCTTGTTGGGCCTTGTTCTTGTGCAAGAGCCTTACTTCAACGAAGCCGGATACGAGCCACTAGCCGGGTCGGCGTCAAGCAAGAGACCGAGCGCTTTGTACAATGAACGGACTTTTCTACGCTCGAGCAGTTTCTTGATCTCTGCTATCGTGGCTGTCAAGGAGAACACTGCTTTGCCGGGTCTGCAAGGACTGGAGGACGAAGTGAGATGGCTGTACACGCATCCGGATGGGCCGAAGTTGCTAAGCTTGGCTTCCAACAGAGTAGAGGAGGTGCTGCAACGGAGTGAGATGGATGAAAAGGCGGAGCCGGACGGAGCTACCATCATGAGCAAGGGAGCTTGCATCCCGCTTAGAAGAGTCTTGAATCGCCTGAGGACTCTCAAAGACCAATGATGGACTTGTAAAAATCAATGAAGCCGCGCGCTTATCTGTGCAGCTTATTGTTTTCCACTCAAGATACTCTTTTTTTGTTTTTCCAAACAATCTTTCATTTCCACGCACACATGACTACCAACCTCTTTGCCCTACTGTCCCACCACACCGCTTTCTGGGAGGCTGGCTCCCCGTCTGCACGCAGCCCTGCAGCCGACAACGCAGGGTCCCGCATCTGAACCACTCGAACAACAATTCATGTGGCGCACAGCAAGCGAGCCTTGCAACCTGGATACTCACAATGTCACAATTATCTACGCCGCAGACAAACTTTAGCCCGATTCACAGTCCCGTCGGAACTAGCACCTTGCTGAAGACAGAGAGTAGGTACATTGCTTCTCCTCTGAATTCCTGTAACACTTCAAAGACGGAAACAAGACTGCACAATCAGCACCCTCATGCCATCTCGCCGATCGAGTCTCTCCGCTTCCCGAGGCGAAGAGTCCACGGAAAACGAGTTGCTGGGCCCGGCCCAGTGTGCAGCACATGTCACATCCCGTCTGTTGTGCAATGGTAGTGCCACCTCGTCAGCTACTGCTTGCGATGGCTCGCATGCACTTGGTACGCCGGGTGTGCGACTTTGCGCGATTCACCCGTGCCGCCGCCATCACAGTCTCTGGCTACGCGTGGTATCCTCGCGCGGTGATAGAGGCCGGTCCATGAGAAAGATAACCCGCTTCACTGGCCTCGCACCCACCGGGTAGTACGCCCATGTGTGTATGGATCCCGTTCCTGTGATCGCCCTCCTGTCCACTCCCCGTCCTGTTTTTCTGCATTGTTGCAACGCTTCACTGCACCACAATCAGAGCAACGGACTCACCGCGCTCCACACAGCAAATCACTCTCCCATCGCTTCACACAGAATACAGGACACCACACCACACAGCGAACCACTAGCTCCATTCTCAAACAAGCAACCCAATAGAGGCTGGCGGCCATTCACCACCTGCGCTCTGCTCCAAACCACGACCTGTAACGCAGGGGGTCTTGCCAGTCCGTTTGGGATCATGGGCACGCGCGGAATCGCCCAAGTCGCGCCCACAGCTGGTCAAATTGCTCTCAACGCATACATCTACGGCTATGGAGGTCATTCTCTCGTCACGCCCCATACTGCGCTGAAACAGCTCTGGTGGACGGACGATCGCATCGATGCGAAAGTCACGAGAGCATTCGTGGTGTCCAAGCTGCGAGGCGAAGAACGCGGGTTCCTCGACCGGCCACTCGCATTTGGAGAAGGGTTGACCGACGATACTTATATGGAGTGGATCCTCGAAAGAGCAAAGCGGCTCTTCTTGATCTTGACCGAGATCGGCGTGCCTGACCAGATTTTTGGTTGCATCGATGACTCGTGGGACGACGATGACCTTCCCGTACCTCTGGAGAATGTACAAAGTCTAGAGTTGGCGTACGAGGAGGACGAAGCGCTCAACAAAAAGTTCTACGACATGCAATTCGTGTACCTCTTGCGTGAGTTACAGCGGGGAGCGCACATTGATTACGGGCGCAAAGAGCACATACCAATGGAGTATGTCAACACACTTCCGCCTGCTGTCAGTCTGCAAGCGTGGGATCGCGTGCATTTTCCGGAACGACCTGACGAGATCTTTGTGCGGCGCAAGTTCCCGTTGAACGATAAAGAGACAGGACTGAAGCATCACAAGGCTTTCCTGAAAGATGTCCGCAAAGCTCAGTCTCTTTGCCATGAGCATGTGGCAAGTGCCTGGGCTACATACACTTCCGAAAATTCGGGCTTTGTGCTCTCTGACTTCGTCTCTGAGCATACACTCCGGACCTTCATCGATCACCGCACTCCGATGCAATTTGTCCGTGTCCCTCTGCACGAACGTCCGACGATCCTCCTTGAATGGATGCATTGCCTCGCAGACGCCCTAGCATTCATGCATAATCATGGAAGTGCGCATACAGCTATCCGACCCTCCAACATCCTGATCGATCGTGGCAATCGCATAGCTTTTGCAGAAGTCGGCAGCCTGCGCACTTTTCAGCAAGGCAAAAAGGCAAGTAAAGCAGAAGCGTACGATTACGCTGCGCCAGAGTCACAGATATGCCGCGATTCAGTGATTGTAGTGTCCAGTCCTCCCATCAGCAGCAAAGGTGCCTTTTCAAGGATTCGCAAGATGAGCAGTGGTGCAAGTTCGTCCTCTTCCAATCCATCATCCTCTACGGGCAGCAGCACGAGAAGCAACAGCTTCTGCGCAACAGCCAACACCACCCCAGTAACGCCATCTTTCTCCCGCCGAAGCAACAGTATCACATCTTTAGCAAGCACCATCTCACCCTTCCGCAACTTTTCTCGCCACTTGAGCTCGCCTACCTCACCATTCGCACCCTCGATTAGCATGAACCCTCCACCATCACCAACAAGCACAATAACCTCTCGCGTCCTACCCAAACCTACCGTCCTCGACCCATCCACACTCCGCGACCTACCAATGGCCACCCCAGAAATGTCCGACATCTTCTCCCTAGCATGCATTTACCTCGACCTCCTCACCTTCCTCCTCCGCGGCAAAACAACAGACTTCGTCAAATTCCGCTCGCAATGCTCCACCCCAACCCACTCCTACGACTCGCAAACGAGTGGCAATCTAGCCAGCTCCAAAACCTCAATCTACAGCAACAGCAATAGCAACAACAACAGCCCGCCCCAACAGCAATCCCGCTCGAGAGCCCACAAACCCCGCCCAGACGCCTCTTTCCACGCCCTCGACCCTTCGCGCTTAGACGCCTGGCTCTCCCACTTGCGAGCAGAGAGTAGCAAGCGCCCCGAGGCGATCTTCCGCTGCGTGCCTGAGCTGCTGCGTTTGTGCAAGCGGATGATGGCGCAGAATGCTACCGTGCGGCCTACGGCGCTGCAAGTGCGCGATGTCGTGCAGGTTGTCTTGGAGGCGGACGGGAATGGGAATACGAGGAGGTTGTGCTGTGCTGGAAGGGTTTGGGATGCGGAGGGTTTGGGATTGGCTGATTTGGGGGTTTCTTCTGGTGGGGTTGGTGGGAGTGCGAAAAGGGAACGCGAGAGGGTGCAGAGTTGTTTGATGGGGCTTGCGCAGGGGCAGGATGGGAGGGCTAGTGCGCTTTCGCAGAGGGGAGGGTATGGGTTTGGGGACGAAAGTGGGGGACAGGAAGAAGAAGAGGAGGCGGAGGGTGGCGCGGCAGAGGCTCCAGATGTTCCAAGAGAGAGGAGGACAGGCAGTTTCTCGGGTTCCATGTCCAAAGGGTGGAAGAAGGCTTTCGGGCGGATGAGGTGATGTTGTGGTGAAGGTGGTTCGACGAATTAACGATTGACATGTGTGTGGATACCCCTTGGTGAAAAGGAAGGACTGTGTGGTCTTTGTACGGCCGGGTAGTAATATTATAACTAAAAGATAGGATTGGTCGACTTACGCGAGTATCGAAGGACTTTAGGCATGTAGCTATGTTATATAGAATCATTCGGGCATAACAACAGCAGAAGGACAAAAATGGGTCAGACCGCGATTAATCTATCCCCAGCATTTCCTCCGCATGTATTTGTATGGCTAGATATCAATCTATACTGCTTCCTCGAACCACTGGACATGGCATGCAAAGTAGCAGTCAGTCCCACGGACCGACGAGCACGTGAACCACCGTCTGACAATTTGCAGTATACTAACAACAAAACCACCGCAATACTTGGTACGGGTGCACCCCTCATCCTCAAACTCACCTACATGTACCCATCACCACAGATACAGCAACAATTAACCGGACCAAACCACACGCATTCAGCATTCATCCAAACGAACACCTACCTGCCTGCCTGCCTGCCTTACCGCTTCGCCGGTGAACCAAAACCGTCCTCCGGGTCAAACTTGATTGAATCTTACAAGTCCCGAGAGGCGTCTGACATGCCTTGCCTTACATACAGATAGGTTTCCCCCCCATTCCATGCCGGTACTACATCCACCATCACTCATAAAACCCAATTTATCCAGCCATTGGGAACTCCAACCGGTGCGCAGTACACGTACCGGCGTCTACCAGACATGGCAACCTTGAAGTCAAGACCAGGATACGACATGCATCACTTTACATGTATAGGCAACCACCACCCACGCATGGTCGGCTCCAGTCGTTCGGGAACCATGCTATGCCGTCAGCTCCTCAGGGCAGGCGGCAAAATGTCTGATTGGCGCCAGAGGGGTGAATGTGGCGGCCATTAGTGACTTGTACTACTACCACTTGTATGTAGCATGCACATAGTGTCAAAAGCTATCACACCGTTCGCCGTTCACAAGCACGCAAGCAACATGCTGGTGTGGAAATCTGGGGGAGGAACTGGAAATTCTGGACGGCGTTTCGTGGTGGCGTTTCTTTGGTTTTTCGGTGGCGCTTGGAGGCGTTCGTTTTCTAGTTTGGAAATTTAAGATGAGGTAGCTTGGCTGGCAGTTGGAAGTTGGAGGAGATTATTGTTGTACTCTATGTGTAGGTACCCTACACAGCTATCTATCTGTTGTGCTTGCTGCTCCGCGGAGCGCCAAGTGTAAAGTCTAGACTCTTTTTGAGGCTTGGAGGCCTTGGATGTGCTGTTGTTGTTGTCTACACACGATGAACTGGTACATTGAGGCAAACGTACATGTTTGTCGTGATAGCTGCGATGTGCTGTCACCCGTCATGAGATTATCTACAGCGCATGTGTGAGCACAGCGCGTGAGAGCGACGACAACAACTCCAACCTCATCCGAAGGAACCGAATATTTGCCAACTCCGAGCTAGGGCTGGCCGAGTTAGCAACACGCACGGCTTCGGACCGGATGAAACGACCTTGGTGGATATTTTTTTTTCTCTTGTCTGCGAAGTCTTCGAACGGTCTAGACGTCGGACGTCCACGGGGCGCACTCACACGGATTGTTGTTATGTTGGTAGTTGGGTGGAGCGCATGCATGCATCACACATGGGTATCTTGCATATTATGGGTTCTCTTGTCATGACCATGTCGTGTCACCTGTAGCCTGTAGGTTGTCACAGCAAACGACTGGGGCGAAGACAGGCGACAGGCGGCATGGCGGGGCTGCAACGAGAATAATGTGAGTGGTCTGCAGAGAGAGGAAGATGCGGTGAAGAGAAGATGCTGTCGGGGGAGATGATGTGATTTGGTACGTACTCTCCCCCTCTCTTCTCTCTGAGGATTGCACATGTGAGCAGGACTGCCGACAGAGTGGTCTGATATACCCCCCAGCACCGGGGTAGCCACCGAGATCTTGCTTCTTCCTGTCTCACCTCACGTGTCTTGTGCTGTCTTACCCGACCTGTGTTCTCTATCTCTACCTACAATCTACATACATTATTGCATACAGTAACTTCTGTAGCGATCCTCCCACCGCCTCTTGCAAACCGGCAAGCCGCATGGGAGCTAGGTAAGGATATGCAATATTCATCAATCAATTCAAGGCTTGCCGGCTCGCGGGAACACTGCCGGGACATCATTTCTTCATCAAGCTACTGTACCGCGGTCGGGATCCACTTGATTGACTCCAACCCAAGTGGCCCTTCCAGAAACGCTCCATCGATTCGCACCAGGAGGCAGGACGAGGCATGGCAATCTTTGTGCCCGCCACCGCCAGATCTTTTTCGTTTGCCTCCGCCTCCGCCGTCTCCATCCCACATCTCTCGCTCATCGTATACATCGCCATCGCCAGGCGCACGTGTGCCGCCGAGATAGCACCTTCGCGGAGGGAGAGCGCCCCATCTTCACATGCCGATTATTGTATATGGCTGGCGGACCGCGTTCGGATAATCGAATTATCGTGGTACTCTCCGATGATACAGTAGTATGGCCCCATTCTCTGCCGCGACTGTCAACATCCGTCATAATGTCTTGTCGGTACCTCGATGGAAAGTGACAGCCGGCCGGTGCCTTTGATCAGTCTCTTCCACTCTATACCAGCGTATCAATCTCTGACAGGCCTGACCATGGACCGGAGGCGTCGGATGAGACAGCCGTATAGACCGACGGGAGTGCGCTGCGGTACATAGTACTGTAACATGGTATGTAGGCAAGATGCGCGTGACACTGACCGCGGCTCAAGCACGTGTGGGACGCGCGGGCTATCAAGCTTAACCTGCGATCAATAAGCGCTTGCGCCCAAAGATTAGCGCCCGGCGACCTGGTCAGCAGCAGCTAGCAGCAGAGAGGTAGAGGAGCAACTGAGGGAGATATGAAATGAGTATCCTGGAGGTCGTGTCCGTGTTGGTATGCGATCGATGGTGCTGCTGTTACTCCTCCTCACTCCCCTTCAAGTAACTTGGCCACATCCCACTACCTACACATAACATTTTTCTTCCAAACCAACACCACCCTTCACTTCATAGCACTACTCACACTGGTGCCGGTTAGCCTCGTCTCGTGCCGGCGCAACAAACACTCACAGGGCCCTCCCTCTGACCCACTTCGACAAACTACCCACCGACTACCGACTCTCCGACAACACGCTCAGGGTCGAGAGCGCGCACGAGGCAGTTCGGTCCTACCTCGTCGTTCGCCTCCGCCCAGTTTTCTGGCGCAGGAATCATCGCAAGACTACTACTAGAGAAAGGAATGCCCACGACCGTCTGATCGAGGATGGACCGAAGAGTAGTGGACGCTTCCCCCACGCCGCCGTCGTCGTCTGCGAACCACAATAATCCTAATAATCTCACCGCAACTACCACCACTACTCCTCCCACCGTGGAGACGGATACGAACATGCCCGCAGCTATGCATCTCCAAACTACTACTCCATCAAATTACTCAATACCCCACGGGTCTCCATTGTTCGAAATCACCCCCGAAGACGTGGAGACTCTCGCCCACAGTGGCGGGTTCGCCATCCTTCGTGACCATCTCGCCGAATATTACAACTACGAGTGAGTTTGCAGATCACCCATCGAAAAAATCAAGTCGAAAAGAAATCAACAACTGACCCCCAATTCCCAGCTTCTGCGACGCCCACAACGACCCCCTCCAAATCCCCCACCACACCCTCCACCGCGACATCCTGCACGCCCTGCTCGTCCCGGTGATCGAACTCTACGACAAAGCCGAATCCACCGCCTACCACTTCACCCGCTCCTCCAACCCGGCCGACCACGAATACGCCTACACCTCGTCCGCCCGCGCCGCTTTCCTCTGGCTGCAGTGCTTCCTCGACCGCGAGCGCGACTGGTCCTACACCCGCGGCTGCCCCGGCTGCGTCGTAGCCCACACGCTGGATTCCGAATTCACCATCCGCCTGCTGTACGCCGCCTGCTTGCTCTCGGACGTGCACTACCCATTCACCCTCGACGGCCCAACACTGCCTAGCTTCATCTTCTACCTAACGAGTCTGCGCCGCGCGCTGGAAGCAGACGAACTCTGGGGTCTGGATTACTTCGAGAGCGTCGCGCCGAAAGCAGCCGTCACGCGCAACGGCATCGAGGAGTTGATCCACCAGTGTCTGGAGCTGGACGCCGTGTTGTCTGCTCCCACGACTCCCGCGAGCAACGAGGCGCTTTCGCCGAGCATCTCGCCTGTCCTGGCTCCCATAGGCGGCACGCCGGGGATGATGCGGGTCAAGCGCAGCAAGATGGCGAAGCAGCAGCAGAGGCTGAAGGTCGAGGAGGAAAAGTGGGTGGAGGAGATGATGCGGTGCATGAACTCGCTGCAGCTGGCGAGTTTGGAAGCGGCGGCGAACTTGGACCTTAATGTTGGGCCGGAGAGTTTGGATTCGGTTGGGTCGCTGGATTCCGGGGTGGCGATTGTGGGCGGCAAGGGGGCCGAGAGGGTGGCGGTTGCTGTCAACGAGGTCGTGCCGGTTGATTGAAAGCGGATCTTCTGGGTGTGACTGAGATTGGGGGGGGGGGGGAACGGAGTTTTCCTCGATCTCGGTCAACGACTGAAAATCACG
>Ga0265780_10001477_pt1 | contig 33008 bp, 30 predicted proteins | sample P1T30metagenome_FD_192432 | JGI IMG/M metagenome (GOLD analysis project Ga0265780, IMG submission 192432) | Plant litter microbial communities from East Loma Ridge, Irvine, California - P1 T30 | ecosystem: Environmental > Terrestrial > Plant litter > Unclassified | place: USA: California...
CTGCGCAAGAAATGCTGCATGTCGCTAGCTCTTCGATAAGTGCCCCAATTCTTGAACGGAGTAATTTCAGACACAAACATCCACAAGACAACTGCTTGAAGTCAACATAAGGTTGTCATGCTGGCGCCACAACTCGCAGAGGTACGCGGATTTCCAGTCAGCTTCGCCGTATCTGCGACAATCCTTCGCGAGTACGTCCCCGCATCATCAGCTGCTGCCTAATAAGCTTGATGCGGCCTTGTGCGCATCCACCTCTCCAAATCACAGGTGAGAAGTTCAGCGACTACATTTGCCCATATTGCTCCCTTGCTCACTCGAGAAAAATTGGTGCAATATGTGCAACTATACGTATAGCCTTCTTTTCGCTTGTCTTCAACTGTTCGTATCCGTCCGCACTTCTAGCAGTCGCTCAGAGGTACACAGCCCGAATCACCTTTTCAACGCTATTCACTCGTCCGCGCGACAATGGGGATCAAGCCTCAATCACAACGGGATGTCATTCTTCCTCGCTAGTGTGCCGGCCGGAACACAGCTTTATCATGGAACTTACACAACGGAGACAGTCAAAGGGTATGAATGGCTCGCATTCGAGCCCGAGCATGCGATGATATTCGCTTACCCAAGGGGGCCTGTTGAGCATACGCCAGTGCATGATGCTAGTACTGGCGAGAAAGAAGACTCGGACCTTTCGGTGTGGTTGTGGGAGGAAACAATGAGAAGACGGCAGTTGTCTCACAGGGCATTGGTGGAGTCGGTACATGACGAAAAAGTGCCTCCACACCAGGAGCCATTATATGCGAGACAGCTATACCTTTCAAAAGCCCGTGCATCAGCTTCAAGGGACGACGTTGCTCCTCTCCAGTCATCGGCATTGTTTTCTCGCCCAAGCCGTGAAGAACAGCAACCACTTGAACGACAAAAGTTGGGCTCTGACGCGAAACCTGGCTATCTACATACGTATAGCCCTAAACATGACCTTCGGCTGCTCTATATCGATGGGCTCTCTGCAGGCAAGACATCAAACGGCACTCTCGACAGTCAAGATATGGTCCTTCTCAACATGTCATCATCGGATTTGCATGGTCCAATGGGTGGGGACTACGAGCGTGCGAAGCGTATGTGCAACCTCATTTCAACACTATGGCAAGATAAGATTGACGGTGTCATACGCATGGAGGGTGGCTTTGAGATCATTCTCTGCGATTTTGAGAAGCATCTTCGGAAGACCGATGTCTTGGCTGTCACGACTCATGAACGGTCAAATGGTAGCCTTAGTGGATGGTCATACATGAAGGCAATAACCGAGCGATACGATGGCATCGGCGGCGAAAGAATTACCTTGGACTATGACGACTTTGTAAGCGTCTTCGCGTATCCAGACATCGGAGGATTGTTCAACAATGATGTCCAATCAGACTACGCCATGCCTCGTTTGCAGCCGCCCGAGAATGTGAGCGCGGAACAGCTATGTCGAATCAAGGAGGACGTTACCAAGTTGATATTGCGCAAGAACTGGGACACGAAGATGACCACCACGAACTGGCAAGCGGTTGCAGATAATATCATGAAGCGCTATAGCAAGCCTCTACACCACTTGCACACAAGCACTCAACTACGTGAAGACAAAGTCTTATTCCAGGAGTATCTTGCCAAATTGCTACATCCATTTTTCGATCACCCAGCTCGAAATGCAACCCTAGAAACGCAACGTTGCGTGAGCCAACATGTACCGGTCCCAGACTTCAACGAAACTCTCGCACATCGAACGGTATACAGTATAGCGCATCACATGTGCAGTGTACTCTTCACATCCTTACATACAGTCGCAGCATCTGCCTCCCAAGCATTGTCTACAAGTGATCATGCCCTCGAACTCATTGATGACTTGGTCGATTACTTGCAGTGGACCACTTGGAAAAGATGCGGTCCATGCTCCGACGAGGAAGTGTGCTACATTCCCATATGGCCCATGGGCAACCACGAAGATCATCTGAGGCCACGGTGCAGGAAGGAAGAGGACGCTAGGGGTAGACTGGACTACTGGGGCAGATACTGGTAGTGATCCACTTGGGTAGAATGTCACACGGAGATGGGCGACTAGCTTGGGCAAGGATCGAAGGAGAACTGCGCATGCAAACTTCCTTTGCCTAACTAGTAACTATGTGACTTGCCCATCGCATGTCAGTCAGGGAAACTTTGGCGAAAGTGCTTACTGGCGCAACTGAAGTAGCTTCCTCTGGCAGCTAAGAACCACTTCCCCATCGCCCAAGCATTATTGTGACGACCAAGTCCGTGACGACTAAACAGTGGCGTGTCGATTGAACGGCGAGTCACTGATGCCAGGTACCAACTCCTGCTCGATGAGGTCCGTTCGCGGCTGTCAGCCTTGTCCCGAAATATGATCCCAGTCCCCACGCTCGGGCAGCCTCCGCCCGCAGTATGCGCCCAAACGTTCCGACTGTCTTGGCCTCGATGTACATCCGTGCAGTGCGTCTCAGAGTGCGCTTTCGCGACGAACTCAACATCTGCACGTCCGCCGCGAGATCATCAGCGCCAGTGTCGAGAGCTCGAGTCGCTCAATTGCATTTCACGCAGGTCCGCACTAGAATGCCGATCTTTGTCTCACCGACTAGAACACTCTTTCTTAGATCGTCGCAGCGGTAACAGCGCGTAGACTACGCCGATTGTAAGCCGCACGGCGTCGGCACTGCTGCCGTCAAACCCACGAAGTCGGCGCCCCAGTGCAGCGAACTGGGTACCACTAATGGGGAGATCGGCGACCTTGCACAGGCAATCCTTGTCGAGAAGTGATTGGTTTCTTGAGCAACCAAACAGCAAGAGCAGACAAACGGCATGGTGACTTAACTCTCTCACAAAGTCGGAGTGCGAACGAGGACGCAAGTCTGCAAGAGGGAAAGGACATCGGACGGATGAGAAGAGATCGAAATCGGGGGACTGTGAAGTGAGATGAGCATGCGGACACTTTCTAGCGCTCATGTCTGCAGCCACCTACGCTAATGTAGCGCATGCACGTTCTTTCCAGTGTGATGGCGGAGAGACCGATGCATACCACCGGTACCCGGCCCACGACCAAAGGGGCGCTCCGATGACATGATGGACGGGTAGTCTACATGTCACTGTCCATGGCCAGAGAACAATCGCTCGTTGTAAACGTCTTACTAAACTTGCTCACACGAGAAATTTGGAACTCCGTTCTTCAAGGTTAGTGATTCGATGACATGAAAGCGCACACGTCGTGAACGCCAGCCCCCTTAGTTGCTTCTCTCGCATCTCGCAGCTCGTTCCGATTTGCTGATTGTAGCCTCAACGGCCAACGCCGAGTTCCGTGCCCGTCATCTCGGAGCCAACATCTCGGAGACAACACAGCTTGGAAAGCCCCGTTCTCCGGAGCGTGGCTCCAAGCATAATGTGGCTTGAGTACTCTGCGTTCTTGTCTACTAGGTATTAAACTGGATCGCATCGAAGTTGTTTCGAAATCAGTACCTTGTGACTGCGGTGTGAGCAAAGTCCCGATGCGAGGCAAGGAAGTTGGATTGTGAAGAAGCGAATGAGACATGTCAAAAAAGGTTCACTCAATTCTTATAGAGCGTGATCGCGTTAGTAGGAGCATTTGAACTGTATAGAGCGAAACGACATGTACATTCGTCGCCTCCGTCAAGCCTCTCGTTTCTCTACTCGATTCTCAATACTTCCTATTCTCAATCTCGATCATCGCTCCATCTAACCTCTCCTTCTCCACCCTTATCCTGTCAATTTCCTCTTTTCGCTCTCTCTCGAGCAATATCCGCTTTTTGCGCCATGAGCCGCTCGAGCCGAGCCTCTCCACCCCGGTAGGGCCTGGGGACTACAATGGCTGGACCGACGTCAGCCGGTACTGTATTGCGAGTGTACTGCGTTGACGGACTTAGATCCGAAGGTGCGCGGTCGGGCTGTGCCAGTCCGTGTGTGTGTTACTGGCATCTGTTTGGCCAGCCTGCTCCAAGCTCTTACTGAGCAGACTGTTATGTGCTCGATGCATAGTGGTGGGCATAGAGAGGCGCAGGAGAGGACGTGACTGGTGGCAAGATAGCTATAGTCGTACTATCAAGTTGCGGCTTAGATGGGTTGTGGGCGTCTCATATGCGTACCATCAGTCCTGAGTGAGCTATCACCAGGTCAGGTTGATCATCGCTTGTCTCGATTAGATGTGTTGCTTATTTCTTCCTGCACCACAGGAAAAACAGCGATCCCATCGGTAGTAAGACTGCGACTGGAATAACGAAATGAACGGCGATCCTCGCTCCCATTGAGAGGCCGTTGCTTAGCATCGCGTTGGCCGTTGCAGTTGGTGATGTCGAGGTGGTGGCAGTCGAAGCCACGAAGGTCGAACGCAGACTATCAGTTGTAGGTCCTAGCGTAGAACATCCTACGGAAAAAGCTGATGTTCCAATATCGGATGATGGAGAGGCTATTACCCAGATAGCTGCATGTGGCCCGCTTCATCCAGGATGGCCAGGAATGTCGTTGCCCAGGTCGTTATCAGGCGTATTGATGACCGACCAGAAGCCATAGATGACGGCAACGAAAATGATAACCACAAATGCCTGTCCAAACCATTCTGGCCACGTCCTATCGGTGGCCTCCACCTCGCTGCTGGCTATGGAAGATTCGTCTCGCTCGGTGTATGCTTGAAATGCGCCGTAGTCTCGCGGTGCGCCGACAAGTAGGGGCGCAGTCGCTGAGCGTGTGGCATCGTCGTAGGATGGCGGCGGGTAGTCGGGTAGTGGGTCATTTGGCGAGTACTGGTGGTGGTGATGGTGGTCGACAGGAGGGGTTGGAGGAGGGGGCGGCTCGGCCTACATGGTCAGCTGTATTCTTACAAATATCACATTGGCATACCGGCGCAGTGTCGTGCATCGTATGTGAAGAAGTGTTGCAGTGTTGCACCGCAATGTTGGAGCAGTCGCGTACTGGCATGTGATGACGAAGATTGACGCGCTTGGACCCTGGGTTGCCAAAGCATTCGTGTCTCCATGCCCGAGTCCATGTCAAAGAGCTCAGCGCGCAGGCAGCAGAGATTCACACCAGCACCTGTAATATACAGAATGTCCACTACTCCGTCACAACCACACGGACACTGCATACCTCACATAACACAGCATGTCCGCCGATCCCACTGCTAACTTGCAGCTCTTCTCACCTCCGGGGTCTGGCCGCTCTAGTCCTGCACCACGAGCCACGCGCAATGCTGCAGAAGACTGTATGCCGAATACGCCAATCATGGTACTATGAGATGATACTGACATCGGTCAGCTCTGTACAAGAAAGACAAAGGCTTCCGAAGATATGCGGCCGGCGTGGAGCGCGCGCTTGCCCTTTGGGACACTGCCCAGCAGGAATGGGCAGACTACATTTCGTTCCTGGGAAGGCTGCTGAAGGTCAATTGCCCCCAAACGACTGCATTGTATGGCGCTCATGGTAGCATTGTAGGCCCTCCAAGCGCACCCTGCCGAAGTACCTGTAATACCACATAGCGAAAAGGTCGCATTGCGATTAGCGCAGTGCTTGAATCCAGCATTGCCCTCGGGTGTTCACCAGAAGGCCCTGGAAGTGTATGCCTACATTTTTGCGACCATTGGAGTATGATACAGTTTTCCCAGACGTGCTTGCCCCCAGCTGACAGGCCCAGAAAGATGCTCTGGCGCATGACCTTAGCATCTACTTCCCCGGTCTCGCCTCAGTGCCCTCATTCGCGTCGCTCTCCGTACGACCGCTATTCCTCGCCATTTTCGAGAACCACATACTGAAGCTGGACGCCTCAGCCCTCCGACCGGCACTCAAGGCGACGATCCTGTCGCTCCTGCCAGGTCTGGAGGATGAGACCAGCGAGGACTTTGAGCGCATGTTCTCTGCCCTGGATAAGCTGCGCAAAGCCATCGAAGAGCCCTCGAAAGAAGTCAATAACGACAACGAGTCGTCACACTTTTGGCAGTGTTTCTTCCTGGCTACAATCACAAATGCATCGCGGAGGCAGGGCGCACTTGCCTTTCTTGTGAGGCGCCTGCCCAAGTTCGGCCTCACCAGACGCCGCTCATCAACAAGGGCAGAAGAATCTGCTCCTACAACGTCATTATCTGCAGAGGCTGAGGCAGCCATATCCCCGGAGCCTGGCCTTCTCATTCGATGCTTCGAGTCAGGTCTCTCAGACCCTCAGCTGCTCATCCAGCGGGGCTTCCTTGATCTGCTCGTTACTCAATTGCCTTTGAATTCTCCAGTGCTGCAAGAGCACATAGGCAAATGCGACCTCGAGCGGCTTGTGACTGCTGCTGCGGGAGTCGTGTCGAGGAGGGATATGAGCCTGAACCGCCGACTTTGGGCTTGGTTCCTTGGACCTGAGCCGAACGCGACCGAGAGCAACGAACAGATCGCATCTCCTACCCGGGGTAAGCACGGCGATCGCGATCCCGCAACACTGCATGCGGCCTTCTTCTCTTGCTACGGTCTTGAGGCCTTGACTAGCAGCGTTTTGAAACTGATCAGACGACCTAGCAAGACTGCTGCCGAGCGAGCACGTCCTTTTAGGGTATGTCTTTCGCTCATGGACCGCTGGGAAGTTGGCGGTCTCATAGTGCCTGAGATATTCCTACCTGCGTTGCAAAGCGTCCAGTCGTATAGCGAAACGTCCACAAGAGAACAAACTGATGAGGTCCTGAGGAGTGCCAGTGCCTTCTTTGACGGCGTTGATAGTGGCCTGATTTGGGGCAAGCTGATACAACTGGTCACTTCAGCGGTAGAATCAGGAGGCTCGAATCAGCAGGAAGCGCTTGACAACCTGAAACTAGCCAAGTTCGTCCTCGCCCGCTTCAATCTCAAGGAAGAAGATATGATCATTCATCACATGCCTCTCATGGTACTGTCTACTCTTGCCACTCTGAATGCCACATCTCAGGACGCCAAGAGATCACCACTGCACATCACCATCGCTGGACTCGCCTTGGAAATTGCCGACTCTCTGTTACAAATACTGCCTGAGCGAGCAGTGTTGGCTGATAATATCCCACACCAACAAGCATCAGCTGCATCAGAGGTCCCCAGAGATGGGATCCTTCGGCGGCTCAAAGAGTTTTATGAAGAGAACCAGGGAAGCATCGATACCGTAGATCCGCCTTTTTCGCGGATTGAATTGGGCCAGTGCCTTTTGAGCCAGGCTGCACATATGTACATCGGGTCTCTGCAGCGCAACGTTGCCTCTCCTTCAACAGAGTTCCCCTCGAGGATATTGTCAAACCTCATCTTCAAGGTTCGGCAACTTGCAGCCTTGGATCAGTACGATTTGTCTGGTGCGTTCCGGGAACTAATCTCAGACTCGGAAGAAATGGCGCGGCCGACTTCTTTCGGTCGACTGAGCGCTGTCACGACTGTGCTCACGGCTCTCCAAACAACACATCCGTCTACGCCCTATGTGCCCATGTCGGACCTTCCCGAACTGGTACACCCACTTGTTGCCACTCTTTGGCAGTATCTCTCTCCCACGAAGCCCAAATATCATGTTGAAGCGACGCGTTGTTTACTGCAACTACACACCATCTCACCCACTAGTCGCATGGTCGAGGCCTCAGTAGCTTCTGTCATTGACAAGCAGTCATCACACAACTCTTCGATCAAGGGAAGCTACGACAGCAGTCGTCACTTTGCAATATTTTGGACACATACAATGCACGAGCTAAACGTGCAGTCGGAAAAGCGCGGCAATATGGCCCGCCGACCAAGCGGGCACTTGAAGCCAGCACCAGCTCTACCTCCTGGCGAGTACCATGCCATTTTGACTCGGCCACTACTGCTGCTCTTGGACACATTTCTAGAGCAGGGTACCGAGACGTATGCCTTCATAAGCAGGTGGCTACAGGATCTTCCAAGCTTGGCGCGAGTGTTTGACATTCTCGTCCTGCGTCTTCAGTCGCTACAGTGTTTGGCGTCCGACACCCAATCAGCTGTCACGGACAAGCCCAAGGGTATATCAGACATTTCACGCAAAGACGACAGCAAGGAGTGTCTCTATTATCTTCAGCACATCTCAAACGTCTTGAAAACTCCGTCGCAGCATGTGTGGTCAACGCTAGCTGAAACCCCGCTGTCATGGTCCGAGAATATGTCTTCACGCGCAACACTTCAAGAATGGCTCGTACAAACATGCCTGAAAGTCATGGCTCTCAGAATTAATGGGACTGCAACTGCCGAAGAGCCACACACCTATGAACTACATCGACTATCAGTATCCATCCTCTCCCAGATCTTTCAAAGTCCCTTCGCCACGCAATTGCGCGAGCTTGAGCTCGAGGTACCGTTAATGGAAAGAATCAAGACTGCACCGCCTTCGCTGCAGAGCCTGCTTCTAGCTGCAACATTATCTGCACTTCACTTGCGCCTCACGCGTCCACCGCTCGAGGCACCTCCTGAAGCTGAACTTAAAGTTCCCACTCAACCGTCACATCGATCTCGCCTGTCCCTTGCATTGACGAGGGAGTCAGAAGACATCGAGCCTCCACCAATCCCCCCACCTTCCCAGTTAATTGATTGTCTCAAGCACGGCTTCTCATCACCCAATAGTCGAATGATTCTTGACGACTGGGTGCAGTTCCTGATTGAGGTACTCCCACTCTTTGCAGATACCATTTTTCAGAGCCTATTGCCCCTTGTCGAGTGCTTTTGCAAGCAAATCGACATGTGCTTCGAGGAGCTCAAGTCGACCTTCTCCAAAGGGGAAACGACCATGGAGACGTCACCAGAGTCGACTTTGGTATCACTTATTAATGGGCTCGAGCAGGTCTTGGCCAAAGCTCATGATCGACTCACCATTCAGGAGACCAAGGCGTCAGCGAACAAATCACCTGAACAGCCGCAAGGGTTTTTCAGCAACGTTGTCTCAGGTGTCTTTACATCAGATACTGCTCAGACACGGACACCAACAGCCAATAGCCGCTTGACTGTCCTGCTATGCTTTCAGGACACCGTTCGGATTTGCTTCGCAATCTGGTCCTGGGGTGGCTACGGTCACCTCGCTAAGCAAGATGTCGCGTCAGCAGGGTCGTTTGCCTTTACGTCTCTGCGTATGCGCAATCGTGCCCGCCGAATTTTGGAGCACCTCTTCGCAGCTGAGGCGCTTGAATGTCTGGAAACGTTAGCAGTTCTGTGGACCAAGGCTGCAAAGGGCGATGACCAGGACATCTCCATCATGGGTCTACTCAACGTTCTCAATGGTTCAATTCCCAAGCATACAATACCCAACGTATTCAATGCCATTTATAGTCGCACGGACCCATCGGCACTGGACCCCAGTCGAGCATCTACACTCACATCCGATCTCTCTGATGCTGAGCTTGTCACCTTCCTGGTTGAATACACAAAATCACTGGAAGACGACGCCATGGACGAGATCTGGCAAGATTGTACGCTCTTCCTGCGCGACGTCCTTGCTAACCCCTTACCACATCGACAAATCCTGCCAACACTTCTCGAATTTGCTGCTGTGATTGGCCAGAAAGTTGACAACACCAATTTCGGAGAGCAGCGAAAGATGAGAAGGGAGCTTGCGGTAGGTGCTTATGTGTGATTGTTTACTCTGAGCTAAAGTCTGTTCGTAGGATATATTTACGAGGATCTTGACGGCGATCTCCACAACCCGTTCCTTGGGCTACGTCCAGGTCGCACCTCCAACACTTGTTGATGAGAAGCCATCTGCATCTACCAATGGCGCTCGGGCGCAACAACATGCATCTGATATCGTCGCCATACTCACGTCTATTGCGCCCAAGCTACCTTTAGTCCTCGTCGAGAACGATCGTGTGGTCAAAGTAGTATCAGACCTGTCGACATCAATCATAGGCCCAAGCTTCCGCGCCAAAATGTTCCCAGAGAACATCTCTAAGAGCATGCTGGACCTCTTGCAAGCCTTGACAAGGATCGCACAGAACAACAAGCTCTTGAAGAAGGACATTGCGGACGCTTTCAATGATGCTAAGTTTTTCAACACGCCTGTGGAATTGCTGAGAGAGTCGTGGCTACCCATCTTAGCACAATGGACGCAATCTGATAAAGAGCGTGTACCGGAGTACTTGGCGCGGATATCTGCTCCGACAACGGCTGGCATAATGTTTGGCGTCGGCGCCGCATCTGCACGTCAAGAAGCCGACCGCAAGACTCAAATGACTCTCCGACGTGTTGCGCTCCTGGTTCTCGCTAGTCCAGAAGATGCATATACTCCAAATGTCCCTTTCATCCTGGAAAAAGTGGTCGAGCTACTCACAGCAACGCCCGCAACATCACCCTCATCAACAACGCGAGCAGATGTGCTCATCTTACTGCGCGCCGTCATCCTGAAGACCTCGCCTGTCCATTTGGCGCCCCTATGGCCCGTCGCGAACGGCGAGCTAGCAGCGTCGCTGTCCTCTCTCCTTCCCAATGCCAGTAACAGCGAGCATTACAACAACGCCAGTATACTCCAAGCATGCAAACTCCTCGATGAGCTCGTTGTACTGGATCCAGATGATTTCCAGCTTTCCGAATGGCTCTTCCTCTGCGACACCATCGACGCGGTCTACAAACCGGCGACGCCTCCCATCCAGCTCTCGCTCACGGAAGAAATTAATGAAGTGCTATCACAGTCCGGCTCAGGTGCAGTGCCAATACCACCACTTAACGTAGATGTCGACGAACTGCCCAGCAGAAAACTGACGCTGGACCCGCTTATTTGGTCGCTGGAGGAAGAGGAGGGCGCGGCTGTGCTGGACATGGCAAGGGCTGAACTTGTTACCAGAGTGGTGAGACCGTTCTTGGGAAATCTGGCATTGAATGCTTTTGAGGCTAGGTATGGGGGCGGAGATGCAGATTGGCAGGGTATTTGGGAGAGTGTGGTGAGGGATGCTGGGAGTTAGGAAAGCGCGATATGGCTGGTAGAGGGAAAGTCCCTGCATTGAATACTCAGGTACGGCATGTCATTGACATGGCTGGCATCTGCACTCACCCCACGGATTACGCGCATGTCCAGACTCTCTGAACGGCGAGGTTGAATCATGCTCATTCACATTTGCGCAGTGTGTATATTGTGTACTAGCTGTGATCGCTTCTACCGTTTGGACTGACGTATGTTACTAAGATGATATGAGATCAACGTACCAGTTGTGCGCAGTCGCCGACCACATGGCCAGTCAATCATTCGTATGTGTTCTGGCCGCGCGACTTGTTTGGGCCCCAAATGCATTGCGCTACCATATCCTCAACTTCGGCGCCTCCGCACCAACGAAGAACACTCCGTCAACGAAACGGTCCGCTGCCGACTCCCGCTTATCGGAAACCGTGCTTCCCGCGTTGCATTGCGCAACGTCCCGTTGGTGATCTCACTGTCGTTGCGCCACTCGGCTTCGGGAATCTGGTGTTTGAATCTAGCCTCGCAATGTCTTTTGGTTCCTACTTTGGACGGTGCGAATCATGATGAGGAGGATTTGTGTGGTCCACGTCTGGCACCAAAGCGGCGTTCGCGATAGAAAGGGCGGAAAGAGCAGCTTCCGTACCTTGCGCCGTCAGACTTGTTGCGATGAACAACCCACGATGTAAGACGACTTGAGGGCTATATAGAACCTTCAGGTGTCTGCAGTTGTTTTGAGGTCAATCAACTCTTGCATATTGTTTACTTGACCGATTTTGTCATCAGACCTTTTCCGCTTCGTCACCCGAACCATGCCGCAGGACCAATACCGTTCAATGTCTTCAGCTGCCAAACAACAAGGTTATATCATAAAGAGGGACAGTATTCAGAAGCCCAAGACTTCTGCTCTGTCTTTGCTTCCCTACGGAGCTACTAGCGCAAGGTCAGCACGAGTCCTCAAAAACGTCACGAGCACGATGTTCAACCCCACACCATATGACCAAACCTCCCCCACACTTTGTCCACGAGCCCACGTCCACTCGCAAATCCAACGACCGGGCAACTTTCCAGCTATTGTCCGCCCACGCCCACATTCACCAGCTGCTGCCTGTCCAGCTGCCCCGCAACTAGCAACCCGTGAAGGCCATCACGTTGCACGAAATGACCTCCAGAATAAGATTAAGAAGGGCACTATCTGGCCAGGCTTCTACACGCCTGCTGCCAGAAAGGCTGTCAAGGCAGACAAGGAGCTTCGACGAGCTTACATTGCTGCACGCAGACCAACGCCCTTTGAACACTCTCCACAAGCCCTGAGCCAGGTGGAAGCTCAAGAAGAATCTCCTTTGCAGGTGACTGCTCCAGAGACTCCCGATCCCGTCTTGTCAACTGCGACTGCGACTGCGACTGCGAGCCAACCCATGGCCGCCGAAACGTCCAACAGTGCGACCGCAAAACCGTCAAAGACCAAGACCAAAAAGACGAAGAAACCTATCAACCCGTTCGGCGGAGACCAGCCAGTGTCAGTCAAACCCTTCAAGGTACACGTTGTCAAGCGCCGGGCAAGCGAGGTCTTCAATATGAACTTCAGCTTCGCCGCCCCGTCGCGCAGACGTGCCTGCGATCGCACCCCAGAGATCAGCCCCAGAACATCCTTTTCTTCTGGCTTCGACTTGCCCATTAACACACCCGACAAGCGCCAACGCATCGATTCCTCGGATACGCATCTCATCAAGTGGATTGTGCCGTTTCTCACCCGCTCGTTAGGAGATACGGAGAAAGTTGCTTCCGTGTCAGAGTCCCAAGATTCTTCGGTCGAAGATCAAGAGAGTCTTACATTTTCACCTGTGCCTGCCGAAAGTTCTGACACTGAAGTCGAAATCGACACCTGGGATAACGCGAACTTCTCAAACTACCCCTTTGTACACACTCGCACAGAAGCGCATCCTGGCCATCCCGTTGACTTCAGCGCCCGCGCAAACGAGATCTTTGGCCGTGCGTCCGTACCGAATGAAGCCGAGCCAGACTCTTACCACAAATACCTCTCCGAATCCCGGCGCAGCAAGTCCCTACCCGCTCCACGCATATGCTCGAGTCCCGCGCCAGAAACGAAATTCCACGGAAATCGCAACAACAAGGCATCACGAGTTCTCGGTTTCACATCAAAAGTCCTGAGCCGCAAGCGACCATGCACTCTTGAGAACCTCGGACGTACATTTAGCGAGAAGCCAACCATTGCGACCACGAGTTCGAATGCGAGCATTGCGTCTTCACGCACGGACAGCACGACCAACGATCCGAGTTCCAAACGGTTCTTGACGCATGTGCGGAAGAGCCTGGAGGTGCGTGCGTTGAAGAAAATGCAGGGCAAAGGGCGCACGGAGAGTGTGTTTGTGGATGAGCGGGAGACGGGGTGGTTTACGATGGGGGAGACGCCGTTATGACTGTGGGTCTTGACTGCGGTCAGTGTCATGCTTCTGGCGGGAGGTGACTGTTAGTTTTGTACTGCGCGTAGGCGCGGAGTGTGGGGAGATGCGAATGAGTTTGGCTGTTGTTGGAGGTTGCAATGGAGCAAGAGAGAGAGTGGGAGGGAGAGGTAAGGCCTTTGGACATTGGCCAGTCTGTCTCTCAAGAAATCCATCTATTCAGCTGTTTTGGCATTTTCGATGTAGTCCTTTCATCTATAGCATTTGTAATGGATACGAATTACTGAAGTTGGTTGCTTTTGCTATATGCACGTTCAACAGCCCCTGCAGCTGCTTCTTGTTCGATCCTGGGACCGAGGCTGATTTGGTCTCGTTGTTGAGTTTTCGTACGTTGAGATTGGTGTGAATAGAGCTGGATACAGCCAATGTGGCTGGAGTTATTGGAGAGTTATTTGGTTGCACATACTCACTCAAGAGTCGTGAGTGTAATCGCGATAGTCTGGGCAAACCGTGAAGGAGGGCGTGTGCTCGGACCACCACGCTAAAATGTTCGCTGGCACCTGCAGTCATCAACATCGGTCAAGACTTCCTTTACCACCTTCCTTACCACAATATTTTGACAAGACAATCCACCTTCAGGCATCATGGAACAAGACCGCGGACATACTCAGCCGGACATATCGCGTTTGCTTCAGCTTCCACGAGAAGTTCGCGACCTCATCCTTGAGCACGTCCTTGTCAGGGGTGTAATACCCATCGAATGCGCAGTCTCTAAGAGTCCACCTCCCAGAGGCGAGCATAGTCGACGAGAGCCGCGTGTGATTCCCGAGGAACTTTACCCCCTGAGGAGTTCGTGGGCTCACCGACGGGTCTGGTCCGTGCCAACGTTCGGTAGGTGCAAATGTACAAATCGATGGCAGACAATCGCTAATTTCGTTGTTCAACACTCGCAGATATTGGCGAGAGTAATGTTTCGAATTTTGACAGAAACATCCCAGATGTGCACATGACCTATCAGATCGGAAAGGCTGCCGGCAATGCGAATCTCGCGCTCTTGCGGGTCTGCAAGCAGACATATGCTGAAGCAAGTAAGATCTTCTACAGCCGGAACGTATTTAGCTTTGCATCGGACTTTCGCATCCCATCCGCTTTTACCTTCCTGTGCGACAGACCCGCCGCATCTCTTCTGCACATTAGATCCCTCGAGCTTGCTCTCACTGAGGCGACCAACATGAGCGGTACCGGACGAGCACACTACCCAGTGATCAACAGGTCAACGGACTCCTTCGTTCTACAGTTTGCGTATCAGTACTTCACCGAGCTGTGCACGTTGATGTCCACTTCCCGAATGCGGCTACGACAACTATACTTGACTTTGGAGACTCTATCGTACGCTCCTGTGGACAGCCTGAACACCTTCTGGGAGTGTATATTATGGGAGAAGGAGCGTATGAGAAGCGCACGACCATGGACACCTATCTGGCTCGACCCTTTGCTCCAAATCCAAGGGCTGGAATTACTGGAGATGCGATGGATTTCCACTCGACCGCAGTTGCTGCGCATGGAAGACACGGTGCTAGCCATCCAGCAAAACATGCTCAAAGGTTTCACGAGCCGACACGCAATTCACACGCAAACTGCGGGCGACGAACGTTTTGTACTGAAGTTTCAATTTCTACAACAAGACCCCGAGCATCCGGTTGATGGTTATCCCACCTACGATGATGTTTACCGAGACATCCACGGCAGCGTCGGACCACGCGAGGACTATCACGAGCAGAACGGTGATATTGCGCGTTTCAAGGATTCGCCCTACTGCATCGAGATATCACGAGATCTTGAAGTTGCATACGCAAGCTTGTTTGAGTTGAAAAGCGTGTAGCTTGAGGACTCTCTCTAGCATCAGCGATAAGGCCACCACCACGTGGTTTGTTTCAGTCATTGACTCGTCGGTCATATTCTTTATTGATAGCGTTTCTCCGCAACAAATAGCTATCGATTTGCGGAATCATTTCTTTACTGTAAGCAGGCCTGTCGATATGGGCCTGAAGTCCTAGAAAGTGATTCAAACTCCAGGCACCGTCTTGGCTTTTCGCACGATCGCTTAGGAGGGGACGCAATAGCACCGAAGTCAAGGCGGAACTACTTCCGTCGCGTCCTACGGGATATGGGCCACGCATTGCTACCCCGCAACACTGCAAGTGTAGCACCGAATGACCCCAATGGATTACATGCTTTCCAAACCGGTCTCTGACAATTTCCACAGCATAGTATTTGGCACAACCGAATTCCCCTCGCTTGGTCAGTGGACTTGGGAAGAGATGTGTTGGTGTTCTTCTACTTCGGTTCAAAGATCTGGCCCAAAGTACGCAGTACTGTGGAATCTTGACACCATCTATCTCGACCTTTGTCTTTCAGCGTTCAAGTGCTCACCACGCCCCGCTCGCACGATACTAGATCAGGCTCTGATCTTACCTAGAATGGCAGGGTCTTTCACCTTATCGAGCAAAAGACCTTAGCCTTCAAATGAGATCGCGATGAGTGGTTGGAATGTCCCCTCATGATCCTTCCCGCGGCTATGCTTGCGTGGTGGTAAGTCGCTAGTGTGCACCTAGATCTTCTAGTAACCGAGTTACCGAATCACCACGCCAGTAGCCATGTGGCATTGCGGCTGTCGATATAAAGCTGAAGATCGTTGTTAGACGTCAGTGCCACGCTGCGAGCACTTCTCGTTGTCACCCTGCTTGTGCCAGAGGCAAGCACCCTTGTTATTTTGACATTTGGTTGACAAGACTTCCTTGGGATCTGGACACGGCCCTTCAGAATGACTCGACTTGCCGAGCTCGTGCACAGCAAGCCCGCTGTTGCTGTGCTTGCATTGGCCACACATTATATTCTCCATAACGGCGAATGGGACAATGCGTTTCACATCGTCCTCGGCGCCTGGACCGTCGCCTTTGGAGGCTTGACTGTGGCAGAGTACCTGTACGGCTCGCACGCGAACACTTTGGGCAGTGTGGTGAGGACATCTATGGGGATTGCGCTCGTGTACTTTGGTGTCCTTTCCACCAGCATCCTACTCCACCGAGGATTCTTTCACCGTTTGCGGAATGTGAGCGTAGCAGATTTTACGCCCCGACTCATGCACTTACATGTTCTCAGATACCAGGCCCGGTTGCAGCTCGCTTCACTAAGTTCTACGGCGTCATCGCAGGTGTACTTCCGAGCTATCAATACTTCATGAAGACGGAAGAGTGGCACAAAGAGTACAATACGGATGTGATTCGGACTGGTCCGCGCGAAGTCAATGTGTACTCTGCAGATGCAATTCCGCTCATTCACGGACCGATGTCAAGATGTACGAAGGGACCGTGGTACTCCGGATCGGTAAGTACTATTCCTATGCAGAGTCCGTTAGTGCCATACACTGACTATTACCGCGACCATTTAGTCCCACATTGGTGGCGCATCGACTCAGACTACGCGTGACAAAGAGGAGCACAAGCGCCGCCGCAAGGTCTGGGATCACGCGCTCAACGTCAAAGCTCTACGGGACTACGAACCTCGACTCGACCGACATGCCCTCGCTTTGATGACGCAACTGAAAGATCAGGCTAAGCAGCCTTCGGTTCGCTTTACCAACTGGGCCAATTATTATTCGTTTGACGTGATGGGAGACGTGGGCTTCAGCCGGAGTTTTGGCATGGTCGAGAAAGGAGAGGAGGCCGATGTCATCAAGCTACTGCATGCAAGTATGGCACCTCTGAGCGTATTTAGTCACATCGATTGGGGCCTTAGCCTCGCGACAAGGACGGCTGCTGGTGCAAAAGCCTTGATTGATCATATTGATTGGACAAGCCGAGTGCTTGAGGAGAGAGCAAAGGTATGACAACTGCAGCACGTTGCTCGAATCATCTAATCTTGTCTTGTGTAGAAAACACCAGCAGAAAAGGACATCTTCTCCTGGCTGCTCGAGAAAGAGCCAAAAATAACACCCGAACTGAATGCCGACTCGAGGTTGTTGGTTGTGGCTGGTAGTGACACCACTGCGGCAACATTGGCTTGGATCGCATACGAACTGTGCAAGGACCCGAAAATCCAAGCCAAGCTTCGAAAGCAAATCGATGCGATCGAGCCATCTAAAGCGCACCTTGACGTGGCAGATGTCGGCGATTGCGCCTTTCTCGACGGTGTCATCAACGAGGCACTTCGTCTCCACCCAGCGGTACGGCTTCTTGAAAGCGCATGTTAGTCTGCAAACTGACTTTGTTCTTCAGGTACCATCAGGTGTTCAACGCGAAACCCCGCCCGAGGGCATTACGCTTCCGGAGTCCGGCATATACATACCAGGTCGCGTCATCATCTGGATGCCCATCTACACCATCCAACGCGATCCTCGCTACTTTGCCGAACCTCTGGAGTTTTTGCCCGAGCGTTGGACAGACGAGCAGCCTGAGAAAGTCATCGACAAACGCGCCTTCATGCCTTTCAGCACCGGCGTGTACAATTGCGTGGGGCAGAAACTGGCTATGTACGAACTGCGCAGCGTCACGGCGAATCTGATTAGACTGTTTGAGATGAGCTTTGCGGACGGTGAGGATGGAAAAGAGATCCGGGAGAAGAGTAGGGATTGCTTTACAACGAATGTGGGGAAGTTGGACGTCAAGCTTAAGCCGAGATATAAAGTCTAGGGCGATAGTGAATCTACGCAGGGTACGCATGTAGGTACCGCGACTTTCGCTCCTTGCTACCAGAGTCATCTGCCTTGTTGTCAGCTACGTGTAAAAACTGATGTGCTTATCTTCCATAACCACGCGAAGCGGCTGCCCAGAGAGTGCGCATCACCTTATCATGCCTTCGATCCGTCCCGCGTTTGCAGACCTAGTCCACCTCAACGAGCGTTTCCAATGCGGCCTTGTCCACTTTCGCCTGCGAAACTGCTGCCAGGACACTGCACAACTTCGCTCTCGCCTACGCAAGCTGCGGATCCTTCTCTATTCCCTCGCACAATGCACTCCTCTCGTTCTTTTGCGAATTCGATTGCACGGCGATCATGACTACAAAGGTACCTTTTTCGGCGGCACGAAGCCTTCGAGCTCTGATGCGACAAGTCTCATTTTAATATGCAATACCCAGCCAAAAGAAGTCCTGAAGAATTAATTGGCAGCTTCGATTGGAAGAAAGCGTTCTTCTCGAAAATGTGTGACGTCCGAAAAGGGGAGTGTGTTCCGAAAAGAGAAGAGCGCTCTGAAAATGGAAACCACGATGTGAACGACAACTTCGAACACCTTCGAATGTTCGAGGCAAAACTGATGGGGTGAAAGGCGTAATCTGAGTGCTCCAAAAGTACAGCTGCCTAACGCTACTCCATGGTTCTTTCACCAGTTCTCGCGCTCTGGACCCACAAAAGCACTCACCACCTAATCAATGGTCTCTCTCCCCACCCTACCAAGAGCCAAAAGCCCTTCATCCTCGCCGCTCTATCTCAACCACCGCTCTTATAGGTCTCAACATCAACTTGGAGCAACTGCTAGAATGTCAAACACTTCGTCACCACCCCAGCCGAACGGCATGAACCAAAACAGCCCCTGGACCTCAACACAAAACCACATGCTGCTCCGCCTCCGCGACAAGGACAAAGCTAGCTGGTCTGACATCGCCGCCACGATGGGGCGTAGTGTCACGGCTTGCCAAGGGCATTACTCCGGCTTGCACCAGGCGCAAGAAGGCTCCATGGTAGACTGGACAGCACCTCTCGACCACTACATCATCGAAGGCCGCCGCCGGTGTCTCTCAACTGCTGCAATAGCAAATGAGATGAGCCTAACCACTCACGCCGTTCAAGATCGCTGGTACGCGCTGATCCGCCAGCAACGTGTGCCCGAGGACGTGCTGGCTCTCTCGCGCCGCAAGGAAGAAGTCGTCTGGACGGAGGAGGAGGATCGTCAAGTTATGATTCTGTGGTTGAAAGGCCGTAATGACGACGAGATTGTCAAGCTGATCAAGTTCAAGAATAAGTCTGACGATGACGTGCGCCATAGGAGGATACGGCTCGTCAATGATCCCAGCCCTCTGTATATTAAGATGCTGGGTGTGAGCCGCGAGAAGACGAAGGTCAAGAACGGTCTGGAGAAGGCGCTGGGGAAGAACAAATATGACTGGATGTAAGGGGAAGGAGGTGATGAAAAGGGACGGGGAAAATGTAAGTCGCCAGCTATGGATAGGATTGGGCGACTGGACTGAGTTGGAGCATTTGCTCGATATGTAGAGCACATTTCACTGTACAACGCATGCGACGACTATGACCAGATAATTCGAATACAATTCACGGATTACAATCCATTCTCCATTCTTTCACTTGCAACTCGTGTCAACCACGTCTTCCTTCACTCATGCCGGCCACACACCTTCTCAATCATCTTCGATCGACGCTGCGTACACTCTCGACCTCTTGCAACACAAGCAAAAGTCCACATACTGCACCAGATCCCCTACATTACCGCACGCACCGCACCCTCCCTCCACATATCCTTCCCTCGCCTTTGCCAATCGCTCAAGTTCAATCTCTCTGCACCGAAAACATGTCCAGCGGCTATCACAAACACATCCTCGATGTCCAACACCACGCTCTGCCACCACTTCCTTTGCGCAACTTGTACAGACCGGCGCCCTAGCTCCACGGGCCATGATGACTTTACGGTCGAAATCGTGGCTCTCCAGCGCATACTGGGCGACGCGGCAGCCTTTGCACACCCGACACTCTGGTCGACCTTGTGGATGCGTCTCGCAGCTCCGCAATTCGCCCCAGTGCTGGAACATTCCGGGTAGCAGCTTCTGATCGCAGTCTACTTCGCGGTGTGCCGTCATTTTGGTGGTTTGGGCGTCCTGGCGGTTTAGGACTTGTCCGGCGAGGTGGACGAAGGCCTCCTCTTGCTTGTTTGCAGTCTCTTTTTCATTTCGGATCTTTTTCTCCCAGGCTTTGAGTACGTTTGGGTAATCGCGAGCTAGCTCCTCTTTGTCGATGAGGCGCGAATCTTCGCCAATGATGCCTGCTTCGGTGCTTTCAAAGCAGACGCGATAGCACTGCTCTGAGGCGTCTTCGATAATCGCTCGTGGGGTACGGTTGGTGGGTACATCGTATTGAGGGAGGTCGAAATCCTTGTTATTGATGTCGTCCATTGCTGTTGTGATGAGTTGTGACTTGGACAGGTGAAGAAAGCAGCTGACATAGACAAAGTTGAGTACCTGACTTCACCGCGAAATTTCTCTCACTCACCAGATCTTTCTAGCTCGGAACTTTTCGATCACCGGGATATCAAAAGTCCGATTTATATTTTTGAACAACAGCTGCACAAAGGAGCGCAATTATCAACCGCATCACGCATATTTTTGGATACCTCGTCGCCAACTGAATCGCACGCCATGGACACCCAGGAACAAGCAAAACAACAACGAAGAATAGTTACGCTGACTAATTCTACGCAGAAGTTCCGCAACCACCTCTACCAACTTGCATCGCGCAAACCCCAGCAACAACCGCAAGACCACCACCAAGCGCTCCAACCATCGCGTCACCAGAACGGATTCCACGGACACCTCCAAGCCCTTCCATTCCCAAGCCACGCGCAACAACTCCACGAACACCGCCTCAAGTACCCCCTCTACAATCCCGAATTAGAGCAAGTCTCGAGTGATTTAGGCCCCAAGCCCTTTTTCAACGCACACGACACACCCACAACAGCGCCAGGAGCCCACTACCCCGACCTCGCCCCGGGTTTCAACCAAGTATCCCACCACCTCCTCGACACCACCGCCTTCACGCACGATTCCACCATCTCTCCTAGCGCCAACGCATCTCCCGGCGACACACTACGCGCCCTGCACAAAGACGTCCCATCCAGTTACGCTGCTATATCAGCAGACGCCACGAACAGCTTTTCACCACTCCTTGAACACCTCGCTATCAAGCTCGACCACCTCAGTCTCGATTTCGACCGCCTGGACATCCTGTACGAGTACGGCTCATTTTGCTATGTCATGTATCCCTCTCCCGCGCAACCGCACGGCGTGGCCAGCGTATTCCTGCGCAAGCAGTACGTCAACACCGCGCTCGTGAGCGAGTGGGAATCCGTCGTCAAGCGCCCCGTTGGAACGTATGGTGTTGGCGGAACGGCGGAGTACGATGGAAGCTGGCATGTTCATGGAAAGCATGGTGTGATGCGGGAGAAGTGTGCGGATGCGGCGTGGGTGTTGGAAAAGGCGCGGAGGGAGAGTGACAAGGAGGTTGTTGAGAAGGTGTTTGGGGCGGCCATGGAGAGGAGGTTTGGGGGGATTTTGGTGGAGTATTTTAGGGGGGTTGAGGAGGAGGTGGAGAGGGAGAGGAGGGAGACGGAGAGGGCTTGGGGGGAGTTTATGGTAGGTGATGATGATGGTTAGGAGGAGGGGCTTGAGATGGTGAGAGGTGAAGAGGGGAATTAGAGATGGGTAGAAGCTTGATGATGTGGTTGGAAACGCCATTCTTACTATCTCTAGATTACGGCAATCTAGTCAGCTCTATCCTTACCCTTTCCTTCGCTGCTGTTTTGTCCGTTCCGTATCTCGTCATCGGCGTCGCGTGGGAATTGCACGCCCATGGCCCTCATCATGTTGCCTGCCGGCCCCGCCATGCCAGCTTGTCCCTTGAACGCCTTGAGCATGTTGTCCGCAAGATTGTAATCCTCGTCCAACACTCCATCGTCATCGGCATCGCTATCATCATCATCATGCTCACTAATCTCCTCCAGCTTCGCTTTCCCTTTGCCCTTGCTCTTCCCATCACTCAGCAGCCCTTTACCAGGCTCGCGCCCCGGCTTGGCATTCAGGTTCAGCGCACCGTGACCAAAGAGCTCGGCTTCCATGGCTTCAGTGAGCTTCTCGATTTCTTCGTCTTCTTCCTGCTCGGCGTCTTGTTCGAGGGCGAGGATGCGCGCTTCGTCTGTTAGGAGTGCTTTTTCGGCGGCGGGGAGGGTCATGAATTTCTCGTAGGCGGCTTCGTATTCGGCGTATTCGGCGTCTGCTTCGTAGTCGTCGCTGGTGTTGGCAGTGTCTGATCTGTCGTGTGTTTGGGGTCTGGCTTTCGCGTTGCCCGTGCTCGATGTCTTATTGCTTTCGGCGTTCTTGTGTGAAGGCTGCTCTTCAGCATCAGAATCGACGCTTTCAGGATCGTCCCAGCCTCGTTCGCCTGCGTCAGAGTCGTTGTCAACATCCATTGGGTCCAGCTCGGTAGCGCCTTTGTGATCTGCTTCATCGTCCGCGAGGAAGGCGTTGAATCGCTCGACCATTTTCTTGAGGTTGTCTTGCGCGCTCTTGTCTCCGAAGCCCTTGCTGCCACCACTAGCTTTCCCTTCGAGCTCCTTCTCGAATTCGGCAAAATCTATGTTGAGCCATCCTTCGTCATCCTCTTGCTTGGGCCACGCTGTAATCTCCTCGTCTGTTGGGAGCACGTCGTCGCCGTTATCGAAATCTTCAAGTAGAAGACAGATTTCCCGAGCGGGCTTATTTGACGTGAACAATGAGTGAGACAAGAGAATCTGCATGCCTGCAGCGACTTTGATGCCCACCTCCGCTTTCTCGGCGGCACGGCCGTCTTGCAGAATTTTTTTGAGTGCCGCATCCCAGGGCGGCGGTGGGCTCCATTGCTGACCCAGTAACTGCGCGTAGAGAACCTTGGTGAATCGTACGCTTACTTCCACGAAATCTTCAGGAAAGAAGACAAGTGGTAGTTTGGACTTCTCGGGCTGTAGGAGGCGAATCGATATCGGATCGCGCAGGTAGAAAGCCTCCACCACGGGTGCAATGTATGACGGATTGATGTGTAGGATGTGCGCGACCTTGCGAGGTAAGGAAAGAGTCGCGTGGTGCTGATTCTCCGCTATGGCAGCTGGGTAGTTATCCAAGCGATGGAATGCTTCCTTCTCGACCTTGAGATACTGCTGTGGCCGAGCGGGCGTATCATCCAGTATTTGGAGCGCCCGTTTCATAATTAATGGCGCTGGGTCAGTCTCCTCTTTGGCCAGTGGTACGATGAGTAGGCGGTGGTTGTTGATCCATACTCTGTTCTCGGCGACTTCAGGGTTCAACCACTTTGGCAGAGCATTCGCAGCTTCGATGAGGAGGAATTCGCCGTCAGTGTCGTATATCCGTATCCAAGCATCCCTGAACGCTTTGCTCAATTCCCGTAATAACCAAACAATGAGCCACTCGTCCGCCACACTGTCGCCGTAATTCGTCCGTCCCTTCAGTAGCCAACGTCCCTCTTCACGGACGAGCTCCAGCTTCAAAGATTCACGCTGCCATATGTACTCCTTCAGAAACTTCTTCTCCAGTTGGTTGAGTGAGCGCTGAAAAGCCTGCAGGCGCTCTCTGGTCTGGATGTCGGAGAGCTTAGTGTCGATGATGTAGATGATGTACTCGACCACGTCTTCTGGGAGCTTCTTGGGAAAGCCGTCGAAGCCTTCGCCGAACCATTTGAGGTCATCTTGGGGGATGTCCATCTTCAGTCGCGGTCTCTGTTGGTGTTGGTTCTGGTATCGCAGGAAATGGCGACAATTCTTTCACGACAGTCTTTGCTGAGTCAACAGTTAATCCAATGAAAGACAACAGTACCCTTGTGTATAAAAATGCGCAGAGTGAAAGTTTACTACTGTCCAGGCGGCGAACTCGGAACGTGACTGGCTGATATGGACGTTTTTCGGAAGGCCCCTTCCGGCTTAGTGCAGCGAACACATGCGGAGACTAGCGCGTCCATCTGTTTACGCTCCAAAACATTGGCCCACCTTCACAGCGCAGCGCCGTCTCGTGTCTTTGAGGTGTGCACGCCGCCAGCCCTACTTTCCCCTCACTTATGCGTTAACAGAGGACATCGATACACCATGGCGCACATTCCCGCCACCCCGGGCAGCGAGGCCGGCGATGCGACGCGCTTCAACGACAAGACGAACGTGTCTTTCAGCATGGAGCAGTCGTTCCAAGCACCCGCAGGACGCGACAACCTGTTCGCGCAGATGGGCGGCGCCCGCACGCCCCGGAACCCGCTCGCGACTCTACGGAACACCAATGCGAGGAACGAGTTCACGCCCATGCTGAAGAGCGCACAGGCGAACCGGACGCGACTCAATGCCCTTGCCAACGGAAACATCACAACACCAGCGGCGCTGAAGCCCGGCTTCCAACTCGGCAACACGCCGCTGCCGGAGGCCAGTTCCATGGACGTGCATTCGAGCTCCTTCGCCGATTCGGTCGATGGCCGCACACCGGTGCCAGACCCCAGCTCGAGCGCGATGAGCACGCCAATGGCGCTGCCAAGGAGAGCAGAGGGCGAACTGGACAACGGCAACGGCAATGTCTTGACTTTGAGAGAGCAAGAAGCAGTGAGTGCACTCATAATGGAAAGCGCACATGGCAGTGGAGCACAGCACTGACACAACGTAGCGCCTCGAACAGATTGACAAGGAGAACTTTGGCCTCAAACTCAAGATCCACTTCCTCGAAGAGAACCTCCAGAAGATGGGCCCCGAGTTCAACATCCGGGCGCTGGAAGAGAACATCAATCTCAAGTCGGAAAAAGTCACAATGTCGCGCGACATCAAACAGTACTCCAAGGACCTGAAGGCCGCGGGGCGGGAGCTCGAAACATACAAGCAACAGCTTCGCGAGTACGCCGAGAAGGTGAAGAGGCGGCACGCGGACGAGGGCATGCGCGAAGAGATGGACGAGCTCCGACGGCTGGCCGAGGAGCGCGCCAGTGAGATCGAACGCCTCGAAGACAAGCTAGAAGAAGCACGCAGTACCGAAGACGAGCTGGAGAAGGTCAGCGCGGAGCTGGAGAGTGCGCAAGCCGAGGTCGCAAGACGGGACACGCTGCTAGACGAGGCAGACGACCAGGTTGAACAGCTCGAGAAGAAGCTCGAAAACGCACAGGGCTCACAATCATCAGACATGGAGGAAAAGGAGCGACGACTGAGGGAGCAGGCAGAAAGGATTGCCGAGCTCGAGGAAGAATTGCGCTCTCTCAAAGAATTGCAAGACGACGGCCTTGCAAACAAGCAGCGTGAGCTGGAAGAGCAGGCCGAGAAGATTGAAGACCTGGAAGAGCAGCTACGTTCCGTAGAAAACACCAAGGACGCTGAGATTGAAGCCTTGCAGTCTAAGACGGATACTGCCACCAATGGCAAGGACCAAGAGATTCGCGAGCTGGAGCAGCAGCTCGACGACGCCGAGCACGAACTCGACGCAGCCGACAACCAGAAGCGCCAGGAGCTAGCCACCGTCGAAGAGCGCCTGCGATCGATGGAACGTGAGAAGGATGCCGACATCAAGGAGCTTCAGCGCCGAATGCAAACCATACAGACGGACAAGGAGGCAGAGCTCGATGCCATTCGAGAACGCTTAGAGTTGGCAGAATCCCAAGGCGACAACCAGGTCCAGCTCGCTCAGCAGTCCGCCAACGACGCTCGTCAGAAGGTCGTCGAGATCACGCGCGAGAAAGGCGTGGAAATTGAGCTCCTTCAGTCCAGGGTTGACTCTGCCGAAGCGAAAGCTGATGAACTTGACGATTACCGCAGGCAACTCCAAGACGCCATGCAGCAGATCACACGTTTCGAGCGCGACGTCACTTCATATGAGCAACAAGTGCAGCAGCTTCGACAGACCATCAATCAGAAGGATCGCGACCTGAATGGCATGGACAGGCTGCGCCGTGAACGCGACGATGCGACTCAGGAGATCACCGGCCTACGGTCTACACTCACGAGCAAGGATGTGCAGGTCGAAGCGCTGAACAAGGCCACCCGGGAACGTGATGCTCTGTCACGAGAGCTTGATAGTCTTCGGCGTGAACGCGACAACCTTGTTTCCAAGATGTCAAGCAAGGACGAGCAGGTTGACGCCCTACGGAAAGGAAACAACGACCGTGACATGCTAGTCGCCAATCTTCGACAGGAGCGCGACAACGTAGAGCATGAAATGCGCAATGTGCGCTCAACAATGTCTGGTAAAGACTCGCAGATTGAGGCTTTGCACCGGGTCACTCGCGAGAGGGACACATTATCTCGTGACTTGACGAGCCTGCAGTCTTCCCTACAAGCCCGCGAACGCGACGTGTCAAATCTACAAAAGAAGGTTGACGCGCAGGAACGGACACTTCATGAGCTTAAGCAGCTCAAGAGTGATCTGAGCGACCGGACACGCGAGCTGGACTCGGCTCGACAAACGATTTCCGAACGCGATGCTGAGCTCGATGCTATGAGGAGCCACGCCGATGAACCTGGTACGCAGCTTGATGTTATGCAAGATCTTGTCCGCAAGCGAGATGACGAGCTCGAAAACTTGCGCGACGAGTTGAATGCACAGAGGAGCGAGGTCGAACGGCTACAACAACTGGCAGAGGAGCGCCTTGAGACGCTAGAAGATCTTCGTGATACAGCACGCCGTGAGAAGCAAGATGTCGAGGATGAGCTTGAGGCATTGCTTGAGCAGGTCGACGAGATCAGCGAGGAGAAGACTTCACTCGAAGAGAAGATCTCCGTTCTGGAGACCATGATTCGCGACAAGGAAAGCCAAAGCACTGCCTTCCTGACTGAGACCCGAGCCATGCAACGCGAACAGAAGACAGCGCTCGAAGCCAAGATGAGAGATCTTGAATCGCGAATGCGGGAGAAAGACTCCCAATTCCGCAAGCTCCAAACGGAGACCAAAAGTAGCCGACACGAGGAACAATCCGCCCTCGAGAAGCAGCTACGTGACTTGGAATCTCGCCTTCGCGAGAAAGAGTCGCAGCTGCGCCTACAACAAGCTTCATCCAAGGCAGTACAGCAGAAGGCCAACCAGGATGCCATCGATCTTGACGACCAAGCCGAGGCACTCACGAAGCGCCACATCAAGGAGATCAATGGCCTCGCAAAACAAATCCAGTATCTGCGAGCTCGATGCTCGCGCGCAGAAGGCTTCCGCGAGGCGCTCGGCTACCAGAAACGCTTCTTCCTTATGCAGATACAAGTCTACAGCGAATGGTCTGTCCTCCCGTCTATCTCCACTTTCACATAACAGAACGCTAACACACAACAGTAACCAACAAGACCTCAACCTCATCTCCCAAATGGGTATCACGCCCGACATTACCGTACACGAGCGCCGACCGAAACTCAAGTCTGCTGCTCTTGCGGTCATTGCGACTCTGCGGATGCAGAAGCTGGCCGAGGGATGGGCAGTGAACAAGAAAGTGCATGATCAATTGAAGCAGAAACTTGAGGCGATGAGGAGACAGAGTGGAAGGAAGAGTGGCGGGTTGAAGATCGCGCGGTAGGATGCGTGGGGCCTTGGGAAGTGAGACTACTGGTTTGACTTATTGTTATGCATAGCTAGGTGTTGTTTTGGGACTGGGGTCACAGCATGATCAATGAAACTGGAAGCTTTCACCTCACCTGCGTCGACTCAATGATACACTCCGAGACCAATTGGCATACACACACGAGAGGCAACCACTGTCAGTTGCGTGGTCTCCGGTCCCACCACCACCGGTGTACGGCCGCAAGGCTGCACATACATCGTACTTAGCTTGCCTGTAAAGTCACATTCGGCCGTATGTGTCAAGGGTCTCGGTCTGAACATCCTGAACTACACATAGTGTTTAAGCCCTTGGCACAATATGTACTTGATTCTCGACGTTCAGGTTCGTACTAGATCCATCGACCCCCTCATCTACACCAGCTTACGTACGAGATGCCTAGTGAACTACGGCAGTGACCAGATGACGATCATGACCAATAGCAGTACACTAGCATGTCGATCTTGCCGCTACAACTAATACAAATGGTTTATAGGTCCTGCTGGCCGCAGCAGCATCTCGTGGTCTGACATTGACGTTCTACTGAGCATTCAGCATCAGTATGGCATTCAGTACCATCGTAGCTCTTCTCGCTGCCTCGGCCGCCGCAGCGCCATCTCCACTAATCGACCTCACACCCGGCTATTTAAAAGGCGACTCCAACCCAGCACGCTTCAGATACTACGACAACCCCGACTTCCTACAAGGACCCTGTGACCTCACAACCGGCCCAGACGGCAACCTCTGGGCCCAAAACTTCCTCGACAACAGCATATCCAAGATCGAGCCCGAGAGCGGAAAAATCACAAACTACCCTGTGCCATACAGCCCGGATCAGCTGTACAATGCTAGTCTTCCACTGACGGGACGCGTTGCATTTGCATGTGCGATTCAACCTGGAAGTGATGGGAATTTGTATGCGGCTACGGGTGTGAGATCTCAGTTTCTTAAGATTGATCCCGCGACTGGGTTTATTAAGGTGTTTACTCCGCCGGCGCCGAATGTTCCGTTTCTGGGGAATATACAGCCTTTCAATGACTTGTGGGATGGCGGATCAGGCGTAAGTAATCTCCTCTGCTACGCTTGTCGTTCATGGCTAACCCCGTAATAGATGTGGTACACACTCACCACAGCCGGCACTTTATACCACTTCGACTACGCAACCGAGTCCTTCGACGGCGTATACCCGCTCCCCGTCCAACCCAACGGCGTAGTCGGCGCCTTCGTCTCCAAAATCGACAATCAAGTCTACCTCGCCGAAATGATCGGGTCCGCCATAACGCGCTTCAACCCCGTTACCAAGAAATTCACACGCTTCCCCGTCCCCCTGACCGGGCTCGGCATCGTCGTCGTGCGCGCCGAAACCGAGAACCGCTACATCTGGTTCACAGGCTTCCTATCCAATTCAAACGTGCGCTTCGACACGAAGACTGAGAAAATAGACGTCTTTACGGATCCGATTCCAGGCGCGTTTCCGACGGAGAATACGGTGGATGGGGAAGGGCGCATGTGGTATAGTACTGCGACAAGGAACACGATTCAGTACTTGGATCAGAGGAATGAGCCGGTTATTATTGATATGCCGGATAATGGTGTCACGAGTCCCGTGGGTGTGCCGCCGGGGGTGAATATTGCGGTGCATTATGGGCCGGGGAATGCGATTTGGTTTTCGCAGCTGGGCAGGAATAGGATTGGGAGGTATCAGTTGTGAGGGGTGGAGGCTGTGGTGAAGTAATGCTATGATTTTTCTCGATTCAATAACATGGAAATTCATGAACACACAGATCATATTCCTTCTATGCATGTGCAACTACTCAACGTTACTCGCACTCTAACAGCTATGTCCCTGTCCGCGCATCAGTTTCTTTCGCACACAGCAACCCTCGAAAACACTTCCCTTCCCCTTCCCACGTCACACCCACCCAAGAACCAAACCGACCCAAACTACAAACAAACAACCAAGAAACACCACAAGCCACGAGCGCACCCAACACGCCCGCCATAGCGTATTCCAGTGCCAGCACCGTAACTGACTGACTGACCTCACCCTTCGGCAACACCATATAACCGAACTCCCAGCCCCACCCCATCATATAACCGCAACCTTCCCAAACAAGCCACACTCACTCACCCAAAGCAGACACGCACCACGTCGATCCCTACCGCGTCGGCAACTCCAGATCTCCAGATGGGGGAAATGTGGGTCCCGAGGCTTAGCTGTCGATCACCCGCCGTCTCGTGAGGTTGCGGAGGGAAAGCCGGCGAATTGGGAGGGCGGGGATGCTCAGCGGGTAGGGCATGGCGTCATTGGAGCGTGGCGTTTGGTTGCGGTGGCTTGTGTTGTGTGAGTTTTGATGATGGCGTGTGTGGTGTAGTTGAAGGGGGTTTGGATGGTGGTGGTGTTTGTGTTTGTTGAGTGAGGGGAGGGTGGGGTTGCGGAATGTAGTGAAGGTGATAGAGGCCGCTGCTGGGGTGAGATACTTTGAATGAAGCACGAGAAGATGCAGGTGTGGAAGTTAATTCAGTTGAGAATTGGTAAATCACATTGGTTTGGTATCTATATACATCTTTCCCTCTGCTACACTGAAACGCCTTGACATCGTTCTAAACAAGTGCTCAACTTCTACTCTCCAGAACCCGTGGACTTCGCACCAGGGAACTTGTTGAAAAGCTGATTGTTGAACGACTTGATCTGCGGGCAGCCGAATTGCTTCGACAGTGGTCCTAGCTGTTCTGTAGCCCAGCCGATGAGGGTACCAGTAGCGCCAAGCAGCGGGTTAGCAACATCGGGCATGCCAGCGAGCGAGGCTTGGAGGAGGAAGCAAGACGCCTTATTGGGGTCCGTAAGGTCCGCACCGTTGAAGACGCCGCCAGTAAGATCCGTCACGTCGACACCAGCAAAGGAGTTGACTTCGCCAGTGTTACCGCCGAATCTGATGATGCCAGGGTACATGGCGTTGTTGATGTTGATATCCGCGATGGTTTGTGGGATAGTCATGGCGTTGCCTGTTGGGCGCCTGTACCAGTTCTCGGGAATGCGCTCTTGGCCGCGAGTGTGCACAAAGTTGCCGGGCTCACCCGTGACCGAGAAGAATTGCTTGAGGACGTCGCGGGACAAGAAACCTCCTGGGTTCTCGGCGCTGTGGTTCGACATGAAGTTGATCACGAAGTCGTGCGCAGCTGGCGCGACTAAACCACTAAACGGCCCAGCAAAATACTGTGGATTGTTCTCAATACTCCAGCGGGTGACGTAGTCTGACTGGGCAGCAACGTCGTCCAAAGTGTACTCATCGGCGAGGGCGTAGAGGTGTTCCCAAGAACGCATCTGAAAAACACCGACCTTGCCGCCATTCAGGAAGGCGTCGCCTCGAACTATGGAGGCGTCTCCCTCGTATCTGTTTGCCGAGTCAGTGTGTGTCTCACTGCAGTCCGTACATCGAGACCACTTACTTGTTGTGGGTTCCAGCGATACCCGTTGGGGTGAAGAGAGGAACGGTCGCTGGGAAGGAACCGCCAATCGACCATTTGCCGGCAACTGGGTCGCCAGCAAGGGCGATTGATACGACGGAAAGGAACAAGGACAGATCTGGGGCCATGCCGTATGCCTGACCCAAGCCCGTGACAGCTGAGGAAGGTTAGTTGCTGCCTTGTAACGACTTTTGCGCGCGACAACTTACTCTGCTCGGTGTTGGCAATGCCGTTGTGTGGGAGGTATCCATGATTCGATGCCGCGTTCAGGCCTGGGCACTGCCCTCGAATGTCGCCTTGGACAGGCGATTTGAACTCGTGACCGCTACCTTCCCGAACATCCACGAACTGGTCTTTGGCATTAAAGCCAACCGGTGGGAGTCCAGTGTTGGGCCTTCCCGACTTGAAGAGGGGGGCGCGAGGAGCTGGTTCTGCGCGCTTTTGCATCTTCTCGTTCATCTCCATGACTGCAGGCCATGCTGCCGCAAGGGGCAGGACCGCAAGGAGTGTGCTGAGTTTGGCTACCATTGTGAAAGAAGAAGAAGAGTGTTGAGAGGAGGTAGAAGTGTCTGTATGTGGAGAGCGTTGGTACAGGCATTTGGCCTGCCATATATATAGGATGCATGCTCTGACGATCCTGCCTATTCCAGATGTGAGGTTGACGTTAGTATCAGTCCACACCACTCTTGATGTTTACCTGGACCCCTGGACCTCTGGTTTGCGGGGAAGGTCCACTGACAAGCTGCTAAACCTGGGGTTGCACAGCCATTCGGGGCGATAATTACCTAGTGCCACTACCAGTCAGCAACTTGATAACCGTGACCGTGGGGTCGACTCCAAGGTCCCGCTAGATTAGAATCGTTGCAGATCTGATGACAGCACTGCCAAGTCGCCGAACCAGTCTTCATCGCAAATATCACACAGATCTCAGGTATTTCCGGGAATCTTTTCAAGCTAGCAGCAGGTGATTGAAACATACTGTCCATTCAGAAGTCGCCAGTCAGCTATCCGGTATGAAGTCAGAGCAGGAGATTGAGGGTCAAGCGAGCATATGAGCCTTCCGCCTGCATAGCTGTGGTGCTGGGACCTTGCTGGCGCTTAGACGCATTGTTTGCTCATAAAGATCTTTTGCGCAGCACATCTCAGGCTCTTCCGCTTGTCTCGATTTGCGGCTACACAGCGGCTGTCGACGCCGCGTGGGGCCTAGATTTTCCAGGTCTTGGGAGTACGTGTAGTCGCCTTAGCGTTGACAAGCGTCACACCTCGGTAATATGCTATGCGGACTCATTGAATGTTGCAACTTCGTCATGCGCTTGCGGATCCTATGTTGTCAGCGCCCATTCTTCTTTTCTCTATTGGCTGACTTCAATACTGCTTAGAGTAGGGTACACAAACTCATCGATGGCTGCAGCACCTTGCCTAGGCCAATCAGCAGGATACCTTTGAACGCTGGCGAATTTTTGTCTTGACCCATGCTTGAACTGAAATGGTTCTAGTAATGGTGAGAAGATTATGTCCGCATAGGTATGCTGTGGAAACGTACTTGCAGCTGGTCCGGAGCATGTCTTGGCGATTTTGAGTAGTACGTTCCTGACGGCTGTGAACAAAACTGTCCTTGCGCTTTATGTATGATCCTAGTAGTAAGTGAGGAACATGTCTGCGTTCATGTTAACTTTCATCATGATGATGTCGTGGGCCGAAAAAGAACCTGCGAGTCTGCCAGTCCTCAAGTCTTTCTGACGCGATGCTGCGTTCCTACATCGTACTCGCTCCAGTTCCAGTCAAACAGGAGACATATGTCGCTGCTATCCTTTACATATGCCTGAAGACACAA
>Ga0265780_10001478_pt1 | contig 33007 bp, 34 predicted proteins | sample P1T30metagenome_FD_192432 | JGI IMG/M metagenome (GOLD analysis project Ga0265780, IMG submission 192432) | Plant litter microbial communities from East Loma Ridge, Irvine, California - P1 T30 | ecosystem: Environmental > Terrestrial > Plant litter > Unclassified | place: USA: California...
AACTCATTAAGATTCAGCTTCCTCGCTGGCGGAGCTGACGATTCTGACGACGATGACATCCCAGCTATGCCTCCAATCCCAGTCAACCTGCAACGACAAAAGTCGAGATCGAAGGATCCAGGTCGCAGCTTGGGCGTTGGGGGTGCTCAGCCGGGCACTGCCATAACCTCCGACGACACTTCCCCGAACCAGAGGAACTCGTTGAAACGTCGCAGCCTTTCCAAGCTCATGAACAACCGCAAGTCAACCAGCGACATCTCACAAGACGACCAGAGCGGCAACAAACGCAAGCGTCGCTCCTGGTTCTCCGTCAGCGGCTCCGATTCCTCCCCAGACACCGCCATCCCTCCTATGCCAGTCTTGCCCAGCAAGACCACCAACATCCCCATCCCTTCCAACCTCGACCCCGCCGAAGCAGCCTTCCACCGCTTCCTCCACAACGTCCACAACGCCGCCCCCAAAGGCGCCGTAACAACAGACTTCGAGCGTTTCCTCGACGCTTCCCGCACCTTCGACGCCTCCGTCCCCACTCCTCCTAACCTGTCCCACCGCAACAGCATGACAGAGATGCACTCCCACCACCCCGCACTCTCAGGCCTCCAGAAGCGCTCCACCGTCACCGTCCAGCCCCGATCGCGTGCCAGCCACTGCCGTCCCACCAAACTCAACACCACCAACCTTGCCGTCAACCGCCAGCCTTCTGACTCGGAGTCTCCGAACGAGCAGCGCGAGTGGTCTAGACTCCGCCACAACGTACACGATTCTGCTTCGCCGGAGAGCAGCGGGGAATGGAATCGTGAGGAGGGCGAAGACGATGATGGTGTCATGGGTATGCTGCGCGAGTTGAGTCGTGATGAGCGGTATGAAGCCCACCATAGGGCTGAGAAGCGCAGACGCGACAGAGAGAGGTATCTCGGCATTGGCACTTTCGAGAACAAGGACGCGCTTGCTGCGTTGGAGTTTGGTGCGTCGAGGTAGAGGGGAATGGAGGATGCGATTGATGAGCACGAAACGATGATGACTCTTGATGATTGAGGGGATTCGGACTCTTTTCCTTTGTGTTGTTTCTGTCGAGTCCTCTTTCTTTTTATCATCATATACCCATCAGATGGGATCTTGGACAGGCACATACATAGATAGACTCATGGCCCCACAGGCCGAGCAAAACATACAATTTTTTCGTTTATATACCAGCTGCGGCTTTTCATATAACTCTTTCCATGCAAACATCCATGCATTTACATACACACTTGAAAACACGTACTGACCTTCCGAAGTTGGAACAGTTGCTTGCCTTTCTGCCTTTCTCTTTTGTCCCTTGTAAAACCTTACAATGTCTTGGAACCTCCTCGGCCTCTTTCACTTACCCTCTTCTCGTTGAAGTCGTCGTGTCTCCTCCTTCGGGAGAGTGTTGGCGGTGCGTGATTTCTTTGGCTGGCTAGATGGAAGTGTGCCATTCCTGGAAATAGGCGCTTCTGCGCGGTTTCATCTTGTGTGAGTGATATGTGTCGCGTATGTGCTTCACTTTCTTTTTCTTTTACCTCCATGTCGGCGATGTTGGCGTGGTTTTGCCGCAAACTTGCTTTTTTCCACTTGCGTTTTAGCTGCTCCAAAGACTTGCAAGCTCCTCATCCACGCTTCTTCATGTTCTCGAACATGTCTTTCCACTGCTGATCCTCGTCGTCTTCGTCGTCATTTGCTGATTCGTCATCGCTCTCCTGTACTTTCTTTGCAGCCGTCCTCTGTGGGACGTTCAGCATCGCAGCTATTTCAGCTGCAGGCGGGAAAGAAATCGAATCCGAAATCAAACTCTCGCCCGCACTTGCACTCGCAGCCCCTAGATCAGTCTTTGGCTCGTAGCCTTCAATAGCAGTCGCGCTGGCAAACTTCACCTTGCTTGCACTCGGTGCCGGCCTAATCGGAAGAGTCTTTTCAACAATAAAATCAGTCATAACCTGATCCGGCCGCACACTAGCCACTTTCTCGCCCCTCTCCATAGCAAGCTCCGTCCGCTCGGCAACCCGCTGCTGAACATGCTGCTGTTGCTGCTGCTGCTTGACCCTGGCATCATCGCCCTCCGCATCTACACCATCCTCGCCCTGCACAAGATGCCTGTCATCTGCATGCAGCTCAATCGGCGCCTGCTGGCCCGGCACGCGCTCCCAAGCCGGAACCTCGCCCAGCTGGGCTTTAACAAACAGGCCTTTGCGCGCACACGCGTCGCTACACCAGTTGCCCGCTCCCTTCTTTAGCTTCCACGTCTCGGAGTCCTTGAGCCTGAGGCCGCGGGGTTCATTTGAGCAGAGCGGGTACGCGCAGCGGCCGTCGATGAAACGTTCTTCGACCAGCTCGTCGAAGTTCGAGGGTTGGAAGATTTCGACTAGGCGCAGGAAGGAGGTGGCATCTGATGTTGAGGGTGTTGAGGATGCTGATGGGGGGAAGTCCAGCAAGAGTTCGATGTGTTTGAGGACTTGGTCGGAGGTTTTCCGTTGGTGTTCGATTAGGAGGGCGTGTTTGATGGCGATGTCTAGGTGGCGTTTCTTGAGGGCGGCGGCTTCTGCTATGGTTTTTGTTTCTTCGTCGGTTTTGTCGTTGACCTCGTTTGTGGCGATGGGTGTTTTGGGTTGTTTGAGAATGGACTTTGTGGGCTTGATGGTGGCCATGGTTTTGTCTTGTCCCTCTTGGTAGTAGTGAGGTATGTAGTTATAATTTCTAGTACTCATATGTAGATGTAGAGTTAGGTATGTAGTCAAGATATACAGTATGTACATGCTCGGCAAAATAATGCAGAGCCGACTTGAACTTTGACTGGCGTCATTAGCCACGTTTGGCGTGCAGCTCCAAGTGGAGGTTTGGTATGAGGAGTACGTACTTGCCCTTGCCCTCACTCACTCACTCACTCACTCACTACACATAACAGTCATTGCCAACTATACATACATACCTTGCCGCTCTCCAGCAACTCCGCCCATCGTCCTCCTACCTACCTACCCCTACCTCTACCTCTACCTCTACCGTGTACGGCACCTGATTCCTACGTCGGCATTGAAACCCGTCTGAAACACGTGCCGTCGAGCCCACCCTGTCCCGCGACGGCGACGCCATTGCCCTCATTGCTGCCTTGCCGTGCCGGGCCCGCCAACAACGACATCACACCACTACTGTACCTTACACCTCCTCCTCTTGCATATACCACGCATACAGTAATCTCCGACACCTGCTTCCAACACCGCCGTCATGGCTGGCTTGAAAGTCAAGGCCGTGTATGAGTACACCAGCGAGGAGCCCGACGACCTCAGCTTCCCCGTCGGCCAGGTAATCACCATTACAGAAGAGATCGATGCCGACTGGTACGAGGGCGAATACACAGACCACACCGGAGTCAAGAGGTCTGGAATCTTTCCCAATAACTTTGTTGAGAAATATGAGCCGGAGATCCCCTCTCGCCCAAGCAGGCCCACCAGGCCCAAGCAGGATACTCAGACATCTGCTATACCGTCCGTTGTCACACAGCATGAGCCTGAGCCTGATCAATTGCGCGAGGAAGAACAGGACACTCCTCCGGTCCCGGCAGCTTCAAAGCCACAGCCGCCTCCTGTGATCATTCCCGACGAGCCAGCTCGGGTTCAGGAAGAGGTACGCTCGCCGCCTTCTGCCGTCAGCGAACGAGGTCCCGTTACCCAGACCGAGCCTCCTGCTGCACCGAAGCCGGCACCTTCGGAGCCTGCGTCGGCCGAGTCTAAGAAACCCCCGCCGCCAGTCGCTCCAAAGTCCAATGCTTTCAAGGATCGCATCGCGGCCTTCAACCAACCGGCGGCAGCACCTGTCATGCCATTTCAGCCACAGGGTCACAAGTCTCAGCCCAGCTTCATCAAGAAACCATTCGTTGCGCCGCCGCCGAGCAGCTCCGCCTACGTTCCACCACCGACTAAGCAAGAGCCGGTACACAAGCCTTACCGCAGAGAGGAGGACCCTGAAATTCAGCAGCGCCAGGAAGAGGACAGAGCTGCAGCAGAAGCCGCGGGCTTCCGGGACGAGTCACAGCACGCACAGCAAGACGAGGACGAGGAGGATGCGCCGAAGCCGCAGAGCTTGAAGGAACGCATTGCTTTGTTGCAGAAGCAGCAGGCGGAACAAGCACAGCGCAGAGCAGGCGGTGGAGAGAAGAAGGAGAAAAAACCGCCAGTGAGAAAACCATCCGAGCCTGCCCCGGAAGGCGACGACGATGAGCTCGAGCATGTGCGCAGTCCTCGCGAGGAACGTCAAAGTCTGGACGTTGCCCGCGACCGCCCGCGAGTGCCTTCTACTCAAACTACCCAAGCTCCGCCCCAGGAACCCATGTCTCCTCTGCCGGATGCGCCGCAGCACGAGATTCTAAGCGGCGGCGAAGAGGCCGACCAGTCTGCTGCTGGGGAGACTACGGAGGACGATGCTGGTACCATTGGCCCAGAGGACAGCGATGACAAGCCTGCGATCCCTCGGAGGTCATCGACCATGCCAAGAGAGCCTATAAATGTTGGCAACGAGCACGTCGCGACTCAGGATGCTGAGGAGGAAGCGGAAGAGGACGACGACGAGGAAGACTCTATGGACGAGGAGACAAGGAAGCGTGAAGAGTTGAGGCAACGCATGGCCAAAATGAGCGGCGGCATGGGCATGGCTGGCATGTTCGGTCCGCCTGGTGGTATGCCGATGCCTGGTAAGAGTGCTCCCAAGAAGCGTACGTCCACAAAGAACTCCGACAGACAGGCCTCAGGGGATATGCAGAGTCCTACCAGTCCAGTTGGGGAACAACAGAGAATGCCCATGATGCCCATCCCAGGCATGCAGCGTGTTCAAAGCCCTCCCAGCGAAGATCCTCGTCGTTCAGTTGAGAGGGAGCGCGAGCCGGAGGCAGCCCCTATCTCTCGGCAAATACAGCCAGACGAAATGCCTGATGTGGAAGACGTGATTCCCGAGCCTCCACCTCGGACTTCGATGGCGGAAGAGCGTGGCGCTCCTCCGCCTGTTCCCAAAGGTGAGCAGAAACCAATGTCGCTGCTGTTGCGAAGACCTGTCCGTGTGCACATTGCAAAACAGAATTCATCATCAGACGATGTCACTGTGGCGCGGCATCATTATGGTGCGAAATGGGCAACGAGCAGGTCAAGTAAAAACTGCGAACTGTCTACTTTTCTCGATATCACCCGTGATCACAACGCTAACATTTAAGCAGAACGTCCTCTTTCTCAAGCAGCTCCACCGGTACCTTCTGATCGACCCGTCCCACGTTCTCCTTCTGGCCCGCCACCTGAGGCCCGAGCTGTTCCTCCTCCGCCTCCCGTCGCTGCCGATGCGCCTATGTCACCTGGCCCGGGATCAGAGTCCGACGATGAGATGTCTATGCACAACCCTCCGTCTCATGCTCGCACACCGACCGCGGAGACGCCTATGGCAATCAGGGGTGGCCCACCCCCAGTGCCCATGCTACGTGATCCGCCAGCACCTACCGCTCCGTCGCAACCGAAAAGGGCATCTTACTTCGGAAGCGAGGATAGCGCGCCGCACGCAGCACCCTCGGACAGACGATCCAGCAAGGTCCCTCCAATCCCTGGCAGCATGCCTCTTGTCTCGCCTAGGCCACCGCCGCCACCACCACCGCAGGTTTCTGCTCCTACAAGCCGACAAAGCACTGATTTGCAAAGAACATCGGCCACGGATGATGACGAGCGCGGCGAAAGTGAATACGAGGGCGACTACGACACAGATATCGCATCTGGTGTAAAGCACAAGGATGCGCTGAAGTCGCACGCTCGTGATGTCAGCTACGATGGAAGCACGACCGCAGATGACACCCCGATCACATCGCCTACTTTCTCTGCACCTCCACCTCCAGTGCACAGAGCTGTTCCGCCTCCGCCACCCCAAGCGGCTCCTAGATCACGGCCGTCTATGGACACTCCACGTGCACCGCCGCCAGCGCCACCCCAAAGAGACCCGGACGTGCCTTATGGAGGGGACTACGATCCCTACCGCTACAACGAGGCCAGCAAGCCACCGCCTCCTGCCCCTAGCTCTATCCCCACTAATGCTCCACCAATTCCTCCAAGGGAACCTGAGTTCACAAAGGACGACAGCTCAGATGATATGTACTCGGCTTCTCCGCCACGCAGATCAGTCGAACGTCCACCGCCACCACCACCTGGCCCGCCTGAGCAACAGGCGCCAATGCCTCCAATGTCACAGCCAGCACCTCCTCCACGGGCGCCACCAAGACAATCTCTCGATGTGTCACGGGCTCCTGTAATAGGAAGAAGGTCAATGGAACAAGGACGTCCCAACGCCGACAACGGACAAATCGCCGGCGACATCAACCTCAGCCAAGAGACACAATGGTGGACAGTGGACCAGCCACTGCCGCCAGTGCTCCAATCCCGCCGGGGTGTTGACATCCTCTCCGAGAGCGAAGAATCCAAGACCTCCAAGCGCGGCGGCCGTACCACAATCAGCAAGGACATCTACGTCCTCTACATCGACTACAGCCAGACAATCATCACCGCCCGCTACGACACGCAAGAACCCGAAAACGTCTTCCTCGAGCAGCGCCACGAGGCCCCGCCACCCAAACTTCGCCAGGATCAGCTTGAAACCTACTGGCAGCGCTTCGGCGCCCGAATCGCCGATACCGCCTCTGCTCTCGGTAACAACAAGAAAGACCCCACCGTCGGCGACGGATCCCCCTTCGCTTTGGTGTCGGACCTCATCAAGGCCCAGCCCGAAGCCCTGCACCCTGTCGGCCAGCGCTCTTTCGGCGCTCTGGTCTACGCCAACCTCGCCAATGCTTCTGTTATGCAGTTTGATGAGATTCGCGCGGGCGACATTCTCACTCTCCGGAATGCGAAGTTTGAGGGCAAGCACTCGGGGCCTATGCACCAGAAGTACAAGCAGGACTTAGGAGCTGGGCATGTTGCTATTGTTGCTGAGTGGGATGGTACGAGGAAGAAGGTTCGGGCCTGGGAGCAAGGGCGTGAGAAGGCGAAGGTGCGTCTTGAGTCTTTCCGCTTGGGAGACTTGAAGAGTGGTGAGGTTAGGGTTTGGAGGGTTGTTGGAAGGGAATGGGTTGGTTGGGAGGGTGAGGCTTAGGGAGTTGAGAGGGGTTGTCATATAGATTCGAGGAAGGAATGAAGGCAATGAGGATAAGCGATAGGGGAAAGAAAGGGTGGCTTGTGTTGCTGCTGCTTTTGCGCTGTAGATATGAGATGCTACTTTTCCTTTCCCTCCTGCCACACATGCAAATATAATGGTCGCTTTTTTTCGTAACTGTTCCTCTTTCGCTCCGAGCTGGCATTCCACATGCACATATGTGCTGCTTCATCGCTTCCTCGCCTCCCGGTCCCAACGTACCAGTTCGCCCGATCTCCCCAAGGCCACCCACCCGTGCTTTTCATGATATCGTAATTTGGCGGCGACGGCAGACCGATAAATGAACTTCCCCAAAAGAAAAGAGTCTGCGGGTAGACGAAGCGGATCAACGGGCTCGAGGAAACCCACTGTGCTATTTACTTTTGAGACGGTTGATGAGCTTGAAGTTTCCTTTTTGGAGAACAAACTACTTTAAAAAGACTCAATACAGAAAGAGAGGGAAAGGTATACCTAAAACCGTTGACCGTCAATAATACAAACAAGTAGGCTGGGGGGATCTCCTTCTCTTCCATCATCCGCATCGATTCTCTCCAATTCCATGATCCATCTTGTCATTCCATTTTTTTTGGCCCATTTTTTTTGTTTTGTTCTTTTCCCCTTTCCGCCCAGTCCATCCCGTTGAAGCCATTTCTGGCTCCGACAGCCACACCCACACAAATCTCATGGTCTCCCCCAGCCCAGTTCCACCCTTTTAGAAGAAAAGAAAGTCATACATTCAGAGGGAGGTGAGAAGAAGAGGGGACGGAGGAAGTAAGAAATGTTATTAGCAAGCGAGCAGAAGCCAGAAAGAAAGCGAGAAGGAAAATCATGCTATTCATCGTGAAAAACCAAAAGGGTCCACGCCGTTTATCAGATGACGCCACTCCGGGACGCTGGTCGTAAGTTGTGGATACTGGTGGTAATGGTATAAGTGCGGAGGGAAATAGAAGCGGAGTCGTAGCCGGGAACAATGCAGTCGAGTCGGGCGGGCGATGGGTGAGGTTAGGCGGTGGCGTGGCGGTATAGTGCTACGGGATCGCTTCGCTGGTATGGTGCCTGCTTGTTGCCGGCGAGAGTGAGGGAGGGAGAAGCATCGTACAAGTCGTTGTCGTTGAAGAAAAGTCGTTTCGTTGCTCGCGTGATAAGATGACTGGTCGTCATTCAATTTTGGGAAGGCGTAATCTTTGGACATGAGGGCGCTGTAGGTAGAGTCTAATCAAGGTGCTTCATTGTCGCTGTTGTCGAAAGTTGGACACCGCAATGGGAGGCTGGTTATATTCCACTTGTTCTCCAAAGACATTTGGTCCGATGTCAGGAGCTGAGCACGAAAATCGAAAGCCCTATGTCTGTGGCGTCTTTGACATTCGTTCCACTCTCCTCGGTCGTTAAGGATTCGTGGGTCGTGAGCGAGACTTATTCGTAGCGACGAGATGATGTGTGTGTCGGCGATGTGGTAGTTGGAAAACTCTGTTCTGGGTTATACACCGTTGACTGCGTGTGCAATCACGGTGTTGCTGATGTGGAGTGGCGAGGCGAGGAGAGAAGTCAAGAGGATCCGGGACTGTGTCTGCTGCTTCGCTCAGGTAGCGCCTGCGCTCGGTCTGAACTTGGAGTCACGGACATTGCAGGGTTTTTTGAGTGAAGTTCTGGTGCTGTGGAACGCGGCAGATGTGTTGCGGAAGAAGAGGTGCGTAATGTAATGCAGTCGAATGCTGCATGGCTAATGAAGGCGGGAATAGTGAGCGGACGTGACAAAGTGCATCAATTACATCCAGTCTGTAGGTCTGGGTAGTAACCACGACTGGTCTCGACGCCTTGGAAGCGGCCCATGGTGTTCGCAGTCCACTGAGCACCCGGTACAGCGTCTGAGTACTCTGCCTTAACGGGGTAGGTAGCGTATTGCCGCGGCTCCGTTGAGTAGCGGGCGTTGCTTTCGATCTTGCCCAACGGCGGAAGCGCCATGCCTTCGTAAATGGTACTGGGGTAGTATTGGTAGCCGTCGTGCTCGTGAATGGCAAGTCTGTCGGCATCAGACATGACACTGTCAACTTGTTGGTAGCCGTCGGTGGGTCCGCCGTCAATGCTTGAAGAGCTGCTGCCCGAGTGGCTTCCAGGAGGGTTGTACGTTGACATGTTCATGCCGTAGTGGTTCGAACGGTAGCCGTTGCTGCCTCCACTGACACTGCCGCTGTAATGGCTGCCGGAAGAACGGAAGCCGCCAGTGTTCATACCACCGTACATTGCACCGCCAGTGCTGTAGCCTCCGTTGGGTCCTGTCGCGCCACCTCTTCCAGCTTGGCCGCTTTGCCCCTCGTTGGCATAGTGACTTGGGGACCGACCGCGCACAACAATCTTTTCGCTCAAACGTTGAGCGACCTTGACCCATGACGGCGCGTCTTGTTCAGTCTTGCGAATGTCGACGAAGAGTTCGACAACAAGATGAAAGTATTGCTGTGAGGCGCGTCGCTTGCCGTTGTTCGCAGTCGCTTGTTTGAATTGGACTCGCTCAAATGTGTGGTTCGTAGACGAGCCAGGGATCTGCACATGAGCCGCGCCTGGGATACCAAGTCCGTAGTGGCTGGTAGGTGTAACGTCGGTTTGGATGGGCGACCCATCGTCGGATTTGTTTTGGAACGGTAGGCTTGGTCCAGGAGGATGGCCAGTCGCATGGTAGGTCGGAACGGGAATCTGGTAGACGCCATGTGGAGATACTGTCGAGTCCTGCCTTCCACTAGATGAAGGAGAGACTTTCGTGACGTCTATCTTACTCTTTGGCCCGTTGTCTCGCTTCGGGGTGTGCTGAACAAGCTCAATGGACTTGCCCGCAGACCCATCGACCGCAGCTGACAAGCGCATGCCCGTGGCCATGACATGTTCTGTTTTACCATTCCTCTTGATGGTTAATCGGCCATTGTTGATGTTCGGGTGCAGTTCAAAGTTGCAGTTGACCGAGAAGTAGTTGCGCCTGTAGCATGTCCACTTCTCGTCGACGGTGGACAGGAAGAACCCTTTCTCGACCTTGGCGTGAACTTCTGATGTGACGGGTACACCTTCACAGTTCAACTCCAGCAACACTTCCAGGGTGGGCCACGGAAAATTGAGGGATTCGCTGGTGGCAGAGCTGTAGCTGTGTGCATTTGACGCGGCCATGTGTGGCGCGTAGCTGTTCGGAAGACCTGACAAAGACAACCCTGAGAGTACGCGAGATGAGTCGGCGTAATTGGGATAGCTCGCTTGGGTGCCTGGTGAGAGCTGATTTCGAGCCAAGTAGGGCGAGGAGTTCGTGTACAAATCTCGGTCGGCGGCATTCGCTAAGCCTGATAAAGGCGACCGGTTTGGAGGCGGCAACACGCCTTGTGTGGAAGCGTCTAATCTGTGCGTGCAAGTTTCAACAATCAACCGGACCAGTCTCGTGTGACCGTGGGTCGCACACTCGAGAATACGTACATTGATGGCACTCGTGTTGCAGCATAAGACTGCTGCACGAACGTCTGGGGATGTGGCACAGGTCCAGGGTATGTGGAGATACCAGCTGTGTACTGGTTTGCTTGCTGATAGGTGTTGTACGCAAGCGACGAGGCTGCGGACGAAGGGCTGGTAGAGAGAGACCCAGACCCAGAGTCAGTGAAGTTTTGTGTAGTCGGATAACTGCAATGTGATAATCGTCAGCGTACAGCACACTGCGTTTGTGGGACACGGCGAAGTCAAAGTGAACGAAGGCGCGACATGACGGCGTGTAACCAACTCTCAGGCGTCTGGATGATGTGAGGTTGATGACTTCTATGGCAAAGAGCTCAGAGCCGTGATGACATAGCTCCGTGTGATCAAGGGAGGGGAGATTCAACGAAAGAAACGCCGGAGAGACGATAGCAATGCCGGAGTGTCGACCGCGGCGGGCTGCGTTGTGCAACGTCTGCCTGCCTGGCAGCGGGAAGGACGTAGACTCGCGTGCGGGCAGGATGGAGACTCCAGTCAACAGTCAGGCCACGCAACGCAACACGAAGGGTGTCTATTTGGGCTAGCCGGGTCTCCGAGCAGCGAATGCGTGCCATGGAAAAGGAGAGGGAATCAAGAATAGTGACGGGGGACAAATCAGCGCATGTCTACGTACCTTCTGCCGTCTGGCGCGACGTTTCGGCTAGGGACGTAGCGAGGACCGGGTGTGTTGCCCGTGGTTGTGTTGTAGGCGAAGGCTCCGGGCGACTGTTGCACCAGCGAAGTGTCCCGTCGCAACGGCTCGACCGTGCCGTTGCTGTTGTAAGACGCATGATGTGCATGTCCCGAAAATTGGTCGAGGCACTCGGAATCCGAGGCAAGAGCGTAATCGTTGTGCAGCGGAAGTTGCTGTTGGAGCAGCGTTCCTAGATCGACACGTTAGCAATGGGCCACGAACTCCTGCAGGCGATTCGATGCACAGCGAAAATGACGCCGCGGGCGTGTGCGGTGCACAGCTGGCCCTTGTACACGGGCGATCGCGCACGTGAAACGAGAGCCGGATGCCTAACGTTACACTGCACCCGGGCGCAGGTGTCTTGTTGATAGAGTCGTACGAGGCCAGCGAGATCCCAAACAAAAAGGCCCGTTTCAAGCATCGCGGCGGGGCAGATTGTAGAGGCAAAAGAAAGCGACAGTTGCGGACTGCCAGGCGGCAGAGGCAAAGGAAGAGAAGGCTGAAGGATGCGGGCTGAAGGATGGGGATTGGAGAACTGAGGGCCGCCTGCGGGAGGCGCTCACTGGCAGGAGTGGGAGGCAGGCTGCAGGCAGCTGCATGGGGTTGGGAATTGGGGGAAGCTCGATAAAACGACACAAACTCACCAGAATCCATTGTCATGGCAGATCCCATGCATATGCGCTGTGCAGCACGCTCGTCGTCGACCAGCTCGTCTGCTTCAGCAGCGCGGAAACGAATCGTCATGGAGCTCTCTGCGCGATCGGAGGCTGCTGTATGCACCTGCAAGGCAGCTGGCGCACAACGGCTGTCTGCGACGATGGGTCGAGTCGGGCGATGTCGACCAATGTATTTGGCTTGGCGAACAGGTTTCCGGGCTGGCGGCTGCTGCTGAGGAGTTGACGCTTGCTGTCAGAGCTAATGCGCGAGTTGCTTCCGAACACGGAGGCGAAGGCGACTGGGTGCAGCGAAGGTGAGGACGACTGGGATGTCGAGGAGGAGGAGTGCGGAGGCAATCGCGATCCTTATCTCTCACAAACGGTCTCTGACTTCACTCCTGGCGGCTGAGGCGTATCTTCTGACGTTTGCTGGCGCTTTGTGGTGTAGACAGATAATCTGCAGACAACGTTAGCCATGTTTCTTTTCCACAACCTCTCGAATCTCCAGTCATGCGCGCGATCGAAGAATTGATGACTCGTAACAATCGTGCGGTACGCTAATATCGAGGAGCAGAAGCGCAATTCTATCGACGGCTCGTAGAGTGAGAGCGACGACTGGACACACTCTGACGCTCAACGCATCAAACGTGTGTTTACAGCCTCGTTGCTCACATCGTCGAACAACTTTCCATTGACGTGGAAGCATTCTACATACCTGTTGTTGCCACGTATGAATGCCTCGTCGATTTTCAGGTACACCGTACGGTATCGTCGTTTGTATAGACAGAAGTCTCGGAGTGTCTGTATGCTCGAATCCCTTCCGATGGAAAGAGGTCCAAAGATGGTTCCGGAACAGGTTCCAGCGTTTGGTGTAAGGGCGGTATCGATGAGATCAGTGATTTGAAGTCGAGTCTTCTGAACGAACTTGGCAAAGTCGCAGCGCTGACCTTTTCAACCTGACACTCGTTAGAACCTCGTCTCGAGCAATCGCAGTCAGCGTCGCAATCGTTGAACACGTACCCTGTGTCGAACTTTGACCGGACAAAGGAGGCTCAACTTCCCTCGATGTTGTCGATGGTCAGTTGAACGTTTCGGGGACGAACCAAAGGAGGAAAGAGTTTCGGGACACGGAACTCAAAGCCAGCCTTCGCAGGAGGTTCACGGGTATGTCTTGTTGAAAATGACAAGCTGTAGTCCGTGAAGACGGGATGAATGAGCTATAGTCCGTGACAACGGGCCAGCGACAAGAGCGGTGGAGGAACGGGGCGGCGCACAGATAAAAGCGTGTAGGGGTATGCCGGCCAATTCACACAGAGAGCAAGGCTGCTGGCTGCTGTCAGGTCAACGATGAGAAGGAACCCGGGGCCCACTTGTTCGTGGTTCCCCGGCGAGATGGAGCAAGATGATAGGCAACACGCTGTGGCCTACGAGCCGTCATGAACGCAACAAAGCGCAGGCATCCGGTCTTGGCCGGCGCAGCATCTCGAAAAACAGCATCTTCCAACCCTCCCCCAAAGCATTCGCAAGCAGTTCTGCAGCGGATAGTTACCGACACGCTGGGTCAGGTTGAGGTGTGGCATCAGGTCATCAGCCTCAGCAGCAAGTGGAGCAGGTGCAGCAGGCGCAGCGATCTGGCGTAGCATCCGAGAACCCTCTGCTCTGGTGCTGCCTTGATACCCTTCGACGAGGCGCTCAGGCCACGCCCCGTGCGTGTGTCTGGTCTGGCTAGTTCGGTTGGTTACAGTGGGAAGCTGCATCTTGCTTCAAGCCTTCCTCGGCTGGCCAGAAGCGGTTGCGGTACTCGCTCTTGCAATGCAGTAGTTTGATCGCCGAGATGCGAGGGGTGGCGGGGCGGAAATATCAGATCACGTCAGTCACGATTGAAGCCATCATCCCTCTCCTTGCTGTTGTTCGTGGCAAAGATGAGATAACCGCAAGTTTTAGTACCTTGACCTGGACTCGGCCGCGATCCGGACAGCAGACTCCTACCGCAGAGGTAGATTCGACGGCACGATGGCAGCAAGTAGCCGCAAACAATTGCTCGTGGTTTCGGGAGGAAGGCAGGCGTGCCTCCCACCACTCCCTCCCGTCATCCAAAGAAACGGTCTGTCTGATCACCCCCAGGATAAAGGGCGTCAACAGAATTCGAACCAACCAGCAGACTGCCCTGGTGCCTCCTCCGGTCGGGCCGGCATCCGGATGCGACTCCATGCAGGACATATGCTGTTAGTGTGCCGGCGCGGGGACGTCGCTCCTCACAGAGGGCAGGAATTCCCGTCGCCTGCAGTGCTGACCTCCCGGGGATCTGGGAATGATACAGGTCACAAAATGTCGTTCGCGCGGCAGCTGCTCTTTGATAGGACTTCCCGAGGGCCTCTTCCACGGTCCCCGTTCGTGGTGGGCGGTGGTAGTGAAGGTGGTCACGCGAAGCCGGACTTGCTTCCCTCTTCCTCACACCCTGTTTGGTGTTGTATTCGCTGCCTCTCAGCATGTGCTTGGGAGTCGATTCCCAGGGACGTTGGGTGCGTCAAGCCACAATATGCAGAGAATCTGGGGCCGTAGATCATCAGCAGGTCGCGGCAGGGGGCCATGTCGAGTCCTCCTCAATGCCAGACTGTGATAGCTGGACAAGGCGCCTATGCGATTTGATCTTTGGACCCGCCGGTGCAGCGCGTCAAAAGGCCATGGCAGACGTCGCATGTTTCAGCAGCGTCGGCGGCATCTGAAGGATGCCAATATTGAATTCACCTCCCGCATGTGGCTAAGAGAGCTGCAAGCCCTCCCATTGCGGCGTCCTGCGCCCAGTGGGCAGCGCCCCTTGCATCGATCTCTCCTCTCGATCTCGCCGTTTATCTCGTTATCAGCCGCGGCGGCAGAAAGCAGTGTATCACGAGAATCCACGACGGGAGAGAAAGAGACTTCATGATTCATGAAAGAAAAGGGTAGGTAGGCATTGTAAGTATTGCGGCAACTCACGACGAGAAACTCATCTGCTCGCGACCAAGCAGTCGGGTCGGAGAAGGAAAGAGTGAGGTCGCGTTGGCCGACTGAATTGGCTCTCGGGCACTAGAGGGAGAGGGAGAGGGAGAGCGGCGATGCGCGTCCCGCTCTTGCCTTGTTTTGTCTCGTCTTCTTGTCTTGTCGGAGGTCGTCGTTCTCGACCTTCGTATCGTATCAGGATCGGAAATCGGGCAACTTATTCCAGATATTTTTTGTTTCCCTCTACAGTACATACAATACCTTTACCCGTGTGCGCGGCAGGTACCTATCCTTCCTCCTCCCCCTAACCTGTCGTATTCACGCGATGCGGCTTATTCGCCTGCATTCCTCGGGCACCCACGAGTCCATCTAATTAGATTACAGATACCTACCTACTTACAGTACCTAGGCCACGCGGCGGTACGATGCTAACAAAGGGACTTGAAGCCAGCTTCTCGTGCCCTGCCAACTTTAACCATCTCGCCACCACTCCCACCTAGATATGTATTGGATACGGTACATGCATACGGACTACTGTATATCCCGCTCTGGACAAAGAAACGGAAAAGGCAGGCCACGAGAGCCGTGTCGCGGCTACCCGCATCGCCCAGCCCCGCCGAGTCCCGGCTCTCACACTCCATCATCATGACCAGCGCTCGTCGGGCCTAGGAGGTACGTGTAGTTAGTCCTGTCTTCACTACTACTGCTCTCTTCAGACCCCACGCTGCCCCCCGGCAAAGTAGTGAGTAGCTCCCGATATGCACGACTTGCAGACATCTTGCCACCACTATCTGCAGACTACTGGTGAGCGGCATATCTGCCAACACCTGTCTCATTTGCTGTCTGCAGGCACGGCCAGTCGCTTCCAGAACACGCCTCCATCATCAGGGGCTGGACTACGGAAGGCTGCAGATGGGGCTTGTTGTCACGTCAAGACTCGCGCCTCACCGCTTCTTCGTGCGCCCGAGCTTACTTTGTTGATTGCGCAATGGATCCAATGTCCGGGTTGATGCCTGCGCTGCTCTGACATGGGGTCATCGCTGCACGTGATCATCACATCACTTGATGAGGATAACGGATGCCTTCGCCAGGCAGGCTCAACATCCTATGGCACGTGTTTGCGAACGACGTCTGAACTTCCATCACATCTCTCGGCCCATCATTCCTCACATCCAATTTTACTCTACGGCTTGCGGCCCTGCAGGTAGATGCATGCGCAAGACAAATGAGACGACGTGTGTCGCTATGGCTGCATTACGCGGGTAGTCGCAGATGTGAGCCATATTTTTCTTCCTTCACGTCCATTCGAGCTGAGCACTATCGAAATCGACAGCAAGACGTCTTGCCATCACTATTCACTCCACGCAACCTCGGCGGTTTTACCGGCCAATATCCAGATTTCAGGCGTTGTATAGCGACTATCGGTTGGACTGGCATCCATCCGTGCAAAGACCTAGTCCGGAGCACGATCGAACACCGATCATTGTACAACTGGTCTGCGCAACTGATCATCCTGTACGGCGCGGCCTGTGACATCTTACAGCAGGGCGACGTACCTTCTCCCCGATCGATACCGACTCTATCAGCACTCGGACGCCACAGGCTTGGGCGAATGCTGGTTTCCGCAAATAAACCATCCCCATGACCGCGTTCTTACAGCGTCATCTCCCTTTTGCTTACGCATTCCGTAGGTGGACTTCAGCAGCGGGTGTCTACATCTCATCAGAAAATTTCGAGATTTTGATGCTGCAGCCTTCCCCAGAATGATCTCCGCCGGTACTACGGTGCTGTACCAATCACATGAAGCAGGACTTTCAAGAAAGCTGCACACCCATCAAACAAAGGCTGCGAACTTCATTCCACCGCACACGTGCCGCGACTCTGTCGCACGTTCTCGATCTTTTACCTGCGAGCGTGGTGTCGCGAACCCCTGGTCTGTGCTTGCCAGCGTTCCCTCGAGGTTCACGTCTGCACAATCGGACAGAGTGGTCGAGATCAGGCACCCCTCAAGCGTGAGCACTCAACGCTTTCCATTGTTTCAACCCACGATCTCGAAAATCATTCGCCGGCAAAAATTCTTCCTACAGCCCTCATGCTGGCACCCGTGGATCTCGTGAACAGCAACTGTCCGCGCAAGCTCGGCAAATGCACTCCCCAATCCGCAAGCAGGCATAGAAGGCATGCAGCCATCCTCCCTTCACCGAGCCCCAGGAACCTGGTCTGCGAGCTCGCCCACGACGTCTCAACAACGCAGCCGCACGAGCACGCCACCCTCACCACATGACACTACACGATGCGACGCGGGTCCCTGAGTTGTCCGACCCAGGCAAAAATCTCCGTCACGCTGGCCAAAACATTCCCATCAGGCCATCCAGCGTCCAGGACTCGAAAGGAGAATTATCTGACCACCCCTCTTTTTTCCCTCTCACAAAGAGGAGTACAAGCCGAACTGTCAGGCTTCCAGCCATCAAACTACGATCCTACCTTTCTGAAACACGCAGAATCCCAGGTATACCCTCTTTGACGCCTCGGCCTTCCCTACCCTTCCTATGTGCTGTAACTTAGCTGCCTGTCGCACATGCGCTGTGCCATACAGGGCCGCATGGATGGCGCGGCGGTGATGCTCCCCGAGCTACAACTTGCGCCTCGCCGCCTCAAGGTCGCGGCTGGGCTGGAGCTTACGTGGCGCCGCTGATGAGCGTGAGGGGAGAGCAGGCAGATGAGTAGGTAGATCAGGTTTTTAGTCAGGCGCCTGGCGTTCCGCCCTGTGCCGTCGGCGAACAAAAAGGCCCGACTGGTGCGCGAGCGTGGTGATGCGTGTACTGGCGTGTCCCGGGCCGAGGTCAGTCTGCCGAGGGGAGAGTGAGCATGAGAATGAGCGTGAGCGTGAGCGTGGGAGTGAGAGTGGCAAGTAAGCTGTTGATCCTGTCGTTCTTGGGAGGATTGGGAGACTGGGGGCGGTGTTGGGTCTTGATCCCTCAAGGCAATGCGGCCCAGAGTTCTTTTGTGTGTATGTATAATCGCGGCTGGATGGGAAATGTTTGCCTGGTGCTGAAAGGGCCCAGCCAAGGCACATGTTTGTACCATGGGAGCATAGAGCAAGTACCTTTTGGTCTTACTGCGACTCCTGGCGATGACTCTTGGATGCGTCACGGCCAGGAGACTTCTGCTGAAATTGATACAGGCTAGATACAGCCACGACTAGATTCAAGTCACCTGTCAACCCTGTTTTACCTTCAGCTCGTGAAAAAACTGATCGACTTGAAGCGACACGGAGGAGATGACCGAGTGGCTTGTGGAAGGCGTAGCATTTACTGTCCATGCTTGCCTGTATGCTTGACATCTTGAGACTGGTTTTACTCGAGCTTTGGCACGCACGGTGGGCTTACCACGTCAACTCACCCCTGACTTATCACTTTTGTGGATTCTGTAAGTAACAGAGTCCACAACGCTGGTCAGTTCCTTCATACCGGCCGGTTAATCTGTTGGTGAAGTGCCATGAGATCGTTGTCATTGATTTTTGACTTACCCAAACCCTAACCCGAATAATCGAGTTGAACAAGGCCAATCCTACTGGCAAGAAGTTGGCAACACGGCTCCCGAATCAGATCAGTCCAATACAGTCACCTGCAAAACGACCAATGCTAACAAGCGAAGTAGAATGTTTCGACGCTCCAATCCCAGTGAGGGTTTTCAATCGGGTTGACAGTGCTGACGGGCTCGTTGCACCTGTGAACCGGTGCAGCATCGCGGCGTCGCGGCGCTTCTGAAGACCTGGCGGATGTTCATGCGAAACGACTGTTGATCAGCTACTTAGCACGATTGCTCGCCGGGAGTCATTCAATAACACCCGGCGCCTAGATCGTGCAAGCGAGATTGCCAGGCGAGAATGAGATGCAGCTAAACAAAACAAGCCGTCCCTGTCGAACAAGGATAAGTCAAGATTGCCGCCCACTATAAGTTCTTACTACACTTAGCACGGCGGTTACGAATGCAGTCCACTCGATCTTGCTATGGCCGGCTGCGGATTCGAAATTCCTTGAAATGTGTTGACAGTGGACCTTGGTGGTCGAAAAACCATGACGATCCTCTCTGCGCGTGACCAAGTTGCCCGAGAGAGAACCTGCAATCTGAGACTCTTTGCTAAGCCCCAGGTATTTGCAAAATGAGTCTCGTTCTAAGCAGAATCTTTACTCCGGACTTGAAATTGCTCCATTTGATGAACTAATCCTAGAACAACTGAACCATTCCCAGCTTGAAGTTCGACATGGGTCAATGGACAAGAAAACAGCGGTCTTTGGGCCATTCGGCAGCGACATCATACCACTTCACCCCGAAGAGAAAAACCAGATCAGCATAAGATCTGCGGATTGCGCAAGGTCACGTTTTGGTTGCCACTCGCACTCATAGTGACTATCATCGTTGCGATCGTTGGTGGTAGCGTTGGCGGAATGCTGTTGATGCGCAAAAGTCAAGTCAACGAAGTTGAGCGAGCGAACGGTGTGGAGTAGGTGGAACCAATTACATGTTACAACTCGATAAATTAACAGAGATGTGCAGGATGTGCAGTAATTCAACTACAACATCAACGAACAGCGAATCGTCCACCGAATCTCTTCCATCGACGACCTCCTCAACCACATCATCAGCTGTCTCATCCGGATCCACAGGACACTCATCAACGGACTGCGTGGACGGGCGTACCCTCGCCAGCGAAGAAGGACCTTGCTATAACGTACGATGCGAATCTGACTTCTTCGACCGCGGCGTATGATGCGACTTTTACCCGAAAGACGCATATGGTAGGGGACTTGCGTCAGAGCACTCGACTTCGAGTTGTGCTAAGGCGCATCGAGTCTATCGTTTCTCTGCATGTGTCGCATGGTCTGTTGTGACTTTCTCCATCGATCAGATTCAACGTAATGCCATCTTCATCTTTCCTCCGAACGCTCACTCAAACTCACGTAATGTCAATACACAGCGAAACCTGCCCTCCCCGTCATTGGACCGTTAAGCGAGCGAATTGCAGGCCATCACGGCGTATACCCTGTACAATGCTGCTTCTAGGCAGATGCTTCCACCCAATCGAACAACAGACAAATGTGAACATAGATGCCCTACGAAAAAGGGTAAGATCGATATTCCACGCCATCCGATACTACTTTAGAGCCATTCCAGACATTGACTATTGCGGTCCGCAGCCCGACGACATCGTACCTTCAAGACATGGAACAAGCTCATACGAAGTAGCACCCTGCGCAGAACAAGTCCACAACATCTATCATATCGCCTTTCTCCTCTAACAAAAATTGATCAGCGACATCATCCCTGCAATCCTCGAGTACGCGGAGTTGTACAGCTCCACCACTAGCACTTAAGACCTGTTTCCGACTCTCGAGATCTCCCAACTGGAAGCGCCCGCACAACTGATCGAATGCAAGATCGCTAAAGTGAGGACCCGCATCCTAAAGCCGGTACGAAGGATCACCTTCAAAACCACATCTCATGATCAAGGGTTTGCGGTCGATCACGACGGAGGCTCTTATACCTGGTTCACGGCGCAGAAGTCCTTGCCGGAGACGACTCTGCTGCCTGGTAGCATGCTAGCCTCCGATGCCCGCAATGAGGTGGAGTACGACTGCTACCACAGAGCGATCTGCAGCAACGTTGTGGCCAGTTTGAGTTTCCGGTCGCACGAAATCACCTGGCGAGCTGATTCACGCAATCCAGGCGAGGCAAAGTGGGTTTCGAGTTTCATAGCGGGTGATCGGTTTGCTGTTTATGCGTGGGCGAATTACCCTGCTTGGGTGAATCACGTTTGTGAGGTCAGCGTCACGGTGCATTATGTAGCCGTGATCTGAGTGAGAGAAGCCTGGCAAAAGCGATAAAAGCAGGTGTTCTCCCCACTTGGCAAAAGGAAAACGCAAAAGCAAAATATACAACAGGCGGGATTCCCAGATGGTCACCCACTCTAGTACTAGTCGTCAGGTTCAGTGCTCATGTATGGCAGAGCGGACGGAATATATATCCCTCATTTTAACTTAGAATTCCAGGTTTCTATAATCGAATCCGGGATCCAGGGATCGATTCGAAAAGCATGCGGCTTGAGTCACGTGATCTGAGTTCCCAGACATCATAACATCTTCCTGGATATTCAATTCGATAACATGAATCAACTAAACTCTATGCGAAGTCGCTCTCCCCAGGCGTTCTTAGGCATTTTACACTGTTCTTCTACTCATTTTGTTCTGATTTTATGCTTCTCGTCTCTTGTTGTTACCGGAGGTATACATACCCCTAGGATCTATGCCTACTACGAAAAGCGTAGAGATTCTATCCTTTTAGCCTAGTAGTAGGCTGGATCTAATCCAACGCTATAACAATTATGCTAACTACTTCTTCCCTCGCCTTAGTTAACCCTTGGTTTAACCCGAGCTAAACCCAGCGGCATTCCACCTCCGTTGTACTCTTATCTCTACTTTATCTTTTTACCTATCTACTAGTCTATCTATTAGACTATTCTACGATATTCGTCGAACCCTCTAATAACTACTACGCTTCCGCGACATATCTCAGTCACTATGTCAAGAATATCGAACTCTTTACCGTCGATTTCCAATAACACCTATATATAATACCTTTCTGTAACGCCACTAAGCGCCTACTAGTGCGGGGAACTCGGAAGGTATATCTTGGCACAGGAGCTATATAATAGGTGCAACGATATAACAGATGTCTGTCAACGTTAGATCCAGACGTGACATTTATCAATCGTTTAGGTCTCTCAGTGACAGTTCAGCTGCGTACTGAGGCTTAGCATGTACCAGGTTAAGACTCCTTTGTAGACGCGCATGCAATCAACCCAGGTAGTTCTCATGCCTAACTAATGCATGGTTTGCATAGCTCTTGCGTGGCTAAGATGAACTGGCATGCGTGATATCCGTCCGTCCTACGTGGAGCGCACTGCGATTGTGCGTTCCGTCGAGGTACATCGCATGCCCCAATTTTCGATGTCATGAGCCCTCCCTTTCGCGTCTCGGTCAAGCTATGTGTAGCGACCGGCTAGGAAGCCAGTTCTCAGCCTCGGATATAGAGGCATAGCGCACACACCGGAATGTCAGCCTGTCATGCGGATCAATCGCAGGTGATGTTGATACGAATCACCGGCAGACTGCGCTGTGGATGGAGATTGTTATGTACATGATAAGCGGCGTGCTGCCTGAGGCCGCCAGAGCGCAGATGGTGGTCAGCATGCAGCTAGCTGAGCGCTGCGACAACGCATAGTACGTCCCGGCATCTCCAGCTCTTCGATCACTGGCTACCTTCGGCTTGGCAGCAGCAATAGGGAGGTAGAGGAAAGTAAAGCAAAGCAAAGCGACGGACCCGCTGTCTTTCCTGTAACTATAGATCTAGGGACTATAATATTTAGAGGATGTTGTAGATATCTTAAGATCCGCCGTGATCCTCGGCTCATCCCGAAGAAAACACGCGCTACTCGGGACCAGCCGATTTTCACTGCAGATTATCGGGCACCAAACAACAGAAGGTCCCTAAACAACACCAGTTGCACTACGTTAACAGTCTGAGATCGTATCTACCTCGAGCAGTACTTTTCGACCCGCAAGCCCCGATCTCTCCTGCGCTGAACTAGCTATCACCGCGACATGGCGGGGAACATGATACGTGCAGCTCTGCTACTGGTGGGCTTGATGCAGTCGAGGTACCAATGTTGGATCAGGCTGAGGCGGAAGCGAAAGCATTGTCTGGATCCCATTAGTTCCTTGCTTTTCATACAACATCCAGATCACGATATTACTTGAACGCTGCTAGTATCTACACCTAAGATCGCAAATCTATCTCATCCGCTGAGAAACCCGACAAGCATACGTCTGAGCTGTGTATCACCATTCGATTTACACGCACGGCATGCCGGAGGACCGCAGACGTCCTTCGGGACCGCATGTGGGAGATTCTGGTTCGAACTTAGACAGTTTCCGCGATGTACCTGTGGATCGCAAGCAACCTTCCCAGCGTCATCCAACATCTGAAAGTACGGACTCCGGGTATTCGTCCTACCACTTCTCCTCTGAGGGCAGTTCGGCCGCCGTGACGCCATCTGCAGGCCTTCCTAGGATCCAAGGCGCGGTAGACAGGGGGCAAAGGAGAAGGGACCGAAGAAACAGAGTGCAGAGCGGCAGCGAGGAGGTATGCTGGAATCCAGACTGCCACGAACCCAACTGTCTGCGAGGAAGAATGATATATGAAACTAGACCTGGGCTTCATCGTGTGCAGTTCCCTCCATCAGCAAGCCATCCGCTGCCAGGACCTCCCAATCCTTTCACACCCCTTGGGGGGCTTGCGTTCAACTCCCCACATCTAGACTATGGACGGCCTGTCGTTCCGTCTCAACCACCTCCCATGGCGTACGCGCAGTACACTGCCGAATATTCCGCTCGCCCATCATACATCCCTCCGGCCTATCGACAAACAGGCTATGATGGCTTCGCCCGTCACTCGCACGGATTCGATCCGATCTCGTCTGCACCAGCTCCATTGCCTCCAAACCAATTCCACACACAAACTTACCCGGACCGGGGTGAGATATGGACAAACCAGATGCCACTGGAGCGCAATTTGTACAGTCCTGAATTGCCACGTTCACCTCATGACACCTGGCTTGGTCCTTCGCTTGCACGCGATCCGGGCCAGGTCCCCCGACGGGAGCATCGGCATGTCTCCAGGAAGGACTTACCGAAGCATGTTCCAAAGAAGACACGCGAGCAGCAAGTCCGGTCAGAAGAAACTCGTTACGATAGCCGCCAGTCGCCATCACCCAGTGTATCGACGCACGAAACGCCCACCTTTGGAGGTACAGATATTGGTTCGCAGTCCAAAGTCGCATCTGCGGAGCCCCTGGAACCAAATCTAGGAGCCGTCCCTAAAGGAGCGCTCAGTAAGAGTGAGATTCAAGAAACTAGAGTTGATAAGGCTGCGAAAAGCACGGACTCAGTGCCCCCACCGACGAGCTATGAAAGCAACGGCACCGGGTCAGTGAAGGAAATGAGAGATCCGTCACCGAAAACCGAGCAACCACAGTTTGATTCCGAAGACGCCCTTGCCGCAGACAGCGCCGTCGATGCCGCCAATTCAAAAGATCAAGATAAATACATCGTCGAGCCTGAAAAGACGAACGGCGATATCATTGAAGACCTTCCTCAGCCACATCTGCTCAAAATTGAGGAGACGGAGGAGTGCGACCTCGAAAGCGGACCGGAAGGATATGATGATCCAACTGGATCTTTTCCCAGGGACATTGAAGACTTGGCTAAAGAGCTTTCGCTCTCGGGCTCCTCGTCTGATCCCCAAGCTCCAGATTGTTCGTCGGTAAAGCGGACAAGGAAAGTCTTTTCCGCAGCTCTTACACCAACGGCCCAAGACCAAAATTCTACCAACCGTAGTACAGGCCCATCTCTCGAGGAATGTCCCGTAACCGACATGTCCTTGCCGAGGCTTGCCGGGAATGCGAATGAAGACGTCGACAAGGGATCTAACGTCAAGCAAAATGCGCAAAGAGCCATTGCGGTATGGTTCTCTGAAGCGATCATACGGCACTGCGGATCAATCAGGGAGTTATCAGACCAGTCTTTCCAGAGCTTGCAGATGGGCGCTAACGTTAGTTCTTTGCTTGACACATACCTGCGACTTGCTCTCGGTTCCGTTACGTCGAATGAGGAAACGTATGCAGTCTGCGCTGTATCAGACCACAGAAGGTAGGCCTTTTGATGCGCCCCAACTGAATAATGAATTTGCAGTTGCTAATTCTAGACTATAAGAGATGTTATCCGTCGACTACGAGAGACATTTTCATCGCCAACTCTACAAGAGAAGATCAATCTTTTATGGGGCTCTTGTTCAGTTCCACTGCCGCTTGAAAATTCTTCACTTGGGACAGAGCCCCTTTCATCATCAACGCTGGAAGGTCAGTATAGGTGCGAGTTCCTTGTGGAGAACCCTGCATTTGGGTGGCTCATTGGTCGCATCATGGTTGCTGTAACCATGGAAAACACGGAAAAGACCGACGAGACCATAAGGGCTGCGTTACTTGACGCTATTGGAAAGGCTGAGCACTTCTCGCTCAAAGTGGAGTGGAACCCCAAGGACTTCTTTGGAGACCAATACGAAGACGCAGAAGCCGTCGAGCTCGCAGACGTTATATGCATATCCGGCACGGTGGACCGCGCTCAGGCTACCACAGCCGGTGAATACGTTCAAAAAGTATGGCCTGACTTAGGCTCGGCCGTGCTAGCAGGGTTTTCAGCTGCCGCAAAGAACACGTCCGGAAGGCAACACGGTACGTTAAGCGCTCACATGAGACCGGAAGTGGTTGATCTTGGACATAATGAGACCTGTGTCACACCCGATTCTCTGACTGATCTGACTGTACAGTGACACTGCCCGGGGATGGTACATTGCTTCTCAATTTGCGAGGTCAAGCTGCCCTTGTAGACATCACTGCACCACCGGTGGTTGCGCTGGAGGCCTCGGAAGTCATAGCGTGGCTGGCAACTGCTTGCCGGGCTTCGCCATCGCCTTCTGAGATGTATTCATGCAAACCAACCGTCTTTGGAAACTCAGAAAGCGACGTTTGTTCCCTTGAATTCGTCACGCAGGATACCGAAGCGCAGCTACTCCAGCACAAGGACGCTTGTTGGCGAAAGCTGTTCCGAAATCCAGTCATAGCAGACGGGTACCCGATTTGTGCTAGAAGTCCGGGAGAGAAAGGACTGCAAATGTCGCTGCAGATGATGATGCTTCTAGGCCAGACGCCTTGGGTCACGACTTTCGAAGGAACGACGATGCTGAAAGGCTTCAATTCACTGTTCGCCCCTACAGCTTGTCTGGGCTCCTCAACAGTCTGGCACTTCTTACTCCACCAAGATGAGACACGGGTTACTTACAACCAAGGCCTAGACGCAACGTCCGGGGCTTGTACAATTGACAACGAAACTTTGCAATCGGACCGTCACTTTGTTGGCTGGACTCCAGCCGCCGACGTGTTGGCAGGTGAGTTCGCGTTCAATCAAGACTGAAATGACGAGACTAAATCAGGATCCAGGTTCCGGGAAGGCGAACTACAGTGTTGAGCGGAGTGCTACTGATGCCGCGAAGCCAGCTTTCGCTACTTTGAGCGCGGTAAACATCACAGTCAGCAAGATCTTGGGTGCTGGCGTGACTATGACTCGTGGCAAGAAAGACATCCCTCCGGCACTCGCTATCAACAGGGTATTTGAGTCTCAAGCCATCAGCGCCGGCCAATGGTATGTTATCATGTATGACACACTTGGGAGAAGAGCTTGGCTGCTGGACGGTGCTTCTGCACTTGTTCACATCAGTAGAGCTGGGCTATCTCTCTGCAACGAGCAGCAACGGATCATTGCGGAGGCGAATGAAGAGTCCTATGATGAGTCCAAGTTCAAAGCGGATCAACTGTGGCACCCTCCCGACTGCGAAGGCCGTCAGTCCGCTCTCAAGGTCTTGCTGAACAACAAAAACCGCCAAACAAAGATATTCGCATCGATCGAATCGAGGGAAAAGATGATTCGAGATCCCGAGACTGGATCTTGGCAGCAAGAAGTGGTGGAGCAGACCAAAACTTGGTGGCGCTGGGAGGACTTGGTGCGGGAGAAATTCGCCGTTCTCGAAATGCTTCACGATCAATGCTTCAGAAGGCGGCAAACGCCGGTGACCGACGTGAGGCTGCCTTTCGGTAATCGCAGCATCGAAGGCTTCGAATTTGACGACTTGGTTCATGGATTCAGTCCGCTACAACCTCGTGTGACCGACTTGGAGACTGCATATGGCGACTGGCTGGACTTTACGGTAGGAATTGATGCCATTACACTGTTCGGCTCGGGCTTTGGAGACTTGATCAAGCCTGCTGAAGACTTCTCAGGTGGAGCGTCCAGAACAAGATGTGGACAGCGAGCGCCCTGCCCGGAAAACCATGACTACCTAGCTGCTCCGATCTCACTCGTGTCTGAGATTCGCAAGAGGCACAAAACACGGAAAGATAACTGTGTTCAACTTGGTGAGAAGATCTTCTGGCAAGATTCACTTGTACCCATGGAGAATTGCGACTGTGCGCACAAACGCTGCAGCATCCAAACTGTCAAGCTGCAGACAGATTCTCTATTCGGCCGCCAGCCAATGCGTCAGGCGTCATCTGACGAAGTGTTCAAGCGCTACGCGCGAGGTGCGATCATCTTTGGCTCTGGGACCACACACGCCACGCACACATTGCGGACCTCTACACCAGCGACGCCGCAAAAGAACGCAAGACAGCCATCGATGAAAGGCAAAGAGCGTGATAGTGGCATCGATATGGGGGATAGCAGTGGCAGTAACGTGCCTCTGAGCTCGCCGCGCACAGATTCACCTCCGGACAGTGGAGCGGTGTTGAACACCACCCGTCGAGCGGCGTGGGTTCGCGAAGCATCATCCAACGCCGGATCATATCGTCAGGGATCCTCGCACACAGGTCGGTCGGGGGCTGAGCCATCGCGCGCGTCGTCATCCCAGACAGAGTCTTTGCGGCAGCGCAAGAGATCGCACCCACATCCACAAACTTCTTCGGGGCGCAAAACCCCACTGTTGAGACATTTCTTCGGTTTTAGCTCCCCTGATCCAAAGAGCCGACAGTCCTTGGATGACACCAGGCCAGTGGGCAGTCCTAGATCTCATGGCAGGCACTCTTCACGCTCCGAGAGTCATCGACAACATGGAGATTCACCAGCTCGGTCCAAAACCAGGCGGGATGCCGACAAGCGCGAAGAGAATCACAGCACAGCGAGGGATGCGACGACAGCTTCAAAAAGTCGGGACGTCGTGTTGAAGAAGTAGAAAGTGGCACTCTCAATGATCCCGACCCTCAATCATGTTTGCAAATAGGCCCTTCTTAGACACTAATCCTTCAACTACCTGATAAAACACTCGGGGCTGCCAAACTTTTCTTCATTGTTCGTGTTGACTCCTTTGTAGCTGCCTTTACATCGCTGACCTCGAGTTTTGAAGTCATTGAGCCTTCTTCCACTCTCCCATCACCGTACCTCAACAACGACCAGAGCTAGTGAAGTTGATGAATGCTTTACAAGTCCAATGACCCTCTCGTATGGTGAGAGATAGGTCAGATCTATGGGGGTACCCGCGTCGGCCTGCCAAAGTTCTCTACCGAACTTTTCGGTGAGTCTCGCACTGGGCTATCTCTTACTAGTAGTGATTCAGGATTAACATATAGACTACTTCGAGTCGCGTAGGACCGAGAATCCAGTGTTCGAGGATCACGGTATCGACAAATTGACAATCGAGAAAGAATGCGGATCAGGAAGCAGGAAGCAGACATTGGGGAATTGGTAGAGGCTTGAAAAGGGCATACGCTATTGTCGTCCGTCTTTTAGTTGGTTAGATCACATCTCCGCACTAGTCATAGATACATTTTTAGGAACTCTAGAACCTAGAGTTACGACATTCGATCTTCTTTTGATAAAAAAAGGTACTGAATGGTACCAAACATCGTCAAAGGCGGAGAGTAGGGGATTTCGTACTAAATTCTAGGTCCTTGGGATCGATTTCCAGAATCCAGGAACCTGTTTCACTCGATCGCACGATACGCACGTGTGCGTGAATGGTTTTACTAGGGAATCACAACATCTCGATTCCTGGATGATGAAGACAATCGATACTCTGTGATTTCGGACGGAGTCGCTTTATATCACCTTTTAAACTCACATCCAGGTTCTAGAATTGAGTTCCAGATTCCAGATTTCCGAGTTCTAGAATCCAGGAATCAATGCTCTATCACGTGACGTCTATCACGTGAATTCCAGGTTCCAGGATCCAATTCCAGGAATCACAACACCTTCTTTTCCAGGATCTTCGTTGAGACGATAAACATGATTGACAACCTGTGATTTCGGACGTGATGCCCAGTTCTCACTGACCTATGGTCGTATGTGCTTGAACTTCACTTACACAGCTCATGTCTACAAACCTAGCGATTGGCCTGGAAAGCTTTTGATACAAGTAGCAACTCGACAGTAAATCTACACATGCTTGGGTCGTCGACACCCAGCAACTTCCACGATCGCCTACGACCTCTTCGCGGTCATGCCAGTGAAGTCCCAACCGTTCAAGTACCCACAGCCAGCGCTCAAATAGCTGGCAAAAGTCAACCAACCCAAGTAGGGAACAAGAGCGTAACCCGCGGTCTCATCAACCTGACCCCAGACGTAGATCAGCCAGCCAGTGACACCGGTAAGGGCCACGACATCGGCAGTCGCTTCGATCGGGCGGCCGAAGCGGAAGAACAGAGGCATCCAGATCAGGTTCAGACCGAGTTGGATGGTGTAGAGAGTGGCGCCGTGCTTGGCCAGAGCGACGGTCGAAGGGTTGGCGCTGGTGGCGCCTACGGTCCAGGCGCGGTGGGCGGCGTAGCCCATGAGGCCGTAAAGGATTGTCCAGGCGGGACCGAAGACCCATCCTGGAGGGCGTCCGGGGCTGGAATAGAGTTAGTTTTGTTGTTTTTGTTGTTGTCAGAGATGCTGATGGGTTGGTGAGGATTTACTGCGAGATGTTAGCTTGGTTCAAGGCTATTTGTTTGGGAAAAGACCTGACTGACCGGTTGCTTTAGTGCCGCATATTGCTGCTGAGGGCCTACGGCTAGGGTAGATTAGCATACTGACTGTCGCTGTGAATATATGAATGCCATCCTTACGCTGGGTGGAGAAGCCTACTGCGGTGCCGGCGACGATGGGAAAGAGAACGGACAGGGCGGCGTTCTCAAAGATGACCGAAGGGAGTGTCAGGGAGGGGATGTAGGTGGTCATATTGGCGGTTGGTAAAAGATGTATTAATCAAGTCAAGTCAAGTCAATACAACAGAGGAGTCCGAAAGAGAGAGAGAGATGGTCGCCTCGGATGCCGGTCCTCGGCGCGAGGCGCGCGCGGTTCAGTTGACCTCCGCCCCGTTCTGGAGTGGAGATTGGGGCTGGGGAAACAGGCGGCGGCGGCACAGCGCGCGCTCTCAGCTTCAGCTCGCCTTTGGTCCCTTGAGTGTGCAACCCTCAACAACGACATCAACACCACCACCACCACCACCGACGACCTACACAGCGTGCGTGAGTCTCATTCTCCGCCGCCTCTCCACTCTCCCACTCTCTCTCTCTCTCTCTCTCTCATATTCTTCACTCTGTTAGTGTTTCCCCCCTTCATGCTCCTCCATACGGGCTGCCATCGCCCGCTGCACCTTTGTCCACCCATCTCATCACTCCTCCACCGCGCGCTCTCAACATGTCGCCTGTTCGCAGCTGTCGGGCACCCCTGGTGCTTGCTACTGCGACGGAGACTCTCGCCATCACCCACTACTTTGAACTTCCCTGATCTTTTCTATCATTTCTGCCGCTGCCACTACTTACTGCCTGCCTCCGCTTTCGCTCCTCTACCATTGGCCTTTGTCGATCCACTTCTAACGCGACCTGCCATGGCAAACAGACCTCCCATACCCAGTCCGCCCTCTTTGTTGAGTGCGCGCCTATTCTATTAAGCAAACATTGCGTCGACACGACATATTCGCCAGCCAGCCCTCATCGTTTGATTTCAGGTGTCTCTGCTTCGGCCGATGGAGCTCAGTACCCGCTGAAGGAACACCCCAATTGCACTTCCGCAAGAAACGCCCACATCCTTCGCCATGGATACATACAGTCAGTACTCGCGCGCCACGCCCGACGCGGCGCCTTTGTCGCGTGTGTCGACTCGTGATCGCGACGAGTATCGCTCTGCGGACCAGTACAGAGAAAGACGTCGCTCTCCCCAACCTGGTAAGCTTTCCCTCCAGCATCACGAGTGAGCTCAATGCTGATCATATGCAAGACCGACGCCGCGAACGTGACGACCGTGATCGCAGAGACCGCCGCCGCTCGCGCTCACCCGCAGCCATTGATCGCTACCAGCCGGATCGTCTTCCTCGTGACGATTACTACCGCCGCGACGATGACCGCCGTGACCGCCGCCGCTCCTCGACTGACCGCATGGGCGCACCGACTATCGATCGTTACGTTCCGAGTCAGTCAGATCCAGCCCCGGTCCTCGTCAACCCTCTACCCGATCCTATGAAGCTCGAGTTCCAGGTTGGCTTTACCTGGTTTGCCGAATGGTGGCGCGCCGAGCAGCGTGTCAAAGAAGAGAAAGAGTACGCCAAGCAAGGCAGACGCGCTCCCCTGAAAGGCGAGCGCGAGATGCGTCAAGATAGAGAGGCCGAGAGGCCCAAGATTCAAGCTGCATACGATTCATACAAGGAGAACTTGCAAAAGACACAAGCGCAGGCATTCGTGCGCCAGCACAAACATGAGGATTGGTTCCGTGAGCGCTACGTACCCGAGGTGCATGCGCCATACCGTGAACGGCTCATGAACTTCCGCAAAGGGCTGTTTGAGCAATGGGAGCAGGATCTCAGCAGTGGTGCTTTTGATGAGTTCACACTCGAGGGCATTTACAAATCCGAGTCCAACGGACTGGGTGGTATTCTCGAGAAAGAAGAAGGCGAAACCAGTGCGGCCGCCGAAGTTCTGGGTGTCGGCGATTTGCTTCCCCTGCGTGGCGGCGACATCCGTGACCAGGTTGCTCAGCTGCCGACGCTTCTGATCAAGACCATTGGCCCGACGGTGACACGTGATAAGCTTGAGGCTTTCGCGAAAGAGCACCTTGGTGAAGACGAGGGTGGTTTCAAGCACCTTTCGCTCTCCGACCCGAACCCTCTAAAGCGTTGCCATCGCATGGGGTGGATCATCCTCAACCCCGAGCCGTCTCGCGAGGAAGAAATGCCGGATTCTCGGCCTGAGGAAGTTACCGAGGGAGAGAATGGCGAGCACGGCGAGGCCGCCGAGAAGCCCAAGAACCTCCTCACCACCAGTGAGCGTGGTCTCGACAAAGTGAATGGCAAGACCATCGAAGATTCGGAGCGTGGAAACTTCACAGTCCACTGCGCCCTCCACCGTCCCCCGGATGCACCCCGCAAGAAGGCATTGTGGGATCTGTTCTCGGCTCCTGAACGTATTCAGCGTGATCTTGAACTCGCTACCCGTCTTGTCCGCAAGCTTGACAACGAAATGGGCGATGACTATTTCGGTGTGGCAAAGATCGAAGAGCGAGTGACCCAGTTGGCCGAAAGTGGCCAGCTTCAGCCTGTTGTGCCTCCGAAGCCCGAGAACAACGACATGGACGAAGGCGAAGAAGAAGAGGAGGGCATGATCGAAGAGGACGAGGCCGACGATGAGGAACTGCTCACAAAGAAGAAGAAGCTTGATCTGTTGGTCGAGTACCTGCGTCGTGTCTACAACTTCTGCTTCTTCTGCGTCTTCGAGTCTGACTCGGTACACGAGCTTCAGCGCAAGTGCCCTGGAGGTCATCTTCGCCGCCCTCGTGGATCCCTTACAACCCACGCCAAGGAGACTGCCCGCGCTTCAGCTTCAGGAGAGGCGTTCCCTCTTCGCAAGAATGGCAAAGACTCGAAGAATGAGGATGGCAGCAAAATCATTGATGGCGATGATGGCGAGATGGAGCCTGAGAGTCCGACCGAAGAACGCAAGGGCCCGAGGCTATCTGTCCGCAACACCCAGCAGCTCCAGCGTGCTTTCAACTGGGTCAAGACGTTCGAAGAGAAGGTGCTGCAGATTCTGGAGCCAGAGAATGTGAACGTGAGAAAGCTCGGAGGAGTGCCTGTTGAGGAAGGTGTGGAGGAAGAGTTGAGCAAAGTAAGTTTCCTCGATCGAGGACTGACTGTCGAGAAACATCACTAACATGCCATTACAGTTCGTTAAGCAAGAAGACGCCAACAAGTTCCGTTGCAAGGTGCCAGATTGCACCAAGCTGTTTAAGAGCACAGAGTTCTGGCGCAAGCACGTTGACAAGCGCCACGAAGACTTCCATGCCAAGGTGCGCTCCGACATCGAGCTCGTCAACACCTACGTCCTCGACCCGGCCCACATCGC
>Ga0265780_10001480_pt1 | contig 32992 bp, 21 predicted proteins | sample P1T30metagenome_FD_192432 | JGI IMG/M metagenome (GOLD analysis project Ga0265780, IMG submission 192432) | Plant litter microbial communities from East Loma Ridge, Irvine, California - P1 T30 | ecosystem: Environmental > Terrestrial > Plant litter > Unclassified | place: USA: California...
TGAGAGCATCGACTTTGCGCGGGCCGGGGTGTATGCCGACAACATAACGGGCGACGTGAGCGCCCCGCGCCTGGCGCGCTTTTTTCAGAAGCTGGACGGCCACTACCAGATTCGAAAGGAAGTGCGCGACGTGGTGGTGTTTGCCGTGCACGACATCAACAAGGACGCGCCCTTTACCAAGCTCGACCTCGTGTGCTGCCGCAACCTGCTCATCTACCTCAGCACCGAGCTGCAAAAAAACCTGCTGCCCGTCTTTCACTACGCCCTCAACGTGGGCGGCATCCTGTTTTTGGGGCCGAGCGAAAATATCAGCTCCTTTCAGGATTTATTTCAGCCGCTTGATGTCAAGTGGAAAATATCGCGGCGCACTGATGCGCCCTCGTCACTCACGCAGCTCTCGCGGTTTCCGTTTTCGCTCTCGCGCTACACTACTTCACCCACGCATTCCACTACGTTGCTTTCCTCTTCTATCGCGCTGCGCCGCGAGGGCGGCCCTTTTGCCTCACTCGTGCAAAAAGAGCTGCTGCGCAGCTACACCCCGCCCGCGGTGGTAATTAACACCAAAGGCGAAATCCTGTACGTGAACGGCCGCACCGGCAAGTACCTCGAGCCCGCGCCCGGCCTCAGCGGCATGAACCTCTTTGAAATGGCCCGCGAAAAGCTTACCTACGAGGTGAGCGGGGCCGTGCACCGCGCCACCCAAACCCACGAAGACGTGGTGGTCGACAACGTGCCCGTGCAAACCGACAGCGGCCTGCAACTCATTCGCCTGAGCGTGCGCCACCTCACCGACCCCGAGCCCCTAAATGGCCTGCTGCTGGTGCTGTTTGAGGACCAGCCCACCCCGCGCCGCTCGCGCCGCGCCCGCAGCGGCAGCGCCGAAAGCAACCGCGAGTACGAAACCATTATCGCGGCGCTCGACAAGGAGTTGCAGTTCACCAAGCACCGCCTCCAAACGATTATTGAGGAGATGGAAAGCAGCCTGGAGGAGCTAAAAAGCACCAACGAGGAGCTGCAAAGCGCCAACGAGGAGCTGCAAAGCACCAACGAGGAGGCCATGACCAACAAGGAGGAAATGCAGAGCCTGAATGAGGAGCTGATGACCCTCAACATGCAGTACCAGGCCAAAACGGAGGAGTCGAACCAGACGGCCAACGACATGAAAAACCTGCTCGATGCCACCGACATCGCGCTTATTTTTCTGGACAATAACATGGTCATCAAGCGCTTTACGCAGTCGGTGGGCAGCATCATCAACCTGGTGCCCGGCGATGTGGGCCGGCCCTTGCAGCATTTTGCCTCCAACCTGCGCTACGAGCACCTGCTGCGCGACGTGCAGCAGGTGCTCGACCGCCTCACCAGCGTCGAGCTCAACATCCAGAGCACCAGCGACGAGTGGTACACGATGCGCATCCTGCCCTACCGCACCCTCGACAACTACATCAGCGGGGCCATCATCACGTTTACGCGCATCACGGGCCTCAAAACCAAGGAGATGCAGCTGCAAGATACCGCCAACTTTCTGGAGGAAATGCAGGCTTCGATGCACGAGCCGCTGGTGGCTTTCGATGACCGCCTGCACGTGTATTTCAGCAACCAGGCGTTTGCCAACCTTTTTGAGAAAACGCCCGCCGACCTGCACGGCCAGCCCCTGCGCAGCCTGGGCCAGGCCTGGAGCCAGCCCGCCCTGCGCGAGCAGCTCGAAGGGCTATTTGCCGACGATGCCCCGCGCACCGCTTTCGAAGACCTGGTGCTCGACGCCGAATTGCCGGGGCTGGGCCGCGGCCGCCTGCACCTCTACGGCCGCCTGCTGCGCCAGCAGCCTGGCGGCCGCGTGCTATTGGGTATTAACAATATAGAGAAACTATAAGCTGGGGTGGACGGGGGTGGACGGGGGTGGACGGGGGTGGACGGGGGTGGACGGGGGTGGACGGGGGTGGACTGGCCGAGCTTGTAGTTACTGGCCCCTACCTGTATTCTTGCGTACACTCTTCTATTCTTTCACCCTTTGCAGGCCCGTTTTATGACCTCTTCCTCCGAAACCGCGCTACTGGCCCTGCGAGAGCAAGCCGAGAAGCGCCGGGTGGTATCGGCTAGCCTGCCGCCCAACACCTCGCCCGAGGTGCAGCGGCTGGTGCAAGAACTACAGATACACCAGATAGAGCTGCAGATGCAGTATGAGGAACTGCTGGTGGCCCAGGCCGAAGCCGCCGCCAGCCGCACCCAGTACCAGAACCTCTACGAGTTTGCCCCGGTGGGCTACTGCACAGTGGATGAAAGCAGCACCCTGCTCCAGCTCAACCTGCGCACGGCCCTGCTGCTGGGCAGCCCCCGCCAGCAGTTGCTCAACCGCCGCCTGGCCCTGCGCATCGACCGGGCCGAGCGGCCCCGATTCGAGGCTTTTTTGGCCGAACTGTGGGCCGCCCCCGGCGAGCGGCGCACCTGCGAGCTGTCCATCAACCGGCCCGACGAAACCCGGTTTTTTGCCGAGCTTGAAGGCGTAGTATCAATACCTGATGGTACTACCGACGAGCCGGCCACCTGCCGCTTGGTGCTGCACGATAGTACGGCCCGCCGCCAGGCGGCCGATGAGCTGGCGGCCAGCGAGGCGCGTTTTCGGGCCACCTTCCAGCAAAGCCGCGACGGTATGCTGCTGCTTGAAGACCACCACTTCGTGGATGTGAACGAGGCCGGCGTATGGATGCTGCGCCGCACTGACCGCCGCCAGATAGTGGGCCACCACATGCTGGAGTTTTGGCCCGAGCACCAGCCCAACGGCCGCCGCTCGCTTGATGTGCTCACCGACTGCATGGAGCGCGCCAGAACCCAAGGCTGGTGCCGCCTCGAATGGATGCGCACCGACTCGGCCGGCCTGCCCGTGTGGGATGAGATGTCCTTCAACCCCGTGGTGGTGCAGGGCAAAGTGCTGCTGCACGCCATCTGGCGCGATACCACCGAGCGCAAACGCCTGCAACAGGCCGAGCGCGACCAGCAGCAAGCGCTGGCCGAAGCCGTGCTGGCCGCCGAAGAAAGCGAGAAGCGCCGCATTGCCGAAAGCCTGCACAATGGCCTGGCCCAGCAGCTCTACGCCGCCAAGCTCAGCCTGGGCCAGCTCCGGGCCGAGCAGTGCCAAAGCAACCCCGCCACCTTCGCCCAGGCCCACACCAAAACGTTGCAGCTGCTGGCCGCCGCCATCGTGCAAACCCGCACCCTCTCGCACGAGCTGATACCGCGCACCTTGCAGGATTTTGGCCTCGAAGCGGCCCTGCACGACATTTGCAGCGACTACAGCATCGCGCCCCTGCGCATGCGCTGCCAGATGGCCGCCCTGCCCGCTGGTCTGCCCCCGCACCTGCTGCTGGCCCTCTTCCGCATGGCCCAGGAGCTGGCCAACAACATCGTGAAGCACGCGCACGCCACCCAGGCCAGCCTGCGCATTGCGCTGGAAGACGAGTACATTGTGCTAAGCGCCGAAGACAACGGGGTGGGTTTTGAGGCCACGCTGATACTACCCGAAAAACAAAAAGGCGTGGGCTGGCAAACCATTCAGGACCGGGTGCACCTGCTGCAAGGCACCCTGGAGCGCCAAAGCCAGCCCGCGCACACCTGCGTTACCATTCGCCTGCCGCTGCCCGCATAAGGTAGTCCCTCCTCGTTTCTTTCTACCCGCCTGCCCGCCCATGACGCGCATTTTTTTAGTTGATGACCACCCCATGGTGCGCGGGGGCCTGCGGGCAATGCTCGCCGCCGAGCCCGACCTGCTGGTAGTGGGCGAAGCCAGCCAAGGCCAGGCTCTGCTCGACCAGCTGCCCACCACCCCCACCGACGTGGTGCTGCTCGATATCAATATGCCCGTGCTCGACGGCCTGGCCACCACCCAGCGCCTGCGCGCCGAGTTTCCGGAGGTTAAGGTATTGATACTATCTATGCTCAGCCACGAGCGCTACGTAGCCCAGTTGTTTGAGGCCGGGGCCTTGGGGTACGCCCTCAAAAATGCCGAGCCCGACGAGATGGTCCTGGCCATTCACAGCGTAGCGGCGGGCCGGCCCTACCTATGCAGCGAGTTGGGCCTGCTATTGCTGGCCAAGGAGCAGCAAACCCAGGAGAATGCCGTTGAGATTATGGAAGGACCTAATCCGTATAATTTTTCGCAGCGCGAGCTGGAAGTATTGCGGCTGCTGGCTCAGGGCCTCACCAACGCTGACATTGCCACCCAGCTGCTCACCAGCAAGCGTACCATCGAGACGCACCGCCAGCAACTACTCGCCAAAACCAACGCTAAAAATGCCGCCGCGCTCATCAAGCTGGCCGTGGAGGAGGGCATCTTGCGCTAGGCGTAGCAGCATACTTGGCAGTATCTTTGTTATGGGCCCGCACCGCTGCGGCGGTTGGGCTTTTTACTACGTGGGCAGTGCGCGCCAACCTGCTGCCAAGCTACTTTTTCTTCCGGATGAACCTCCCCAACGAGTCTGTGGCCCCCCTCCAAGCCGCCGCTACCGAAGTATTGCGCCACCGGGCGCAGGCCCGTTTAGAGCGTTTTTTTCAGCAGGCCCCCTCGCCCATCTGCATTCTCGACGGGCCGCAGCTCGTGTACGAGCTCGTCAACCCCGCCTACCAGCGGCTGTTTCCGGGCCGCCACCTGCTGGGCAAGCCGGTGCTGGCGGCGCTACCCGAGCTGGCTGGCTCGCCCATTCCCGACATTTTGCGCGGGGTCTACGAAACGGGTGAGTCGTACGAGGGCCGCGAGGTACTGCTCTCGCTGGCCCGCGCCGACAACGAGCAGCCGGAAGACCTGTACTTCAACTTCACCTACCAGGCGCGGTACAGCGAAGAAAACCGCATCGATGGCATCATGGTCTTTGCCAATGAGGTAACCGACCAGGTGCTGTCGCGCCAGGCCGTGGAGCAGGCCAACCGTGCCCTCGAAGCCCGCGTGGCCGAGCGCACCGAGGAGCTGCGCGCCGCCCGCGCCGATGCCGAGGCCCAGCGCAACCGCTTGCACGACCTGCTGATGCAGGCCCCGGCCCTGATTTGCCACTTCGATGGCCCGCAGCACGTTTTTCGGCTTGTCAATCCGCTGTACCAGCAGCTGGTGGGCGACCGCCCCATCCTGGGTATGCCCATTGCCGAAGCCATGCCTGAGCTGGCCGGCCAGCCCATTTTTGGCCTGCTCGACCAAGTATACCGCACTGGCAAGACTTTCTATGCCAATGAGATGCTGGTGCAGCTCGACCACGGCAACGAGGGCCAGCTGGGAAACAATTACTACAATTTTATATACCAGGCCACCCGCGACATGGCGGGCTGCATCGACGGCATCCTGGTATTTGCCTACGAGGTAACTACGCAGGTAGTGAGCCGCCAAAAGCTGGAGAAGAGCGAGCAGCGCCTGCAAGAGCTCAACCAACAATTGCTCGCCATCAATACCGAAGTATGGGCCGCTAACGCCGAAATTCAATTGATGAACGAAGCGTTGGCTCGCCAGCCAGCCGCCGGGTCGGTGCCAAACGTACCGCCCACCAGCTCGGCTTTGGCTTAACTACTACGCTATTCCTACCTAGTTCTATCCGTTATTTTGGGCCGCTCAACGGGGCACCCACCTGCTTAACATGGCTCTTTCTACGCTGGACTTTCAACAAGCCAGGATTAAGCAAGTTCTCTTCAAGTCGCGCTTACGCTCGGTGCTCTACGGCGTGCGCGAAGCTGATACTGCGCTCTTTTCGCTGGCCGAAAACCCCTTTGGCCAGTGGCTCAATACGGTGGTAAAGCCTTTCTACGCCGCCCGCCCCGAGGTGCGGGCCATGGAGCAAACCCTGCAAGCCACCCTGCAAGCGGGCCAAGCCCTCGTGCAGCAGTATCAGCGCGGCCAGATTGAGGAAGCCCGCACCGGCCTATCGGCTGTCAATACCTACGCCGACAAGATGGAAGAACTTCTCCAATCGCTGGAAAAAGCGGTAGTAGAGTAATTGAGTGAGGAGGTGATTAGGTAAAAGGTGAGGAGGGTAAAAAGGTGGTTACAGCCCCTTTTTTACCCTCCTCACCTTTTACCTAATCACCTCCTCACTCAATTACTCCACCTCACCTAATTACCACCGCCCGCTACCACGGTCAGCATGTCGGCGGGGCTGAGGTAGGTGCGGGCCAGGGCTTGCAGGTCGGCGGCGGTAGCGGCCTGGGTTTGCTGAACCAGGCGCAGGTAGTAGTCGGGGCGCAGGTGTTGCAGCATAACATGGCGGTACTTGTCGGCCTGCTCAAATACGGTGGCCGTTTCGCCCAGCAGCTTGCCCAGCGTGTAGTTTTTCACGGTTTCGAGCTCGCCATCGTCAAGCAGCTCGTTTTGGAGGCGCGTGAGCTCGTAGGCGATTTCTTGGCGGGTGGCGTCGGCGCGGTCGCCGTTGACATCGGTACCGATAACCAGCGCGGCGCCCTGCTCGCGGGCCACCACGCTGGCGTGGATGCCGTAGGTGTAGCCCTTGTCCTCGCGAATGTTTTTCATCAGGCGCGAGCCAAAATAGCCGCCCAGCACCTTCACCAGCAGCAGCAGCTCGGGCGTTTGGGCTTCGGTGAGGGCCGGCCAGCGCCGCCCCACCCGGATGGATGCCTGAATACTGCTCTCAATGGGCACCGTGACCAAGCCCGTGGAGTACGTGTCGCGGAGCGGCGCTTCGGCGGCAGGGGCGGTAGCGCTAGCGGCCGGTTGCCACTGGCCCAGCACATCAGCCACGGCGGCGGCGTAACCTGCCACATCGCCGCTCAGGAACAGCTCGGCGCCAGCCGGCCCGTAGGCCGCCGCGTGAAAGGCGCGCACCTCGGCCGCGCTAATCTGGGTAAACGAGCCTTCGCTGAACGGCCGGCCGTAGGGCACGTCTTCGCCAAATAGCTGCTTATTGAACTCCTCGGCGGCGCAAAAGCTGGTTTTCTGGCGCTCGACCCGCATACTCTGGCTGATGCGGTTTTTCATCTGGTTCAGCTCCAGCTCGGGGAAGGTGGGCGCGGCCAGCACCTCCTGCACCAGCGGCAGCAGCGCGGGCAGGTGCCGCGCCAGGCAATACAGCGTGAGCGTGGCCCGGTCGGGCCCGGCCTCGCACTCCAGCGACGCCCCGTAAAAGGCCACTTCGTCGGCAATCTGGCGGGCGGTGCGGGTGGCGGTGCCTTCGGTGAGCAGGCGGGCCGTGAGTTGGGCCAGGCCGGGGGCGGGCTCTTGGCGCTTGCCAGCGGGCAGCACCACTTGCAGGCGCAGCACGGGCTGGGCATCGTTGGCCAGCAGGTGCAGCCGGGCACCGTTGGGCAGGTGGCTTACCTCGGGCGAAGGCAGGGTAATGGAGGTAAAGGGCTGGGTAGGCGGGGGTAAGAGGCGGTTAAGCACGGGTTTAGGATAAGTTTGGGGCGGAAAGAAGCACAAGGCAATAATGGCTCTGATAGGCCGGAAAAGCAAATACGCCTGCCCCAGTAGTTGGAACAGGCGTACAATACTAGTACTAAAAACGGGGTGCGGGGTAAACCCCGGCGCCGGCAATTAGTTCGCGGTGCCGGTGCTGCCGCCTTCGCTGAAGGCGTCGGCCAGCTTCTCCAGGTTGAAGTGCAGCGAGACACGGATGGTCTCGGCCAGCGGGTTAGCCGACGAGTTGGGCACGAGGTACGTGCCATCTACCCCAAATACCGACAAGCGGGCACCGAGGCCAAACGACAGGTACTGGCGGTCGCCCTTGTGCTTGTTTTCGTAGAAATAACCAGCGCGGGCCATGATGGTATTGTTGTAGGCATACTCCAGGCCGCCGCCGAGGTTGATTTCCTGTAGCTCTTCCTTGAAGCCGCCCGGCGCATCGGTAAACGAGTTGAAGATACCCGATACGATGCCGCTTTGCTGGCGCTCGCGGTCGATGGCGAGCACGCCTTGGTCGTTTACTGGCTTGCTGTCGTCGTAGTACGGCGAGGGCACAAGCAGCTTGGTCGCGTCGAGGACGAACGTGATTTTGTTGTAGGGGTCCAACTCGCGGGTGATGGCCGTGCCCAAACGGAACGTGGTGGGCAGGAAGCTCGACGTAGTCGCGCTGCGGTACACCATTTTGTTGCCGATGTTGGAGATGCTCGCGCCAAAAGCCAGGTTATACTGCCCTACTTCCTTGCTGTAGTACGCGCCGAGGTCGGCGGCAAACGAATTACCCGACTGGGCATCGTTGCCGTCGTAGCCCCCGATAAGGTTGGAGCGCACGTAGCGGGCCGAAATACCGACACCGAAGTTTTCGCCCAAGCGCTGGCCGTAGGATACCGATACGGCGTATTCCTTGGGGTTGAAGCTACCGTTGGGGATGTTGCCGCCGGTGCGGTAGTCAATCTGGCCCATGCTGAAGTACATGAGCGAGGCCGCAAACGCGCCGCGCTCGCCCACTTTGCCGTAGCCCGAGAGATAGCTCAGGCTCATGTCGTCGGTTACTTTGCGCAGCCAGGGAGAGTAGCTAGGCGAAAACGAGTACTTGTAGGGCACAAAGCCCAGCTTGCCGGGGTTGTAAAACGCCGAGTTAGCATCGGGCGAGGTAGCTGCCCCAGCTTCACCCAGCGCCGACCCACGGGCATCGGGCGCCAGCGTCAGAATCGGCACGGCCGTAGTGATGGTGTGGTTGCCATCGCGGGTCTGGGCCAGGGCCGCCGAAGCACCCAGCAAAAGCACCGGCACAACGGCCAGCGAGCGAGAAAAAGTCAAGGTCATGGGGTTTGGTAAAACTGGGCGAACGCGGCAGAATACAGGTGAATAAACCTATTTAAAAGTGAAATTAGCCAAAGCAGGGCGGCGCTATTTAAGCTGCCAAATAACTCACAAATGTGCTAATTTAATAGCACTAATTTTTCAAATTTACTAACCTGCTGGCTGTCAGCAGCCGACCGAACCGAAATTCGGTACACGTACACGCCCCGCGCCAACTGGTCTTCGTAGTCGTCGCGGCCGTTCCAGGTGATGGTCTTGTCGTGGGAGGTGCTCGTCATTACGTTAGCGTGCAGGGTTTTAACCAGGCGGCCCGCCACCGTGAATATTTGCACCTGCACGTCGAGCTCCTGCCCCACGCGGTTGTGGTCAAAGTGAAACGTAGTAACGTTGCTGAACGGATTGGGGTAGTTGAGGACGTGGTCGAGGGCCAGGCTCTCGTTTTGGGCGGCGATGAAGTCTACGCTGCCCTCGGCCGAATTATTGTAGGTATCCCAGGCTTTTACCTTGATGGTGTGGGGGCCGGGCGCGAGGCTGCGGTAGTTGTAGCGAATCTGACCGCGGGTGAAATCGTCGACGGCCGCCGTGTACGAGTCGTTCACTATCACGAGCTTAGCAGGGTCGTTGTCGATAGTAGCCGTGAGCTCGTGGCCCACGCCCGCGTTGGAGGTATTGATGCCCGAAAGGTCGAAAAGCTTGCCCAGCAGTAGGGTATTCACGGCTGTGAGGCCGCCCGACACGAAGGAGTCGTCGTCCATAAACAGGCGCACTTCGGGCGGCGTAATATCGCCGGCGGCGTTGCGGGCGGCGCCGCCTATCGGCACTAGCTGGTATCCCTGGGCATCGACCTTGGCATTGAAATCGGCGGCGTAGAGGCTGATTTTACCCAGGCCCGCGCTGTAGTTAATGTCTTTGGGCACAATAAACTTCACGCTGAAGCGCCCGCTCGTGACCCGCGACTGGCCGCTATACACCACCGTTTCCTGCACCAGCACTGGGGTAATGGCGCCGCCCTGGTCGCCGAGGGTATTCACGGTGGCTACTTTATCAAAAATCGTGATGTCGGCCGTGCCGTTAAAGCCCGCGTTGAAGGCGCCCCGGTTTTCGATGTGGCCGCTGATACGCGCCTGGCTCAGGGCCTTTAGGGTATCGAGGCTCACTTGGAGCGACACCACTTTGCGACCATTGATGGAGTCGATGAGGACGCGCTGCTTGGGATAAGCCAAGCGAGTAGTCGGGTCAGCAAGCAGCGTATAGTTACGGTTGTTGAGGTCACCGGCAGCAGCCGTAATCTTGGCCGAGCGGCTGGCCTCACCGAGGTACGGCAGGTCGCCGGCCGTATTGCGCGACAGTACCTGGCTGTAGAACGCATTGACTAGCTGCGTATTCTGGTACGAATACACGACCCGCGTGGTAGTAAACAAGCCTACTGCCCCCGCGCTGGCATTATCGGTCAGCACGGTTTCGCCGGCCGAGGTCTGTTCGGGGTTATCGTAGGTGCTCAGGTCGCAGGTACCGGTTACGAAGAAGGTAAGCCGGTTTTGATTGGTCAAAGCCTGTAGCGAAGCGGTGTTGATAATCTGCTCGTCGGTAACACCATTAGGGCCGCCGTGGCCAGTGTAGCCAATAAGCAGCGAGCCCTGGTCGAGGGCATCATTGACGGCGGCTTCGGTGGCCGGCGAGCGTTGCCCGGCGGCCACGCTCACCTGCGGGTACAAGTCGAGGTAAGCTTTGCGGATATTATAAGCCAGGTCAGCCGTTTGCAGCGTAGGCGCAAAAATCGTCTCCGACTCGATGGTAAACGCCATGCCGATGTCGGGGTCGTTGTCGTCAGCAGTCAGCGTCATGCGGTTGCGCCACTTACCAAAGCTGACGGTGGCATCGTAGTTGATAATTTTATCGACTACCTGCCGGGCCTGGTCGTCGTTGGTGGCTTGGTCGCGGCGGTCGCGCGGGGGGCGCACGGGCAGGCGGCCTACGCCAATATCGCAGGTTTCGTAGGTACCGGCCCCGAACTCATCCCAGTAGCCTTCGCTGTCATCGAGCAGACCGTAGTAGTCTTCTGACGAATAGGACGAAACGCCTTCTGCATTGACCCGGTAGCCAGCTACCGGCACAAACGACTCGCGCGACTCATAAGTCGGCACCATGTTTTGGTTGTAGAGGTCGGGGTCAAGCTTGGTATCTCGTTGGCCAAAGGGCCGGCGGCTGTTTTTCCACCAGCCGGGCTGCTGGCTTTGGTCGTTGAAGGCCGACGCCTTGTAGTCGTAGGAGGCATCGCCGAACAGCAGCAGGTAGTTGCGGCGATTGGCGGGGTTGGGGTTGCGGTCGTACACCTGCTTCATCAGGTCGCGGATGGCCGTTACGTCCTGCGCGCCCGAGCTGTATTCGTTGTATACTTCCTTGGTGGTCACCACTGCTACATTCAGACCGTTGTAGGCGCGGCGGTGCTGGGCCAGGCGCTCGGCCTGCCGCTTGTAGGCCGGGTACGTGACGATGACCAGGTCCAGGTCGCCGTTGATGTTGAGGGCGTGCAGGTTTTGGTTGGCTACGCGGCCAAACTGCCGGGGTGCAGGAAAGCTGCCATTGGGCTGGAAAGCCACGTACTCGCGCACCGAGTCGGTGTAGGCCACGAAGCTGCCGTTGGTAAGCGTCTGGGCGCGGGGGCGGCGCGGATTGGTAACCTCCCACACCTGGGCACCGCCCGCATTATCGACCGTGTAGGTACCCAGCGAGCCCGCCCCGCGCAGCGTGAGCGAGCGAAACTCCAGCACCGAGCCGCTCAGGCGCAGCTGCCGCTGCACCAGCAACTCAAGGTAGTCGAGGTAGCCGCCCGCCGTCGGGCTGGGGTCAAAAGAGGTAAAGTTTAGCGTAACCTTCGGCTCGGTGGTGGCGCTGGTTATTGCCGCCGTAAAATTGCCCACGTTCGTGTTGGCCACCGTCGTGAAAGCGCGGGTCGAAATAGCATCAACCGACACGCTGCCCGGCAGCGCCGCCCCGTTGAAGCTGGCCTGAAACACGGATGCTTGCAACGCATTGGCCGCTACGGCCAGCCGCAGGCGGGCGGTGCTGCCCACTACCAGGTCGGTGAGGGCCGGCTGGCCATCGGCACTGAACGTAAACTCCTGCGACGAGCCCGAGCTGAAGCGCTCGCCCAGCCAGTGCCGGCCCGAGTGCAGCAGGTTCACGAGGTCGTGCTCGTAGAAACGGCGGTCGATAAACGTGGTAATGGGTGCGCCGCTGGGCGAGCCGCCGGGCGCGGCAGCCGTGGGCACGCGCCGGCCAGTGGTGGGGCCAACGCGCACGAAATAATAAGCCGTGTCAGCATACACGTTATTAACGTGACGGAAGCCCGTAGGCACCTTATTGGTGCTGTCGATAGCCCAGGTGTGCGGCCCCGGCGCGTAGAATAGGATAAACTCGTTGGCGTCGAAAGTAGCGTCGTTATTATCGTTGACCAGCAGCACGTTGTTCTCCACCAAGTCGTTGGGCCGCGGGGCCAAATTGGCCTGCGGCAGCACGCCGGTAGCATTGCCGTACACCTGGATGCGGCGCGGGTCAGTAGAGCCCGTATTCAGGCCCAGCTTACCGAGCGCGTCGCGGTCGAGCTTGTACACGCCGCTGGTGGGCACCCCGATTTTAAACCAATCGCCGCTATTCAGCACCGAGGTTTGGATGTTGTGCGGCCGGCCGCCCATGGTCGTGCGTGCGGCCGTATTGCCGCCAACTTGGTAGACGTAGTTAAACGACACCAGCCGCTCGGGCTGTCCGGTTTGGGGGTTGCGGCGGGCGGGCTGCACCAGCACGTAGCTGTAGGGCCGGCGCGCCTCGTACCCAAAGCGCAGCCGCACGGCCGGTGTGCCGGGCAATGTAGCCGCGCTCAGTAAGGCCACGTCAGCGGCCGGAAAGGGCTCGTACACGGCATCGCTTACAGCGCCGGTGGCCACGGTGCCAGGCAGCCGCAAGGTGAGTGTGCCCACCAGCTCGCCCGGCCCGTGGTAAGCTTCGCGGAAAGTGGGGACCTTGCGCGTAGTGCCGTTGGCATTCGGCATCTCCACGTACACGCCCCAGCTCACGCGGGCGGGGGCCGTTTGCTGGCTGCTTTGGGCGTGGGCGCGCAGCGCCCCACCCAGCAGTAGTACCAAAGCCCAGAGAGAGAGGAAAGATTTTGGCATAAATAACCGCTGATTTAGTGCGTGATAGCCTGGCTAGGCTGTTCCTCCAAACCTACCGCGACCGCGCCAGGCTGCGGCCACGCTCTTGCTAACTGCGGGCGGGCCAAATTATTGCGGCTTGGCCGGGGCAGATTCTACGCCGTCGCGGCTGCGCACCCGGCCGGGTATCGACAGCAGCACGTAGAGCAGCACGGCCACGGGCACGCCCGCCGCCTTTAGCCACAGCACCAAACCCAGCGAAAGCCCCACAAAAATAAACCGCCGCCGGTTGCCGCGCCACTGTAGGTTCTTAAATTTCAGGGCAAAGAGCGGTAGCTCGGCCACCAGCAGGCCCGAAAGCAGCACCGTGAGGCCTATTAATACCAGGGGATTTAGAATAAAATTTCTTAGGCCAAAAGTGTCATTGGCCAAAATCAGCGGCAGCGACGCCACTACCAACGTGCAAGCCGGCGTGGGCAGGCCAATAAACGAGGTAGTTTGGCGCGTATCGTTGTTGAATTTGGCGAGCCGCAGGGCCGAGAAGATGCTGACGATGAAGCCCAAGTAAGGAATGAGCAACTCAGGATGCAGTAAAAATCCTGAGCTACTGGACCCAACCTCTACAACAATGAAATCTGTAGAAGCACTAGGTGGTATGTCGAAAGGATTAACACCAATAGGACCAGCCAGCAGCTTGAACAAAATCGCGCCCGGCACCACCCCAAACGACACCATATCAGCCAGCGAATCCAGGTCTTTGCCGATGGGCGACGACACGCGCAGCGCCCGCGCCACGAGCCCGTCAAAAAAGTCGGCCACGGCCGCAATGCCTACGAAATAGGCCGCCATTACTAGGTCGCCTGCGAAAATAAACGTGAGGGCGATGCAGCCGCACAGCAGATTCAGGCAGGTGAGGGCGTTGGGGAGGTGTCGTTTCAAGGGGCTGGTATTACTTATTTAGCAGCGTGCCAAAGGCTTTCTTATCCTCAAAGGAATGCATTATTTCGTCTTCGAGGGGCGTGCGCTTCACGGCCGGGTGCTCGCGCCAGTAGGCCGGGTCGTAGGTTTTCTTGCGAATGGCGGCCAGGTCGTTCGTCACTGCCTCGGGGCCGGCGTAGGGCAGGCCAGTGGGGGCCGGCCGCAGGTCGTAGAAATAGGTGAGCGACTCGGCCCGCACCGACGTATCGGGTTTGCCTTTGTGCGACGCGACGAGCAGCGCATTTACTTTCACGTAGTTGGGCAAAGCACTGGCCGCGCCGGGCGTAAAGCCGGCCTTCATCGTTACCGAGCCCTCCCGGAAGCTCGTTTTTGAGCTTGAAAATGTTATTTCCAGCTGGCGGGTGGCGCGGGCGTGCAGCACCTGGTAAGTAGCCAGGTCGATGTACACGCTGCCCCGCACCACCGGCACGCCCGGCCGGCTTTCGTAGGCCACCTCGGCCAGCCGCTGCGCGCCGTTTTGGGCCACGCCCCGGTAGTGCAGCACAAAATACTTGTTGGGGTCGGCGCTCACTACCGCGTGCGAGTCGGTGGTATCGGGGGCGGCAATGCCACAAAAGCGGGCCATTGACTTGGTATACAGCGAGAAATTACTGAAATCCATCGGCGCGGGCTTGGCCCCGTAGCGGCCCTGCGCCAGCCGCGACCCAACGAGGCCAGCGCTGCTGGCCTGCACATCCCACACGGCTTCGAGCACCTCGGTGGGCTCGTCGGCATTGCGGGTTACCTGCCGGTAAAAGGCTTGCCCGTACTGCATCTGCGGCCGCGTGCGCTGAATCTGCCGGTAGGCTTGCATCCGCAATTGGGCGGCGTAGCTCGGCGGCTCGGCCGTGGGCAGCTCAATGGGCACGGGGGCCAGGCGCAGCAGCAGGGCCGCCCCCGGCTGGGCCACGGTGGCCGAATCGCGCCCGTAGCCCAGGCCAAAGGCCAGTATTTTGGCGGGCAGCTGGCGCACGCTCAGCACAAACTCGCCTTCCGCGTTGGCGGTGGTGCCCAGGGTGGTACCGGGCACCCGCACGCTGGCGTAGGGCACGGGCTGGCGCGTTTGCGCGTCGAGCACGCGGCCGTTTACCTGCGCTTGGGCACGGGCCAGCTGGGGGGCCAGACCGAGCAGCACCGGGGCTAAAAGAAAGATTTTCACGCGTTTTTGCCGCAAGGTATTCTACTGCAAAAACGGATTGCTGCGCCGCTCGGCTCCGATGGTAGTGGCCGGGCCGTGGCCAGGGTACACCACCGTGGCGTCGGGCAGCGTCAGCAGCTCGGTTTTAATGCTTTTGATGAGCGTGTTGTGGTCGCCGCCCGGCAGGTCGGTGCGGCCGATGCTGCTCTTGAACAGCACGTCGCCGCCCGCCACCTGCCCGCCCGCCGCATCGTAAAACACAACGTGGCCCGGCGCGTGGCCGGGCGCAAAGCGCACCGCCAACTCGCTTTCGCCCAGCTTAATAACCTGCCCGGCCACCAGCTCGCCAGTCGGCTCGGCTGGCTCGTAGGCCGGAAAACCATAGGGCCCCGCGTAAGTAGCCACCGCCCGCAGCGTGGGCAAATCGAGCGGGTGCAGCAGAAACGGAATGCTGGGGTAGGTGCTCAGCACGAACGCATTGCCCAGCACGTGGTCGATATGGGCGTGGGTATTAAGCAGATACTGCACATCGAGCTGCTCATCGGCAATGTACTGGCTGAGCTGCTGCTGCTCGGCGCGGGTGTACATGCCGGGGTCCACGATGGCCGTGGCGCGGGTGGCCTCATCGATGAGCAGGTAAGTATTTTCGGCGAAGCCGTTGAACGTGAAGCTGACAATGCGAAGCATAGGCGCAAAGGTATTGGGTTAGGAGGTGATTGGGTGAGCTAGTGAAATGGTGAGCTGGTGAGTATGGTTGTCATTGCGAGCGCAGCGAAGCAATCGCACCAGCGCAGCACCCGGCGAGCAACCCGAACAGGTGCGATTGCTTCGCTGCGCTCGCAATGACAGCCGACCTCGTAACCCCATCACCTAATCATCTCCTCACCCAATCACCCGGCTTATCTTGCCCACCATGACTCCCGATTTTGACCTCTACGACTACCTACTCGTCGGCCACGGCATCGCCGGGGCAGTGCTGGCCCGCGAGCTGCGCCAGCGCGGCCACCGCGTGCTGGTGTATGACGAGCCCCGGCCCGACGCCGCCTCGCGGGTGGCCGCCGGCCTCATGAACCCCGTGGCCGGCAAGCGCTTTGCCCTCACCTGGCAGGCGCTCGAAACGCTACCCTACGCGGTGGATTATTATAAAGAATTAGGGCAGGAATTGAGTGCCGAGTTTCTGGCTGAAACCGCTATTTTGAAGGTATTTGGCTCTGAGCAAGAGCAGCAGCAAATGCTGGCCCGCGCCGCCCAAGACCCGTGGGCCGGCTTCGTGGCCAGTATCGAAACCGCCCCCATCGACCAGCCGGGGCTGCTGGCCCCGCACGGCGGCGCGTGGCTGCGCGGGGGCGGCCACGTGCGGGTGGCCGAGCTGCTGGCCGCCCTGGCCCGCCAAGGCACGGACGAAGGCTGGCTGCGCGAAGAAACTTTTACGTGGGAAAACGTAGTTAGCGACGCGGCGGGCGTGGCGTACGCGCCGGGCCGGGTGCGTGCCCGGCAGGTGGTGTGCTGCCAGGGCGCCGCCGCGCTCAACTGCCCGTATTTCAGCTGGCTGCCCCTCACCCCCAACCAGGGCGAGGTGCTGGCGGTAGAAGTGCCCGGATTAAGTCAAAAACAGGTACTCAATCGGGGTGCCTACGTGGTGCCCGATGGCGCGGGGCTCTTTCGGGTGGGCGCTACGTATCGGTGGCCGCCCTTCGCACTGGCTGGCTCCGAAGAGGGCGCAACCGAGCTGATTGGGCGCCTTTTGGGCCTCACGCCCCTCCCCTACCAGATGCGCGGGCTGCGGCGCGGGGTGCGCCCCGCCGTGCGCGACCGCCGCCCGCTGCTGGGCCGCCACCCGGCGCTGCCCTGGCTGAGCGTCTTCGGCGGCTTTGGCTCCAAGGGCGTGTCCTTGGCGCCGCGCCTGGCGCAGCAGCTGGCCGATTACCTCGATGGCCAGGGCCAACTCTGGCCCGAGGCTGACGTAGCTCGCTACAACAAATTATACACTGCCGAATTACTAGAAAATAAGACTACCTTTAAAACGTTTGGATAACGCCGGGCCAAACTTGTATTCGTGGTAGTTGTCGGCGGCCGTTTTCCCTCTTTGCTTTACCTCTGCCCACTCTCTATCGTGACGTTTTTCCTCCAAGGCTGCCGGGCCGCTGCCGGCTTTTTGCAAACAAGGGGCCGGGCCGGAGTGCTGGCAGTAGCCGCGGTGGCGCTGCTGGGCGGCAGCCGAGCGGCCCGGGCGCAGTCGGCTCAGGAGCCTTTTGGGCGGGTACGCATTCAGTATAAAAAGCTCGACTGGCAGTTTTATTCGACGCAGAACTTCAACGTCTACTTCTACGGCGGCGGCGAGGCCAGCGCGCACCGCGCCGCCGAGTACGCCGAGCAAGAGTTGCAGCGCATCACGGCGCTGGTGGGGTACTACCCCTACAGCAAAACCACGCTGATGCTCTACAACTCGGTCGGCGACCTGCGGCAGAGCAACATCAACCTGCCGCTGCCCAACTCAGTGAACGGCGGCGAGGCCCAATTGGCGCGCATGAGCAAGGTCGAAATTGCCTTTTCGGGCAAGCAAACCGACTTCAAACGCGAGATGAGCTACCAGATAACGCAGGTATTGCTCAATGATATGATGTACGGCGGCTCGCTGCGCGAAGTACTTCAGAGCAACTACCTGTTGCAGCTGCCCGACTGGTTTGTGGGCGGGGCCTCGGCCTACGCCGCCGAGGGCTGGAGCGTGGACATGGATGCCTACATGCGCGACATGGTGCGCGAGCACCCCACCGGCAACCGCACGGCGCCCTTCTTCGTGCGCAACCCGCAGCTGGCGGGCCAGAGCATCTGGAACTACGTGGCCGAGCGCTACGGCTACGGCGCCGTGCAGAACATTCTGAACCTCACCCGCATCACCCGCGATGTGGAGGTGGGCATCAGCTCGTCGCTGAACGTACCGTTTAAGGTTTTCCTGCGCAACTGGGTAAACTACTACCGCGAGCTAAACACGCAGCCCGCCATCGTGGCCCGCGCCCCGCTGGCCGACGATGCCCGCCACAGCTCGCGCAACCGCCGTGGCCTGGAGCTATTCTCGCAGCCCGTCATCAGCCCCAATGGCCAGCAAGTGGCCTACGCCGTGAACGACCAGGGCCGCTACCGCGTGGTTGTAGCCAACCGCGACGGCTCGCACCGCCACACGCTGCTGCACAGCGGCTACAAAACGCCCGACCAGCAAATTGAAGGCCGCCTGCCCGCGCTGGCCTGGCGCGGCAACAGCCAAATAGCCGTGGCCGACCTCAGCCGGGGCCGCATGGCCTTGCGCCTGCACGACGCGGCCGGCGATGGCATCGTGACCCGCGTGCGCAACGCGGCCCGCATCAGCCGGCCCGTCACCATTTTCGATACCTACGAGCAGGTGCTCGACCTCAGCTACTCGCCCGATGGCAAAGCGCTGGTGTTTAGCGCTATCAAGAATGGGCAAAACGACATTTACTTGCTAAAGGCCGGCAGCCGCCGCCCCGAAAAGCTGACCGACGACCTCTTCGACGACCAGCAGGCGGTATTTATGCCCGGCGGCCAGGCCATCGTTTTCAGCTCCAACCGCTACCTCGACTCGATGGGACGGGCGCGACCGGCCGCGTTCCCCAACGTGGTGAACAACTACGACCTGTTCCTCTACCACCTCAACGGGCGAGCCAAGCCAGTCGAAACGCTGGTGAGTACCATCTCGAACGAAACGCGGCCCCGCCCGATTTCGGATGATGAAATTTTGTACTTGGGCGAGGAAAGCGGCGTGCGTAGCGTATACCGCTACTCGCGCAGCACCGGGCAGCGCAAGCCAGTCACCAATTTTGCCTCTAACGTCCAGGACTTTGACTACAACACCACCAGCCAGGCGCTGGCGCTGGTAGCCTCGGTACAGGCCCGCGACCTGCTCTACCTCTACCCCAAATACGAGCTGCCCACCGACATGTTCCTGGGCAAAACAAACCGCCAGCAAATACTGGAAGCCCGCTCGCAGCCCGCGCCCACGCCGGCCAAACCCGCTACAGCACCCACTGCGGCCACTACGCCCGCCGCTATCCAGCCCGCCACGCCCGACCCCAACAACGACGTGCCGGCCTCGACGGCCAAGCGCCGGGGCAGCAACAAGGTGAATACCAACAACTACCAGTTTGAGGAAGACGACGACCCGGCCATTCCGGTGCGGCCTCGGCGCAATGCCAAGGCCACCACACCCATAGCCGCCGCCAAGCCCGTGACGCCCACGCTGGCCGGCCCATACCGCTACGACACGCGTTTCATGGCCGATAACCTGATGACGGGCATCGCCGTGGACCCGCTGCTGGGCTTTGGGGTTTCGCTGCAAGCCAACCTATCCGATTCTTTTGAAAATCAGCGCATTCAGGCCAATATATTTGGCCAGCTCGATTTGCGCACCAGCAACATCAGTCTCTCCTACACCAACCTGACGCACCGCGTCGATTGGGGCATTTCGTACCGCAAGCAGGCGTATTTCTTCGATACGCAGTCCGGTGGGCTGGGCCTCACCCGCTATGGCCACCACCAGATTGCGCCCACCATCGCCTACCCGCTCACCCACAACGTGAGTTTGCGCGGCGGCCCGCTCTTCGACACCATGTCGCGCACCCAGACCGGCGATGCCAGCACCACGCTCGACAACAGCGTAAACTACCTGGGCTACAATGCCGAGCTGGTATTCGACAACTCACGGTCGACGGGCGTGAATATGCTGCTGGGCACCCGCCTCAAAATGGGCCTTTTGCAGCAGTATCAGCTGAATAACAAGTCGGGCAATTTCGGCAAGTTTTACATCGACCTGCGCCACTACCAGAAGGTGCACCGCCAACTGGTGTGGGCCAACCGGGCCAGCTTCGGCAGCTTTTTTGGCCCCAACCCCCAGACCTTCCGCCTGGGCGGTATGGACAACTGGGTATTTCAGAAGTACTCCGACCAACAGTTGCTCACGCCCACGCCCGACCCTACGAGCATTTTCTACCAGCAGTTCGTGACCAACATGCGGGGCTTCGACCTAAGCAAGCGCACTGGCCGCAGCTACGTGCTGTTCAACAGTGAGTTGCGCTTCCCCATCGTGCAGTATCTCTCCAACCGCCCCATCTACTCGGGCTTCTTCCGCAACCTCCAGTTCGTCGGCTTCGTGGATGCGGGCACGGCCTACTCGGGCGGCAATCCCTTCAGCGAAAGCAACTCCAACAACACGGTGCCATTCAAGAACAACACGTTCTTTTCGGGCACGGTTATCAACTTCCGCAACCCGCTGCTAGTGGGCTACGGCGTGGGCGTGCGCACCACCATGCTTGGCTTCTACACCAAGTTCGACCTGGCCTGGGGCGAAGAAAACTATGTCCGCACCGGCCCCAAACCCTACCTGACGCTCGGGCACGACTTCTAGACCAAAGTGGTAATAGCAAAGCCCCGGATTAGTCTAATTCGGGGCTTTTTTGTGTCCGTTATATACTTTGACAACGTTCTTACCAATACATAATACCCCGCCCCACCGCCCGCCGTATCTTTGCGGGCGTGTCGCTGCCCGCCGAAATCTGGCATTTATTGCTAAAAGACCTGCGCCTGGAATGGCGGCAGCGCACCGCCCTGGCGGGCCTGTTGCTCTACGTGGGCGGCACCGTGTACGTGAGTTACCTCAGCTTTACGTTGCGCGGCGGGCTGCCCCCGGCCCCGGCCTGGAATGCCTTATTCTGGATAATTCTTCTGTTTGCGGCGCTGGGCGCGGCGGGGCGCGGGCTGGCCCAGGAGCCCGCCGGACTGCGCCTATACTACTACACGGTGGCGCGGCCTGAGGCAGTTATTCTTGCCAAAATATTTTATAATGCCCTGCTGCTACTGGCTTTGTCCGGGCCAGCGCTACTGCTTTATATCATGCTGCTCGGCAACCCCGTGCAGAGCATGGGCCTGTTTGCAGCCAACGTGGCGCTGGGCGCCGTGAGTTTGGCCTCGTCGCTCACGCTAGTGTCGGGTATTGCGGCGCGGGCGGGGCAGGCGGGGGGCGGCACGCTGCTGGCGGTGCTGGGCTTGCCGGTGCTGGTGCCTGTGCTACTCATCGTTATCAAGGTCAGCAAAAACGCCCTCGACGGCCTGCCGTGGGACGTGAGCCAAGGCCCATTTTTCACGCTCATCGCCTTGAACTTTATTGTGGGGGCGGTGTCCTATGTATTGTTTCCGTTTCTGTGGCGAACGTAGTTTCTCCCTTAGCAATGAGCGATTATTAAGCACCAGTTGTTTCGAACAGTGCTGATTGATAACCACTCACTGCTTGCTAATTAATACATGTTGAATAACCTCCCTCCCCAGGCGTTTGCGCGGCGCGATGAAGCTCCCGACCAGGAGTTTTACCGCTTCGAGCGGCTCGTGACGCACATTGATGCGGCGGCCGTGGCAGCAGTGACCCAGCTGTACCGGCAGCAGCTGCCGGCCGGGGGCGCGGTGCTCGACCTGATGAGCAGTTGGGTGAGCCACCTGCCCGCCGAGGTGCGGTACAGCCGCGTAGCCGGCCTAGGCATGAATGCCCGCGAGCTAACCCAAAACCCGCGCCTCACCGAGCCGGGCATTGTGCAAAACCTGAACGAGCAGCCGCAGCTGCCCTACGCCGCTGGCGAGTTCGACGGGGCCGGCATCTGCGTGTCGGTGCAGTACCTCACGCAGCCGGCGGCGGTGTTTACCGAGCTGGCGCGGGTGTTGCGGCCGGGCGCGCCGCTGGTCGTCACGTTTTCCAATCGCTGCTTTCCTGACAAAGCCGTGTACGCTTGGCAGGCACTCGACGACCGCGGCCACGTGGCGCTGGTGCAGCAGTATTTCGCGGCGGGCGGCTTCGGCCCCACCGAGGTTTTTGCCCACCAGCCCAAATACGGCGACCCGCTTTTCGGCATCGTCGGCCGCACTGGCAATGCCGAAGCAGCCAATTCTTAACTCCTCACTCTTAACTCTTAACTCTCAACTCCCTATGAAGTGGTGGAAATACCTGACCATCGTGCTGCTGCTCTATACAGTAGTGATGGGCTTTTTGGGCCACGTGCCGCGCCTGGCCATCCTCAACGAGACGGAGCGCAACCTGTACTTCCACGTGCCAATGTGGTTTGGCATGACCATCATTCTATTCGTTTCTGTGGTGAACGCTATTCGTTACCTGCGCAATCCTAGCCCACGCTTAGATATCCTAGCGCATGAATCGGTAAAAACAGGGGTGATTTTCGGCGTTTTGGGACTGATGACGGGTAGCTTGTGGGCGCGTTTTGCCTGGGGCACTTGGTGGACGGCCGATGTAAAGCTCAATGGCGCGGCCGTGACGATGCTTATCTACGGTGCTTATCTGGTACTGCGCGGCTCGGTGCGCGATGAGCAGCAACGCGCGCGCCTATCGGCCATCTACAATATTTTTGCGTTTTCGGCGGCCATTCCGCTATTGTTCATCATGCCGCGGCTCTATGACTCGCTGCACCCCGGCATGGGCGGCAACCCCGGCTTCAGCAAGTACGACCTTGATAGCTCTATGCGCATGGTGTTTTACCCGGCAGTTATTGGTTGGACGCTGCTGGGCGTCTGGATTACAGAAGTCTCCTGCCGCTTTGCCTTTGTGAAAGAGAAAATTTATGAAAAGCAAGAAAAACAACTGGCTTAGCCGGGCCGTGGCCCTGCTGCTGCCCCTGCTCCTACTGGCCAGCGCCGCCTTCGCCCAAACCAGCGCCGCCGAGCCCGAAATGGCCGACGCCCTGCGCGCAAGCGGCAAAATCTACGTGGTAGTGCTGGTGCTCGTCATCATCGTAACCGGCCTGCTGGTGTACCTCATCCGGCTCGACGGCAAGGTGAGCCGACTGGAAAAAGAAGTGGGTGAATAGGCGCTTCTGTCATTGCTACGTGCGCAATGGCAGACGTTTTTCTACTCCTCAACTAGACACTTCTCAGGCTAAAACGCTGTTCTACTATCCTTATGAAGAAGACGCACATTTTTATCTTGCTCATTATCGCGGCAGCGGTAGGAGTTATTATCAGCACGATGTCGGGGGCTAGCTCCTACGTCACGTTTGCTGAGGCGCGGCTGCAAGCAGCGGCCGGAAATGCCAACAAAGTACACGTGGTGGGCACGCTGCCCCGCAACTCGGACAAGCAGCCCGTTGGCCTGGAGTACGACGCCCGACGCGACCCCAATTTCTTCGCCTTCACGCTAGTCGATACCCTGAACGTAGCCCAGCGCGTGGTGTACCACAACCCCGCACCGCCCGACCTCGACAAGTCGGAGCAGGTCGTTATCGTGGGAGCCATGAAGGATAACATCTTCGTAGCCGACCAGATTTTGACCAAGTGCCCCAGCAAATACGTGGAGAAAGACCTAGGCAAAGAGGCCCCGCCCGCCACAGCCAAGCTGTAAAACGGCGCGGTACGCCGTTCTGCACTTTTTCCATTTTAACCCCAACTGTCATGCTGAGCTTGCGAAGCATCCTATCACGCCTTTCAGGCTTGTTCCAACGTGATAGGATGCTTCGCAAGCTCAGCATGGCAGTTGGGGTTATTTGTTGGCTTAGCCTTGCCGCCCGCGCCCAGGTCGCCAACGACAACATCGAAAACCGCCGCCCGCTTCGGGCCGAGGAGACCATCACCTCCGCCACGACCGGCTGCACCGTGCAGCCCACTTGCGTAGATGAGCGCATGACCGGCAAGTGCATCGAGTACCACAATGACCAGTGGTTCGAGTTTCGGCCGCCCGCGGCGGGCACCTACTTCGTGAATATCGGCGAGCAGCGCTGTCGCGATGTGCGCGGGGTTCAGCTGGTAGTGCTCACGGGCATACCCTGCCAGCCGGCCACGTACCGCATTTTGTCGTGCACCTCGTTTGGCACGCAAGACGACCTGTTTGTGATGCTGCACAATCTGCAAGCGGGCGTGCCCTACCTGCTCGATATCGATGGCTACCTCAAAGATTATTGCACCTTCACGCTGCAAGTGAGCGGGCAGGCGCGGGGCATGCCGGCCGTGCCCGAGCCCGGTATTCCGGGCACAGCGCCCGGCACTAGCCGCCTCATTGAATTGAGTTGGGAGGTACCCGATTCGCTGGCCACGGCTACGCATTGCCGGGTGCTGCGGCGCGAGCAGCGTGGGTTTCGGGCCACCGAAATCCGGCGCGTGCCCATCACGCGCAACGTGTACGGCACGCGCCGGGCTGCCTACACCCTTACCGATACGCTGCCCGGCGTGGGCCAATACCTCTACCAGGTAGTGGCCGAAAACGACGACCGCACCGACCCGCCCATCTTCCTCAAGCAGCAGTGGGTAGGCTACAGCAAGCTAAAACCCGTGTATGCGGGCGCCATCGATGGCGGCACTTCCTTCCTCGATTTGCCCCTGGCCCGCTACCCCCGCGGTGCCTACGTCACCTTTCTCGTCACCAATCCGAAAAACGGGAACCTGCTGCGCGCGCTTAGCCTTACCAACCAGCCGGCCGATGCGCGGCGCAGCCGCCTTTACGCCCAGCCTTGGCGCGATGCCGGCCTCAGCCAAGTAGCGGTCGACGTAACCTGTCGGCCCGCCCGCGGTTCTGCTTACACCGAGCACCTATTGCTGTCGCTTAGCACCCCCGGCTACTAGGCGGTACCTTTGCAAGAAAAATTAGTTTGCCTGTGAATTTATTTATCGGAAATCTCGGCCAGGCCAGCGTTATCGTGGCCTTCGTGGCGGCGGCAGTAGCGGCCTACGGTTACTTTCAGGCGGCGCGGGGCCGGGCGCTCGGCGAGACCGATGCCAGCTGGCTGCGCCTAGCGCGGGGCGCGTTTTTCGTGCACGGCTTAGCGGTATTTAGCATCGTGGGCGCGCTGTTCAACATCATCGCCTCGCACCGCTACGAGTACTACTACGCCTGGTCGCACTCCTCCAACCACCTGCCGGCGCAGTACATGATTTCCTGCTTTTGGGAAGGCCAGGAGGGAAGTTTTCTGCTCTGGATATTCTGGCACGTCCTCATCGGGCTGGGTATCATGAAGTTCAACCGCACCTGGGAAGCGCCGGTGCTGGCCATTTTCGCCGCTGTGCAAGCCTTTTTGGTGAGCATGATTCTGGGCGTAGTGGTAGGCGGCACCAAGATTGGCTCGTCGCCCTTCATCCTGCTGCGCGATTTCCTCACCGACCTGCCGGTCTGGAAAACCCAGCCTGATTTCGTGCCCAAAGACGGTACCGGCCTCAACGCCCTGCTCCAGAACTACTGGATGGTGATTCACCCGCCCACGCTATTTTTGGGCTTCGCCCTAACGCTGGTGCCGTTCGCCTTCGCCATCGCCGGCCTCTGGAAAAAAGAGCTAACGAGCTGGGTTAAGCCCGCCCTGCCCTGGACGTCCTTCGGCGGCGCGGTGCTGGGCGTGGGTATCATGATGGGTGCCTACTGGGCCTACGAAACCCTGAACTTTGGCGGCTATTGGAACTGGGACCCCGTCGAAAATGCCGTATTTATTCCGTGGCTGGTGCTCATCGCGGCGCTGCACGGCATGATGCTGTGGCAGAAGCGTCGCATCGGCCTGCGCACCTCGTTTGCGCTCGTTATCGCCACGTTTGTGCTGGTGCTCTACGCCACCTTCCTCACCCGCAGCGGCGTGCTGGGTTCGGCCTCGGTGCACTCCTTTACCGACCTCGGCCTGTCGGGCCAGTTGCTGATTTACCTCGGTTTCTTCACCGTGCTGGCCGTGGTGCTGCTAGCCCGCCGCTGGAAAGAGATTCCGATTTCGGAGAAAGAGCTCGACGCCTACTCGCCCGAATTGTGGGTATTTGTGGGTGCCACGGTGCTTTGCCTGGCGGCCTTTCAGGTCGTGTTTACCACCAGTATTCCAGTCTACAAAGCCTTTTTGGGCTTCTTCGGCATCAAGGCCAACCTGGCGCTGCCAGCTGACCAGGTCACGTTTTACACCCGCATTCAGCTCTGGAGCGGCGTGCTCATCGCCCTGCTTTCGGGTATCGGGCAGGTGATGTGGTGGCAGCGCAATAACAAGGAATCGGTTATCAATGCCTTTGCGCCGACCGTGATGCTGTCGCTGCTAGGCACGGCGCTGGTGGTGCTGCTATTGCGCTATTTTGGGCACACCATCACGCTGCCCTACGCGGTGCTGCTGGCGGCCGGCCTGTTTGGCCTGCTGGCCAATGCGGGCATGCTGTTCGGGCTGTGGCGGCGCGGCGTTACGCTCTCGGGCGGCGCGGTGGCCCACGTAGGCGTGGCCCTCATGCTGCTCGGCATGCTGGGCTCGTCGGGCTACTCCGATACCATCTCGCGCAACGTGACCGGCCAGCTCATTTCGCAGCAAATGAGCACCGAGGAAAATCGCGATAACGTGCTGCTGCTACGCAACGAAACCGTGCCCATGCACGGCTACGAAGTCACCTACACCGGCCAGTACCTGGAGGTCGATGGCGTGCCCGGCTACGTGAATACGCAGCTCATCTACCGCACCGACGACGAGTACAAGGCCATCGCCCGCGGCGACATCAAGCGCGACGCCAAGGTGTACTACAAGACCGGCGACACGCTTAGCATCCGCCCCGAAAACACGTACTACCGCGTCAACTACGAGGATAAGAATTCGGGCGAAGCCTTCACGCTCTACCCCCGCGCCCAGGTAAACGAGGAGATGGGCGGCATTTTGTCATCACCCGCCTTGCAGCGCTTCGTGAGCCACGACATCTACTCGCACATCACCTCCGTACCTGACCCGCGCAAGGAGCAGCCCTGGAGCCCCAGCATTCCGCACGAGCTGAGCGTGGGTGATACCCTGTTCTTAAACGACTACTTTGCCGTGTTCCGGGCCATCGAGCAGGCGCATGAGGTGCCCGGCATCAAGCTGATGCCCGGCGACATTGCCCTGCAAGCCGACATGATTATCTCGGGCGAAAAGGGCCGGCAGTACCACGCCCACCCCATTTTCCTGCTGCGCGACCGCCAGATTGGCCGCGTACCCGACGAGGTGGAAGACCTGGGCCTGCGCCTCACCCTCGACCAGATTGACCCCGTAAAAGGCAAATTCACGCTCGGCGTGAGCACCACCGCCAAAGATTACATCGTGCTGCAAGCCACCGAAAAGCCCTTCATCAACCTGCTCTGGGGCGGCACCCTGCTCATGGGCCTCGGCCTGAGCCTGAGCATCCGGCAGCGCCGCACCGCCAAGACCAAGCCCGAAACTGCACCTACCAAGGGCCGCGCCGGGGCCGCCCGCCCGCAGGCTGTGGCTTAAAGCTTCTCAGTTGCCTGAAAAGGCCGGCTGGTTTTTGCGCGGAGCGCGGGAGCCAGCCGGCCTTTTTTTAGACCAGCTACCAAAGGGTGCCGGTAGCCGAAGCCTGGTGGCAGCCTGAGTTATTCAGGGCACCTGTCGGCAACGGCTACCGGCATCTTGAACAGCTCAGGCTAGCACCCGGCAACGGCTACCGGCATCCTGAAGCGTTCAGGCTATCATCAGGCAACGGCTACCGGCACCCTGAACGCTTCAAGGTGCCTGCCGGCGCCGGCTACGGGCACCCTGAGCCGCTTGGGCTACCAACTGGCACTACGTGGGGCATCTGCCACCGCTCGGAAAGCCCGCTGGCAGCGTAAGAAGGTAGCTGGCGCCCGGGGCGGCCGGCCACAAAAAAAGGCCACCCCGGCGGGGTGGCCTTTTTGCCATAGCGAAGCTTGCCGCAGCTTACTTCACTACCGACAGCTGACGCTGCATGTACTCGTCGCCGTTCTTTATCTTGAGGTGATAGAGGCCGTTGGCGAGGTTGCTCAGGTCGAGGGTCGTCGTGAAGTTGTCGCGGGCGGTACCGGCGTATACGCGCTGGCCGAGCGTGTTCACTACTTCCACTTCGAGGCCTTTTTGGGCATTAGCGCCGTTGATGGCGAGGTTAAATACGCCGCTGGTCGAGGGGTTGGGGTACACCGTTACGGCGCGCATCAACTCGGGCGAGGTAGCGGTAGTCGTAGAAACGATAGCCTCCAGCATGAAGCGGCCAAAGCCTTGGCCAGCGACATCGGTAGGCGCGGCACCACCGGCTAAGGGAGCAACATAGAAGGCGCCGGCACGGGTAGGCGATTCAGTTTGCGTGCCCAGCGGGAAGTAAGCCGTGGCAAAGGCTGTTTGGGCAAGCCCTACGTAGAAGTCACCAGTCGGCACCGACGGAGGCGTAGTGATTGCAAACGTTTTTACCGTGTTTACATCAGCCGCAACTACTACATAGTCGGGCGAGCGGCCCACAATAGCTCCAGCAGAAGACAACACTACCGCGTAAACGGTACGGCCCACGGCGGCAGGGTCAGCAATAAAGGCTGTTACAGAGTTTACCGTCCGGGCAGCGCTCAGGGTAAACTTCGCGGCCAAAATACCCGCGTTTACTCCAAAGCCTACTCCACCGCCGGTAGAAGCCGTCTGGGTGGGGTCGATATACGAAAGCGTAGTGGCACCAACCAGTTGAGACTGGGCAGCCGAGTTGTTGGTGTTGTTGCCATCGGCGGGCACGGTTACCGTCACCGTATTGGTACCAGCGGTTAGCGTAGCTGGGTAGGCGGCAAAGGTTACCGTAGTCGAAGCTCCTGGGGCCAGCGAAGCCACAGTCTGGGTATTAGTGAAGGTGTTGGCACCCGTCACATTCAGCGTTACAACTAGGTTGGTAAGAGCCGCGCTACCTGCGTTGGTAACGCGTGCGCTTACCGCGTGAGGCAGGGCAGCGGGGCTGATAACCTTGCCCAGCGTGTAGATAGCATTGACCGCCGCGTCGGTAGCAGCCGCTTGCGTGAACCGGAACGTGCGCCCGGCATCAAAACCTACCGTGCGACGGAAGAAAACGCTCACCCCATCACCCGAAACAAAAGTGGCTCCAGGCCAGGGATTGGCTGAAGAACCTTTGTTTACGATAGTTGCCTGGCCTACGGCACCACCCGAGCCCTTGATGCCGATGGTGGCATAGCGGCCTATTTCCGCGCCGGTAGCAGCAACCGTTGGGGCACTGTACACAAACTCTACTTGGTTGGTGGTTTCGTACAGTTTTACTTGAAACGCCATGTTGGCGTATTGCGAGGCATTCGTCGCGGCCTTATCGTGCACATTCTTCCACTGAATGGTGCATACCCGGTTGGGGGCGGTGCCCGTCGTGCTCACCCGATATTCAGCGGCCGAGCTCCCAGCTTCCAGGTCGAAGTTGAATGGCAACAGCAGGTTAACGTCAGCCGCATTTGCACTTGCTACCGGGTCAACTCCTGCGGGGTTTGTGGTGGCCGTTTCGTTCTGGAAGAACATGTTGGCTGCCGAAGGAGCATCGCTGCCCAGGCGCACGAGGCCGTTCGTGTTCAGTACAAACTGCGTGAACGAGGCACCATTATAGGAGAAAGTAAACCCAATTGCCTGTGCAGTTGAGTTAGCATCATCATTGTTGGTCGTGGTGATGGCAGTACCTGCCGTTCCGAGGTCGGTATAGGTAGTTGTGACGTTGCTAGCGCCCGCCACGGTATAGTTCAGCGTTTGGGCGTGGGCGGCCACAGTAGCGCCGCCCGCCAGCAGGGCCGTGAGGCCCAGTTGACGCAGCCGATGCGTAAGCCCAGCCGTTTGAGTGTAAGGTTTTTTCATGAAGGTAAAAAAGAGAAATGGGGTAAACTGATTAGCGATAAGGAGGATACTAGCAGCAGCCGCCACCCCTACCCGTCTTATTAAGTTGCTAAGTTGCTACGCTTATACGGAACTTTTTGCAGTTTGTAACGCACGGCGCTGTTTATTTCCGGGGGCAGCACGCTGCAAGCACCAGAATACTATCCTAATAATTAACGCATTATTCTAATTAACTGCAACTACCAGTCTACTCTCAGCTTTTTTTAGCGGCAGGGGAAATAGCCGCTCATTTGCCCCCGAATTAGCGACTACCCGCTAGCGCCGGCCACCCAACTGCTGCTTGCTCCTAAAAAACCTGGCAACGCAAAAAGGCCACCCCAACCGGGATGGCCTTTTCTAAAAGCACAGTTTGCCGCTACTTACTTCATAATCGAAATCTGGCGCAGCATGTACTCGTCGCCGTTTTTCACCTTGAGGTGGTAGAGGCCGGTAGCGAGGTTGCTCAGGTCAAGCGTCGTCGTGAAATTGTCGCGAGCCGTGGTGGCGTACACGCGCTGGCCGAGGTTGTTCACAACCTCTACTTCGAGGCCTTTTTGGGCATTGGCCCCACTCACGGCCAGGTTGAAGACGCCCGTAGCCGAAGGATTTGGGAATACGGTGACGGCCCGCAACAACGCCTCCGAAGTGCCCGTGATGGTGACGGCCGTCACGCTCAGGTCATCGATGTAGAGGTTGCCTTGCAGGGCAGCGCTCTTCACGTGGAATCCTACGTACTGCGTGGTGGTACCCGTGGGCAGGTAGGCCACTACGGGGCCCGACGAGCCGCCCGCCTGGGCGTAGGCCAGGTTGTTGATGCTGTTGTTGGTGTAGAGCAGGTTGGTTTGGCCGGCCACGGTGGCAGCCGTGCCCGATTTCACCTCCAGCGCCTCCGTGTAGTTGGACGTGCCCGCGCTGCCCGTGCCAGCCGCCCGGTACGAAAACGCCACCTGGTAGCGCCGGGTAGCGGTACCGGCCAGCGCCAGGGCCGGGGTAAAGAACCAGTCGTCGGCCGCCACGGTAGTCGTCACACTCTGGTAGCGCATGTTGCGGGTACCCGTGTTGGGGTATTCCGTCGATACGCGCCAGGTCACATTGTCGGCGTTGGCATCAAGCACCGCAATGCCGCAGGGCACGGCTTGTCCGCTCGGCACCCCCTCAAACGACTCGGTATAGGGGAAACCCGAAATAGTAGCCGTGTTCACGCAGGGCGTGGTTACGCTCACGGGGCCGGCCACGTAGCTGGTGCCACCGCCAGGGCAGTTGGTACGCACGTACACATCGTAGGTATTGCCCGGCTGCAGGGTGGTGAGGGTAAAGGGCGAGGCCGTGGCCGTTACGCTATTGCCAGTGTTGGCCGGGTTGAAGCCCACCGGGCCATACAGAATCTGAAAGCTGCTGGCCGCCGAGGGGTCGGTGAAGGTGAGCGTGGCACCGGTAGCCGTGGGGTTGGTAGCCGTCAGGCCCGTTACGCCGGCGCAGGCGGCTGGCGTAACGGTGGTAGCTTCTATCATAAGCCGGAAGTTTGAGGTAGCAATGTCCGAGGGCGTGCCCCCCGCTACCGGGATGGTGTAGTAGGTAGCCGGGCGGGCCGGTACCTCCTGCTGAATACCGACCGGGAAGGCCTGGGCACCCGTGTAGGCGGGCTGCTGCAAGCCAGCCAAGAAGCTACCCCCCGCTGCGATAGTGGGCGGCGTGGAGATAGTAAACGTCTTGTAGGTATTCACGTCGGCGGCCTGCACCACGTAGTCGGCCGAGCGGCCCAGAATGGCCCCGGCTGTGGAGAGCACCGTACCGGCCACCGTGCGGCCCACGGCGCTCGCATCGCCGATGTACACATTCACTGCCGATACGGCCGCCGCCGCTTGGGTGGTGTATTTTACCCCAAACATGAGCCCCGCCGTGCCGCCCCCGTAGGCCGAAAAAGCGTTGGGCTGGTCGGTGGGCACATAGGAAAAGGTGGGCGTGGTGCTCACCGTTTGCTGCAGGTTGGTCGCGTTATTGGTAGTCACGGCATCGGTGGGCACGCTTACCTGTAGGGTATTCAGGCCCGGCGCCAGGGTGCTGGGCAGGTTGGCAAACGTGACGATGGTGCTGGCCCCCGCCGCCAGCGAGGCCACGGTCTGCACGTTGGTAAAGGTATTGGCCCCGCTCACGCTCAGCGTCACGGGCAGGTTGATAAGGGCCTGCGAGCCAGCATTGGAAATGGAGGCTTGCACGGCATGCGGTAGTGCAGTTGGAATAGGCAGTTTGCCCAACGTGTAGATGGCGTTCACGGCCGCGTCATTGGCCGGGGCCACCACAAAGCGGAACGTGCGCCCGGCGTCGGGCAGGAACGTGCTACGGAAAAACACGCGGGTACCGACGCCCGAAATAAACGTAGCGCCCGACCAGGCCGTTTGCGACGAGCCTTTGCTTACTAGCAGCGTTTGGCCAGCGGCGCTGCCCGCGCTCTTGAGGCCAACGGTGGCGTAGCGACCTATCACGGTGCCGGTGCCCGCCGTGGCCGCGCCGTACACAAACTCTACCCGGCTAGAGGTCTCGTACAGCTTTATCTGGAAGGTGATATTGGCGAGCTGCGGCGCGTTGGTAGCGGCCTTATCGCGCACGTTTTTCCACTGAATGGTGCACACGCGGTTGGGCGCAGCACCGGTGGTAGCCACCCGGTACTCGGCCACGGCCGTAGCACTCGCCGACTCCAGGTCAAAGTTGAACGGCAGCAGCAGGTCTACATCGGCCGGGTCGGTACTGGCGATGGGGTCCACGCCCACGGGGTTGGTAGTGGCCGTTTCGTTTTGCAAAAACATATTGGCCGCCGACGGCGCGGCCGCGCCCAGCCGAATGAGGCCGTTGGTGTTCAGCACAAACTGCGTAAAGGCCGTGCCGTTGTACGAAAAGCTAAAGCCGATATCCTGCGCCGCCGAGTTGGCATCGTCGGTGCTGGTAGTGGTGATGGCGGTGCCCGCCGTACCGAGGTCGACAAAGGTGCTCGTGGTGTTAGTAGCGGTGAGGGGTGTGTAGTACAAGCCCTGCGCCCGCGCCCCGAAAGTAGCGCCGCTCGCCAGCAAGGCGGTGAGGCCCACTTGCCGCAGCCGCTGCGCCAGCCTGGCAGTGATGTTGTAAGGTTTTTTCATGAAGTTGAAAAGAGGAATGTGGGGGAAACTGGTTGGAAACAAATTGGATGGCGTGGCTCTTCGCTACCGCTATGCAGCTTTAAGCACTCTAAGTTGCCACGCTTACCCCGAACTTTTTACGACTCGGTCGCTTAGGTTATCAGCGGCTAAGTTATCCTTACTTTGTTTATCGAAACAATTTCTTAACGGCCAGCACCTTACCTAGCCACCTTTACTTTTTACTTTTCACTACTCATGCGCGTTGGTTTCTTCGGAGCGGGGCGGGTAGCGGC
>Ga0265780_10001481_pt1 | contig 32990 bp, 29 predicted proteins | sample P1T30metagenome_FD_192432 | JGI IMG/M metagenome (GOLD analysis project Ga0265780, IMG submission 192432) | Plant litter microbial communities from East Loma Ridge, Irvine, California - P1 T30 | ecosystem: Environmental > Terrestrial > Plant litter > Unclassified | place: USA: California...
CATCGTCGGCGCCGAAGCCTTCGGCGGCTTCGAGCGCAACGTCATGCTGCAGAACATCGACACCCAGTGGCGCGAGCACCTGGCGGCGCTGGACCACCTGCGCCAGGGTATCCACCTGCGCGGCTACGCCCAGAAGAACCCGAAGCAGGAATACAAGCGCGAAGCCTTCGAACTGTTCTCGAGCATGCTGGACGCGATCAAGAACGAAGTGATCCGCACCGTCATGACCGTGCGCATCCAGAGCCGCGAGGAAGTCGAAGCCGCCGAAGCCGCGATGCAGGCCGCGGCGGCCCACCTGGAAAACGTGAATTACCAGCACGCCGACTTCAACCCGGCCGCGGCCGATCCGGAAGAACTGCTGGCCCCGACCGCCTCGACCCCGAGCGCCACCGCGGTCTCGGACGATCCGACCACCACCTACATGGGCATGAAGGTCGGCCGCAACGATCCTTGCCCTTGCGGCAGCGGCAAGAAGTTCAAGGCTTGTCACGGGAAGCTGGCGTAAGCTCGCATAGCGGGACTTAGGCTCGCTGCTTAAGCACGTCGTCCCCGCACCTGCGCGGGGACGACGTTTTCAGGGATAGTTATTATGCTACCGGCTTCGGCATCGCCTGCCTTAACCACTCAAGCATCGCATCGCTGATCCCGTTCCCCATGCGCAGCACCGGCTCCATGGCGCTGGCCCGGCGGAAGGCCTCCACCGTCGCCGGCTCGGTGCCGACCATGTCATGGAACAGCGCCAGCCAGGCGCGTGCCAGTTCGCGCGCACGCGGACCGGCCGCTTTCGGGTCGGTCTGCATTGCCTCGCGCGCCTGCTCCACCAACAGCGCCCATTCCTTGCCGCGTGTTGCATGGTGGCGGCGCATACGCTCGATCACGTCCGGCGCCAGGTACTGACCCCATACGCCGTATTTCAGCTCGCCGATCGCCGCCATCACATAGCCCATCAGCTCGGGCGACATGCCGAATTGGACGCGCATCGCCTCCGGTTCCCGGGCCGCCATCGCGCTTACGCGCGAGGCCAGGGCGCGGCTGCCGCCGGTGCCGCTTTCGAAAGCCTCCAGCCAGCGCCGTGCCAGGCAGCGCGCCGCATCGGTGTCTGGCGGCGCCGTATGCATCAGGGCAGCCGCCTCGTCGACCAGCGCTTTCCACTGCGCCCTGGCGCCGTCGTCGTGGTACATCGGGAGCTGTGTCAGCTCGTCCTGGGTGAAGTATTTTTCGTACACCATCATCTGCTCCAGTGTGCTCAGCCACGTGGACAGGTCCGGCTGGCCGCCATCGACAAGCTCGGCACGCAGGCGCTGCAACTGCTCGCGCATGCGCGCCGCCTGGTCGATTTGCCGGTCGAGTGCCGCCAACTGGCGCTCGACCACCATCAAGGGCGAGCCGGCCGGACTGTCCAGGTAAAGGCCGATGTCGGACAGACCCATGCCGAATGCGCGCAGGGCCTGGATCTGGTGCAGGCGCGCCACGTCATCGCGGTCGTAGAGCCGGTAGCCGGCATCGGAACGCGCGGAAGGCCGGAGCAGCCCGATGCTGTCGTAATGGTGCAGCGTGCGCACCGTCAGTCCCGCGGCGGCGGCAAGTTCACCCACTTTCAGCATTCAAGCGTCTCCTTTCTTCAGCGTGACATCACCTTCAAGCCTCACGCGGCGTCAGGGTCAAGCGCTTTAACGCGTTCGAGTCAGCGCGTGCGCACGCGCCGCTCTTCATGCCACAGCGTGACGAACAGCGTCATCACCACCGGCCCGACGAACAGCCCGATCAGGCCCAGGGTCTCGACCCCGCCCAGGATGCCCAGCAAGACCGCCAGGAAGGGCAGCTGGGTGGCATTGCCGATCATCTGCGGCCGTACGAAGTGGTCGGCGACGAACAGCACGATGCCGCCCCAGACGGCGATCGCCACAGCGGCCACGGTCGCGCCCTGGTACAGCAGCAGCAGCGCCACGGCGCCAAAGGCGAGCGGCGCGCCGAAGGGGATGATGGCCAGCACGCCGGTGGCCGCCGCCCACAGCACGGCGGAGGGCACCCCGGCGACCTGGTAGCCGATGCCGAGCAGGACGCCTTCGGCCAGCCCGACCAGCACCAGGCCGTTGACGGTGGCGCGCACCGCGATCGGCACCTTGTGCGAGTACAGCGTCCAGCGCGCCGGACCGATCAGGTGGGCGCCGATGGAATCCGTCTGGCGCTGCAGCGCGGCGCCGTCCTTGTAGAAGAAGAACAGGCAGAGGAAGGCGAAGCCGACGTCGACCAGGCGGTGCATCAGGTTGCTGCCGACGCGCTTGAGCACTTCGCTGGCCGACTGCATATGGCCGACCGAGCTGTCCTGCAGCAGGTGGGCCAGGCCGTGCGGCTGGCCCAGCGTCGCGTTCCACCATTCGTGGATTTCGGTGCCGCCCAGCGGGATCTTGTCCAGCCATGCGGGCGGCGCCAGGCCGTCGGTGTTGGCGCTGGCGACCAGCTGGGCCAGCGCCGGCGCCTGGTGGGCGGCCTGGCTCACGCCGAAGGCGAGCGGGGTGATGAAGACCACGGCGCCGAGCAGGGTGACCAGCGCCGCGGCCAGGATCTCGCGCTGGCCCAGGGCAGCCAGCGCACGCTTGTACAGGGGCCAGGTGGCGATGCACAGGATCGCGGCCCATAGCAGCGGCAGCACGAAGCGCTGCGTCACGAACAGGGCGAAGGCGATGATCGCCAGCGAAAAGCACGCGCTCAGGACGTCGCGTTGGTTGTCAGTCATCGAAGGGCTCCGGTGGAACACGCATCTTACCAAGCTTGCATGTATTCAAATAAATACTTTCCTATCATTAAGCACAGGACTTAAAAGATCGTTAAGCCGGGGCACAGGCGCTGTTTTCAGCGGCTGGCAGTACAATACCGGATTCGACAATCTTTCCCTTTTGAGAACGCCATGGCCGTCAATTCCCCCCTGCCCGTCGCCGCCGAACTGAAACCCGTCCAGGGCATCGAACTCGGCTTTGCCGAAGCCGGCATCAAGAAGCCGAACCGCAAGGATCTCCTGGTGATGAAACTTGCCGAGGGGGCGACCGTCGCCGGCGTCTTCACGAAAAACCGTTTCTGCGCCGCCCCGGTCCAGATCTGCAAGGCCAACCTGGCTGCCGTTACGGCCGGCGCCAAGCCGATCCGCGCGCTGGTGGTCAACACCGGCAACGCCAACGCCGGCACCGGCGAGCCGGGCCTGGCCAATGCGCGCGCCACCTGCGATGAAGTCGCGCGCCTGCTCGGCATCGATGCCGGCCAGGTGCTGCCGTTCTCCACCGGCGTGATCCTGGAACCGCTGCCGGTGCAGAAGATCGTCGCCGGCCTGCCGGCCGCCATCGCGAACCTGAAGCAGGACAACTGGTTCAATGCGGCGGAAAGCATCATGACCACCGACACGCAGCCGAAAGCGGCCTCGCTCACCACCGGCATCGGCGGCCACATGGTCACCATGACCGGCATCAGCAAGGGCGCCGGCATGATCAAGCCGAACATGGCAACCATGCTGGGCTACCTGGCGATCGATGCCAGGGTGGCGCAGCCGGTGCTGGACGAGCTGGTGAAGTATGCCGCCGACCGCTCCTTCAATTCGATCACCATCGACGGCGACACCTCCACCAACGATTCCTTCATCCTGGTGGCCACGGGCGCCGGAGGTCTGCAAGTCGATTCGCTCGATCACCCCGACTACGAAGCCCTGCGCGACGCCGTCACCGGCATCGCGCGCCACCTGGCGCAGCAGATCATCCGCGACGGCGAAGGCGCGACCAAGTTCATCACCATCAGCGTGGAGCAGGGCACGGACGTGGAAGAGTGCCGCAAGGTCGCCTACGCGATCGCCCACTCGCCGCTGGTCAAGACCGCCTTCTTCGCCTCCGACCCGAACCTTGGCCGCATCCTGGCCGCCGTCGGCTACGCCGGCGTGGACGATCTCGACCCGTCCAAGCTCGACCTCTACCTGGACGACGTGCTGGTGGCCAAGGCCGGCGGGCGCAATCCCGAGTACAAGGAAGAAGACGGCCAGCGTGTGATGAAGAAGGCAGAGATCGTGGTGCGCGTGGAGCTCGGCCGCGGCAACGCCAATGCCACGGTCTGGACCTGCGACCTGTCGCACGACTACGTCTCGATCAACGCCGATTACCGTTCGTAAGGCGGCTTGCGCATGAACCAGCTGGAACAGTTCCTGCACCGCGCGGAAGCGCTGCTGGCGCGGGTGGAAGCGCTGCTGCCGCCGGCGGCGCCGCGCGAGCCGGACTTCAAGCATTGCCACGCCTTCCGCTGGCGCCGCCGGCCCGGACCGGGCGGTGGGCCGGGTTTTCAACATTATCTGCAGCCGGTCGCGCACGCCTCCGCCATCCGGCTCGACGACTTGCAGCACATCGCGCGCCAGAAAGAACAGATCGAGCAGAACACGCGCCAGTTCGTGCAGCGGCGCCCGGCCAACAACGTGCTGCTGACCGGCGCGCGCGGCACCGGCAAGTCCTCGCTCATCAAAGCCTGCCTGAACGATTTTGCCGGCCAGGGCCTGCGCCTGATCGAAGTGGATAAAGCCGACCTGGCCGATCTGCCGGACATCGTCGACCTGGTCGCGGGCCGGCCGGAGCGCTTCGTGATCTTTTGCGACGACCTCAGTTTCGAAGAGGGCGAGGCCGGCTACAAGGCGCTGAAAGTGGCGCTGGACGGCAGCGTGGCGGCGCAGTCCGATAACGTCCTGATCTACGCGACTTCGAACCGGCGCCACCTGATGCCGGAAAAAATGTCGGACAACGCCGGTTACCAGCATGGCGAAGATGGCGATCTGCACCCGGGCGAGACCGTCGAGGAAAAGATCTCGCTGTCCGAACGCTTCGGGTTGTGGCTGTCGTTCTACCCGTTCAGGCAGGACGATTATCTCGACATCGTCGGCCATTGGCTGGCCGGCTTCGGCTGCACCCCGGCGCAGATCGAAGCGGCGCGCGGCGAGGCGCTGCAATGGGCGCTGGGCCGCGGCTCGCGCTCGGGCCGCGTGGCCTGGCAGTTTGCCAAGGATTATGCCGGCAAGCTGCAGGCGGGGGATGTGAAGGAACAGCGTCATGACTGAAGCCGCCAAAAAACCGGTCGATGTCGCAGTCGGCATCCTGATGCGCCCCAACGGCGACGTGCTGCTGGGCCAGCGCCCCGAGGGCAAGCCCTACGCGGGCTATTGGGAATTCCCGGGCGGGAAGGTCGAGGCGGGGGAAGACATCTTCCACGCGCTGCAGCGCGAATTCCTGGAAGAGCTGGGCATACGGGTGCTCGACGGCGAGCCCTGGTGCTGCGTCGAACACGTGTACGAGCATGCGCACGTGCGCTTGTATTTCTATATCAGCCGCGCGTGGGAAGGCGAGCCGCAGAGCCTGGAAGGGCAGGCGTTTGCGTGGCAGGGGGCGTATTCGGTGAGTCCTCTTTTGCCGGCGACCATACCTTTGCTTGGGTGGCTGGATATGGTGCGGTACGAGAAGTCAGCAAACAGCTAATCCTCACGTCTGCCCGCTACCTTTGAACGGCATCCCCGCGACGGCGGGGATCCAAGTTTTGCATGCGCAAACGAGGTGCTCGCAAACTTGGGCTCCCGCCTCCGCGGGGGCGACGTGCATGGGCCTCGTACCTTACGTATGCAATATCCGCCCACCCGCAAACGCCCAGTTCTCCCAAGCCGTCTCCTTGAACACCACCATCACGTGCTCGGGATCCAGCCCGGCCGCGCGCAAACGGTCCATCAGCTCCGCCAGCAGCTTCTTCTTGACCTTCACGCTGCGCCCGACCGACCACAGGATCTCGATCAGCACGAAGTCGCCGCCGCGGCTGCCCGTCACGTCCGGATAGCCGGGGTCGTAGCGGAAATCGTCGGCGTCGAGTTCCAGCACGCGCTGGAACTTGTCGGTGTCCGGGACGCCGGTCGAGACCAGGCTGGCGTGCACGGCGTCGAGCACTTTCGATTTGAAATCGGCGCTCTTCGGCTTGCGCACGGTGAGGGTGACGAGAGGCATTTCAAAACCTCCTGCAAAGGGAGATGCTTACTGGTCGGGGACGGAATCGTCCTTCGATTCGCCCGGTGCGGCACCCGGGATCGTGTACTTTTCTTCGGCCCAGGCGCCCAGGTCGATTTGTTTGCAGCGGTCGGAACAGAAGGGACGGAACTTGTTAGCGGGTGTCCATTCCACTTTGTTGCCGCAGGTTGGACAGGATACGACGGTCATGACAGTGAAATACTTGTAAGGTAAAGTTGGAAATCGGGTTCAGAAATTGCAAAGCGTGAGCTCGAAGGGCACGTCTTCTTCCAGCGACTTGGGTTTCAGATCCCCGCCCTGGGTAGTAAAGCGCACCCACAGCATATACTTGTTGGCCGAGATTTCGGGAATCGCGCCCAGGCTCTCGTCCATCGACAGGCGCAGCATCTGGTAGACCTTGCCCTGCAACATCTGCTGGTAGCTGCCGGACACCGCGATCATCTTGACCGGGCCGCCGGAATTGCGCAGCAGGCGCAGCACCAGCGACAGCGCGTCGAACAGCGGCGCCAGCGGCGCGAACCAGCCGACGATGTCGGCATGGCGCTGCCCGGCCGGGCGTTTTTGCCAGGCGTAGTAGGAAGGCAGGTCGAATTCGCAGGCGCCGCCGGGGATGATGGTGCGCCCGCGGATGCTCATCAGCCATTCGTTGTCGCGCACGTTCTGGCCGGTCTTGCCCTGGGCGCCGACCAGCGCGGTGCTGACGGTGTCGAGTTCGGCCAGCACGGCGTCGAGCATCTCGGTGGCGACGTTCGGGTTGCTGCGGTAGTTCAGCAGGCTTTGCTTCTGGCGCTCCAGTTCCTGCAGCAGGTCGGACTTGAGGTCGGCGCGGCCGGCCACTTCCAGCATGTCGAAGATCGTCGCGAGCGCCACGTGGTGCTGCAGAGGATGCTCCTGGCCGACAAAGAATTTGAACTTATCGTACAGGTCTTCCAGCCGCAACAACGTTCGAATCCGCTCGTTGAATGGGTATTCGTAGACGATCAAAATGACATTCCTTGAGATGTAGGCTGGCAGGCAACCCCCTGATTCTGAACCATGATGGCCAAAATTACAAACGCTCGTCTCTTATCGTCAAGAATCTTGCCGCTTCGCTAATATAAAAAGCGTGCAGGCGTTCTACCTGATGCAGCAGGGCATCGGTCCCGGCATCGTTCAGGATGATGTCGTCGGCCGCCGCCAGCCGCTGTTCGCGCGTGACCTGGGCCGCCATGATGGCGCGCACCTGGGCTTCCGGCAAACCGTTCCTGGCGATCACCCGCGCCACCTGCGTGGTTTCCGGGCAATCGATGGCAAGGATGCGCGTCACGCGTTCGCGCCAGCTGCCGGATTCGATCAGCAGCGGCACCACGAAGATCACGTAGGGGCCGCTGGCCACCAGGGCGGCGGCGGCGGTGGCTTCGCGGATGCGCGGGTGCAGGATCGCTTCCAGGCGCGCGCGGGCGCCGGGGTCGGCGAATACCAGCGCCCGCATCCTGGCGCGGTCGAGCGCACCGTCAGGGGTGGCGAAATCCTCGCCGAAAGCCGCCAGCAGCGCCGGCATGGCAGCGCCGCCGGGGGCGGTGAGGGCGTGGGCGATCTGGTCGGTGTCGACGATAGCCGCGCCGCGTGCGGCGAACAGGTCGGCGACCGTGGTCTTGCCGCAGCCGATGCCGCCGGTGAGACCGACCGAGAAGGGAGAATTGGCTGGGCCTTGTGTCATGGAGTCGCGGGCCCAGCGCGCAGTCAGGCTTGCAGGAAGCCTTGTGCGAAGCGCGTGAGCGGGATGCCGTAGAAGAGTGCGATCATACCAGCCCCCGCCAGGTAAGGGCCGAAGGGGATCGGGTTGTCGCGCGCGCGGCCGCGGAACACGATCAGGCTCAGGCCCACCACGGCGCCGACCACCGAGGACAGGATGATGATCGTCGGCAGCAGGCTCCACCCCATCCACGCGCCCAGGGCGGCCAGCAGCTTGAAGTCGCCGTAGCCCATGCCTTCCTTGCCGGTGACCAGCTTGAACAGCCAATACACCGACCACAGCGCCATGTAGCCGGCCATGGCGCCGATCACGGCGTCGCGCAGCGGCACCAGGCCGCCATCGTTCAGGTTGATCAGCAAACCGAGCCACAGCAGCGGCAGGGTCAGCTCATCCGGCAATTCCTTGTGGTCATAGTCGATCAGCGTCATCGCGATCAGCAGGAAAGTGAAGACCAGCCCGGCCATGCCGACCCAGCCGCTGCCGAAATGCCAGACCACGGCCGCCGACAGCGCGCCCGTCACCGCCTCCACGACCGGATAGCGCGCCGAAATCGGCGCCTTGCACTGGCTGCACTTGCCGCGCAAGACCAGCCAGCTGATCACCGGGATGTTTTCCAGCGCACCGATCTGGTGGCCGCAGTGCGGGCAGCGCGAGCGCGGCACCATCAAATTGAAACGGTCCTGGTGCGGCAATTCCTTGCCGGCCTCGTGCGCGATATAGTTGTCGAACTCGCGCTGGCGCATGATGGGCAGGCGGTACACCACCACGTTCAGGAAGCTGCCGATGAGCAGGCCGAACAGGGCGGCGACCAGGGTGGCGGCAAGGACGCCGGGCGCGGCAAAGAGGAAGGTTTCCGGTGGCATAAGGTTCTGGTAGGCGGTTTGATTCCGTGAATCAACTATTCTAGGATGTTTTCCGTGCTTTGGACACCTGAGTGAGGCCACGGCGCGACAAACGCTCTAGAATGGGATGACGGCCCTACAAGCAGGGAGGATGGTCATGCCCCGAACTACCCACGCGATCGGCAGCCGCAACTACGTCTTCGCCGATCTGCGCGCGCTGTTGGCGAAAGCCACCCCGGCGCGTTCGGGCGACCACCTTGCCGGCCTCGCCGCCGGCAGCGCCGAAGAGCGCGTGGCGGCGCAGATGGCGCTGGCGGCCCTGCCGCTGACGGTCTTCCTGAACGAGGCTGTGGTCCCTTACGAAGACGATGAAGTCACGCGCCTGATCATGGACCGCCACGACGCTGCGGCCTTCCAGCCGGTGGCCCACCTCACCGTCGGCGACTTCCGCGACTGGCTGCTGGGCGACGCCGCCGACAGCGAAGCGCTGGCCCGACTGGCACCCGGCATCACGCCCGAGATGGCGGCGGCGGTGTCGAAAATCATGCGCATCCAGGACCTGGTGCTGGTGGCCAAAAAATGCCGGGTCCTCACGCGCTTTCGCAACACGATCGGCCTGCCCGGCACGCTGTCGACCCGGCTGCAGCCGAACCACCCGCTCGACGATCCGTCCGGGATCGCGGCCAGCCTGCTCGACGGCCTGCTGTACGGCAGCGGCGACGCCGTCATCGGCATCAACCCGGCCACCGACAACGTGCCGCAAGTGATGCGCATCCTGGGCATGCTCGACGAGATCATCGCCCGCTACGCGATCCCGACCCAGAGCTGCGTGCTGACCCACGTCACCAACACCCTGGCCGCGATCGAGCGCGGGGCAGCGGTCGACCTGGTGTTCCAGTCGATCGCCGGCACCCAGGCCGCCAACGCCAGCTTCGGCATCGATTTGCAGCTGCTGGCGGAGGCGCAGCAGGCCGCCTTGTCGCTGGGCCGTGGCACCGTGGGCAGCAACGTGATGTACTTCGAGACCGGGCAGGGCAGCGCCTTGTCCGCCGGCGCCCACCATGGCGTCGACCAGCAGACCTGCGAGGCGCGCGCCTATGCGGTGGCGCGCGCCTATCAGCCGCTGCTGGTGAACAGCGTGGTCGGCTTCATGGGCCCGGAATACCTGTACGACGGCAAGCAGATCGCGCGCGCCGGCCTGGAAGACCATTTCTGCGGCAAGCTGCTCGGCCTGCCGATGGGCTGCGACGTCTGCTACACCAACCACGCCGAAGCCGACCAGGATGACATGGACGTGCTGCTCACCATGCTCTGCGTGGCCGGCTGCACCTATGTGATGGGTGTGCCCGGCGCGGACGACATCATGCTGAATTACCAGACCACCTCCTTCCACGACGCCCTGTACGCGCGCCGCGCGCTGGGCCTGGCACCCGCGCCGGAATTCGATGCCTGGCTGCGCAGAATGCAGATCGCCGAGCAGGTCGATGGTGGCCGGCCGCAGCTGGGGCAGGGCATCCCACCAGCCTTCAGGGCGGCGCTAGGGCGCCTCGATTGATGACAGACCACCGAGGAACGGCCATGGCCGACGACATCGTCATTTCCAACCCCTGGCAGGCACTGCGGCGCTACACTGGCGCGCGCATTGCCCTCGGCCGCAGCGGCGTGAGCCAGCCGACCGCCGCCCAGCTCGCCTTTCAGCTGGCCCACGCCCAGGCGCGCGATGCCGTGCACCGGGCACTCGAGGTGGCGCCCCTGCAGCAGGCGCTCGAAGAAGAACTGCAACTAACCAACATTGCGCTACACAGCGCGGCGGAGAGCCGCCAGGTCTACCTGCAGCGTCCCGACCTGGGCCGGCGCCTGCGACCGTCGTCACGTACCGCGCTGGAGGAGCAGGGATCGGGCAGCGACCTGGCCATCGTGCTGACCGACGGCCTGTCGGCACTGGCCATCGAACAGAATGCGCTGCCCTTCCTGCAGGCCTTGATGCCGCGCATCGCCGGCGAAGGCTGGACGCTGGCGCCGCTGGCCATCGTCGAGCAGGGGCGGGTGGCGGTCGGCGACGAGGTCGGCCAGTTGCTGGGCGCGCGGGCGGTGCTGGTACTCATCGGCGAGCGCCCTGGCCTGAGTTCGCCCGACAGCATGGGCCTGTATCTCACCTGGGCGCCGCGGGTTGGCTTGACCGACGAGCGCCGTAACTGCATCTCGAACGTGCGGCCGGCCGGGCTGGGGCACGAGGAGGCCGCGGCGCGGGCATATTACCTGCTTGCGGAAGCATTTCGCCGTGAGTTGAGCGGCGTCGCATTGAAGGACGAATCTTCAAACGATCCGGCGCTCGCGGCATCCAGGAAAGCTGATTTCCTGCTGTAGGGTGGACGCGGGCGGTGGGCCGGCTTTGCCGTTCACCCAACGCGCATTATTCATTGCGACTGGAACCGAAGCGGGCGCCGCCGGCTGCACGACGGTGGCATAGTCACCCGTCACTTTGCGAAAGGATGCATCGATGAATATGACAATCAGCATCAACGGTGTCGACACCGCCTTGCCGGACGACCCCCGGGTCTCGCTGCTGGACTTGCTGCGCGACCATTTGCAGTTGTCCGGTACCAAGAAGGGCTGCAACCAGGGCGCCTGCGGTGCCTGCACCGTGCTGGTCGACGGGGAACGCATCCTGTCCTGCCTGGCCCTGGCGGTCCAGTACCAGGGACGGGCCATCACCTCGATCGAGGGCCTGGCCAATGGCGACGGCCTGCATCCGCTGCAGCAAGCCTTTATCGAGCACGACGGCTTCCAGTGCGGCTACTGTACCCCGGGCCAGATCTGTTCGGCGATCGGCATGGCGGCGGAACTGCGGCGCGGCGTGCCGAGCTACGTCACCGGCGACATCGCCACCGACGCGATCGACTTCAGCCATGACGAAGTACGGGAACGCATGAGCGGCAACCTGTGCCGCTGCGGCGCCTACAACGGCATCGTCGCCGCCATCGCGGCACAGTCGACCGAGCCGGTGAAGGAGGCGCCATGACCCCCTTCACCTTTGCCCGTGCCGCCGACACGTCGGACGCCGTCCGGCTGGGCGCGGCGCCCGGTGCCAGATACCTGGGCGGCGGCACCAACCTGGTCGACTTGATGCGCGAGACGATCGAGCGCCCGGCCGTGCTGGTCGACGTCACCGGCTTGTCGAACGCCATCGAGGAGCGCCCGGACGGCAGCCTGCTGATCGGGGCCGCCGCGAAGAACACGGCCGTGGCCGAGCACGCCGCGGTGCGCAACCGCTACCCGCTGCTGTCGCGCGCCATCGTCGCCGGGGCTTCGGCCCAGATCCGCAACATGGCGACGATGGGCGGCAACATCCTGCAGCGCACCCGCTGCACCTATTTCTATGACGACGATGGCGCGCGCTGCAACAAGCGCTCACCGGGCCAGGGCTGCGATGCCATCGACGGCTTCAACCGCATCCACGCGGTGCTCGGTGCGTCCGATGCCTGCGTGGCCACCCACCCGTCCGACATGTGCGTGGCGCTGGCCGCGCTCGACGCCGTGGTCCACCTGCAAGGACCGCAGGGTACGCGCAGCCTGGCGCTGAACGACCTGCACCGCCTGCCGCAAGACCGGCCCGACCTCGACACCGTGCTGGCGCCGGGCGAACTGATCACCGCCATCGAGCTGCCGGCACTGCCCTTCGCCGCACGCTCCGTCTACCGCAAGGTGCGCGACCGTTCCAGCTATGCGTTCGCGCTGGTGTCGGTGGCCGCCGCCATCGACGTCGACGGCGGCATCGTGCGCGATGTGCGCCTGGCGCTGGGCGGCGTCGCCCATAAACCCTGGCGCGCCCGCATCGCGGAAGACGCCCTCAAGGGCCGGCCCGCCACCGTGGACAATTTCCGCGCTGCCGCCGCAGCCGAACTGGCAGGGGCGCAGCCGCTGCGCGATAACGCCTTCAAGATCGCGCTCGCGCAGCGCACCCTGGTCGCGGTGCTGGGCGGCCTGACTGGAGCACAGCCATGAACATCATCAAGGAAGCCGCGCAACAACTCATGAAGAAGGCGGTCGAGCTGGCGCCCGACGCCTGGATGCCGGGCGGGCATGCCGACCCGCTGACGGAAAGGCGCGACGGCTACATCGGTACGCCGGTATCGCGCCTGGACGGCGCCCAGAAGGTGCAGGGCAGGGCGCCCTTCGCCGCCGAATTCCCGCTCGAGCGCCTGAGCTATGCGGCACTCGTCTACAGCACCGTGCCGAAGGGCCGCATCGCCACCCTCGACACCGCGGCTGCGGAAAGCGCGCCCGGCGTGGTGCTGGTGATGAGCCACAAGAACGCGCCGAAGATGAAGCCGATGCCGCTGTTCCTGACCGCGGAGAAAGCGGCGGCCGGCGAAGGCCTGGCCGTATTCCAGGACGACCTGGTCCACTACAACGGCCAGCCGGTGGCGCTGGTGCTGGCCGAGACCCAGGAACAGGCCGACCATGCGAAGTCGCTGATCCGCGCCAGTTATCACGCCGAAGCGGCCATCACCTCGTTGGCCGCGGCCAAGGCCAAAGGCTCGGAGCCGGGCGAATTCATGGGCGAGCCGCTCAAGAAGAAAGCGGGCGACGCCGAGCGCATGCTGGCCGATGCCATGTACAAGGTGGATGTCGTGTATTCCACGCCGCGCTACAACCATAACGCCATCGAGCTGCACGCGGCCACGGTGGCCTGGGAAGGCGACAACTTGCGTATCCACGATGCCACCCAGGCAGTGGCGCACACGGCGTGGTCGATGGCGCAGGTGTTCGGCCTCAAGGAAGAACAAGTGCACGTGAGCTCGCCGTTTGTCGGCGGGGCCTTTGGCGGCAAGGGCATGTGGCGCCACCAGGTGCTGGCGGCGGCGGCATCGAAACTGGCCGGGCGGCCGGTGCGCATCGTGCTGTCGCGCGAAGGCGTGTACCGCGTGGTGGGCGGGCGCACCCAGACCGAGCAGCGGGTCGCCATCGGCGCCCGGGCGGATGGTGGTTTCGACGCCATCATCCATACCGGCGTGGTGCCGATGAGCCCGCACAACAATTTTCCGGAACCCTTTATTCTGGCCACACAATGCCTGTACGCGGCCGACAGCTTCAAGCTGGACGTGGAAACCGTCCGCATCGATGGCCTGCCCAACACCTTCATGCGCGCGCCCGGCGAAGCGGTCGGCACCTTTGCCCTCGAGTGCGCAGTGGACGAACTGGCGGCGCTGATGCAGACCGACCCGATCGAACTGCGCATCCGCAACGAGCCGGAAAAGGATCCGCTCGAAGGCCGGCCGTTCTCGTCGCGCCACATCGTCGAGGCCTGGCGCCTGGGCGCCGAGCGCTTCGGCTGGCAAGAGCGCCAGGCGCGGCCGCGCATGCGCCAGGAAGGCGAATGGCTGATCGGCCTGGGCTGCGCCACCGCCACCTATCCCTACCACCGCATGCCTGGCGGCGCCGCCCGCATCACGCTCACGAAGGACGGCCACGCGCGCGTGGAATTCGCGGCGCACGAAATGGGCATGGGCACTTCCACCACTCACGCCATGGTGGCGGCCGAGCGCCTGGGCCTGTCCATCGATAAAGTCAGCGTCGGCTACGGCGACTCGGCCCTGCCCGGCGTGATCCTGGCCGGCGGTTCACAGCAGACGGCCTCCGTCGGCCACGCCGTCATCGAAGCCCAGCGCGCACTGGTCAAGGCGCTGCTGAAACTGGCGGACAAGGACTCGCCGCTGCACGGGCTGAAACCGGAAGACGTGGCCGCGCGCGACGGCGGCCTGTGCAAGCTGGACGAACCACAGCGCTTCGAGACCTATGCCGCGCTGCTCGAGCGCGCCGGCCAGGCGGAGATCAGCGCCGAAGGCAGCGCGCCTCCGCCGCTGGAATACATGCACTGGTCGATGCATTCCTTCGGCGCGATCTTCTGCGAAGCGCGGGTCAACGTGGTCACCGGCGAGCCGCGCATCACCCGCCTGCTGGGCGCCTTCGACTGCGGCCGCATCATCAATCCCAAGACCGCAAGCAGCCAGTTCCGCGGCGGCATGATCATGGGGATGGGCATGGCCCTGATGGAAGAAACCCGGTTCGACGAGCGCAATGGCCGCATCATGAACCCCAGCCTGGCCGAATACCATGTGCCGGTGCACCTGGACGTGCCGGAAATCGACGTCATGTGGACCGACATTCCCGACCCACATGCGCCGATGGGGGCACGCGGTATCGGGGAGATCGGCATCACCGGCACCAGCGCGGCCGTGGCGAATGCGATCTACAACGCCTGCGGGGTGCGGGTACGAGATTTGCCGATCACGCTGGACAAGCTGGTGATGGATTAAGCAGGCGTTGAAATAAAGAAGGCGTATCTCGCGATACGCCTTCTTTCATCCGCTGGAAGCGCATGGGGACGAGACCGTCAGACCACCGAACCCAATTTGAAGATCGGCAAATACATCGCAATCACCAGGCCGCCGATCAGCACGCCCAGGATCACCATGATCAGCGGTTCCATCAGCGAGGACAGCGCGCCCACGGCTTCGTCGACTTCCTCTTCGAAGAAATCCGCGACCTTGCCCAGCATGTTGTCGAGGGCGCCGGATTCTTCGCCGATCGACACCATCTGCGTCACCATGTTGGGGAACACATTGGCATTCTGCATCGCTACCGTCAGGCTGGTGCCGGTGCTGACTTCCGTCTGGATTTTTTTCGTCGCTTCCAGGTAGACCGCATTGCCGGAGGCGCCGCCGACCGAATCGAGCGCTTCGACCAGGGGCACGCCGGCCGCGAACATGGTCGACAGGGTGCGGGTCCAGCGCGCGATGGTCGCCTTGCGGATCACCGCGCCGAAGATCGGCAAGCGCAGCAGCAGGCGGTCCATGGCTTGCTGCATCTTGAGCGAGCGGCGCCAGGACTGGAAGAAGAAGTACAGGGCGCCGAAGATCGAGCCGAAGATGATGTACCACCAGGTGACCACGAAGTCGGAGATGGCCATCACCACCAGGGTCGGGGTCGGCAAGTCGGCGCCGAAGCTGGAGAACACCGATTTGAAGGCCGGCACCACCCAGATCATGATCACCGCGGTGACGATGAAGGCGATCGCCAGGATCGAGATCGGGTACATCAGGGCCGACTTGATCTTGGCCTTGATCGCCAGCGTCTTTTCCTTGTAGATCGCCAGGCGCGTCAGCAGGTCTTCCAGGATACCGGCCTGTTCGCCGGCGCCGACCAGGTTGCAGAACAGCGGGTCGAAATACAGCGGGTATTTACGGAAGGCGTTGTTGAGACTGGTGCCGGTCTCGATGTCGCTGCGCAAATCCAGGATCAGCTTGGACATCGACGGGTTGGCGTGGCCCTTGCCGACGATGTCGAAGGATTGCAGCAGCGGTACGCCGGCCTTCATCATGGTGGCGAGCTGGCGGGTGAACAGGGTCAGGTCCTTGTCGGTGACCTTCTTGCCGCTGCGGTAGGCCTTTTTCTTGACCTTGGTCACCATGATGCCCTGGCGGCGCAGGGTCACGTTGACGATGGTTTCGCCGCCGGCGCGCATTTCGCCGCGCACGATCTTGCCGGTCTTGTCCTTGCCTTCCCAGGCGAACACATGTTCCTTGACCTGGGCGCCGGCACCGCTGCGCGCGCGTGCTGTAGAAGTTGCCATGATTATCCTATTCGTTGGTGCAGCCGAGGATTTCCTCGAGACTGGTCAACCCTTGCTTCACTTTCATCAAACCCGAGCGGCGCAGCGAATTCACGCCTTCGCTCTCGGCCTGGGCCGCGATCTGCATCGCATTGCCGTGCGTCAGAATCAATTCTTCGATGGCGGGCGTGATCGGCATCAGCTGGTAGATGCCGACGCGGCCCTTGTAGCCGGACCCGAGGCAGCGTTCGCAGCCGACCGGGCCGTAGGGTTTCCAGTCGCTGTCCTGGTCGAGGTCGCTGTCGCGGAAGCCGGCGGCCTTCAGTACGTCGCGCCCGATGTCGAGCGGCTGCTTGCAGTTGCACAGGCGCCGGGCCAGGCGCTGGGCCGTGATCAGGATCACCGACGAGGCAATGTTGAAGGGCGCCACGCCCATGTTCATGAGGCGCGTCAGGGTGGACGGCGCGTCGTTGGTGTGCAGGGTCGAAAACACCATGTGGCCGGTCTGGGCCGCCTTGATGGCGATGTCGGCGGTTTCCAGGTCGCGGATCTCGCCGACCATGATGATGTCCGGGTCCTGGCGCAGGAAGGCTTTCAGCGCCACCGGAAAGGTCAGGCCGGCGCGCTCGTTGACGTTGACCTGGTTCACGCCGGGCAAATTGATCTCGGCCGGGTCTTCCGCGGTCGAAATATTGATGCCGGGTTTGTTCAGCAGGTTCAGGCAACTGTACAGCGACACCGTCTTGCCGGAACCGGTGGGCCCGGTCACCAGCACCATGCCGTAGGGACGCGTGATGGCGTCGATCAATATGGCCTTTTGATCCGGATCGTAGCCGAGCGCATCGATGCCCATCTGCGCCTGGGTGGCGTCGAGGATACGCATGACGGTCTTTTCGCCGAACAGCGTGGGTAGCGTACTGACGCGGAAGTCGATGGTGCGGGTCGGTGACAGCACCAGGCGCATGCGGCCATCCTGCGGCACGCGCTTTTCCGAGATGTCGAGCTTGGCCAGCACCTTGATGCGCGATACCAATTTATCGCGGATCGCCAGCGGCGGCGCCATGTGGTCGCGCAGCACGCCGTCGACGCGCAGGCGGATCCGGTATTGCTTTTCGTAGGGCTCGAAGTGCAGGTCAGACGCGCCGAGCGTGATCGCGTCCATCAACACCTTGTTGAGGAAGCGCACGATCGGCGCATCTTCGACTTCGGATGGCGCCGCCTCGGAGGCCGCGGCATGCGCTTCTTCCTCGGCGAATTCGATGTCGCCCTCGTCGCCTACCAGGTCGTTGAGGCTCTGGTCGCCGGTGTTGGCCAGGCTGGAGAGCAGGGCTTGCAGGGCGTCGTGGGCGACGATCACCGGCTCGACAGTCGCTTCGCTCTGGAACTTGATCTGGTCCAGGGCTTGCGAGTTGGTCGGGTCCGACAGTGCCACCGACATCTTGTTGCCGCGCTTGGAAAGCGGTACCACGCGCAGCGTCTGCATCAGCCGGGTGTCGATTGCATTCGCGGGCAGCATGTCGACGCTGAAGGTCGACAAATCGAGCAGCGGATAGCCGAAGGTTTCGGCGCAGAACACGGCCAGGCTGCGGGCATCGATGGTGCCGGAGCCGAGCAAGGTGTCGATGAAGCCTGTCTTGTCGGCGGCCGCCTTCTTTTGCAAGGTGTCCGCTTGAGCCAGGCCCAGCCGTCCTGACTGGACCAGGGCGCGCGCCAACCCGGGCAGCGTGCTGCCAGTCATGGTGTTGGGAAGGACTGCTGCCATAGGGTCAGGGACGGGTCGAAGAAAAGGCCAATGAGGGGGAGCAGGGCATCAAAGACGAGCCCGGTGGATGCATCGGATGATGCCCGTAGGCATCAAATTGGTCAAGCGTTTGGCATGCGGGGAGAGGCAACCATACCACGTAGGCAAAATGGCATGCGGCTTTTTGTTGGCGGGAAGACAAGGACATGGAACGCTCCGGGGCGGGCACTTGCGGAATGATTACCGCCGGATGGTGTCCGGCGGCACGCGGTGCCGGCGAACCCCGTTCAGGCCGCCAGCCAGCGTTTGACCGTAGCCGGACGCGTCAGTTTCACTACCTTGATGGCCTGGTTTTGTACTTGCACAACTTCGATGACGGTCTGGCCGATCTTGAGGGCGATCGGGAACTCCGGGATTTCCTGCAATTGCTCCAGCAGCAAGCCGTTGACGGTCTTGGGGCCGTCCAGCGGCAAGTCCAGGCCGAGCTTCTTGTTGATGTCGCGCAGCGGTGCCGACCCTTCCAGCAAACATTCGCCGCCGGCATTCCAGGCCATGGCATCGGTGCGCGCCGCGCCCGGGGTCGATGTGGTGAAGTCGCCGATCATTTCCTCGATGATGTCTTCGAGCGTGACCAGGCCTTGCACCTCGCCATACTCGTCGACAATGATGCCCAGGCGCTCCTTGTTTTCCTGGAAGTATTGGAGCTGGGCCAGCACGGCCGTGTCCTGGGGCACGAAATAAGGTTCGGTCAGCAGGGCGCGGAAGTGCTCGACGCTCAGGTCGTCGCCCTGGTTGAGCAAGCCCATCGCCTTGCGCACGTGCAGGATGCCGACGATCTTGTTGATCTCGCCTTCGTACACGGGCAGCTTGTTGTGATAGCAAGTGGTCAGCTCGGCCTTGATGGTCTCGACCGGCAACGACAAGTTCAGGGCCTCGATCTGGCTGCGCGGCGTCATGATGTCTTCGATCGAGATCTTTTCCAGGTCGAACAAATTGAGCAGGATGCTCTTGTGCTTTTGCTGGATGTACTGGCCGCTTTCCAGCACGACGAAGCGCAGTTCGTCGATCGACAGCTTGTTCTGCGCCTGGTCGCTGTGCAGCCTGGCGATGCCGCGGATGCGCAGCAGCCTCAGGAAGCCATACACGAACAGGTTCACGAACCAGATCAGCGGCTTGGCCACCTTCATCAGCGGCTTCAGCACGAAGCTGGAGGCGAGCGAGATGCGTTCCGGGTAGCTGGCGCCGATCACTTTGGGCGAGATTTCCGCGAACACGATCAGCAGGAAGGCAACCACGGCGGTGGCCACCGTAATCACGCCTTCTTCGTGGCCGAAGAACAGGATGGCGATGGCGGTCACCAGCGCGGTGGCCATGGCATTGATCAGGGTATTGGCGATGAGCACCAGGGCCAGCAGCTTGTCGGTGCGCTCCAGCAGCCACAGCGTGGTGATGGCGCTGCGATTGCCGCGCTTGGCGAGGTGCCGCAGCCGGTATTTGTTGGCCGCCATCAGGGCGGTCTCGGCCATCGCGAAGAAGGCCGAACACAGGATCAGGAGCGCGAGTGCGAGGAAGAGCACCCAGAGCGGTACGGTTTCCAATTCTCACCGTAAAGAATCGTGCATGGGACTGGCGGGGCCAGCGCTGTGCGGTGGCAGGTGCGCCGCATCAGGCCGATTCTAAGGCAAGGGGAGGGGGCTTGCAAGTTTGTACAGAACCGGGGTGTACTTATATTAGTTGGCAACAGCCCGTCGTCCCTGCCACGGCGGCCGGCGAGGCCAGGGACGACGGCGCCAACATCAGCCGCGGGTCAGTGCAAGCGTCGGCGCAGTGCGGACGACAGGCGCGTCGAGCACCGGCGTATTGTCCAACTTGAACACCGCCAGCGCCCCTGACAGCTGCCCGGTCTGGTCCGTCAACGATTCCGCCGCCGCCGATGCTTCCTCGACCAGCGCCGAATTCTGCTGCGTCATCTGGTCCATGTCGTCGATGGCGGCCCCGATCTGCTCGATGCCCGCGGTCTGGCGCTGGCCCGCTTCGCTCATCTCGGACATGATGTCGTGCACCTTGCGCACCGACGTCACGATCTGTTCCATCGTCGCGCCGGCCTCGTCGACCAGCGTGGTGCCGGCATTCACCTTGGACACCGAGTCGCCGATCAGTTCCTTGATTTCCTTGGCGGCGGTGGCCGAGCGCTGGGCCAGCGAGCGCACTTCGGAGGCCACGACCGCGAAGCCGCGGCCCTGTTCGCCCGCGCGGGCCGCTTCCACGGCCGCGTTCAGGGCCAGGATGTTGGTCTGGAAGGCGATGCCGTCGATCACGGAAATGATTTCGACGATCTTGTTGGCCGAGGTGTTGATGTCGCCCATGGTGGTGACCACCTTGCCCACGACTTCGCCGCCGCGGGTGGCGATGTCGGTGGCCGAGACCACCAGCTGGTTGGCCTGGCTGGCGTTGGCGGCGTTGGCGCGCACGGTCTCGGTCAGCGACTCCATGGCGCGCGCGGTGTTTTCCAGGCGCCCGGCCTGGGATTCGGTGCGGCTGGCCAGGTCGGCGTTGCCGCTGGCGATTTCCGAGCTGGCCAGGGCGATGGTCTCGGCCGAGGTCTTGATGCCGGACACCATGTTGGCCAGGCGGCCGCGCATTTCCTTCAAGGCGGCCAGCAGGCTGGTCTGATCGCCCGGTTCGGTGCGGATGGCCATGGACAGGTCGCCATTGGCGACGGCACGCGCGATCTCGCGTGCATACTCCGGCTCGCCGCCCAGCTGTTGCCAGATGGTGCGGACTACGAACCAGGACACGGCGATCAGGGTGGCGATCACCACCAGCGCGGTGATGATGGTGGCGGACAGCGCATGGCGCACGCCGGTTTCGCTGCGTGCGATGCCGGCCTTGAATTGCTGCTGCGATTGTTCGTTGAGCTTGGCGACATCTGCATTCAGCGTGGCCAGGGTGGCCTGCATGCGGGTCACGACGGCCTGCGGATCGCCCTGCTCGAGTTCGAGCATGATGCGGGCGGCGGACACGGCGGGTGCATAGTAATCCTCGAATTCCTTGGTCAGGCGCGTGCCGGTCGCTTCCATGCCGGGGATCTTGCCGACGTCGGCCAGCTTGGCGCGCACCTTGTTTGCCTGTTCGCCGACCTGGGCCACACGCGCCTTGTCGCCTTCCGAGACGGCGTCGCGCAAGCCGTTGGTGACGCCTTCGATATCGACCGCCAGCGCCTTCGAGACGCCCAGCGCCGGATAATCGACGCTCTCGGTGGTGTGGATCGAATCCAGGGCGTTATTCGCGATGCTGGCGCTGATGGCGACCCCGAGACCGAAGATGATGGTCGAAACGACCGGAAGTGCCCAGATCCTGCGCTTGATGCTCATACTGCCTCTCCTAAAAATAAAAGCCCGCCGCCGGGAAGCGGCAGCGGGCATGGTCCGATAATGATCAGGAAGCGGAGTAGATCACCTTGACGGACGCGTCGACCGCGCTCTTCTCGATGTAGCCGATCGCCTTCGGATCGGCCGCGACCGCCTTCTTGACGGCGGCGCTGTCGCCGACTTCCTTCGGCATCGTGGCCTTGCCGGTAAACACCAGTTTCGACCACAGGGCCTTGACCTGGGAGGCGTCCTTGTCGGTCACCTTCTTGTAGAACTCGGCGCGCACTGGTGCGCTGTCCGGCTGGTCGACCGGGGTCATGGCGGTGGATTTACCCAGGAAGAACTGGGCCACCTGGTCCTTGGTCATCGAGGCTTCGGCTGCTTTCGGATTCACCACGACGACGATTTCGGCCATGGCAGGCAGGGCCAGGAACAGGGCGGCGGCAGCGACGCTTGCTTGGATCAGTTGTTTCATCACGTCTCTCCTCAGAACACGAAGTCGACGGCGATGGCACCGACGGTGACCGGACCCTTGAAGCCCGAGGCGGCGCGCAACAGCAGGCCCTTCGGATCAGGCTTGACGCGGTCGAGCTGGAACTTGATGTCGGCCGAGCTCATGAAGTCCCAACGGATGCCGATGCTGTCGGTGCTCTGGGCGCCGTTGTTGGTGCTGGTGCGCAGGCCTTCGAGTGTGGCGTTCAGGGCGCGCACGGTCGGGGTGCAGGCGGCTGGCGAGCCGGCGGGGCAGCTGGTCGGGACAGTGTTGGTGAAATCGCTCTTCACGCTCAGGTCGGCGTGGCTGTAGTAGGGGAGGAATTTGCCGAAGCGGTAGCCGGCCAGCACGTACCAGGAATCGGTGGAGCCGGAGGTGGTGTCGACCTTGCGCTTGGCGTATTCGGTCTGGGCGACGATATTGTTCCAGTCCATGCCAAGGCCGGCCGAGGTGAAGCTGCCTTTTTTCTTGTGGTTGTCGACCAGGCGCGCCATGTCGTTCAGCTGGCCGATCTTGAAGGTGTTGCCGGCGGTGTTCAGCGTCGACACCAGGGTGTTCAACTGGGCCGAATCGACGGTCAGTTTGGCTTCGGTGCGGCCGACGCGCAGCGTGAACGGACCGTGCTCGGCGGTCAGGGTGAGCGCGTTCAGGCGGCTCAGCTCGGCATCGATGCCGCTCGACAGGGTGGTCTTGCTGCGGCCGAGTGCGAACTGGGCGGTGTAGGTGGTGTCGCCGTAGGCTTTCGACCAGGTGATGTCGGCGCCATCGACGCTGTTCAGCGGCACCTGCGAATACACTTCCGACGGCGGACGCAAGAAGGTGTTGGCATAGCCGACGTTGCGGTATTCCGAAATCATGAAGGTCGGCAGCACCAGGCGGCCGGCGCGCACGCTCACGTTGTCCGATAGCTTGGCCTTGACGAAGGCCCAGGTCAGTTCGGCGCCGTAGTCGTCTTCGCCATCCTTGCGCACCAGGCCCTGGCCGGTGACCGACAGCCAGTCGTTGATCTTGTAGTCGGCCTGCAGGCCCAGGTTGGAATCGACGCCGGTGCGCGGATCCTTCTTGACGCCGCGTGCCTGGTTCGGACGGGCAAACTCGGCCTGGTCGGTGTTGGCCCAGGTCAGGGCGGCGGTGCCGAAGCCGCTGATGCGGAGGGCGGAACTATCTTGAGCATAAGCGGATGAGACGGCCAAAGGCAAGGCAAGGGCCATCACGATAAAACGTGTCTTCATTGGGTTCCTACGATGGACTGGTTGATTATTTTTACTTGGCAAAGTGGCGGCGATGGATTGGGCCGCGCGAGGAATTGCTGAAAATGATTGTATCCACTGAGCAATTATTTCCGCAATGAATATACGTGAATGTTCACAATTGCTGAGTAAAAATAGACAATCTGTTGTGTCAAATGGACAGCTTGTAAGAGTTAATCAGCAAATTTGGTGAATTATTTTGAATCCGACTGCAGGTGTACGTCGGATGCAAGCGCCCGCCGCAACGGACCGGGCGGGCGGAGACTGGCAACGAGCTGCTGGTCAGTCGTGCATCAAGGCGCGCTGAAGATCACCTTGACGGAAGCGTCGACCGCGCTCTTCTCGATGTAGCCGATCGCTTTCGGATCGGCTGCCACCGCCTTCTTGACGGCGGCGCTGTCGCCGACTTCCTTCGGCATCGTGACCTGGGACGCGTCCTTGTCGGTCACCTTCTTGCAGAACCCCGGCGCGCACCGGCGCGCGCTCCGGTTGGTCGTTCGGGTCAGGGTGCTCGATTTGCCCAGGAAGAACTGGGCCACCTGGTTCCTGGTCATCGAGGCTTCGCCAGCCTTCGGGTTGACCACGACGACGACTTCGGGGCGCCGATGCCATAGCCGGTGCCGGTTGCGCGCAGCGAACGACCAGCCCGTTGTAATGTCGGCACCGTTGACCTTGTCGAAGGTCACCTGCGAATACATTTCCGCCGGCGGACGCAGGAAGGTGTTGGCGTAGCCGACGTTGCGGTAGTCCGAGATCATGAAGACCGGCAGGCCGATGCGGCCAACGCGGATACTGAGGTCGTCCGAGAGCCGGGCCTTGGCGAAGGCCAGGACAGTTCGGCGCCAAAGTCGTCTTCGGCATCCTTGCGCACCATGATTGAATCGGATTTTCCAGGATGAAGCGATGACGATCGGGAGAGGTCTCGCTAAATCTGACGAAAATAATTGTAGACAGTCAGCAACTATTGTCGCAAGGAAAATGATCGATAAATTTAATGATACTCACAAGTATCATTAAAATTGTTGTCGCAAACTGACACTGCTTGATCGAAAAATCGATTTCGTCAATTCCACCAGTGTGAAGTGACGCCGGCTTCGGGCAGCTGTGCCTGGCGCGCAGCATGCACCAGACCGGCCTCGACCGCCTGCTCGGCGGTGTAGATACGCGAGCTGCCGGTAAGACAGGGACGGATGTCGTGGCGGCCGGGTGCGCCCTGGGTGGCTTCGTCGACGATGGCGGCATAACGTTCGGCATCGAAATCCAGGCAATCGCGCCACTCCGAAATGCGTGCATGGTCGGCAGCCACCAGGTTGCCGAAGCCCCAGTGCAGCGGATGGATCAGGAAGCGCGTGCCGGGGCAGGCATAGCGTTGCTGCCCGGCCAGGAAGATCGGCACGCCCACCGATTCGATGCTGCCCACGTTCCAGGTGGTGAGCGGCAAGGGCAGCGACTTCAGGAAGAAGTACAGGGCGAAGCCGGCGGTCATGTTGCCGCCTTCGGTCGACATGTGCAGCTCGATCTCGCTGGCACCGCTTTGCAGCGCCTGCAGGCACAGGTTGCGGATGGTGCAGGCCGAGGTGGCGTTGATGGGGCCGATGAAATGGACGATGTGCAGTGACATGGTTGCTCCTGGCAGGTCAGGGCAAGGATAGCAAAAAATCACCTGCGGGCCCGTCCGGCTGGCCCGGCCGCCCCTCGGTCTCAGCTGCCCCGATAGGTCGAGTAGGACCACGGCGTCACCACCAGCGGCACATGGTAGTTCTGCGCGGCATCTGCCACCCCGAAGGCGATCGTCACCCGGTCGATGAAGCGCGGATCGGGCAGGGCCACGCCCTGGGCCGCGAAATAATCGCCGGCCGCGAACACCAGCTCGTACCGGCCGGCGCGCAGCGCCTCGCCTTCCAGCAGCGGAGCGGCGCAGCGGCCATCGGCATTCGTGAGTTCGCGCTTGAGCAGGGTGGGCGCGCCGCCGTCGAGCACATACAGCTCGACCTGTACGCCGGCGCCCGGCTTGCCCTGGGCTGTGTCGAGCACGTGCGTGGTAAGTTTCCCCATCGGTCCTGTCCTATATGTCGCGGTTGAACACCCGTATGCGGCCGATGATATACCGATGTCCTTCTTGCAATATAAGATGAGGCATATAGCCGACTTCAGGACCCGACCATGAGCGACGCCCCCGAGCAGTATCCACGCGACCTGATCGGCTACGGCCGTAATCCGCCCCATGCGCAATGGCCGGGTGGGGCGCGGGTGGCCTTGCAGTTCGTGCTGAACTACGAGGAAGGCGCCGAGAACAGCGTGCTGCACGGCGATCCGGCTTCGGAAACTTTCCTCTCCGAGATCGTCGGCGCCCAGGCCTTCACCATGCGCCACATGAGCATGGAATCGCTCTACGAATACGGATCGCGCGCGGGCTTGTGGCGCATCCTGCGCATCTTCGAAGCGCGCCGACTGCCGCTGACCGTGTTCGGCGTGGCGATGGCGCTGGCGCGCAACCCGGAGGCGGTGTCCGCTTTCCGCGAGCTGGACCACGAAATCGCCTGCCACGGCCTGCGCTGGATCTCGTACCAGCAGGTCGACGAAGCCACCGAGCGCGCCCACATGCGGGAAGCGGTGGCCATCATGCGCGCCCTCACCGGCGAAGCGCCGCTGGGCTGGTACACCGGGCGCGATTCGCCCAACACGCGGCGCCTAGTGCTGGAACACGGCGGCTTCGTCTACGACGCCGACCACTACGGCGACGACTTGCCGTTCTGGCTTGACGTCGACTTTACGGATGCGGACGGCGCGCAGGCCCGCCGCCCACACCTGGTCGTACCCTACACGCTGGACACCAACGACATGCGCTTCGCCGCCATGCAGGGTTTCAATTCCGGCACCCAGTTCTTCGATTACCTGAAGGATGCCTTCGACGTGCTGTACGCCGAAGGCGACCCGAACGGCCTTGACCGGCCGAAGATGCTGTCGATCGGGCTGCACTGCCGCCTGGTGGGGCGGCCGGCACGGACGGCGGCGCTGGCGCGCTTCCTGGATTACGTGCAGACCCACCAGCATGTGTGGATTGCGCGCAGGATCGATATTGCGCGGCACTGGCAAACGGTGCATCCCTTCGTAAAATGAGATGGGCGCCCGCTTTTTGTTATATTAAATCGATGATATTGAAAATAATTGAAGTCGTATAATTGAACAATACGCGAATGTTAATCTCGCAGGTTGGTTTCAAGCCGAGGCACCGATGTCCACACCGATCCGTTTCTTTTACCGCGGGGCCGTCCATGAAGTGAGCGGCGTCGCGCCGACGCAGACCATCCTGCAGCACCTGCGCGAAGACCTGCATTGCACCGGCACCAAGGAAGGCTGTGCCGAAGGCGATTGCGGGGCGTGCACGGTGGTGGTCGGCTCGCTGGAAGCGGACGGGCTGCAGTTGAAGGCGGTGAATGCCTGCATCCAGTTCACGCCCACGCTGGACGGCAAGGCCTTGTTCACGGTCGAGGACTTGCAACAGGCCGACGGCACCCTGCACCCGGTGCAGCAGGCGCTGGTGGAATGCCACGGTTCGCAATGCGGCTTCTGCACGCCGGGCTTCGCGATGTCGCTGTGGGGCATGTACCTGAAACAGGAAGGCAAACCCGCCCGCTGTGCACCCTCCCGCGGCCAGATCGACGACGCCCTGTCCGGCAACCTGTGCCGCTGCACCGGCTACCGTCCCATCATCGACGCCGCCCAGCGTATGAGCGAACTGCCGCGTGTCGACTTCGACCGCGCCGCGTTGGCCGTCCGGCTGGGCGCCCTGCAGCGCGAGGCCGGTGCCGTTTATAGTTACGGAGGACAGACCTTCCACGCCCCGCGCACGCTGGACGAACTGGCCGCCGCGCGTGCCGCCCATCCAGATGCGGTGCTGCTGGCCGGCTCGACCGACGTCGGTCTGTGGGTCACCAAGCAGATGCGCGAGTTGCCAGACCTGATCTACCTCGGCCACGTGGGGGAGCTGAAAAGCGTGGATGAGGTGGCGGGTGCGCTCGAGATCGGCGCCGGCGTGTCGCTGCAGGATGCCTACGCGGCCGTCTGCCGCCATTACCCGCGCGAACTCGGCGAACTGTGGCAGCGCTTTGCCTCGCTCCCCATCCGCAACGCCGGCACCCTGGGCGGCAACGTCGCCAACGGTTCGCCGATCGGCGATTCCATGCCCTGGCTGATCGCGCTGGGCAGCGAACTGGTATTGCGCGGGCCGGACGGCGAGCGCAGCCTGGCGCTGGAAGATTTCTATCTCGGCTACCAGCAAAAGGATCTGCGTCCCGGGGAGTTCGTGAAAGGCTTGCGCGTGCCCTTGCCGCGCCAGGGACTGCGCTTGCGCACCTATAAACTGGCCAAGCGCTTCGACCAGGACATCTCTGCCGTCTGCGCCGCCTTCGCGGTGGAACTCGACGACGACGGCCAGCTGCGCGACGCCCGCATCGCCTTCGGCGGCATGGCGGCCACGCCGAAGCGCGCACCTGCCGCCGAAGCGGCCTTGCGCGGCCGCGCCTGGGACGAGGCCGCGCTGCAGGCGGCGATGACGGCACTGGCCGGCGATTACGCGCCGCTGTCCGACATGCGCGCCTCCAGCGCCTACCGCATGCAGGCCGCGCAAAACCTGCTGCGCCGCTTCTGGCTGGAGACGCGCGTGGACAATCCGCTGCCGCCCGAGCTGGTCAACGCATTCGCCGTCCAGGCCTGAGGAGACACACATGAACGATGCAGGCATGCCTCTGAATACCGCGACGCTGGCGAATGCCTGGGCCGCGGTCGGCAAGTCCGATCCGCACGAATCGGCGCGGCTGCACGTGCTCGGCCAGGCCGACTATACCGACGACATCGACGAAGTCCGCGGCACCCTGCACGCGGCGCTCGGCTTGTCGGGCAAGGCGCATGCGCGCGTGCTCGAGATCGACCTGGCCGAGGTAAGCGCCAGCCGCGGGGTGGTCGCCGTCTACACCGCGCGCGACATCCCCGGCACCAACGACTGCGGCCCGATCATCCACGACGATCCGATCCTGGCCGATGGCCTGGTGCAGTACGTCGGCCAGCCGATCTTCATCGTGGTGGCCGACACCCACGACAACGCCCGCCGCGCCGCGCGCAAGGCACGGGTGGCCTATGAAGAACTGCCGGCGATCCTGACCCCGCAGGCGGCGCGTGCGGCGCAATCCTGGGTGCTGCCGCCGATGCGCCTGGCGCGCGGCGATGCGGCAAGCGCGTTCGAGCGCGCTCCGCGCCGCGTAAAAGGGGAACTGCTTGTAGGCGGCCAGGAGCAGTTTTACCTGGAAAGCCAGATCGCCTACGCCATCCCGCAGGAAAACGAGGGCATGTTCGTGCATTGCTCGACCCAGCACCCGAGCGAGATGCAGCACGTGGTCGCGCATGCGCTCGGCCTGCATTCGCACCACGTGACGGTGGAGTGCCGCCGCATGGGCGGCGGCTTCGGCGGCAAGGAATCGCAGTCGGCGCTGTGGGCGGCGGCGGCCAGCGTGGCCGCCAAACGCAGCGGCCGCCCGGTCAAGCTGCGCGCCGACCGCGACGACGACATGCTGGTCACCGGCAAGCGCCACTGCTTCCACTACGAATACGAAGTCGGCTACGACGACGAGGGACGCATCCTCGCCGCGAAAGTCGACATGGTATCGCGCGCCGGCTATTCGGCCGATTTGTCCGGCCCGGTCGCCACGCGCGCGGTCTGCCACTTCGACAATACCTATTACCTGTCCGACGTCGACATCCGCGCCGCCTGCGGCAAGACCAACACCCAGTCGAACACCGCCTTCCGCGGCTTTGGCGGGCCGCAGGGCGCGATCGCGCTGGAGTACGTGCTGGACGAGATCGCACGGGACCTCGGACGCGACGCGCTCGACATCCGCAAGCTGAATTTCTACGGCACCAGCGAGCGCAACGTCACGCCCTACGGCCAGGTCATCGTCGACAACGTGATCCACGCGCTGGTCGACGAGCTGGAAGCCAGCAGCGAATACCGCCAACGCCGCGCCGCCATCGATGCCTTCAACCGCGCCAGCCCAATCCTGAAAAAAGGCCTGGCGCTCACGCCCGTCAAATTCGGCATCGCCTTCAACGTCACCCACCTGAACCAGGCCGGCGCGCTGGTGCATGTGTATGTGGACGGCTCGATCCTGGTAAACCACGGCGGCACCGAGATGGGGCAGGGCGTCAACACCAAGGTGATGCAGGTGGTGGCGCACGAACTGGGCGTGAACCTGGAGCGCGTGCGCATCACCGCCACCAACACCAGCAAGGTCGCGAACACCTCGGCCACGGCGGCATCGACCGGCGCCGATTTGAACGGCAAGGCGGCCCAGGACGCGGCGCGCCAGATCCGCGAGCGCCTGGCCGCCTTTGCCGCCGGCCAGTATGGCGGCGCGGCCGATGCGGTCCGCTTTGCTGCCGACACCGTGTTCGCGGGTGAGCATGCCATCCCGTTCGGCGAGCTGGTAGCGAAAGCCTACCTGGCGCGCACCCAGCTATGGTCGGACGGGTATTACGCCACCCCCGGCCTGTCCTGGGATGCCAAGACCATGACCGGCCACCCGTTCTCCTACTTCGCCTACGGCGCCGCCGTGGCCGAGGTGGTGGTGGACACGCTCACCGGCGAATGGAAGCTGCTGCGCGCGGATGCCCTGTACGACGCCGGCCGTTCGCTCAACCCGGCGCTGGACATCGGCCAGGTCGAAGGCGCCTTCATCCAGGGCATGGGCTGGCTGACCACCGAAGAGCTGCGCTGGAACGACGCCGGCAAGCTGACCACGCATGCGCCGTCCACCTATAAAATTCCGGGCGTGTCCGACTGTCCGCGCGATTTCCGCGTGCGCCTGTTCGAGAACAGCAACGTCGAGGATTCGATCCACCGCTCCAAGGCCGTGGGCGAGCCGCCGCTGCTGCTGCCATTCTCCGTGTTCTTCGCGATCCGCGACGCCATCTCCAGCGTGGCCGATCACAAGGTCCATCCGCCGTTGAACGCGCCCGCCACCTGCGAGGAAATCCTCAAGGCGGTGGCGGCCGTGGAAGCGGCAAAGGGCACTTGACATGGAAGACTGCTTGTCCATCGCCGCCGATCCCGCGGCGCTTTCGCTGGCCATCGTGGTCACCGTCGCCATCGTCGAAGGCTCGGTGCCGCGCGAGCCCGGTGCGAAGATGCTGGTGGATGGCACGCGCCAGTGGGGCACGGTCGGCGGCGGCCACCTGGAACTGCGCGGGGTCGAGACTGCGCGCGCGATGCTCGCCGGCGGCGAAGTGCGCCGCCTGGAACGTTTTCCGCTCGGCCCCAAGCTGGGCCAGTGCTGCGGCGGCGTCGTGCACCTCGCCTTCGAGCTGCTCGACCGCGCCCACCTGGCGGCCCTGGCCGCGCGCCGCCGCGAAGACAGCTGGCGCCTGGTCGCCATCGATGGCGCACCGGACCTGATGCTGCTGGATGCCGCCGGCCACGCGGTCCATGGCGCGGCGGCGAACTTCCCCGCATTCGACCGCAGCGGGGGCACCCACGTGTTGCGCGATGACGCAGGCCGGCGCTGGCTGGCCGATCTCGTTGCCGCCCCGCGTGCCCACCTGATGCTGTTCGGCGCCGGCCACGTCGGCGCCGCCATCGTGCGTGCGTTGGCCGACCTGCCTTGCCGCGTGACCTGGGTCGACGAGCGCGACGACCTGTTTCCGTCTACACTAGCGCCCAACGTCACCGTCGAGGCGACCGATACCCCGGAAGCGCTGGCGCAGCAGGCGCCCGCCGGGACCAGCTTCCTCGTCACGACGCACAGCCATGCGCTCGACCAGCGCCTGGCCGAAACCATTCTCAAGCGTCCCGGCCATGACTGGTTCGGGCTGATCGGCTCCAGCACCAAGCGCACCCAGTTCGAACGCCGCCTGAGCGAGCGCGGCGTCGCGCGCGAGCGCCTGGATGCCATGGTCTGCCCGATCGGCATCCCCGGCATCGAGGGCAAGCTGCCGGCGGTGATCGCCGTCGCCGTCGCCGCCCAGCTGCTGATGGTCTGGGAAGCTTCACACGAAAGAACCTGATGTCGAATCCCACCCCCGCCGTGCAGGCCTACCGCGCGAGCCTGCTGCACTTCCACGCCGATCCGGGCTTTGCCGAACAGGCGCACACCTGGATCGAGGACGGCCTGCTGCTGGTCGAGGACGGCCGCATCAAGGCCAGCGGCGACTATGCCGCGCTGGCGCCGGCCCTGGCCCCGGGCGTGGCCGTCGCCGATTACCGCGGCCACATCATCACGCCCGGCTTCATCGACACCCACCTGCATTTCCCGCAGACCGACATGATCGCCTCGCCGGCGCCCGGCCTGCTGCCCTGGCTGGAGACCTATACCTTCCCGACCGAGCGCCAGTTCGGCGATCCGGTGCATGCGCGTGCCGGCGCCGAGTTCTTCCTCGACGAACTGCTGCGCAACGGCACCACCACCGCGCTGGTCTACTGCAGCGTGCACAAGGAATCCGTCGACGCCTTTTTCGAGACCAGCACCGCGCGCAATCTGCGCATGGCGGCCGGTAAAGTCCTGATGGACCGTAACTGCCCGGACTTCCTGCAAGACACCGCCGACCTGCGCGACAGCGAAGAATTGATCCAGCGTTGGCACAAACACGGCAGGTCGATGTACGCAATCACCCCGCGCTTCGCCCCGACCTCGACCGAAGCCCAGCTGGCCGCCACCGGCGAACTGGCGCGCGCCTGGCCGGACACCTTCATCCAGACCCACGTCTCGGAAAACCAGGATGAATGCGCCTGGGTGGGTGAACTGTTCCCGCAACGGCGCAGCTACCTCGACGTCTACGAACACTATGGCCTGATGCGCCCGCGCGCCATGTTCGGCCACTGCATCTGGCTGGACGACACCGACTTCGCGCGCTTGGCCGAGACCGGTTCCGCCATCGCCCATTGCCCGACCTCGAACCTGTTCCTGGGCAGCGGCCTGTTCGACATGAAACGCGCCGACGCGGCCGGGGCCATGGTCTCGCTGGGTACCGACGTGGGGGCGGGCACCTCGTTCTCGATGTTGCAAACCATGAATGAAGCGTATAAAGTTGCGCGATTGAAAGGCAGTTACCTCCCGGCCCTGCGCATGTTTTACCTGGCCACGCTGGGCGCCGCACGCAGCATGGGACTCGAAGGCACGATCGGGACGCTGGCGCCGGGTGCGGAGGCCGACTTCATCGTCCTCGATCCGAAAGCCACGCCGCTGCTGGCACGCCGCAACGCGCATGCCGGCTCGCTTGAGGAAACGCTGTTCGCGCTGGCCCTGCTGGGCGACGACCGTGCGATCCGCGCGACCTATGCCGCCGGCGCGTGCGTGCATGAGAGAACTGCCGGGTTTGCCTTTCTGCCGTCCAACCGACCTACCGAGACTGATTCATGATGCAGAAGACCCTTAGCAGCAGCTTGCTGATCGCTTTCGCCGCACTGGCAAGTGCCCATGCGGGCGCACGCAACACGGCCGCAGTGAAAACACCAGCCGCCAACGAAGCGGCTACCGCCCGTCATTACGCGGCGCTGGTTGCCGGCAGCGAGCCGAAGACGGCCGAGCTGACGCTGTTCTTCTCGCAGATGCCGAAGGGCGGCGACCTGCACCACCATTATTCGGGCGCGATCTACGCCGAAACCTATGTCGACTTCCTCGACAAGCAGGGCTTCTGCGTCAACAAGCATACCTACAGGGTCGAGACCGACAAGGCCGCGATCGAAGCCGAACGCGCCAAGGCCCCGGCCGCGCGCAACTGCCTGTCGACGGCCGAGGTGTATGCCGACGACGCCACCTACCGCGAACTGCTGCAGCGCTGGTCGAGCAAGGACTTCGCCAACCACGGCGCGCTGCAGCCGCCGCCGGACCGCCAGTTCTTCCAGACCTTCGGCTACTTCGGCCCGGTCT
>Ga0265780_10001483_pt1 | contig 32983 bp, 21 predicted proteins | sample P1T30metagenome_FD_192432 | JGI IMG/M metagenome (GOLD analysis project Ga0265780, IMG submission 192432) | Plant litter microbial communities from East Loma Ridge, Irvine, California - P1 T30 | ecosystem: Environmental > Terrestrial > Plant litter > Unclassified | place: USA: California...
TCCTGGCCAGCACCCAGCCGCTCTTCATCTTCCTGATGGGCGTGCATGCCGGCGCCCAGGTCCTGAGCCTGCCGCCGCGCACCGACAGCATCCTGCAGCACCTGTCGGTGACCGTGTTCCTGCTGCAGGCGGCGCGCTGGGGCGACGTCGGCATCAAGGGCTGGTTCCACCATTACCGCCTGCGCCGCAGCGCCGAGGACGCGGCCAGCACCACCTCGACCGCGGCGCTCGGCTTTGTCGCGCGCACCGCGCTGTGGATGGTCATCCTGCTGATGATCCTCGATAACTTCGGCGTCAACATCACGACCCTGGTGGCCAGCCTGGGCATCGGCGGCATCGCGGTGGCGCTGGCGATGCAGAACATCCTCGGCGACCTGTTTTCCTCGCTATCCATCGTGCTCGACAAGCCTTTCGTGGTGGGTGACTTCATCATCGTCGACGACGTGCTCGGCACCGTGGAGTACGTGGGCCTGAAGACGACCCGGCTGCGCAGCCTGGGCGGCGAGCAGATCGTGTTCTCGAACAGCGACCTTCTCAAAAGCCGCATCCGCAACTACAAGCACATGCAGACGCGGCGCATCGTGTTCACGATCCGCACGCCCTACCAGGTCTCGAAGGCGCAACTGCTGGCGGTGCCCGCGCTGCTGCGCGAAGCCGTCGAACGGCAGGAGATGGCAACCTTCGACCGCGCCCACTTCAAGGGCTACGGCGCCTCGTCGCTCGAATTCGAGACGGTGTACTACGTGAAGAGCGGCGACTACGGCGTGTACATGGACGTGCAGCAGGCGATCAACGTCTTCCTGTTTGAGCGCTTCGACGAGCAGGGCATCCCGTTCGCCTATCCGACCCAGCTGCTCAAGCTCGACGGGCCGGAGGAATGGATGACGCCCGCGCGGCCCGAAGAGCGGCGGGCGGCCAACGGCTAGCCTGCGCATCGCCGGTTATAATGTGGCCCGCTTGCCGGAATGGCAAGCGGCACATGGACACCGGAGATCGAAGAGATGGCGGAGGGGCAGGGGTTTCTGCTGACGCGGCACTGGCAGGACACGGACGCCGGCGTCGAGGTCGACTTCTGGCTGGCCACCGATGCCGGCCCGCGCCGCGTGCGCGTGGCGCCGCAGCCGGCGGTTGCCTTCATCCCGCAGGAGCAGCGCGAGGCGGCCGAATTCGTGCTGCGTGGTGAGCGCAACGATCGCGGCTGGGAGCTGCGCGAGCTTCAGCTCTGCGATTTCAACCACCGTCCGGTCGTCGGGCTGTACTGCCGCCACTACCGCCAGCTGCTGCGCCTGGAAAAGCGCCTGCGCATGCAGGGCGTGGCCGTGTACGAAGCCGACATCCGCCCGCCCGAGCGCTACTTGATGGAACGCTTCATTACGGCGCCCGTCTCCTTCAACGGCAATGCGATGGACGCCGAACCGCGCTGCATCGATGGCCAGGTCAAGCCTGCCCCGGGCTATCGGCCAACGCTGCGCCTGGTCTCGCTCGATATCGAAACCACCTCGACCGGCGAACTGCGTTCGATCGCGCTCGAGGGCTGTGGCCAGCGCCAGGTCTGGATGCTCGGCCCGCCGAACGGCGATCCCGCCGGCCTCGATTTCGACTTCGACTACTGCGCCAGCCGCCCTGAGCTGCTCGATCGCCTGGAAGCCTGGTTCCGCCAACACGACCCCGACGCCATCATCGGCTGGAACGTGATCCAGTTCGACATGCGCGTGCTGCAGGAACACGCCGAGCGCTACAAGCGCCCCCTGCGCCTGGGCCGCGACGGCAGCGCCATCGAATGGCGCGAGCACAAGGGCGACGGCGAACACTACTTCATCTGCATCGCCGGCCGCCTGGTCATCGACGGCATCGAGGCGCTGCGCGCGGCCACCTGGAGTTTTCCGTCGTTCAGCCTGGAGTCGGTGGCGCAGAACTTGCTGGGCGAAGGCAAGGCCATCGACAACCCCTACGACCGCATGGCCGAGATCGACCGCATGTTCGCCGAGGACAAGCCGGCGCTGGCACGCTACAACCTGCAGGACTGCGTGCTGGTGACGCGCATCTTCGAAAAGACCGCGCTGCTGGAATTCCTGCTGGAGCGCGCCAGCGTCACCGGCCTGGCCGTGGACCGCAGCGGCGGTTCCGTCGCCGCCTTCGAGCACCTGTACATCCCGCTGATGCACCGCCAGGGTTTCGTGGCGCCGAACGTGGGCGACGTGGCGGGCGGCGACAGCCCGGGCGGCTTCGTGATGGATTCGCGTTCCGGCCTGTACGACTCGGTGCTGGTGCTCGACTACAAAAGCCTGTACCCGTCGATCATCCGCACCTTCCTGATCGACCCGGTAGGCCTGGTCGAGGGCCTGCGCGAGGAAGAAGGCGGCGTGGACACGGTGCCGGGCTATCGCGGCGCGCGCTTTTCGCGCACCCGGCACTGCCTGCCCGGCATCGTGCGCGGGGTGTGGGAAGGGCGCGAGGCGGCCAAGCGCGACAGGAATGCACCGCTGTCGCAGGCGCTGAAGATCATCATGAACGCTTTCTACGGCGTGCTCGGCGCCTACGGCTGCCGCTTCTTCGACCCGCGCCTGGCCTCGTCGATCACGCTGCGCGGCCACGCCATCATGCACCGCACGCGCGAACTGATCGAGGAAGCCGGCTACGCGGTGATCTATGGCGACACCGATTCCACCTTCGTCTGGCTCGGCGCCGCGCACGACGATGGCGCGGCCGAACGCATAGGCCGCGGCCTGGTGGCGCAGGTGAACAGTTACTGGCAGACCCACCTGAAGCTGGAGCTGGGCCTCGACAGCGTGCTCGAACTCGAATACGAGGCGCACTACCGGCGCTTCCTGATGCCGACCGTGCGCGGTTCGGACGAAGGCAGCAAGAAGCGTTACGCCGGCTTGACCGGCACGCCCGGCGGCGGTGAGCAGATGGTCTACAAGGGCCTGGAAACCGTGCGCACCGACTGGACGCCGCTGGCGCGCGCCTTCCAGCAGGCGCTCTACCTGCGCATCTTCAAGAATCAGCCCTACGAGGACTATGTGCGCGAGACCGTGGCGCGGCTGTTGAATGGCGAGTGCGACGCGGAGCTGGTGTACCGCAAGCGCCTGCGGCGCCGGCTCGACGAATACGAGCGCAACGTGCCGCCGCACGTGCGCGCGGCGCGCATCGCCGACGAACACTACCTACGCCAGGGCAAGCCGGCGCTGTACCGCAAGGGCGGCGGCTGGATCCGCTACGTGATGACGGTCAACGGCCCCGAGCCGCTGGAAGCGCTGCGCTCGACCATCGACTATGAGCACTACCTGACGCGCCAGCTGGAGCCGATTGCCGATGCGATCCTGCCCTTCCTCGATGACAGCTTTGCGCGGCTGACCAGCGGGCAGGGCGCGTTGTTCTGATCGTTTCGGCTGGATGCCGCATCGAACCGGCAGCAATGTAGGGTGGGTTCTCGAACCCACCGGCGCGACAGCGGTGCATGCGTTGCAGTGGTGGGTTCAAGAACCCACCCTACGCCTTTATCGCGGTGCTGATGGCGGCTCGGTGGGTTCGAGAACCTACCCGGCCAGAATCCGCTCCAGCTGCTCCAGGTTGGCCGGCTTCACCAGGTGATGGTCGAAGCCCGCGCCTTTCGACAGCGTGAAGTCGTGCGCCTGGCCATAGCCGGTCAGCGCGATCAGCAGCGCATCGCGGCTGGCCGGCCGCGAACGCAGTGCGCGCGCCAGCTGGTAGCCGTCGATGCGCGGCAGGCCGATGTCGAGGATGTAGGCTTCGGCAGCGGGGCCGGTATCGGTCGACAGCGTGGCCAGCAGCGCTTCGGCATCGTCGAACAGCGCCACCGTGTGCCCTTGCGCTTCGAGCGCGGCGGCCAGCGAGGCGCCGGCGTCGCGGTTGTCGTCGACCACGGTGATGCGCAGTGCCTTGCGGGCGCAGCCAACGGCCGGAATGCCCGTGGTGGCAGGCGCCTCCACGGCCGGCGCCGCGATGACCGGCAGGGTGATGGTGAACACGCTGCCCTGGCCTTGCCCCTCGCTGTCGGCGGTCACGCCGCCGCCATGCAGCTGGGCGATGCTTTTGACCAGCGTCAGCCCCAGCCCAAGGCCGCCCTGGGCCCGGTCCGGGGTGCGCTCGCCCTGGGTGAACAGATCGAACACGTGCGGCAGCAGGCCGGGCGGGATGCCGCTGCCGTTGTCCGCCACCGACATCGCCGCCTGCCCATCCTGCACCTGCAGTGCCACGCGCAGGCTGCCGTGCTGCTGGGTGTACTTGGCGGCGTTGTTCAGCAGGTTCGACACCGCCTGCACCAGGCGCGTGCGGTCGCCGGACACGAACACCGGGCCCGCCGGCAGGTCGACCACCAGCGCATGATGGCGCGCCTCGATCAGCGGGCGCACCTGCTCGACGGCGCTGTCGATTACCGCGCGCAGCTCGACCGGCTCGCGTTCCATCTGCACCAGCCCGCGCGTGACGCGCGACACGTCCAGCAGATCGTCGACCAGCTCCGTCATGTGGCGAACCTGGCGCTCGATGATCTCGCCGGCGCGCAGCGCATACGCTGTGTCGCCCTGGCGCAGGCGCAGCACCTGCGCCGCGGTGCTGATCGGCGCCAGCGGATTGCGCAGTTCATGGGCCAGCATGGCGAGGAAGTCGTCCTTGCGCTGGTTCGCCAGGCGCAGCGCGTTTTCGGCCATCTTCTGGTCGTCGATGTCGGTGCAGGTGCCCATCCAGCGCACGATCTGGCCATTGTCGTCGCGTACCGGCAGCGCCCGTCCCAGCACCCAGCGGTAGCCGCCGCTGCGGTCGCGCAGGCGGTACTGGATCTCGTAGGTGTCGCCCGTATCCAGGCTGTGGCGCCAGGCGGCCCAGGCGCGGTCGCGGTCCTCGGGGTGGAACACGTCGGCCCAGTGCGTGCCGTCGGTGCTGCCCGGGACCATGCCGGTGAACTCGTACCAGGGATCGTTGTAGTAGTCGTGGAAGCCGTCGGGCAGCGTCGACCACACCATCTGCGGCATGGCGTTGGTGATGGTGCGGAACATGGCCTCGCTGGCGGCCAGCGCGATCTCGGTGCGCAGGCGCTGGCTGGCGGTGTGGGTGCGCTCGGCCACTTCGCGCATCAGCGCCAGGTCTTGCGGCGACCAGTCGCGCGGCCCGGCCGCGTTCACGAAGATCAGGGCCACCAGCTGGTCGTCCTCGACCACCGGCAGGTCGACAAAGGCCGAGGCGCTCAGCGCCGTCAGCGAGTCGGCCGCGTCCAGGGTGCGCGGGTCGGCAAAGGCATCGCGCACCACCACCGGGCGGTTGGCGCGCAGCTCGTCGACGAAGTTGCCGAACTGGCGCAGGTCGATGGCGCCGGCCAGGCTTTCGACGCCGTCGGCGCACCAGTCGCGGTCGATGTGCACGGTGTCGCCGGCGGCGCCGATCAGGCCAAAGCCGGCGCGGCTCACGCCCAGCGTCTCGCCCAGGATGCGCGCGGCGCACCAGGTGATGTCCTCGGGCGTGCGCAGCTCGCGCAGTTCGTCGGTCAGGCGCGCCAGCGCATCGCGCCGCAGTTCGCCCAGCACGCGCTCGGTCACGTCGGAGCCGAGCACCAGTACGCCGCTCACTTGGCCCGAACGCGCGCGCACCGGCTGGAACACGAAGTCGACGTAGCGCTCGACGACAGGGCCGCCGGGCAGGGCCTGCACCGCGTAGCGCGCGCCGTTGGCGGCGTAGGGCACGCCGTCGCGGTAGACCTGGTCGAGGATGTGGACGTAGCCCTGGGTGGCGGCGTCATCCAAGGCATCGGCGATGCTGCGGCCGACGATGTCGCGCCCGCCCACCAGGCGCTGGTAGCCGGGATTCACGAATTCCACCACGTGCGCCGGCCCGTGCAGCAGGGCCATGCACATCGGCGCTTCCTGAAACAGCGCGGCGAACTGGCGCCTGCTCTGGTAGTCCTGGTCGTCGTTGTCGGCCTGGGTCATGCGTTCATGCGGTAGGAGTGAGTGAAGAGGGCGCCGGTTGGCTCAAGCGTCATGATACCTGCTGCGCGCCGGTCGCGTGCGACCCGCAGGACGCAAGATCATTACAATCGGGCATCCAACCACAAGCGGGGCAGGCACCATGGAATGGCTTTCCGATCCGAACATCTGGGTGGGTTTCCTGACCCTCGTCGTGCTCGAGATCGTCCTCGGCATCGACAACCTGATCTTCATCGCCATCCTGGCCGAAAAGCTGCCGCCGCACCAGCGCGACAAGGCGCGCCTGCTGGGCCTGAGCCTGGCCATGCTGATGCGCCTTGGCCTGCTGACCATGATCTCCTGGATCGTGTCGCTGACCGAACCCCTGTTCACGGTGGGCAGCCTGAGTTTCTCCGGGCGCGACCTGATCCTGCTGCTGGGCGGGCTGTTCCTGCTGTTCAAGGCGACCGTGGAGCTGCACGAGCGGGTGGAAGGCAAGACCCAGCTGCATACCGGGCCGGTGGAATTCGCCGCCTTCGGCGTGGTGGTGGCCCAGATCATCGCGCTCGATGCCGTGTTCTCGCTCGACTCCGTCATCACGGCGGTCGGCATGGTCGACTCGCTCGCCGTCATGATGGCGGCGGTGGTGGTGTCGATGGGCGTGATGCTGTTCGCCTCGAAACCGCTGACGCGCTTCGTGAACGCGCATCCGACGGTGGTGGTGCTGTGCCTGAGCTTCCTGCTGATGATCGGCCTGTCGCTGATTGCCGAAGGCTTCGGCTTCCATATTCCGAAGAGCTACCTGTACGCGGCGATCGGCTTCTCGGTGCTGATCGAGGCCCTGAACCAGCTGGCGCGGCGCAACTTCGCCAGGCACCAGTCGCACCTGCCGCTGCGCGAGCGCACCGCCGACGCCGTCCTGCGCATGCTCGGCGCGACGCCTGCCTCGACTGCGGCCGTAACCGTGGCCGGCAAGGGCGCGGCCCATGAAGGCGGCTTCGAGCCGGCAGAGCGCAACATGGTCAGCGGCGTGCTCAGCCTGTCGCAGCGCTCGATCCGCTCGATCATGACGAATCGCGCCGACATCTCCTGGATCGACCTCGACGCCGACGCCGCCACCATCCGCACCCAGCTGCTCGACACCCCGCACGGTTTCTTCCCGGTGTGCCGCGGGGAGCTCGACGAGATCGTCGGGGTCGCGCGCGCCAAGGACCTGATGGCCGACCTGACCCATGCCGGCAGCATCGACCCGGGCCACGTGCGCCCGCCGATCATCGTGCCCGACGCCAGCGGCGTGCTGCAGGTAATGGACACGCTGAAGCGCTCGCACGGGCAGGTGGTGCTGATCGCCGACGAGTACGGCACCATCCAGGGCCTGGTGACGCCGATCGACATCCTGGAAGCGATTGCCGGCGAATTCCCCGACGAGGACGAACTGCCGGTGGTGCGCGAGGAAGGGCTGGGCCGCTGGCGCGTGGACGGCAGCGCCGATCTGCACTACCTGGAACAGGTGCTCGGGACCGACGCCCTGGTGAGCGAGAACGACGACTACACCTCGCTGGCCGGCTTCATGCTGGAACGCTTCGGCACGCTGCCGGAAGTCGGCCAGGCGGTCGAACTCGACGACCTGCGCTTCGAGGTGGCCGAGGTGCTGGACCGGCGCATTGCCACGGTGCTGGTCACGCGCAGCACGCCGCCGCTGCGGCAGGCGCGCGCATCTCAGGGCTGATGCGCGCGCATACAAGGCTCAGGGACCCTGGGCCAAGCCCGGGGCCTGGCCCGCTCAGACCGGGATGGTCGAGGTACCGCCTGCTACCGAGCCGTAGTTCTGCAAATCCTTGAACGGCAGGCGGCGCTCGTTGAGGGCGGCCAGGATGGCGGCCAGCTGCTCTTCGTCAGGCGAGATGTAGACGATTACCTGGTCGATCTCGTTTTCCCAGTAGGGCGTGTAGGGCACGCCGGTTTCGGGCATGACCTTGGCGACGAAGCTGCCGTCCTGGAGTTCGGCGAAGACGGTGACGAGGACGGCGGGAGTGGTGGTGTTGTTGACAGTGAGGTCCATGGTGCTCCAATGCTGGTTGACGAATGGCGCCGGCCGGTGCGCTGCCTGCAAGGCCCGGCCGCCCACGATGGCTTCATCTTCCACGCAAACGCGGCAGGGTGGCGCAGCTTTGCCGCTCGTCAATTCGACACTGATGGCGTCTTCCTAGTGGTGCAGCGTGAGCGCATTCGCACGCAGGTATTCGTCCAGCGCGCCGATCGATGGCGTGCCGGCCGCCAGCCCGACATAGGTGTCCGGCCGCAACAGGTAGATGGCGTCGCGCGCCAGGCCGGCGTGGGCGCAGGCGTCGCTCCATGCGAACTGGCGCAGCGTCAGGCGCTGGCGGTCGCACCACTGCATCAGCTCGGGCTGCGCCTGCCCGTACACGTGGGCCTGCCAGCCTGGCCTGGGCAACGGGGCGTAGTTATCCGGCGCCGTATCCCCCTCCCCGAAGCGGACCCAGGGCAGGCGGTCGCCGCCATGGGTCTTGCCTGCCGTGCCCGCGTTCAGCGGCGCGTGGCGGTAATGGATCACGGTCTGCGAAATCGTGCGGAAGAAGAACTCGCGCGTGAACGGCAGCCTGGCCAGGAGCGGCAGCAGGCGCGGCGCCACGCCGGTGCGGACGATCTCGGCCACCGGTCCGTCGGCGGTGATGAAGCTGAACACGCGGTCGGTGGTGTCGACCAGGCGCCGCGCAAAGGGCAGGCGCTCGGCCTCGTAGCTGTCGAGCAGGGCGTCCGGCGCGCGGCCCTGCACCACGGCGGCCAGCTTCCAGGCCAGGTTGATGGCGTCGCCGATGCCGGTGTTCATGCCCTGGCCGCCGGCCGGGCTGTGGATGTGGCCGGCGTCGCCGACCAGGAAGGCGCGCCCGCGGCGGAAGCGCTCTGCCACGCGGTGGTGCACGCGGTAGGTCGAGAACCAGTTCAGCTTGTGCACGCTGATCATCAAATTGTCGATGGCGCGGCCGCTGACGTCGGCAAACGTCAGGCTCTCGGCACGCTCGGCGCGATTGTCACCCTCATCGCGCACGGTGCCGACCAGGCGTGCGGCCCCGCGCGGCGCCGTGGCGAACACGGCCAGGATGTCGGATTCGTCGAGGTCGATGTTCAGTTCGCCGTTCAGGGCCGGGCTCTCGCCCTCGATGTCGGCCACGTAGAACACCTGGCGGTAGGTGCCGCCGGGGAAGCCGGCGCCGATGATCTCGCGCACCTTCGAGCGCGCGCCGTCGCAGCCGACGATGTAGCGCGCCTCGCACTGCTCCTCGTTGCCGGCGGCGTTGCGCAATTGGGCGACGACCGCATCGCCGTCTTCGCGAAAGCCCTCCAGCGTGCACTGCCGTTCGACCTGCACGCCGGCCGCCTGCAGGCGCGAACACAGCATGCGCTCGTGCCGGTCCTGCGGGTAGATTTGCAGGAAGGGGTAGGGCGTGACGCCGGCGCCAATCGCCCCGAGCTCGATGCGCGCCTTGTGCTCGCCCTCGGCCCAGACATTGAAGGCCTCGACCGCGTAGCCGTCGTCGAGCACCGGCAGGGTGAGGTCGAGCCCACGGTAGAGTTCGAGCGTGCGCGCCTGCACGGCCAGCGCGCGCGAGGTGGTGCCGGGGCCGGGCGCCTGGTCGACGATGCGCACGTCGACGCCCATGCGGTTCAGCCATAGCGCCAGCACCAGGCCGCTGGGGCCGGCGCCGACGATCAGGACCTGGGATTGGGTCATGGCATATCTCCTTCGACCGTGCCGGAAGCATTGCCGGCTCGTTGAAAGCTTAGACCCGACATGCCTGCCCTTGAGTTCCCGCACGCACCCCGGGCGTGCAGCGCAAGCGCAAAAGAATGGCGCGTGCCCACGAATTGTGCATCCTGCTCGCTGATTGATCCAAATACAAGCACAAAAATTCTTTTCATTAACATTTCTATACTTTTGTAATCCCTGTCTTACACCCTGGGAGCACGCGTGCCGATTCACCTCGAATAGCCCAGTCTGGATAATTCTGGTAATCAATCAACAAGAACCGGACCTGCATTCCATGACGCCTTCGATCGTTACCGATGTTCCTGAAGTCGCCCGCGCCAGCACTGCCGCCCACCAGGCGGCAACGCCGGCCAAGGACCTGTATTTCGCGCTCCAGGCCGACCCGCTCGGCCACACCCGCGCCGCCGAAGCCTTCCTGCGCGAGCAGATCGCCGCCGTCCAGGCGATTCCCGCCGACTTGCCGCCGACGCTGGTGCAACTGCCTGCCTGGATCCAGGCCCGCACCGACGCCGTCGGCCTCGAATACCGTGACTACCTGAACGCGCGCAAGGCCGGCGCCCCGCGCCGCTACTTCGGCAACCGCGCCCATGCCCTGAACTTCCTGAAGGCTGCCGCGCCGACCAAGCTGGTCGACGGCGCCTGGCTGTACGGCATGCTGCGCCACTGGGACAACCCGGACTTCCACCCGCTCATCAAGACCTACCTCGAAGAGCTGGGCGAAGGCGTACCCGACAAGAACCACGTGACCATCTACCGCAAGCTGCTGGCCACCCACGGCTGCGACGGCTGGGAACAATTGAGCGACAACCATTTCCTGCAAGGCGCGATCCAGCTGGCCCTCGGCCACAGCGGCGACCGCTTCCTGCCGGAGATCATCGGCTACAACCTCGGCTACGAGCAATTGCCGCTGCACCTGCTGATCACCTCGTACGAGCTGAACGAGTTCGGCATCGACCCGTATTACTTCACCCTGCACGTGACGGTCGACAACGCCGCCACCGGCCACGCCCAGAAAGCCGTGCAGGCCCTGGTCGATCTGATGCCGCGCGTGGGCGACCGCGCCGAGTTCTACCGCCGCGTGCTCGACGGCTACCGCCTGAACGAACTGGGCGCCAGCACGAATTCCGTGATCGCCGAGTTCGACCTGCAGGACGAGCTGGTCGACATCCTGGTGCAGAAGGCCGTGGTCGGCAAGAACATGCACTCGGATTACTGCCGCGTGGCCGGCCGCTCGGTCAACGACTGGCTGGCCGTGCCGGCCCAGGTGCCGGGCTTCCTGACCGCGCTGGAGGGCGCCGGCTGGATCAAGCGCGGCGAAGACGTGGAGAACAGCCGCTTCTGGCGCCTGATCCACGGCGAGCGCGCCGAGATGTTCGGCGTGTTCAGCGCCTACGAACAGCAGGTGCTGAAGGACTGGATCCTCACCGCGCCCGAAGGCCGCGAAGGCGCCAAGGAACCGCGCATGCTGACCCACCGCGCGCGCCAGCGCACCATGGACAACCTGAGCCAGCACCAGGACCGCAGCAGCAGCTTCCCGGAGCGCGGCCTGATCCGCCGCCGTGCCGGCCGCGACCTGGAAACCGACAACGAACTGGCGCTGCTCGAACAGCAGGTGGCCGGCGCCGCCGGCAAGAGCGAAGCGATGCAGCTGCTGGGCGAACTGATGTCGCCGGCCCACCACCACAGCGCGGCCGGCCTGATGGCCACGCGCATGTACACCAAGCTGCTCGATATTTGAAGGCTTTGACGTTTTCGGCAGCCGGTGCGTCCGCTGGGAGCGCACCGGCTGTCTCCGTATCAGCGCATTACCCGTAACACCTAAACCAATTAGACAAGAACGATAGGGACATCCTCGTGCACATCCTTGAACAACGATTCCTGCGTGGCCCCAACCTCCACGCCGATACCCCCTGCCTGCTGAGCGTCATCGACCTGGAAGACCTGTACGGCGTCTCCTCGAAAGACATCCCCGGCTTCAACGACGCGCTGCTGGCCATGCTGCCTTCGCTGCACGGCCAGCCGCTGCCGACCGGCCAGTCCGGCGCCTTCGCCCAGCGCCTGCGCGCCGGCACCTATCTCGCGCGCGTGGTCGAGCAGGTGACCCTGACCCTGCAATCGATGGCCGGCCCGCTGGTGGTGTATGGCCGCACCCGCCCCAGCGCCGGCCGTCCGGGCCAGTTCCGCATCGTCGTCCAGTACGCCGTCGAGAAGCTGGCCGAGCCGGCCTTCCAGCTGGCGGTCGACCTGGTCACGGCGCTGGCGCTGGGGGAGGAGTTCGATATTGAAGGCCGCTTGAAAGAACTGCGCTCGCTCGCCTCGCGCTATGCGATCGGCACCAGCACCGCGGCGGTACTGGCCGCCGCCCACGAGCGCGGCATCCCGACCTCGCGCATCACCGACGACGCCAATTTGTTCCAGCTCGGCTGGGGCTCGAAGCAGAAGCGCCTGCAAGCCACCACCACCGGCGACACCAGCTACGTCGCCGTGAAAATCGCCAGCGACAAGCAGCTGACCAAGGCGCTCTTGATGGAAGCCGGCGTGCCGGTGCCGGAAGGCGCCACCGTCACCACCGTCGAGGAAGCCCAGCGCGTCGCGCGCCGTGTCGGCAAGCCGGTCGCCATCAAGCCGCTCGACGGCAACCAGGGCAAGGGCGTGACCACCAACTGCGCCACGCCGGAAGACGTGGCCAAGGCCTTTGAATTCGCGCGCCAATACGGCCGCAAGATCATCGTCGAACGTTCGGTGGAAGGGCGCGACTACCGCGTGCTGGTGGCCGGCGGGCGCATCGCCGCCGCATCGCTGCGCCGCCCGGCCCACGTGATCGGCGACGGCGTCAGCACCATCCTTGAACTGGTCGAGATCGAGAACCAGAACCCGTCGCGCGGCAGTGGCCACAGCAATGTGCTGACCCGCCTGGCCCTCGATGCCCATGCCGAGGACATGCTGCGCCGCCAGGGCTATGTGCCCGACGCGGTGCCTGCCGCCGGCGTCTGCGTGGAATTGCGCAGCAACGCCAACCTCTCCACCGGCGGCACCGCCGAAGACGTGACCGACCTGCTGCCCGAAACCACGCGCGCCCTGTGCGTGCGCGCCGCCAGCAAGATCGGCCTGGACGTGGCCGGCATCGACATCGTCTGCCACGACATCTCGCAGCCGCTGGACGAGCAGGGCGGCGCCGTCATCGAAGTCAATGCCGCGCCCGGCATCCGCATGCACCAGCACCCGAGCAAGGGCGCGCCGCGCGACGCCGGCGAAGCCATCGTCGACGGCTTGATGGGCCCATCGAACGGGCGCATTCCGCTGGTTGCCGTGACCGGCACCAACGGCAAGACCACCACCACCCTGATGATCGCCCACGCCGCGCGCGTGGCGGGTCTCGGCACGGGCGTCACCACCACCGAGGGCGTGTTCGTCAACGGCAAGCGCCTGGTGAAGGGCGACTGCACCGGCTACTGGTCGGCGCGTACCGTGCTGTCGGCACCGGACGTCGACTTCGCCGTGCTGGAAACGGCGCGCGGCGGCATCCTGAAGCGCGGCCTGGCGTTCGACCAGTGCGACGTCGGCGTGGTGCTGAACGTCTCGCCGGATCACCTGGGCCTGGACGGGGTCGAGACCATCGAGGACCTGGCGCAGGTGAAGGCCGTGGTGGCGTCGTCGGCTTCGCGCGCGCTGGTGCTGAACGCCGAGGACGCGTTGTGCGTGGCGATGGTGCGCAGGGCCAAGCCGGGCGCCGAGGTCGTGTTCTTCTCGATGGAGCCGGAGAACCCGGTGCTGCTCAAGCACATCGAGGACGGCGGCCGCGGCACCTACTTCCAGGACAACGCCATCGTGATTGCCGACGGCATGCGCCAGCAGGAACTGATGCGCGTCGAGAGCATGCCCGCCAGCTACGGCGGCCGCGCGCGCTACAACATCGCCAACGCCCTGGCCGCTGCGGCGGCGCTGATGGCATCGGGCTTCTCGAACACGCAAATCGCGGCCGGGCTGTCGACTTTTGTGTCGGACAGCAAGACCAACCCGCTGCGCACCAACGTGTTCGACGTGCGCGGCGTGACCGTGATCGTCGACTACGCGCACAATGCCGCGGCCTACGCGGCCCTGGCCGAAATGGCGCGCGCGCTGCTGCCGGGGCAACTGGTCGGCATCGTCACCGCACCGGGCGACCGCCGCGACAGCGATTTGATCCAGATAGGCGAAGTCTGCGGCGAGCGTTTCGACGAGCTGGTGGTGTACGAATCGCAAAGCCGCGGGCGCCCGGTGGGCGGGGCGGTCGATCTGATCATCCAGGGCGCCGAGAACGTGGTGGGGCCGTCGGATACGCTGCATCGCGAGATCGAGGTCGACAAGGCGATCCGCCACGGCCTGGGTCTGTGCAGCGCTGGGGATGTGCTGGTGTTCGCCTGCGGCTCGTCGCTGCAGGTGTTCATCGATGCGCTGCGGGTGGATGATCCGGAGAGTGCGGACCGGATTGCTGCGCAGACTGTCTAAGCACTCCAATATCGTAGAAAAAAGGCTCCAAAAATGGAGCCTTTTTTATTGTCGATGGTTGTGAATCATCGCTGGCCGTGTTGAATCATTGTTGGCCGTTGCAAATCGTAGGGTGGGCACTCGTGCCCACGCGGTCGTACCCATGACGTGCCCCACGATATGTCAACATACGAGATCGCCGAGCAGACGGACCGGTTTGCAGCAGCAGCGCCGACGATCAAGCATGAAACCGCGTGGGCACAAGTGCCCACCCTACCACAGCAGCATCGCCGCGCAGCGTGCCGACGGGCCCGTTCATAGGGTGGGGAGTCGTCCCCACCGAAACACATCCCACCGGACCCCGTCACATCAGCGAGACCAAAAAAAAGCGGCCCCGCAGGGCCGCCGTCACTCTCTCAAGCGAGATATTACACCGCTTCCGCCTCGATCCGGCGCGCGATCTCCGGTTTGGTCGGCCGTAGCGCTTCGGTCAGTTCCGAGATCGACGAGCCGCAGCCGAACACCAGCACGTCCCCCGGCTGGCATAGCGCCAGGCCGGCGCGGATCGCCTTGTGCACGTCCAGCTCGCACTGCAAATGGTCGCCGGCGATACGGCCCAGGCGCGCGCCCTGCACCAGCAAATCGGCCACGCTGCCCGCCGCACGGCCGCGGTTCTCGGTCTCGTACACCACCAGCTCGTCGAAGCCGGCGGCGCAGGTGCGGCCGATGTCGACCAGGTCGGCGTCGCGCCGGTCCCCGGGCGCGGCCACCACGCCCACCACGCGCCCCGGCGTCATCGCACGCGCGGTCTCGGCCAGCGCCGCGTAGGCCGCGCAGTTGTGGGCGTAATCGACGATCACGGTCACGCCGTCGACGTCGAACAAGTTCGAGCGCAGCGGGTTGTGCTTGCTGTCGGAGACGAAGCTGCGCATGCCGGCCACGATCTCGGCGTTGCCGAAGCCGGAAGCCGCCAGCGCCGCGGTGGCCGCCAGGGCATTTGCGATGTTGTAGCGCGCACAGCCGTTCAGCGACACCGGCATCTGGCGCACGTCGACCAGGGCTTCGTGGCGCGCGCCGGTGGCCAGCACCACGGTATTGTCCTGCAGGTAGACGCCGCGTCCGCCCGACTCCAGATGGCGCAGCAGTACCGGATTGTCGGCGTCGAGCGCGAAGTACAGCACCTCGACATCGGCAAGCAGCTCCTTGGCCATGGCCACGCAGTAGTCGTCCTCGGCATTCAGCACCACGGCGCGCGAGGCGCGCTGGGCCACCACGGCTTTCACCTTGGCCAGCTCCTCGACGGTATCGACGCCGTCCAGGCCCAGGTGGTCGCTGGATATGTTCAGCACCACCGACACGTCGCACTTGTCGTAGGCCAGGCCGCGCTTCAGGATGCCGCCGCGCGCCGTTTCCAGCACCGCGAAGTCGACTTCCGGCGACGTGAGCACGGCGCGCCCCGAGCGGTAGCCGGTGCAATCGCCTTCCATGATGCGCTGGCCGTCGATGTACACGCCTTCGGTGGTGGTGACGCCGGTGCGCTGGCCGGTCAGGCGCGCGGTGTGGGCAATCAGCAGCGAGGTCGTGGTCTTGCCGTTGGTGCCGGTCACGGCGACGGTCGGGATGCGGCCATCGTCCTGCCCGAACAGGGCCTCGACGATGGCCGCGCCGGCGTCGCGCGGGGTGCCGCGGCTCGGGTACTGGTGCATGCGGATGCCGGGCGCGGCGTTCACTTCGATGATGCCGCCCTTTTGTTCGCGCAGCGGTTGCGCGATGTCCTGGCAGATGATGTCGATGCCGGCCACGTCGAGGCCGATGGTGCGCGCGGCGCGGATGCAGATGTCGCGCGTTTCTTCCGGCAGCAGATCGGTCACGTCTTCGGCGGTGCCGCCGGTCGACAAATTGGCGTTGCCGCGCAAATCGACCGAGACGCCGGCCGGCAGCACGGAGTCGAATTCGTAGCCTTGCTTGGCCAGGATTGCGGACGCCAGCGCATCCATCGGGATCTTGGTCAGGATGTTGGTGTGGCCTTCGCCGCGTGCCGGATTCAGGTTTTCAAGCTCGACCAGCTCGCGCACGGTGGCCTTGCCGTCGCCCGTCACGCATGGCGGACGGCGCCACGAGGCGGCGGCGATCTTGCCGCCGGTGACCAGCACGCGGTAGTCGCGGCCTTCCAGGAATTCCTCGACGATCACGTGGCGGCTGTACTTGCGCGCGTGCTCGAACGCGCGCTCGACTTCTTCCGGCGTGCTGCAAATCGTGGTCACGCCCTTGCCCTGGTTGGCGTCGAGCGGCTTGATGGTGGCCGGGCCATCCAGGCGGCGCGCCACGCGCTGTGCTTCCGCCAACGTGGTGACGGTGGCGCCGGCCGGGACCGGGCAGCCAGCTTGATCGAGCAAGGTCTTGGTCAGCTGCTTGTCGCTGGCGATGCCGACCGCGATCGAATTGGTGGCGCCGGTGATCGTCGCTTGCAGGCGCTTCTGGCGGCTGCCCCAACCCAGCTGGAACAGGTTCGCTTCGTCGGTGATGCGCAGCGCCGGGATGCCGCGCCGCTCGGCGGCCGAGACCACGGCGCCGGTGCTGGTGCCGATGGCGTAATCCTCGGCGACCTCGTGCAGTTCGGCCACGGCGGCGGCCAGGTCGAATTCCTTTTCGGCCTGCAGGGCCTCGATCAGGTCGATCGCCACGTTCAGCGCGGCGCCGGCCACCTGCTCGGTGCGGTAGCCGCAAACGGCGCGGCGGGCGGTGTCCTTGCGCGCCACATCCAGCGTCTGGCTGAAATCAGCCGGCGCGCCGGCCAGGCGCTGCAGTTCCATGACAACCGGCTCGACGGCGTCGGCGGCGCAGGTCAGCGCGGCCAGGCGCGCCGAGGCTTCCGGCGACAGGTCCGGCAGCAGGGCGACCAGGCGTGCAACCAGGCCGGGTGCGGCTTCAAGGCCGGCGGTGTCGATCACCGCCATCAGGCAGGGAGCTGCGCTGTACAGATTGGGGCCGCGCAGGAAGCGTTTTTCGAGGATTCTCATGAGATCGTGGTCCGTTTCGTTACATTTTCAAGAAATTCTTGCAGCGAGCGTGGCAGCGGCTTGGCTTCCTCGCCTTCTTCGGGCAGCTGGTAGCTGCTGCCGGCGGGCAGCAGGTGCAGGCGCACGTCGATCAGTTCCGGCGTATCGCGCTCGCGGATGTCGGCCATGTTGGTGAGCATGGTGCGGCCGTCGACCACGGTGACCGAGCCTTCGCCCAGCACCTCGATGCCGCGCCCGCGCTCGACCACGAGTGCGGTGTCCTCGTCGATGCCGATGCCCATCAGGTACGGGTTCTGGGCCACCGCCGACAGCAGGCGCGCCAGGCGCTGGCGTTCCGAGAAGTGCTGGTCGATGACCACCTTATGCAGGAAGCCGAGGCCGGCGCCCATGTGGACCGCGCCCTTCTCGGGAAGCAGGTCGGTCTTGCCTTGCGTGAGCATATGGCCCGACATCGCCGAGGCGCCGGCGCTGGTGCCGCCGATGCAGGCGCCGCGCACCTTGAGTGCAGTGTGCATCTCGGCGTCGAGCGCGGTGCCGCCGATGATCGCCATCAGGCGCTTCTGGTCGCCGCCGGTCATGAAGATGCCGTCGGCCTCGGCCACCATGCGCACCTTCTCTTCGTCGTTGGCGTCCTGGCGCGATTCCAGCGACAGGTGGCTGCGCTGGCGCACGCCGAGGTCGCCGAAGGCCTGGTCGTAGATCTCCCACATGTCGTCGGCGATCTTGCTGGCGGCGGTGATCACGACGATGCGTGCATCCGCGCCGCCCGCCAGTTCGACGAAGCGGGTCAGGATTTCCTTGCGGTGTTCGCGGTCTTCGTGGCCGCCGATGATGACGAGGTGGCCGTGCTTTGCTGTCTGATGTGGTTCGGTTTTCATTTAGTCTTCGATGGTGGCAGTTGGCATGGTCTTGTTGCTGCACGCGCGGGCTTCGGTTTTCGTCACGGCGATCAGGCCGATGTCGACGTCCTTGTCGAACAAATCGATGCCGCGCTGCAGCGCCTGCTGCAGCGGCATGCCGGCCTCGATCCAGCCGTAGACGGTGCGGGCCAGCATGTGGCGCACGATGTGTTCGCCGATGCCGGTGGCGGCAATCGCGCCGTGCGTCCCGGCATAGAAGCCGGCGCCGACGATGGCGGTGTCCCCGACGCGGCCCAGCAGCGACGGCGCCGAGCCGCCGGTGGAGCCGGCCACGGCGAAGTGGCCATCGGGCGTGCGCACCACGGCGCCGACGGTGTCGCAGGCCTTCGAAGGCGGCAGCTGCAGCGGTGTCTTGTAGTTCCAGAAGCGGTCGAACAGGCGGTTGCCGACGCCGGGCATGACCGGCACCGATCCGGCCAGCTCGCACAGCAGCTTGCGGTGTTTTTCGCGCTGGTCCTCGGAGATCGGTTTGCCCTGGGGCAGGCCGATGGCGCGCGCAAAGCGCTCGGCGCCTTCGCCGGCCAGCAGCACGTGCGGGGTGTCGGAGATGGCGCGCGCCAGCAGCACCGGGTTGCGCACGTCGCGCACGGCGGCAACCGCGCCCAGGCGCCCGCGCGTGTCCATGATCGAGGCATCCATTTCGACCGTCGAGCCATCCAGGCACAGCACCGAGCCGGTGCCGGCATTGAAGCGCTCGTCTTCTTCGAAGACCACGACGGCGGCGATGGCTGCATCGAGCGCGTCGCCGGTGGCCAGGAAGCGCGCATGGCCATCCTTGGCCGCGCGTTCGGCGCCGTCGGTCAGGTCCAGCGATTCGCCGGCGCCACCATGGGTGACAATGGCAAAGCCTGGGTGTTTGTTCTGCATTTCCCGTCTTCCTCTCTGTTTTCTTGTGTTGCCTTTGCGCTCGTGACGCGTGGCATATCTAGAACAGGATTATGCAAAACGGGATAGAAAACACCTATCGGTTGCCCAGCCGTGACAATGTAAGATGAAACTTACACGGAAGACAACTTGTTGGCGAAAGTCACAACAAATCCGCGCGGATCGCCTGTTTCAGTTCGCGTGCCACCTGCGACCGGACGGCTTCGGAGACATAGGCGCCCAGCTGCACGCGCCTGCCGTGCGACTCGAGTTCGATCAGCTTGCGTTCGCGTGGGGCGGGCGCCAGGATGCGGGTCCAATAGGGATCGAGGCGGATTTCCTCGCGCCGGCCGGCGTCCCAGCGCTCGATCAGCAGGCAGCCTTCGCCCAGCACGACGGTTTCGACGTCGAGCGCGTGGCGCGCGTAATACAGCAGGGCCATGCCGACCGCCGCCATCTCGACCAGGGCAAAGGCCAGCACCATCCAGATGCCCTGCAGCAGGAACACCAGGGCGATGCCGAACGAGGCCGCGCAGAGCAGGGCATACACGGCCGCCGACTGCCGCGGCGTCAGCGAGCAGTTGCGTTTCAGTGTCCAGCGCCGGGCCGGGGCGGTCATCGCGTCTCTCGCATCGTGGTGGGTGCCGCAATTATAGGCAGACAGGTGCCGCCTGCGGCGCGGGCCTGCGCCAGGAATCAACGCCCATAAACGTGTTGCTCTCGCAACGCCGGGCGGCGCCGGTTCCCGCCAGCGCCCGCTTCTGGTAAAATCCCGCCCCTTCAAAGAAAGGCAGACATGAGCAACGCATGCGGCGTCGACTTCGGCACCTCGAATTCCACGGTGGGCTGGATTGCACCTACAAATGGCCCGGTCAGCGCGCAGCGCACGCTGCTCACGCTCGAGGATGGCAAGCCGACCCTGCCGTCGGTGGTGTTCTTCAATGCCGACGACGAAGAGGTGCGCTATGGCCGCGCCGCCCTGGCCGACTACCTGCAAGGCTATGAAGGCCGCCTGATGCGCTCGCTGAAAAGCCTGCTCGGCACCAGCCTGATGGATGGCCAGACCGAAGTGGCGGGCCGCGCGCTGCCGTTCCGCCTGCTGCTGGCCCAGTTCATCGGCGAGATCAAGCGCCGTGCCGAGCACCAGGCCGGCCGGCCTTTCGAGCGCGCCGTGTTCGGCCGCCCGGTGTTCTTCATCGACGACAACCGCGCCGCCGACCAGCTGGCCGAGGACACCCTGGCCGAAGTGGCAAAGAGCGTGGGCTTCCGCGAAATCGCCTTCCAGTACGAGCCGATCGCCGCCGCTTTCGACTACGAGTCCCAGATCGACCGCGAGGAACTGGTGCTGATCGCCGACATCGGCGGCGGTACCTCCGACTTTTCGCTGGTGCGCCTGGGGCCGGAACGCGCGAAGCACACGGAGCGGCGCCAGGATATCCTGGCCACCGGCGGCGTGCACATCGGCGGTACCGACTTCGATAAATACCTGAGCCTGGCCACCGTGATGCCGCTGCTCGGCTACGGCAGCCTGCTGCGCTCGGGCGCCGACATACCGTCCAGCTATTACTTCAACCTGGCGACCTGGCACACGATCAACCAGGCCTATACGCGCAAGAGCGTGTCCCAGCTGGAAGACCTGGTGCGCGATGCCCAGCAGCCTGCCAAGCTGAAGCGCCTGCAGCACCTGATCGATGAGCGCGCCGGCCACTGGCTGGCGATGCAGGTCGAGGCGGCCAAGATCGGGCTGTCGGACCAGGAAACGGTGACGCTGGCGCTGGAGCGCCTGTCGCCGCCGGAAAACCTGCTGGTGGAACGGGCGCAGTTCGAAGGCGCCATCGGCGGCCTGCTCGACGCCATCGACAGCACCGTGCTGCGCCTGCTGGCCGATGCCGGCCTCAAGCCGGACGCGGTGGATACCGTGTTCTTCACCGGCGGTTCGAGCGGCGTCGGCTTGTTGCGCGAACGCGTCGGCGCCCTGGTGCCGGATGCGCGCAAGGTCGAGGGCGATTTGTTCGGCAGCATCGGCGCCGGCCTGGCCCTCGACGCAATGCGCAAATTCGGCTAAGGTTTCGGTATGCAAGCGCCCATGTACCACTTTGAACGCCCCATCGTGATGCTCGACTTCGAGACCACGGGTCTGTCGCCCGCCATGGGCGACCGCATCACCGAAGTCGCGGCCCTGCGCATCGAGGGCGGACGGATCACCGACCGCTATGTGTCGCTGGTCAACTGCGGCGTGCGCATCCCTTCGTTTATCACCGCGCTCACCGGCATCACCCAGCAGATGGTCGATACGGCCCCGCCGGCCTCGACCGTGGTGCCGGAACTGCTCGACTTCATCGGCGGCGATACGCTGTCGGCCCACAACGCCAGCTTCGACGAGAAGTTCCTGGTCGCCGAAGCCGAACGCCTGCAGCGCAGCTGCGGTCACGCCGCCCTGGTGTGCTCGCTGAAGCTGTCGCGCCGCGTCTTCCCGAACCTGGCCAGCTACAAGCTGGGCCAGCTCTCGCGCCAGCTCGGCATCGCCTTCCGCGGCTCCGCCCACCGGGCCGAGGCCGACGCCGAAGTCGCAGCGGAAGTCCTGATCCACATCGGCCGCCACCTCGGTTCGTCCTACGGACTGGAACAGATGGCGCCGGACTTGCTGGTGTCGCTGAACCGGCTCGCCGCGGCCAAGGTGCCGGGCTGGCTCGACAAGTACGCCGCCGAGAAGCGCGCCCTGCGCGCCGCCTGAACCCTACGCTTGACGAGCCCGCCGCGCAGACGCCCGGCGGGCTTTTTTATTGGCGCGCCCACCGACACGATTGCGCGCAGTCAAACGCCCGTCTTTCTCCATCATTAAAATTTTGCTAATACTTATCAGGCTGCCATGCATCGGTGCTTTCGGCTACCGTGCATGAGGCAAGCCACGCGCACACACGTCCAACTTCGGGAACCGGCATGAACCGCCAGAAGCTCCACCGCGAGAGCCATCAGACCTACGTGTGGTTCCGCGACGCCGCCGAGCGCGGCAATCCGTATGCCCAGTTCAATCTCGGCATCCTGTATAAAAAGGGCGAGGGTGTGGAACGCGACGACGCCGCCGCCTTCCGCTGGCTGCGCCTGGCCGCGCTGCAGGGGCTCGCCTTTGCGCAGAACCACCTCGGCGCCATGTACTACCACGGCCGCGGCGTGGACGCCTGCGACGCCGACAGCGCGCGCTGGTTCCGCCTCGCCGCCGACCAGGGCGACGCCTCGGCCCAGCAAAACCTCGGCCACATGTACCGCAAGGGTCGCGGCGTGGCGCAGGACCACGAGCGCGCCCTGTCCTGGTACTACCGCGCGGCCGAGCAGGGCGTGGCCAGCGCCCAGAACCTGCTCGGCGAATGCTACCTGCACGGCCTGGGCGCCGCCATCAACTACCCGCTGGCCATGGCCTGGTTCCGCAAGGCGGCGCTGCAGGGCGACGCCCCGGCCCAGCTGAACCTGGGCCAGATGTACCGCCGCGGGCAAGGCGTGGATGCCAGCGACACGCAGGCCCTGTACTGGTTCCGCCAGGCCGCCGCCGCCGGCGAACGCGGCGCCCAGCGCCAGCTCGGCCTGGCCTATGCCGACGGCCTGGGCGTCAAGGCCGACGCGCGGCGCGCCCTGGCCTGGCTGCAGCGCGCCGCCAACCACGGCGACCGCGAGGCCCAGTTCATCCTCGGCACCATGTACGCCGAAGGACGGCATGCCGAACGCGACGAGCCGCGCGCCATCGAGTGGTACACGCGCGCCGCCAACCAGGGCCATGTGGCCGCCCAGTACAACCTGGCCAACATGTACGCCCACGGCCGCGGCGCCCCCGCCGATCCGCAGCGCGCCTTCGACTGGTACCGGCGCGCCGCCGAGCAGGGCGCGCCGAACGCCCAGTTCAACCTCGGCGTCATCTACGCCAACGGCCAGGGCGTGGAACGCGACGACGCGCGCGCCGCCCACTGGTACGGCCTGGCCGCCGGCCAGGGCGACGCCAGCGCGCAGAACAACCTGGGCGTGATGTACGCCAGCGGCCAGGGCGTGGCGCAGGACGACCGGCGCGCCGTCTACTGGTACACGCAAGCCGCCGAGCAGGGCCATGCGCTGGCCCAGTACAACCTGGGCGGCATGTACAACAGCGGCCGCGGCGTGGCGCGCGATCCGGTGCGGGCCTACATGTGGATGCTGCTGGCGGCCGATGGCGGGGATGCGACGGCGAACGTCAACAAGACGATCGTTGCGCGGCGCCTGAATCCGTCCGAGATCGGGCGCGCGATCGACTTGTCGCACAAGTGGCAGCTTAGTCACCGGGGGGCGGCGGGGAGGCAAGCGGGTAGATAAAAGCAAAGCCCTGCATTCAGTATCTCGAATTGGCCAGTGGCCAGCTTTCAATCGGTTTTCATTCCCCCGACCCGGCCGACTAGACGTGCCTGGCCAGACGATCGACGATCTGCGTGGTCGCACGTACCCATGCGTGGCACCGGCACTGCCATTTTTGTTATCGATACCGTATTTGGTGATTATTCGTTAGAAAGTTGACAATTTTCATCGGTAAAATAGCGCACCGAAACGGCATGATTACGGCAAATAATTGGTGCAAACTGGTCTTTATCTCTTGTCAGCGGGAGTGGAGCAGAACGCGCGTTAGCTTCGCCTGAATTGCTCTTGAGCCCAAGCTTGTGCGCACGTGTCGAGTCTCAGGCCGGAACGGCTGGCAGTGCGCCACGCCCCTACCGTCAACGATAACAAAAAAGATATTTTATTTTTCTCGGGGTGTTAGCTCCTCGCCATGTCCAATCAGCCTGCTCGTCCTCTGCTCCAGCGTCGTAACGACATTCAAGGACTTCGCGTCATTAGCGCCTTGCTCGTCTTTTCTTTCCATGTTTTCTTTTCCGGGGTATCAGGCGGTGTCGACGTCTTTTTTGTCGTCTCTGGATACTTCATGGCGGCGAATGCTGCAAAGCGGGGCGAGATCGCTGTGCCACCGTCGCTACTGTCGTTCTATCGAGAATTCTTGCTTCGCGTGGCGCCGCAGGCCATTCTTGCCTTACTAGGAATCCTGCTGCTTCTTTTCTTCCTGACGTCGCCAATGGTCTGGGCGACGAACCTCCGCGATATCGGCGCCAGTGCCATCTACCTGGAAAATTTCCGACTTATCAGCCGAGGTCAGGACTATCTCGCCAGGAGCGAGTCGCTCACTCTGGTCCAGCATTTCTGGGCAGTGTCGTTAATCGGTCAATCTTACTTTGCATGGCCCCTCATTCTCAGATTGAACAAACTGGTGGCGGTCAATACCCGGCAGGATCCGCGCAAGCTGCTGACCCCTTTTGTTGCAGCATTGTCTTTTGCTTCATTTTGTTGGTGCCTTTACTTTACGGATAGTTCTCCGTCCAGCGCGTATTTCGATTTCTTTTCGCGGTTTTGGGAATTTGGCTGCGGCGCACTATTGGGTAGCCATGCCATCGGCAGGACCGACACGCCTCTCGCGGACCTTTGGTCGTGGCTCGGTGTGGCGTTGATCGCCAGCTGCGGTTTTGTGGTCGGATCGACGCTGGCCTTTCCCGGCTACGCATCGGCGTGGCCCGTCATGGGAGCGCTTCTGTTCATCCGTTATGGCCGCGCAGACAATCGGCATAATGCGAGCCGGTATTTGTCGCGACCATGGCTAGCGAGATTGGGCAGCGTGTCGTTTGGCGTCTACCTTTGGCACTGGCCTTTGTACGTGGTGTACACGAACAGCACGAATAATGCAGGCGCCGTGCCGCTGTTGCCGGGACTGGGTCTGCTGGCATTGTCGATTACCTGTGCTTTCGTGAGCAAGCAGACCATCGACTGGTGTTTCTCGTCGCGGCGCGTGTCGTCCAGCACGACGCTGGTACCGCTGGGCTTTCTCTCGTTGCTGCTCTTGATTTCGTCTTCCAGCGAATTCGCGCGGCGTGAAGTCAATGAGAATGGTTCCAATTGGGACGCTTCGAACCTGCATATGACGGGATTCATCCTGCCGGGCCCATTCAGCGTTCGAGACGATAATGCCTCGGTCTACAAAAGCGGGTGTCACCAAAACGGAACCTCCGATGAATTGAAGACGTGCAGCTTTGGCAGGCCTGATGCGAAAAAGAAGATCGTCCTGGTCGGCGGCTCACATTCAACGCATTGGCTGCCTGCGCTTGTGCTCCATGCTGAAAAAGAAGGATGGCAAATTATCTCCATGACAAAATCCGGGTGCCTGTTTGCCGACCCCGCCGACCAGGCAGCAGCGTTGGGAACGATCCACGCATCGTGCCGAACATGGAACCAGGCGGCGATGCGTACCATCCTTGCCATCAAACCGGATCTGGTTGTCACGCTCGCCACGCGCTACAGCGATGGCGCATCAGGACGTACTGAATATGTGCCCGATGGCTACGTATCGTATTTTCGCCAACTCGCGGCCAGTGCGATTCCGACGCTGGCATTGCGCGACAACCCATGGATGCACAAGGACGTTCCGGTATGCGTGTATTCGCCGGTGGTCAGCGACAAGAACATCTGCGGGGCTGCACGGCCGCATGTTTTGAACGATGAAGCCTTTGCCAAGGAAATCAAGGCGATCCCGGCAGGCGTTCATGTGGCCGATCTGAGCGCGCAGTTCTGCGATAGCACGCATTGCTGGGCAATGAAGGACAACGTTGTCATTTATCGAGACAGCAACCACATGACAGCGAGTTATGCCGAGCGGATTTCCCCGGCATTGCGTGATGCGGTCAATCAGGCATGGACATCGAAATCGCATTGACACCGCCGTAAGCAGTTCGGCCCGCGCATCGCGTGGAGCCTTACTGCGGCGGCTGTCCGTTCGATGCCATCAACCCCGCATCCACCGGCAGATTCACACCTGTAATCAGGCGCGCATCCTCGCTCGCCAGGAAGGCCATCGCCGCCGCAACACCTTCCGCATCTTCAGGCGCACCAAGCGGCATGCGCTCCCTGAACTTGGCGACCAGCTCCGGATTGCTGACCATGTCCTCGGTCATCCCGGTTTTCGTGAAGCTTGGATTGACCGCATTCACGCGTACGCCGTCCTTCCCTGCATCCATCGCCATCGCGCGCACCATGTTGCTGACCGCACCCTTCGACGTGTTATAGGCGAACATGTTCCAGTCGCCGCCCAGGCCCGAGACCGAGGAGGTCATGACGATAGCCCCCTTGGTTTTCACGAGTTCCGGCATCGCCGCCTTGGCCATGTGGAAGTAGCCGGCCACATTCACCGCCATGACGCGCTCGAAGTCTTCTTCGCTGGTCTGCGTGATGTCGCCTTCGACCGCCATGCCGGCATTGTTGACCAGGATATGCAGCCCGCCGAAGCGTTCTATGGCTGCCTTGACGGCAGCGACTGCGGTGGCCTTGTCGGCCGTATCGCCCACCTGCACCAGAACCCGGTCCTGTGGCAGTCCGCCAGCGGCCTCCTTGAGTTTGGCCTCGTCGATGTCGAGCATCACGACACGGGCGCCTTCGTCCAGAAAACGGCGGGCAGCGGCCAGGCCGATGCCGGACGCGGCACCCGTGACCAGCACGGTTTTATCATTAAAACGGTTCATTTTCGCTCCTTCGGAATAGGCAGAATTGCTGCATTGCGTGTGGAACAAAAAATAGCACAGCCGTCGAAACCGGGCTGTTCGGTTCATAGCCATGCATGACAGGAAGAATGGGCATACGCCCCGTATTGACGGGCTTTCTTCGGCACGCGCCGTTCTCCCGCATGCATCCGGCCGGTCTGATGTAGAGTCGCGCACCGCCGAGTTCTAGGCTATGATGCCCAGCGGCACATCCGCCTTTCCTGAACCTCGTTCCGAGAAGAACATGCACATGAGACAAGCAACGCTCGCACTGGCCCTGATGATGGCCTTCGGCGCCCAAGCCGCAGCCCCCGCATCCTGCCCAGCCGGCCAGGCGCCGACCTACCCGGTCACGAAAAAGGTCGACCAGAGCGACAACTACCACGGCACCACCATCGCCGACCCTTACCGCTGGCTGGAAGACGCCAACAGCGCCGAGACCAAACAGTGGGTCGACGCCCAGGTCGCCGTGACCCAGGCCTACCTGGCGCAAATCCCGCAGCGCAAGGCGATCCAGGAACGCCTGACCAGGCTGTGGAACTACGAGCGCTACTCGGTGCCGTCGAAAGAGGGCGGCCGCTACTTCTACAGCCGCAACGACGGCCTGCAGAACCAGTCGGTCCTGTACACGATGAAGAACCTGTCCGACGAACCGCGCATGCTGCTCGACCCGAACACGCTGGCAGCGGACGGCACGGTCGCCCTGGCCGGCGTCGAAGTCAGCCCGGACGGCAAGCTGATGGCCTACGGCACGGCAGCCTCGGGTTCCGACTGGAACGAGTGGAAGGTGCGCGACATCGACACCGGCAAGGACCTGGAAGACCACCTGAAGTGGGTCAAGTTCTCGCAGACGGCCTGGACGAAAGACGGCAAGGGCTTCTTCTACAGCCGCTACGACGAGCCAACCGAAGCGACCAAGCTCGCGGCCGTGAACTATCACCAGAAGCTGTACTTCCACAAGATCGGCACGCCGCAGAGCGCCGACACCCTGGTCTACGACCGCCCGGACGAAAAGGAATGGGGCTTCCGCGCCAAGACCACCGACGACGGCAAGTACCTCCTGATCACGGCCACCAAGGGCACCGCGCATAAATACCGCGTGTTCATCAAGGACCTGTCGAAGGCGGATTCGAAAGTCGTGCCGTTGGTCGACAACTTCGATGCCGCCTACGACTTCATCGACAACGTCGGCGACGTGTTCTACTTCAGCACCGACCGCAAGGCGCCGCGCCAGCGCATCGTCGCCATCGATGTGCGCAAACCGGCTGAAGCGAACTGGAAACAGATCGTCGCCGAATCCGGCGACACCCTGAACGCGGCCCACGTCGTTGGCGACCGCCTGATTGTCGAGTACCTGAAGGATGCGCGCAGCGTCGTGCGCGTAAGCGATTTGAACGGCAAGTTCATCCGCGAAATCTCGCTGCCGGGCATCGGTTCGGTCTCGGGCTTTACGGGCAAGCGCGGCGACAAGGAAACCTTCTTCTCGTTCACCGGCTTCACCACGCCAACCACGATCTACCGCATGGACGTGGCCAGCGGCAAGACCGACGTGTTCCGCCAGCCGAAGGTCGACTTCGACCCGAACGCGTATGAGACGCGCCAGCAGTTCTTCACCAGCCGCGACGGCACCAAGGTGCCGATGTTCATTGTCTCGAAAAAGGGCATCAAGCTCGACGGCAGCAACCCGACCTATTTGTACGGCTACGGCGGCTTCAACATCTCGATGCTGCCTTCGTTCTCGCCGGCCAACCTGGCGTGGATGGAAATGGGCGGCGTCTACGTGGTCGCCAACCTGCGCGGCGGCGGCGAGTACGGCGAGTCCTGGCACCAGGCCGGCACCAAGCTGCAAAAGCAGAACGTGTTCGACGACTTCATCGGCGCGGCGCAGTGGCTGGTCGATAACAAGGTGACCCAGCCATCGAAACTGGCGATCGGCGGCGGCAGCAATGGCGGCTTGCTGGTTGGTGCGGCCATGACCCAGCGTCCGGATTTGTTCGGCGCGGCGATCCCGATGGTCGGCGTGCTGGACATGCTGCGCTTCCACAAGTTCACCATCGGCTGGGCCTGGACCTCGGACTACGGCTCGTCGGAGAACGCGGACGAGTTCAGGGCACTGGTGAAGTATTCGCCGCTGCATAACCTGAAACCGGGCACGCAGTATCCGGCCACGATGATCACCACCGCCGATCACGACGACCGCGTGGTGCCGGCGCACAGCTTCAAGTTTGCCGCTGCCGCCCAGGCCGCGCAGGCCGGCTGCAACCCGATGCTCATTCGCATCGACACCAAGGCCGGGCATGGCGCGGGCAAGCCGACCGCCAAGCAGATCGAGGAAGTGGCGGACCGTTGGGGCTTCCTGACCAAGGCGCTGAAGATGTAAGGGCGTGGGCCCGGCTGCTTCCGGCGGCCGGGCTCTTTTTATTCTGGAACCGGCGGCGACAAGGAAGGACAGGCCCGTTTGAAGACTGCATCGGACGATTTCGACTACGACGCCGCCCTGGCTGCGTGCGCACGCGGCGACGAGCGCGCCCTGCGCGGCATCTACGACCGCGAAGGGCCGCGCCTGCTGGGCGTGGCGCTGCGCATCGTGCGCCGGCGCGCGCTGGCCGAGGATGTGCTGCACGACGCCTTCCTCAGCATCTGGACTCGTGCCCGCAGCTTCGACCCGGCGCGCGGTGCAGGCCGTGGCTGGATCTACAGCATCGTGCGCCACCAGGCGCTCGACGTGGTACGGTCCGGCGGGCGCGAAGTGCAGGCCGGCGAGGATGAACTCGCGGCGCTGGACGCCGCTTCGACACAGGATGAAGGCATGGCCGACGCCTTCGAACGGCGCCAGGACCTGGGCCGCCTGCACGACTGCCTCGTCGGGCTGGACGAAGCGAAGCGCAACAGCATCCTGTACGCTTATGTCGATGGCTGCTCGCATGCGGAAATCGCGGCGCGCATGCAGTCGCCGCTGGGCACCATCAAGGCGTGGATCAAGCGCGGCCTGAGCGCGCTGAAGGAGTGCATGGGATGAGCGAGCCATTCGACGACGATATCGAAGGCCTGGCGGGAGAATACGTGCTCGGCACCCTGCCTGCGGGCGAGCGGCGCCGGGTCGAGCTGGCGCTGCGCCGAAGTGAACATGCGGAGCCGGCCCTGCGCGCGGCGGTAGCAAGCTGGGAAGCGCGCCTGTTGCCGTTGACGGCGCTGGCCGAACCGGCCGAGCCGTCGCCGCAGTTGTGGGCGCGGGTCGAGGCGTCGCTGGCCGGCATGCGGATGCGCGAGCCTTCGCCGGTCATCATCGGCTGGTGGCAGCGCCTCGGCCTGTGGCGCAGCCTTGCCGCGACCGGCTTTGCCGCCGCTGCCGCGCTGGCCGTGGTGGTGGGCCTGCAGCAGCCGGGCGAACCGGCGCCGCGCTACACCGTGGTGCTGGCCGCGCCGGGCAACATGGCGCCGGGCTGGGTGCTGCAAATGAACGCGAAGGGCAGCCTGACGCTGGTGCCGCTCGGGACCACCGTGGTGCCGCCGAACAGGGCCCTGCAATTGTGGACCAAGGCCGATGGCTGGACGGGGCCGGTGTCGCTGGGCCTGGTCGAGCCGGGCAAGCGGGTCGAGGTGCAACTGGCAAACCTGCCGCCGCCGGTGCCGAACCAGCTGTTCGAGATCACGCTCGAACCCGAAGCCGGCTCGCCGATCGGCCGCCCGACCGGGCCGATCCTGTATATCGGACGCGCGGTCCGTTTGTAAGCCGCGGCGTGCATGGCGAAGGCCGGGCCTGTAAAGGTCCGGCCTTTTTCTTTTGCGCTTACGGTTTCATCCAGATCGCGATGTCGCGCAAGCCGACCTGGCCGCCGCCGATGCGCGACGCCGCCGGATCGGTGCTGCCGTTCGCCAGCGTTGCCGCGCCGGTCGCCAGGTCGATGCGGTACAGCGACGATGGGCCATTCACCGCCGTGCGCAGCGCCGCCAGCACCAGGCCATTGGCGCCGCCCGCGATGTCCATGCCGTTGTCGCCCATCGCCGCCACGCCGAGCGCGCCGACATTCGCCAGCACGCCGTCGTTCGGCGGATTCTGCATGGCGAGGCTGGCGCTGGCGCCGTCGATGTCGTACAGCGTCGTCGCGGTCGCGCCGGCATAGCTGTTGGTATAGGCGCCGGCCGTTACCATCGGCATGGCGCCGGCGCGGTTGATCGCGCCGTCGGTGGTGGTGGCGCCGGTGTCGACGTTGATGCGCAGGTTCTGGCCGCCGTCGCCGATCACGCGCAGGCGGTCGGCTACCGGGTTGAAGTCGACGGCAAACGCCGCGCCCACCAGGCCGGCATAGGGCAGGGTCGTGTCGGCGGCATCGGCCGCCAATGTCGCTTTCGCGGTCGCCACGCCGGTGGCCGGATCGATGGTGACGATGCGCGCCGCCGAGGTGATGCCGTACAGGAGCCCATCTTTCGGACGGACGTCGATGCCGAGCAGGGTTTCGCCCGCGTTCAGGCCACCGATGGCGACCGAGGCGTCGATCGTGTTCGGCGTGCCTGGCTTGAAGCTGTGCAGGCGGCCGTCGTCGCCCAGGCCGAGCACCACCGGCGCCTGCGGGGTACGCAGCGCCAGGCCGCGGATGTCCTCGCTGATGCCAACGGCGCCGAGCGAGGTAGCCGGGCTGCTGGTGGCGGCCAGGTTGATGCTGTACAGGTTGCGCGCCCCGCCCACGGTAAGCACGGCGTAGCCGGTGTTGGTACGGGCGTCGATGTCCATGCCGTTGACCGCGCCGGCATCCACGCCCAGCGCCAACGGCTGGCTCAGGGTGCCGTTGTTTGGCGGGTTCTGCAGGTACAGGGTGTCGCTCGCGGTGTCGAGCACGTACAGGGAAGTGGACGCGGTGCCGGCAAACGAATTGGTGTAGGCCCCGGCGGTGACCGCCGCATTCGCCGCGCCGCCGTTGATCGTGCCGTCGGTCGTGGTGGCGCCGCTGTCGACATTGATGCGCAAATTCAGGCCGGTATTGCTGACCACGCGCAGGCGGTCGGCCTGCGGGTTGAAGTCGACGCCGAAGTCGGTGCCGGCCAGCGCCGTGAAGGGCGCCGTGGTGTCGGCGGCGTCCGCAGCCAGCATGGACTTCATGGTGGCGGCGCCGCTGGCGGTATTGATGGTGTAGATGCGGCCGCTGCTGCCGAGCGCGTACAGCTGGCCGTCGGCAGGGCGGAAGTCGATGCCGAGCAGGTTCTCGCCGCTCTGCAAGCCGGTGATCGCCATGTTGGTGCGCACGGTGCCGGGCGCGTCGCGGTTGAACGACACCAGCTTGTTGCTCGCCGTGAGCGCGAAGACGTCGCCGGCAGTCATCACTGGCGGGGTTGGGGTTGGCGCTGGGGTATCGTCGTCATGGTGGTTGCTGCTGCCGCAGGCGGCGAGGGCAAGGGCGACGGCGGAAACGAGGACCAGCTTGGGCAGGCGAGGGTTTTTCATGATCGGCATCCTGAATAGGTTGGCACCGGGGTGCGGGTATGACGGCGCCTGGGCGCTGTCGATACCCTTACTACGTTGGCAACGGCAATCTGGATGCAGCGATCCGAAAATATTTTTTGCTAATTCTTCAAGGAAATTAACGGTGCACGACGACCAACAAGGCCTTGGCCTCGGTCTTGCCGACATTCCTCAGCACATGGTCCTGGTCCGCCGGGTAGCGCGCGGTGCCGCCGGCCTTGACCTTGCGCTTCGACGTGCCGACCTCGATCTCGAGCGTGCCGTTAATTACCGTCATGTGCTCCTTGGTGCCCGGATCGTGCGCCTGCGACGCCAGTTCGCCGCCCGGCGCCAGCGTCAGCTCGTACCATTCATATTGGCCCGCCAACTCCATCGGCCCCAGGATGCGCAGGGTGTAGCCGGCATGCGTACCGGGCAGGGTAGGGGTCTCGTGGGCATCGAGCACGCGGATGGCTTCGACGTCGCGCGTCTCCGATGCCAGCAGTTCTCCGATCTGCACGCCGAGGGCGTTGGCGAGACGCCAGGTGATGGCGATGGTAGGATTCGCCTTTTCGCGCTCGATCTGGGACAGCATCGACTTCGACACGCCCGCGATGCGCGACAAATCCTCCAGCGTCAGGCCGCGTGCCAGGCGCAGGCGCTGCAGGGTGGCGCCGACTTCGGGCGGGGCGTTGTTCGTCGTGACGGGGGTTTTCATGTTTTCAGGCGCTGGTAAATAGAGAAACGCGGAGAGCCGCCGGACCTTGCCAAGTTCAACAGGTCGGCGTAATATTCATTATATTGAATTTTAGTTCGAGATAGCGAAAAAGCAGCACAGCATCGAACCCGTACAACAAGCGGTCAACGGTACAGCATAGTCCAACGGCCGGTCAAGCCGGCAACCACAGACAGGGAAATCACATGAGCGAACAAGCGAAGAACGCCTTTTATACTGGCCTGCAGAACAATCTGTCG